>Ga0302321_100000129_pt1 | contig 68778 bp, 50 predicted proteins | sample Fen_T0_1_FD_202505 | JGI IMG/M metagenome (GOLD analysis project Ga0302321, IMG submission 202505) | Peat permafrost microbial communities from Stordalen Mire near Abisko, Sweden - Fen_T0_1 | ecosystem: Environmental > Terrestrial > Soil > Wetlands > Permafrost | place: Sweden: Abisko... | reverse complement strand
TGACGACATTTGCAAGATTGATCCGGCGGCATGTCCGACGGTCGATTTTGATAAGGAGGCCAAGAAGCAACTAAACGAACAGATTTTCGCCGTGCAGCAGATCTACACGCTGCGCGTGAGGCGCTTCGAGATAACTCCCTATTGGGGATTCACGTTCAACGATCAGTTCGTGAGTCACCCCGGTCCGGGGCTTGCTCTCAACTATTACATCTGGAACTCGTTCGCCGTCGGCGTCAACGGCAACTACTATAACTGGTTCAATATGGACCAGCAGTTCAACGCCGATGTGCGCCGGGCTGCTCGTGTCGGCGTGCCGCTGACGGAGTACAATTGGAGCGCAGCGCTGAACCTGACGTACGTGCCTCTCATTGGTAAGTTCAACGGTTTTGGGGATTTCATCTTCCAGTACGACGCTTACATCGTTGCTGGTGGTGGCTTCATCAGCACCCGGCCCAAGCCAGTGTTCGATCCGGTCTTCCGCGACTTCGATTACACAACGAAGTTCGCCGGCAACGCTGGCATCGGGTTGCGGATCTTCTTCTACCGCTGGTTGGCAGCCGTACTCGAGTTGCGCGACTACATCTACATGGAGAAGCTCGAGAACATCGGATCCGTGGCAGGCATGAGCAACACAGCGCGTCAGGTCAGATCGACGTGGTACGACAAGAACTCGACGCTTACCAACGCCGTGCAAGCTCAGGTCGGCGTTTCGTTCTTCCTCCCCACCTCCTTTGAGTATCGGTTGCCGAAGTGATGACGGCCAGAGAAAGAGGTCAGGCTACGATGGTCACCAAGAGTACCGTGAAAAAAGCGGCAACCCCTCAACGGCTGGCGGCTGCGTGTATCACCGGATTGGCTTGCTTGCTAAGTTCGCAAGCAGCAGAGGCCCAAGAAATCCTCATGAGCGGGCCCCTCGCTGGGGCGCCCGCCGTGCGCAAGCTGCGGCTCTATCGCGAAGGTCGCGTCGAGTTGCAGCCAGCAATCGCCTTCTCGATCCTCAACGAGTACACGCACTCGGGGTTGGTCGGGGCGACGCTGAATTACAATTTCACCGATTGGTTGGCCTTCGGCGTCTGGGGTGGCTATGGCCTGCTTCAGATCCCGACCGGGCTCACTGATCGGCTGGAGACGCTGCACAAGACGCGTAATTGCAGCCAGCCAGCCGCGCTTGAGTCGACCAACTGCGCTCTGACCGCTGTCAACCTCCCAGTCAGCGGCAAGTTGAGCCAGCAGACCGGGCAGATTGCTTGGGTTGGGGCGCCGCAGCTCACGATCACGCCATTCCGTGGCAAGATCGCGATGTTTGGCAGTTTGTTCGTCGACACTGAGCTGCATTTCATGGGGGGCCTAGCGTTCGTTGGTCTCAACGAACGCAAGGAATGTACCAAGCAGGGTTGCTGGCCGAGCCATTCTCGCACAGCAAGGTCGACGATCACCGGCACGTTTGGTTTGGGTCTTACCTTCTTCACGCACCAGTGGGGTGGCTTGGCTATCGACTGGCGCGCGCTGCCGGTGAGCCGCAATACCGGTGGGTTCGATACCGCGGGAACGGGTCCAAACGACGGCTTCCCGGATCTTAACATCGACTCCAAGGATCGGCAGTTCGTGTTTCAGCAGCTGATTTCGGTTGGCTATAGCGTGTTTCTGCCCTTCGATAATCGCATCAGCGAGTAGTCGGACGTCGCGTAGTTGCACATCGAGGGCCCGTCGCGAAAAAGTGCGATGGGTTCTCGTGTTTTGTGCGATTTTCGAGGACCACCACGTTCCGACGCTCGGCGGCCCCAACGCTCTAGCTCGGCTGCCCCGTAATCCGCCCCGAAGCGTCGAGCCAATATCCGGTGGGCAGTACCTTCCTCACGCCAGCACAAAGCTCAGGTGGCAAGTGCCAGCCACGTTCTACCAGGCATTGCGCGATCCGATTCTTGATTCTCAGCGACTCCTCGCGCTCAAGTGCGGTCGCTAATGCCACGATGGCTTCCTCTTGCCCCATGGCAAAGACGGTGTTTACTGCAGCAAACCGCACGGGCTCGCTGGCGTCTTCCAAAAACTGCTCGACCGCGATGCGCACTTCTGGCCGAGGGAACGGCTCGAGCGAATTGAGCAGCTGCACCTTTGGCTCGTGATTTCGCACGTATTCAGTGTCGTATTGATCGAGCAGCAGCAGCAACTCCTCCACGAATCGCTCACCTGACACGATCTGCTCAAGCGCTTTGAGCGGCCACGTTAGCCCCTCTGCGCGCTTGCAGTATTCGCGAATTGGTTCAAGCGCGGCTTCCCCAGCATTGACGATGCCGCGCACCGCCGTCTCCTTCTCGTCATGATCCGTGATCGAGGGATCAAGATGCCAATTGAAGCGTTTCAATAGGACGACTGAAGCCTCCGCCGTGCCAAAACGCCCAAGCTGGTCGAGCGCATCCTGACGGTCGAGGTTTTGCGAGAGTTTGTTCGAGACAAGGCGTTCAAGGCGCGCAATTTCTCGCTCGGCCTTGGTAGCGCTTGGCCGCTCACTTTTTCGGAATAGGTCGAAGAGTCCCATCGAAGTTATCTCGGAAGCGAGTCGGACACCGCCTGGGCGCCGTCGCGCGCGGGTTCTACCACGGCTTCGAGCCACAGGTCGCCGCAACTCACTCGGAGGGCACTTTGCCCTCCAGGTCGCGAAAGCGTTCCGGTCAGCCCACCGGAAACTGCGCAACCTCGGAGGCCATGCAGTCATTCATTCCGTGCCGACATCCCTATCCGAGAGGAATAGCCACGAGCACGATTGCACCATCCCGCATTTCGAGCCTGTGACGCACGGGGCTGTTGTACTTCGCGCTCATCTCACGTTCCGTGTCCTGGATCCGCTTGACAAACCCCTCGAACTGAATCGCTTCCAACGGATCGCCCAGGCTACGTTTGGCCGACACGTACTCGTCGAACAGACGACGGTAGTACTGGTCGGGTGGCTCGGCTGCCAACTTGCGCGCGAGTTCAGGATCGACCTGCCGCGAGGCAATTGACGACTCATCCACGCTAAGTGCTTCTTGAAAGTGTGTCGCCGTTGGTGAGGTCGATGGCCGCCCCTGCTCGTCAGTGTCGTCCTCTTGAACTCCCATGAGCGCGTTGAGCAGGGAGTTTATGCGGAATACTAATCCACCCAACTCCGGATGTTCGATCTGGAACCGAATCGTTTGATTGCCGTTGATAATGGCGAGCAAGCCATCTTCGAGTTCAGAAATCGGTCGCGAAAGGTAGTTGCCAATGAGCGACCCAACGACGAAAACCAGAACCAGGCCCAACAATGTCACGCCAAAAATGGGCATGAGCAGTCCATTCAGACTAGGAACGAGCGAGGTCGGCATCGCGGCAACGACCAACATCTTGTCGGTGGCGTATCCGTCGAGCGGACCGACACCAAAGACCCAACGCCCCGCCTGGGCCTGAACGACGGCAACATTGCGCCCAGAAATCGCCGTCTTGGCTGACGCGGCGCCACTTGGCCCCGTCAGCTGACTGGCAACGTCGGCTGGCAATGCACCACCCCGCGCCACAATCTCCAAACCGGCATCGCGCATCACGCCAAACACTAGTACATTTCCGCTCGTCAGTTCGCTCGTTCGCTGCATGCGATCGTCGCTCATCGGCACGCCGATCGCTACCGCACCCACGATGGCATTGCCTTCGCCACGCACGGCGGCGAGACTGACCATCATCTGTTCTTGACGCTGCTGATTGACCCAGACATCACTGAGCGTCTTGCCTTCGGTAATGACCGTCTTCACTGCGGGATAGACATCAACCACGCGCTCGCCGCGCATAAGCGCTGAACCATTTCGCCCGAGACCGATCCCCTGCGCATCGAGGAACAGAACGAGCGATGGCGACAATCCGCTAAACAAGGACTCCTGAGCGGCTTCATCGCGTATACGATTCGCTTGCGCGGTGGCACTCTCCTGGCGTGCCGTAATCGTACCGCCACCGTAGACGTCCCGGACGGCATCCGCTCGAACGCGCTGATCAAGCCATCGCTCGAGTTGCAATGCGTCGAGCGCCAACCGAGCGTTCGCGGCACGCACTGACTGCGCAACCGTCGTGCGAGCACGACCCTCGTTCTGTACGACTTCACCCAGTGACGTCGCCAACATGACGTACGTCACCAGTCCTAGGATGAGAACGATGCCCGCGTTCGCAACGATGATTTTCCAACGCATGCTGATGACCCCTTCCGTTTTCAGCTAACGAACGATCACCTCATCTAATAACGGCACCGCGGGGAATGCATCAACGGATTTGGGCCGAGGCCACCTTTGTGTGAGCGGCCGCCAGACAGTCACGAGCGGCAGGTGTGAATTAGCCGGCCGGCCCTCCTCATTTGGTGTTGCGGCCTGTCAAAGGAAAGAATTTCACGTCTGCCAGTTGCCGAGTACCCATGTGATGAGCTAAATGCGCGCCTCGACGCGAGGAGTTCGATGCCTCGCTCGTCCGTCTGCCGATTCTGGTGGGTGTAGCTCAGTGGTAGAGCACTGGACTGTGGCTCCGGTTGTCGCGGGTTCAAGCCCCGTCACTCACCCCAAAATTCGCGCTCCGATCGCCTGTGTTGGTTCCGCATTCGTTTGCCGCGGAACTAGCACTGGGCTCGGTTGAAGCGTCCGACGCGGCTGGACGCGGTTACGCTTTGATTCCTGTGATGCGTTCAGTTGCCGAGTTGACTGCCCCGGCTGTGACACGTCCGACCGAAGTTCAAGTCGACCGGGGCTTGGCTGAGTCTCCTTTTGTCGGGATGGCCCGGATTCATGTAAAAGGACAGTTGACGCGATTCGTCATGGCAGCCGACAATTGCACTTGGTCGCAAAAAGGTAGAGGACGCAGCATGAAGACTAGCATTCTGTCTTGGTTAACGATTCCGGCGGCGCTGCTCATGCTGTGTTGCGGCAACGCCGATCTCCCACCCGCAGAGGGTGCAGCCGGCATCACCGTCAGGAATACTGGGGACTCAACCGCTGGCCTAGCTTGTGGCGCGTCACACACGCTTGTCTTGGGAGGCGCGGCACCCACCCCAGTATCGAAGGGCGCCACCTGGGTTGATGGCCAAGACGGCCACAGTGTCACCTGCTCTGTGACTGGCGGCGGCACGTTCGCGCTCAATGGCGAAATCAACGGCGAGGCAATGAATTTCCGCATCAGTGGAACCGTGACGTCTGGCGGAACCGGCACTGCCTCTGTGGGGCTGTTTGATCCCGATCCGAAGCTGTCACTTGCCCTGGCCGACAGCGCCTGCACCATCCGCGCGGACTCCAGTTTCACCGTCGAGAAGGGGTCCATCTATGCCGCCGTGTCCTGCAGCCACCTCACCGCTCTGGAGGACAGGTACCTTTGGTGCGCCGCAGATGGGGTCTTCGTATTCAGGAATTGTGTGGAGCAATGAGCTCCGCCTGCCCAACTTATCGTGCTGCGCTCACTTCGTGTGGTGTCGTCACAGTCGTCGTTCGACACTGGGTCCGGCGCAAATAGGGCATGCGGCTCCGTGGCGTCGCTTGGATTCAAGCTCGAGTAGCAAGCCGACCGGCGAACTCGGCGAAGCGAACTTACGACTCACTTTGGCGCGGCGCGCGATGCGGGCGGCGTGTCATCGGTCTCAGAACACAGGTCCTCCGACGAAGATGACGGCGGCGACGTTCCGGCCGGAAGCGTGTTGCGCCGAGCCTCGCCCGAATCACTGGGAACTGGCTCACCCGAGCCATTGTCGACCGGATGTGACGAAACCTGCCCGTCCACGGTATCAAGGCTAACCAACAGTGCCGTCACGTTGTCTTCGCCGCCATTCTCGTTTGCACGCCGCACCAACAAACGACAGGCACGTTCGAGATCAGCCTCACCTGAAACTGCCGTAACGATGTCCTCGTCCTCGACCATTCCGCTCAGACCGTCCGAACACAAAACGTAGACGTCGCCGGGCATCACTTCATCCGACTGCAGATCGACAGGGATGTCGTCCTGCATGCCGAGTGCTCGTGTGATGACGTTGCGCGGCAACTCACTGCGTTGCTCTTCGGACAGATCCGGCATCGCCGTCAAGTAGTCGTTGAACAGCGAATGATCACGCGTCATCTGGGTCAAGAACCCCTCACGAAGTCGATAGATGCGACTGTCGCCGACGTGAGCGATAACCATTCGGTTCGACTCGGGAACGAACAGCGCGCAAACAACCGTTGTCCCCATTCCTTGCAAATCCTTGGAACGAAGGCTCCGCTCAAGAATCCGCCGATTAGCAGTCCGAATGCTCGCGAGTAGTCGATTCTCTTCTTCCGAAAAGCGACCATCCCGTTCGAGCTGCACGCTGTCAGTCCGCGATTGAAAGTGCTCAGCAATAGACTCGGTGGCAATTCGACTAGCTACGTCGCCAGCGCGGTGCCCGCCCATGCCATCAGCCACGACGAAGGGTCCGTCGTTACCCACGATGACGAGACTGTCCTCGTTGTGGTCGCGCTGGAGCCCGACATCACTCGTTCCCGCCGCAATGGCTCGCAATCGGATCTTGGTCGTCATGTATGCCAGCCTGCGAAGGGCACCTCGGCCGGAGGGGCCCCATCATCAGATGGTGTCCGGCCCATTGTCAAGGGGCGGTTCTCCAGCAACATGGACAAATCGCTATTGTCTACCCCACCCGCCGTCCGCGCGGGACCGGAAGCCACCGCCCACAGCACATCTGCACTAAACACTTAGAATCTCTTTTTCTTTCTGCTCGATGATCTGGTCAACCACGTGCGTCGCCTGGGTTACCGACTCCTCGGCCTTCTTCTTGGCTCGATCGACTTCATCCTCGCTGGCGGCCCCGGATTCTTTGATCTCTGCCAGCGCATCGAGGGCGTCGTGGCGGACCTTGCGAATGGCCACCTTGCACTCTTCCCCCTGCTTCTTGGCTACCTTGACCAGGTCCTTGCGCCGCTGCTCACTGAGCGGCGGGACTGGTATGCGCAGCGTGTCGCCGTCAACTTGAGGATTCAGACCGAGATCACTTTCACGAATAGCCCGATCGATCGCTGAAGCCTGCCCTTTGTCCCAGGGCTTGACCGTAAGCATGCGCGGCTCCGGAATGCTGATGGTCGCCATCTGGGCGAGCGGCGTCGTTTGTCCGTAGTAGTCGACGCGAATTCCATCGAGCATTCCAACATGTGCTCTGCCAGTTCGCAGGCGTCCCAAGTCGCGCTTGAGCGCTTCATGAGCCTTGGTGGTTGCCTCGCGCAAGTCATTCAACACGCCATCGATCATGGTTCGACCTCACCTCGAAGCCCCCGTATATCACCACCGAGTGTGGCGCGAAACTCGTTCCGACGAAAGCCGCTGGCCCAATAACCGAATAGCATGATTTCTACATTCGCAATCGTATGACCGGCCGGGTCGATCCAGCGCTAGGCTAGCCGCCGCATGGGTCAGAGTCCGCGAGATCAGAAGGCCACACCGACGCCGGTTGCGGTTGCTCACAATGACGCGTTCTCGAGTGCACCGACGTTCGTCGCATCTTCGGTCGCCTCGGCGCTTTCACCAACACCACCACCGTCGACTGTCGTTACGCGGCCTCGGCGCTGTCCGCAGTGCGACGCAAGGTACCCACGGGAGTTCCGCGTCTGCCCCCAGGACGCCACTCCACTTGAGGACGCCCTCGAGCAAGATCCGTTGATTGGCGCTGTGCTCGCCGACACTTACCACATCGTCCGCTTGATCGGCGAAGGCGGCATGGGGCGCGTGTACGAGGCGCAACACACCCGCCTTGGCAAGCGGCGATTGGCGATCAAGTTGCTTCACGATGACATGGCGCGTCAACCCGATATCCTGACGCGGTTCGAGCGTGAAGCAGAAGCTGCGAGCACCATTGCGCACCCTAACGTCGTCGAAGTCCTCGATATCCATCGGCTCGAGGACGGTCGCCCCTACATTGTATGCGAGTTCTTGGAGGGAGAGGAGTTAGGCGCATTGCTCGACCGCGTTGGGACTCTGCCCGTGCCAACCGCAATTCGCATCGTTCGCCAGATCTGTCGCGCCCTCATGGCCGCCCACGAGCGCGGGATTGTGCATCGCGACATGAAACCCGAGAACGTATTTCTCGTTGGGGATCTGCATGCCCCACGGGTGAAAGTCATCGATTTTGGGATCTCCAAACAGAACGATGATTCAGCCAAACTGACCCGTACTGGCATGGTCATGGGAACACCTGCCTATATGGCGCCAGAGCAGGCTCGCGGAGAACACGTCGATTCGCGCGCCGACATCTACGCCGTCGGCGGGCTGCTGTATCGTGCGGTGACAGGACAGAAGCCCTACGACGGCGAAGACGGCGCCCAAGTACTGACGCTTGTGCTTACTGAAGAACCAAGGCGTCCGCGCACCGTGGCTCCTAGCGTGCCCGAAGCGCTGGAGCTTGTCATCCAACGCGCAATGGCACGCAATCCGGGCGAACGACACGCTTCGATGGCCGAGTTAGAGGCGGAGCTCGCTGAGCTCGACCCGGAATCAAGTTCAGTCGACGGCGCGCTGCCCTCGATTGTTCCACCCGATGCAGGCGAATGGTCGCAGGGGCTCGCCCATGGAAGACCCAAGGCTGCACAAACTCAACATGCGCTGCGCACCCAGCGTGAAGTGCGCAGCGCGCGCCCAGCGCTTGTCCTTTACACCCTAATCGGCTACGCCTGGCTTGTCGCGGCGATCTCAACCACGGCAGCCGACGCATTGCGTTGGTCACGAGGGATCCAAGGCCGCATAACCGACTCGGAAGCGGTGCTAATTCTGCTGATTGCGTTCGTTGCAACCGTTACACCGGTCGGGCTTTGGGTACGTCACCTCGAACGTCATGTTTGGCGCAATACCGTGACGAGCGTTGCCTTCGCACGCAGGGCTAGCACTAGCCTCGCTGTAGCCCTCTCAGTGCACGGGATCCTGGCGCTGACAACGAATCTGCTCGAATCGCTCGTCCTTCGCCAGGCGTCAGGACAACTTCAAGCCGCTTACAGCGCTCCGACCATTGCCGTCTCCGTATTTGCCGGCGGACTGACCTTTCTCTTGAGCCGCAAGAAACCCTCGCGTTAGGCCAGTTCCGCCCGCATCGCAGTGCCAAAGACTTGCTCTGCCTGGCTGACTTACGCTTCACGTCCACTCGGACGTTTCTCAATCAGTCATGCATCGATTATTCGACAACATCGTCTCGGTCACCTTCCCTAGTCACCTCAGCGTTGCTGACAATACTCGCACCAATCCGGCGTTCAGCATCACGATGCGTGCCGATGGTTTCGTGCCGTTCGCGCAGATCATCCTTTGGCGCGACGGGCAACAGCTCGCCATCGCGCGCGCGTTTGCCTCGCCCGAAGACGACACGCTTCACACAGCCGAGTTTGTTCGTGGACTATTTGGCCCAGGTCATGTGCGGATCCAGGCGGAAGGCTGTCGACGCGCAGACCTAAACCAAGCTACTGGCAGCGACTGGATCAAAACGTTTCGTGAGATGTCACTTGCGGGCAGCGTTGCAGCTACGAATGCTTCACCTAGCGTTGGACGGATCGATGGCGGCACGAAGAACCAGGTACGCCTGTACTTCGGCATCCACAAGCACATGCACCAACCCTACTACCGCACAGCAGAGGCGGGATACTGGGACGGGTCGCTGGATGAAATATTCGGCACGCGACGTGGCCCCTACGCGGACTACCTCGTGGATGCAGTGGAGCACTACGTCGATGGCGGTTTGGCTCACGGTGGACTGTCGGTAAGCTACAGTGGAAGCCTCATCGAGCAGCTTGACCGCTGTGACGCACAAGGGTTCGCAGGTGGCGGATTCTCTAATTGGAGCCGCCGCCTCACCCAAGCAGCCACTTGGCGCACCAAGCGCGGCAACCCTCGGCTCGATTTCGTTGGATTTGGCCATTTTCATCCACTGATGCCGCTCATACCGGCACGTGACATCGTGTGGCAAATTGAGTGGCATCGCAGAATCATCGCTGATCGTTTCGGAACCAATGCTTCCCGCGTGCTATTCCCACCAGAGACCGCATTCCACGTTCGCATGATCCCCGCATTGCTCGAGGCGGGCGTCGAAGCCGTCATCTACGACTCGATCCACCGCTTTCGCGCCTGCAAGGATTATCCTTATGCTGGTACCAGCGAAGGAATGTTACCGCCAAACCTCGCCGACCAGCAGAACCCAGCGGTCGACGATTGGCTTCAGCTGCAGAATGTCTGGGCGGGCAGTTTAGTCAGCCCACGATTGCTACGGCCAACTTACATCCGTTACGTCGACGCCGACGAACGCGAGCATCGTATCGTCGGTGTACCCGCCGAACGCTACATCGGCAACGAGGATGCTCGCGGCGGATTTGGCGCGCTACAGTACCCAAGCGTCCTCGGGCAGGTGTACGACCGCATCGTCGAGGCAGCAACGTTCGACCCGAGGCACCCGCCGTTTTTCGTGCTCCACTCGGATGGTGACAACTACGGTGGTGGGACGGATAGCTACTACCACGACAACACCAAGCGCCTCGTCGAATGGCTCAACCAGGATCCCCGCTTCGAATTGACGACGATCCTCGATTATCTCGATCGGTTCCCGGTCGACCCGGCAGACACGATTCATATCGAACCGGGGTCTTGGAGCGGTGCGGATAACGGCGATCCGCAGTTCATGAAGTGGTTCAGTAGGTGGGACCACGACTACTCGCCAGATCTGAATTCATGGGCAGTCCTGACGGCCCTGCAGAACCTAGTCCACAGCGCCGAGGACAGCCTGGAGAAAAGTCCAAGCCTCGCCCACGCGAGACGTCTCCTGTTGATGGCCGAAACCAGCTGCTACTGGTACTGGACGGGCCAGGACGTTTGGGACGCGCAAGTAACAGAAGCAGCCAATGCGGTGACGGCGACGCTAACTGGCTCGCTCGAAGAACTGGTTCGTCGCGACTCCACGGGCCCCACTATATTCCCCCCCTGGACATCGCCCACGAATCCCGGCGGCAAGGCTTGGGGACATAATGGCCTCGTCAACGCGCCGAAACAAGCGAACCTGCATTGCTTCATCGACGACATTTGCGGTGTCGCGTCGGCCGAGGTCGTGCTTCGTGGCGCAGCCGGCGAACGTCGTCTCGCGCTAACGGATCTCGGTCCTTACCCCACTGCTACTGGCGCGCAGCGCAGCGCTCACCACTTCACACTTCAGATGCCTACCGGACTCGGCCAAGTGCGCTATTTCGTCGAAGCAATCGACAGACGGGGGAATCTCAGCCGCGGTGCGGTCGAGCAAGTCTACTTGCCCTGATCGAGCCATTCGCTAATGGGGCCTTGAATCTCGAGTGAACGGTCAGTAGGCAATAGCCCCACGTCGGTGCGGAAGTCACGGCGTAACAATGCGAGAAAGCTACCGCTGCGCTCGAAGACCACGTAGTGGTCGCGAATGAAACGTCGAGCCTCGTGCCACTCATCAAGTGGATCCCGACCCAAACCGCGATAATAGTCCGAAACGACTATCAAAACTGGAGGCTTGTGCGCCAGATCCCGCAGGTAGCGCGCAGCAAACGGCCCGTTCTTGAATCGTGGCGGCTCGTAGCCGCGATTGCAGGTGTTTGTGTTCGGCGTCGTGACCGTCGTCAAGTCCTTGTACACGGGCCCTGGCGCCCAACGGCCACAGTGCTCGTAGACCCCCCAAGCCGTCCAGCCCCAAGCGAGCACAGTATCGGTCGCGCTCAGATGACGTGACAGCCTGCCACAAATCCGAGCGACCTTAGCATCACTGTCAAGCAGCTGCTGCTGCGTCCAAACGAGGCTGTGCCAATTATTGAGCGGAGCAAGCACTCCGAGTGCAAATGCACCCACTAAATCGAGCAGATAGTACCGCTCTAGTCGCTCGAGCAGAAGGCCCACTAGGCTGGTGGGACGCAAACTTAGCGCCGCCAGAGCGGCCCACATCGGTGCATTGTCATGGGTGAAAAAGCGAAGTGTGAGGCTGATCCCAACCAGGCACGACGCCGCGAAGACCCATGCGAGGTAGCCATTGGGACACGTCACCTGCCGACGAAAACTCGCCGGCGTGGGAAGCAACGTGACAGCCAACAGAAGATAGTGCACTGGCAGTTGGTCGGGCAAGCATTGAAGGCCAAGTAACGTTGCCGCCCATCGTCCTCCAGCACCGACCAGAATCGACGTCACCGATTCGTCGGCGTACCGGCGCACGCTGCTGTAAGCGTGAACCATCACTTCCAAGCTTCCACCGCGCAAGAGGGGCAATGCCACGAGCACTGCAACTACAAGCACCCCAAGGAGCCCGCAAGTTACAGCACCCCCCAGGGCACGCCAAGCTCGTTGACGTAATAGTGGTACCGTCGCCGCGGCGAATACGAACGCCGCAGTCAATGCAGACGGGCGAATTAGCACGGCAAACGTCCCGAATGCCGAAGACGCCAGCCAGCACCATTGAGCCGAGCGAAACTCGAGTGACTGCGCCGCACGCACGGCAAATGCAGCCGAAATCACGAGCGGCAAAGTCATCCAGAAGGAATAGTTGATGTCCCCATCCGCTGCGACTGCGGCTCCGGCAGCATGCAGAATCGCAACTCTTGGTCCCCATTTGGCGCCCCAGCAGCATGCCGCTAGCCAACCGGTACTGAGCGACGTGAGCGCCGCCCAGAACACCGAAAAGCACCAAACTGCTTTCATTCCGCCCAACGCCAACCAGGGCGCGAAGAGCAGAAACGCACCCGGCGGCTTGATCTCGACTGAGTCAACATACGGCAGTTTGCCGGCCAGCAGCAGTCGCGCGTTGTACGCGATTCCAGCGACATCGAGATTTTGGAAACCACCAGAACGAATGCCGTGAGCGTGCCAGATGTAGTGGCAACCAACCGCCACGACGCTTGCCCAGAGCCATGCGGTTTCGATTCGCCGGAAAGTCACCATCTTGGAAGACGCGACGCGCCACAATGGGTTGACGTCGCGGAACTCTGGATTTGCTGCGGGCCGTGCCACCTCGACCAAAACATCCTGTGCGGGTAAAGCGGAGCTTTGCCGGTTCGAATGCGCGCCGGATCAGCGACGACGTAAATGCTCCTCGATGGGTAGCATGGCGAAATGCCCCAGACATCCGGCTTTTAAGCTTACCTTGTCTCTACCTAGAGGCTCAGCCAAATCGGGCCCATTTCGGCCATCGGCGTACGTCAATATTGGGCCAACCAAGTACATCAATTGGCACCACGAGGCCAAACCTGCGGCCCAGTGGCCAAGCCGGATTCTTCCCATCACGGAAAGTATGTCAAGCCGATTGGCGGAGCATCGGAGCTTGGGGCGGCAAGTGTCGGAAGGAACTGGGCAACACCCGAAATGAACAAATCGTCATTGTTGTCGAAGATTCTGCCCGGGATCTCCGAGTCACTCAAACCACCCCAGTAGTTGTTGCGTAGATCCACTGACTTCGGCCCCACAAAGATCACGTATTCAGTGTAGGGGTCGAAGCTATTCGAGCTCCCGACGAGAGAATCCTGAGCGCTTACGTCGGTACATGAACTGTTCGTAGCCGTAAACGTATTGCCATTCAAGATCAATGGGCCGATGGCCATGATCCCGCAACAACCAGCCAACAGGTTACGTTCGAATCGATGCGAGACACTCAACCCCGAGGCCAAGACTATCTGGTTTCCAATGTCCCTCAACACGCAATCGGAAACCGATACCAGTGCACCATTCCCAGAACTCAACAACCCACCTCGAATATATTCGACAAACGATAACGTGAACTTGCCAGGCACTTGAATCGTCGAGTTGTCGAAGGTGTTCAAGTCTTCGACGCGAATCGGCTTCTCGCGAGTTCCCTGCATCGACACCGAGCCCCACGACTCGAGGGAATATCCGCTACCGATCACGCTAACCCCTGGCTCGACCTTAAGCGTGGCACCGGCTGCAATTTGAATGCGGCCGGTCACGATGTACGGCGATTTTGATGCTAACCAAGTGGTGTCCGTGCGATAGATTCCACTGGCGGTTTGGGCGATGAGTGTTGCGCTCGACCTCCCATCAGCTGCGCCGGACCCTCCATCGGTGGCGGACACGTGACACGCCCAGCGCTGCCCAGTCGAAGTGGCAGAGGCCGGCAAGGTGACTTCGTGATAGCTGGTGAGCGTGTCCGACTCGTACCAATCGTACTTGTAGACAATCGAGTCGCCGTCTGGATCCGTCGCCGTCGCGCTGCAAGTCAAGTCGGTGTTGTCATCAGCGTAGGAGTCTGGCGATACGGTGGGCCATGAATAGAATTCAGGCGGCGTATTGGCGACGACGATTGCTTGACTCGTCACCGGATCTCCAGAAGACTTTCCGTCGCTCGGGGTCACCGTAACCCTGAGTTCGTCGCCCTTCGAAAAATAGAGAGACCCGCTCAACTGTGAGGAATTCCAGCCGACGGGCAAATTGTTCCGTGTCCACTGATACGTGTAGCTGATCGAGTCGAACTCGGGATCGGTGGCCGACGGGTAGACAACGATCGTACTATCGGTGCCCGGCGCGCTGTGGGAAAAAGTCAGACTAACGATTTGTGGTGGATGGTTCGTTGTTCCGCCCGAAAACGCGCCAGCGGTCCCAGTACCACCTGTGCCTCCGGTAAAGGGAGCACCTCCCACGGTCAACCCACCTGAACCTGCGCCGGCACGGCCGTAGCCACCAGACGATATTGGACTTCCACCTTTGCCGGTACTGCCGCCTTGACCAAGCCCACCGGCTGCTGTCGTACCCGCGCCCCCCAAAATACCGGTTCGGCCAGCAACCATGCCTCCGCCAATTGACGGAGCGCCAGCTGCAACAGCCGCGCCGACGCCTGTTCCGCCACTGCCCCGGCCACCGGTAGCTTGTCCGCCGGTAGCCCGTACACTGGTGCCCGACACACCACCACTCGCTCCGCCCGTAGCCCGTGTCTGAGCAGTACCCCCAGTGGTTCCGCAATCGCAAGAACCCCAGAGGCCGTCGATGCGACATTGCTGACCGCCACGACATGCGCCGGGCCCAACACATTCACGCGTGTCACCAGCCAAGCAACCAGATCCCTGCGCACCAGCGCTGCTGGCCTCGTCGCTCTGCTGCTCCCCGGCTCGCCCGCCACAACTCGCCTGGGCAAGCACGACAATTGCGGTCAGCAGCGCGCCTCGAACGTGCGACGTCTTCATGGCTTCTCGTCCTTTTCCGCAGCGAAATGTGCCAAGAATTGCCCAACTCCGCAATGAATTTGCAGCGGGGGCCCGTTCGCTGCCAACCGATGCTTCAATTGCGGGCAAAGCTGTAGCCTCGGCGACCAAACGCGGCCCCTCGACTCAGCCTCCTCGCTGCCAAGAAGCGCGGGCTTCGCGCCAAATGCATCGTGCGAGGCCAACCCAACGGCGGACAATTGACGGTTTGCTGGTCGCTCGAGCCAAAGCGTGTTGTCGGTGCGCCGACCCAGGCAACAAAAGCAGACCGGTGGCAAACCGTCACGACCCGGCTTGCCACCGTTTTTGGGGAGAACTACGCAGAGACCGTATCGAAGAAAGCTAGCTCGACTGGCGGCGCTGGAACGCGGGGATGTCCCAATCGCATTCATGATCCGCAATCGGAAATGGAATTCGCTCACGAATCGCCGGCCCTTGATCGCGTGCACCAAATGCCGCACTAACGGACGGCGCGGGCCGACGACTGCCGACGCCTACGGTCGCTGGTTCCGAACGTGAGTTCACGGATTTGCTCGCACCTGGTAGAGCGGCGTAACTGGGTTGAACCACCGAGGCGCGTGCGGAAGCTGGACGCGAAGCATGACTGACCTCAACCGGAATCTCCGCGACTGCCGCGTCAAAGCCAGTTGCGATAACCGTAACTTTGACCGCATCGCCCATGGTTTCGTCGACGCTCGCCCCAAAAATGATGTTCGCGTCTTCATGCGCTTGTTCTTGAACCAGGCTCGCAGCTTCCTGGATCTCGCGCATCTTCATGTCCGGACCGCCCACGATGTTGATTAGGATCCCGGTCGCGCCGTGCACGGAAATATCGTCGAGCAACGGCGAGGTCACGGCCTGCTCTGCAGCGAGCCGCGCGCGCCCATCACCCTTCGCCATGCCACTGCCCATGAGCGCACGCCCCATGCTGCTCATGATTGTCTTGACATCAGCAAAGTCGACGTTGACGATGCCGTCAAGCATGATGAGATCGCTTATTCCCCGAACTGCCTGGTAAAGCACCTCGTCTGCCTTGCGAAAGGCCTCAACAAACGTAAGGTCGTCGTCGGAGAGACCAAGGAGTTTCTGATTTGGGATGGTGATGAGTGTGTCGACCTGCTCGGACAGCATCGCCAAGCCCTGATCGGCACGGCGATTGCGCTGGCGACCTTCGAACTGAAATGGTTTGGTGACGACGCCAACCGTTAGCGCGCCTTCTTCCCGGGCAAGCTGAGCGATGACTGGAGCCGCACCGGTACCGGTACCGCCGCCCATTCCCGCAGTGACAAAAACCATGTCCGCACCAGCGAGCAATTCCTTCAGGCGCGTTACGTCTTCGAGCGCAGCCTTGCGACCGCGCTCGGGATCGGCACCTGCACCAAGCCCGCGCGTGATCCCCGAACCGATCGCGACCTTTTCGGCAGCGGCGTTGGAATTCAGCGCTTGAACGTCGGTGTTGACCGTAATGAACTCGACACCCTCGAGTCCAAAATGGATCATGGTGTTGATCGCGTTACCACCTGCCCCACCAACGCCAATTACCTTGATGCGGGCCTGATATTGGGGGCTATCGTCCGAAAATTCGATCGAGAAACTCATCGTGGTATCCTCCCGGGTCCGCCCGCGTTGCCGGGGCGCTTCTCGCCTCATCGAACTTGATCGGGGTTGCCTCTCCCTTGATTGACCAAGTTCCGACGAGTGAGAATCAATTGCTTATACGCTGGTTTTGTCTAACTGCCTAAAAAGCTGCTCGGAACCAAGTCCAGAATCCGCTCGACCGACGTGGAACCGCTTCGACACGCTCTTCGAGCCGCGTCGAAGTTGAATTGCCATCGCGACCGCGTGCTTCATGTAAGTGCTTCTTGCCGAAACGCACCATCCCGACGCCTGCCGAATACTGAGGACCCTGCACCAGTTGGTGCATCCCTTCGAGCCCAATCGGGAAGCCGAGCCGCACTGGCATTCCCAAGATTTCCTCGGCACACTCGACCATTCCCTCCATGAGCGCGCCACCACCGGTTAGCACGCACCCAGCGTTGATTTGCTCGATCAACCCGGTCTCCTCCATGCGTTGCCGCGTCGCGGTGAATATCTCTTCTACACGCGGTTCGATAATGTCACTCAACAGGCGCCTTGGCACTCGCCGCGGGGCGTGCCCACCGACGCCAGGAACCTCGATCTCTTCGTCGTCAGCAATCATGCGACCGAGCGCGCAACCATAATTGCGCTTGAGGCGTTCAGCCTCGGCAATCGGCGTACGCAGACCCGCGGCGACATCACTTGTGACATTATTGCCCCCCGCAGGAATGACCGTCGCATACGACACACCGCCGTCGATATACAGCACAACATCCGTAGTGCCACCGCCCACATCAATGACTGCGACGCCGATTTCCTTCTCGTCGTCGCTCACAACTGCATCCGCACTGGCAAGTGGCTGCAACACGACTGCCGCGACGTTGAGCCCACAACGCTCGACGCAACGGGTCACGTTTTGAACGCACGAGGTTGCTGCGGTAATGAGATTGACGCGCGCCTGCAGCCTCACTCCACTCATTCCAATTGGATCGCGGATGCCATCCTGATTATCGACAACGTATTCGCGAGGTAGCGCATGCAGGATCATGCGGTCGGCATCAACCGGAATCGCACGCGCCCCCTCAAGCACGCGATCGAGGTCCGAACGACGCACTTCGCGTCCAGAGATCGCGCAGATTCCGTCTGACGACAAACTTCGAACATGGCTCCCGGCAACCCCAACGTAGACGGTCGTGATTTCGACACCTGCCATCGTTTGAGCCGCATCGATAGCTTCACGAATCGAGCGCACCGTCCATTCGATGTTACTGACAACACCTTTGCGCAAGCCGCGGCATGCCACGTTGCCAACGCCAAGAATCTCGATACCGTCGGCATCGACTTCGGCGACGACGGCAGATACCTTGGTGCTGCCCAAGTCGAGCCCGACAACGATCTCAGGGTTCGTGGAGGTTGGTTTCGTCATGATGGATCTGCAACTGCCAAGGCTTCCACCCGCAAGCCGGGAGATGAACTTGGAGCGACGCTGCCATGGCCGTCCGTGAATGGCCAAGTTTCAGGCAGCCGGCTAGCGCATGCGCACGACGACACGCTCGGGATGAGCGCGATTGTCGAGAAACACCATGCCAACGTTGCCCTTCGGACCGCGCAATTTGCCCAGAACTCGCTCAGCCATGGCAAGTTTTTTGGCCCAGGGCCCTGCCCCAAGATGTAGCGCGATCCCAGTCTTACCCACAGTCAATACCACTTCGCCCCCGGGCGTGAGATGAACCTCTTGCGCTGGGTATAGCCGCGCCAATGAAGTGCGTTCGTAGTGACGGAGTACCTCGAGACCAAGCGCAATCCTCCGGCGTTCGAGCGAGGGTTCCCGGCCTGGTTCATCGACCGAGACGCCAGTAATGATCGGTAAATCAGCCGGATCGGTCGACTCGTACTTCTTGAAGGGTTCGCCGTCGCGAGTCACGACGAGCATCTGCTCACCGAGCATTGCCAACGCACCCGCCTCACGTTCGACCAATTCGACGCGAACAGTCGCTGGCAAGCGGCGTTCGACTTTGGCCTCGCGAATCCAAGGATCGACCAAGATGGCGCGTTCTGCAGCCTTAGTATCCACAGAGAAAATATTCTTGCCGGGATTCAACTGGGCCAACTCAATCACCGTTTCGCGAGTTTTTCGCCGAAGCCCATCGACATCGATCTGGCGCACTGAGAATCGTGGCGAAGTTTGGGCAAATCGGTAGGTCCCGAGGACCACGGCCGCGCTTCCGCCACCCATCAAGAGTCCGAGGAGTACGACTCGACCTAGCGTTTTGAGCCCATAGCCGCGCGAACGCGACCCGTGCTGCGCGGGCTCTGGAACGAACGAGCTCACTAGCGGGGGGACAGGACTGTCGGGGTTCGTTGGCTCGAACGGCGCATGCGCCCGCGCCGATCCCTCGGGAGCATCAACAATCCGTCGATTGCCGTCAGAGTTTGCCCGTTTTCGCGTCATGTCCCCCCATGACCGGTACCACCCCGGGATGTTGTCGAGGGTCCATCGTGATCGCGACTTCTGGCCGCCAGAAGATCACGCAGATCGGGCAGAAGCCGGTTGATGTCACCCGCCCCGAGCGCGATGACCACATCCCCAGGGCGAGCTTCCGCGGCAAGCGTTCGCACCAACTCTGACCGATCCTGAACGTGTGACACGGCATGATGCCCGTGCTCGGCGACCCCCTTTGCGAGACGTTCCCCAGTCGCACCGACTATTGGTCGTTCCCCCGCCGGGTAGACGTCGGTAACCCAAACCCTGTCGGCGTCATTGAATGCACGAGTGAAATCGTCGAACAGGAGCTGAGTCCGGGTGAAACGGTGGGGTTGAAAGGCAACCAAAACGCGGCCCTGGTAGGCCTGGCGTGCCGCCGCAATCGTCGCTCGAATTTCGGCCGGATGGTGACCATAGTCATCGACGAGTGCAATCTGATCGACGACACTGGTCACAGTAAACCGCCTCGCTACGCCGTGGAAACTCCCCAACGCCTCTTTGACGATGTCGAGGGGCACCTCAAGCTCATCAGCCACTGCCATGGCAGCCAGGGTATTTAGAACATTGTGGTGACCAGGCATACGTACCGTGACCTCGCCCAAGGATTCACCCCGACGGATCGCCACGAAGCGTGAACTGGTGCCTTCGAACTCAACTTGACGCGCCGAGTACTCTGCCTGGGGTGAAAGACCGTAGGTCACATGCCGACGCTGGATCCGAGGCAGGAGCTCTTGGACATGCGGGTGATCGAGGCAAAGCACCGCAAGGCCGTAAAACGGGACCTTCTCGACGAACTCGACGAAAGCATCCTTCAGCCGCTCGTGGGTCTGGTAGTAATCGAGGTGCTCGGGATCGATATTGGTGACTACTGCAATGGTGGGGGTCAAGCGTAGGAAAGAACCGTCACTCTCGTCAGCCTCAGCCACGAGCAGATCACCTTCTCCCAGGCGAGCATTGGTTCCAAGTGCCGCCATCCGGCCGCCCACCACTACCGTCGGGTCAAACCCTGCAGCACTGAGGATCGTGGCAACGAGCGAGGTCGTCGTGGTCTTGCCATGGGATCCAGCAATCGCGACGCCGTACTTGACTCGCATCAATTCGGCGAGCATTTCGGCTCGCGTGATGACCGGGATCGCTAGCTTTCTAGCATGCACTAATTCTGGATTCTCTGCAGCAATCGCACTGGAATACACGACGACATCGGCGCCGATGACATTCTCCGCGCGGTGGCCGAGATCGATGCGTACCCCAAGGCGCGCAAGTCTGCGGGTCGTTTCTCCCTCCTTCAAATCTGCCCCTGACACCTCGAAACGAAGCGTTCGCAGGATCTCCGCGAGCCCGCTCATCCCGATGCCGCCAATGCCGACGAAATGCACACGCCTGACGCGTCCACGAAACATTAGTTGGTCTCCTTCGGCTCGTGCCCATGCTCAGGCGTTAGCCGTCCGAACCCAGCGAGTGCCAAGAAATCCTCGGCGATGCAAGCAGCCGCGTGGGGCCGTCCGATGGACCGTGCCGCACTGGCCATGTTGGTGAGCAGGTTCGAATCCTGCAGTAGCGCAGCGATCTCGTCGGTCAACCGCGAAGCGTCGGCGTCTCGATTGTTCAGCCAATGTGCCGCGCCGACGTCAAAAAGGGCTTCGGCGTTTTTCTGCTGATGATTGCCCGCCGCGAAGGGGTAAGGGACCAGAAGGCTTGCTCGACCGACGGCGCAGATCTCGCTGACAGCGCTTGCCCCCGAACGACTGATGATGAGGTCCGCATCACGGATTGCCGCAGGCATGTCGTCGATGAAATCGACAATCTCTGCTTCCGCGATCCCGACTGCCCGATAGCGCTCGGCCACGCGCTTCACGTCGGCCTTACCACACTGATGGCGAACCCGGATCGGCAATGTCTGTCGGCCCATCGCGGGCGGCAAACTCTCGTTGAGAGTCCGTGCCCCCTGGCTGCCCCCGAGTACAAGTATTCGTTTAGGTCGCTCACCTAGACACAACGCCGACGGCTCGAAACCCGCACGAATCGGCACGCCGCTGCGCAGTACTTTCTGAGCGGAAAAATGCCGTTCGGCCAAGGCGAACGCGGTGTAGGCGCGATCGACGAAGGGAGCCATGAGTCGATTGGCGAGCCCCATCACTGCGTTTGGTTCGAGCAATGCGATTGGGATCCGTTGAATGCGCGCGGCCGCAGAGATTGGACCCGCAGCGTAGCCCCCAACGGTCAGCACGGCGCGTGGCTGCAATCGCTGCACTAGTCGAAGACTCTCAGGCAACGACGCCAAAGCGCCGCCAACACCTCGCAGCGCTCCAACGAAGCCGCGGCCGCGAATCGGCTGCACGTCCACCAGCTCGAGTTCGTAGCCACGTGCGGGCACGGCCTGCTTTTCAATACCGCGTTCCGTGCCGACGAACACGATTCGCACCTGGGGCTCAATCTTCTTGATGGCATCAGCAACGGCCACCAGCGGGTAGACGTGGCCGCCGCTACCTCCGCCGGCAAGCAACACGGTCGGAATCACTTTGCCATCACTCACGCCTGACCTCCAGACCGCGCCACTCTCGCGTCCCCAAACCCAGCTTCGCCGAACAGAAGCAGACTAGCTTCTGGCTTCTTGCCCCTCGCTCCAAACTCCCCGGACGCTTCAAGCCGACTACGCCGTCGTGAAACGTTGAGCAGCACGCCCATGGCGGCAGCATTGACCAACAACGACGAGCCACCATAGCTGATGAAGGGTAGCGTCAACCCTTTGGTCGGCAGCATCGACATCGCGACCGCCAAGTTGATTAGCGCTTGCACGCCGAACAACACCGAAATGCCAAAAGCGATGTAGGCACCGTAATCGTCAGGGGCGGCCAAGGCCGCGCGCACGCCGCGAACGACGATGACAACGTAGGCCGACATTAGTGCCAAAATCCCAATGAACCCAAGTTCCTCACCGATGATGGCAGATATGAAATCGTTGTGCGCCTCGGGCAAGTACAGGGTCTGTAGGCCATTGCCCAACCCAAGGCCAAACCAGCCGCCGGAACCAAAGCTCATTACCGACTGAAAAGGCTGATAAGCCAAGTCGTGCCGATGTTCGCTCATGTTGATGAATGCCACAACGCGTTCCCAGCGATATGCCGTGAAGCGCACCAGCCAAATAGCGACAAGCGAGCCTAAGATCCCAACTCCCAACAGGTAACCAAGGCGCGCGCCCGCCACGAACAGCAGGGTAAAAGTCAGGAACAATAGCACGACCGCACCGCCAAAATCCGGCTGGCGCAAGCAGAGCAACATCAGACCACCGGCCATGATGAGGTGTGGAAGCATGCCCACCGAAAAGCTTTTGACCTTTTCACGCTTCTTCGCCAGCGAGTAGGCGAGCCACAGCACCAACCCAAGCTTTGCCGCTTCCGACGGCTGGATATGAATGGGCCCGAATTGTAACCAGCGGGTCGCTCCACCTCCGCGGTGGCCGAAACCGACGACACAGGCCAGAAGCATTGCCGTCACGAGCGCCAAAATGGGATACGTAAGCCGCTTGTACCGATGGTAATCGAAGTTAGCGACGAGCCCCATGACCCCCAGAGCCACCGCGCCGTAGACAGCCTGGCGCTTGAGGAAAAACTGTGTATCGCCGTGCGTTACCGTCGCTTCGACTGCACTTGCGCTGTAAACCATCACAACCCCGAACCCAACCAGGGCAATCGCAATGGCAGCCATCACTGCGTCAACGGGACCGACTGCCCTGCGGGCAGTCAATCCCTGCCACCAACGGCGTAAAGTTGAGATCATGGCGCAAACTCCGCGACCCTATCGGTCCCAGAAGTTAATTCATGAACTGCCTCGACGAACCGGTCGCCGCGCTCAGCGTAGCTCGTGAACATGTCGAAGCTTGCGCAGGCAGGGCTCAGCAGCACAGCATCGCCTGCCTCGGCCAATCGTTGCGCTCGCGCGACGGCGTCGGCCATCGAATTGGCCTTCTCGACCGGCACCACGCCAGCGACTGCCTGCGCAATCGTGTCGGCAGCCTCGCCAATTACGACCAGCGCTCGTCCCTTCTGACGCAGTGCCGCCACCAGTGGCTCATACGAGCCAAACTTCTCGCGCCCTCCTGCGATGAGGACACCGCGAGTCTCGACAAGCCCAAGCAGTGCAGTGACAGAAGCACCCACGTTGGTTCCCTTTGAATCATCGTAGTAGCGCACCTTCGCGTGTTCGGTGACAAAGGCCATTCGATGTCCCAATGGTTCGAACTGCTCGATGGCGCGACAGATCGCCGATTCACCGACGCCCAAGGCTCGAGCAGCGGCAATGCTTGCGGCTGCGTTGCTCACGTTATGTCCACCGTGCAGACGGCTGCCCTCGAGCGAGTACTCTTTGCCCGTCGCCAATTCGAAGACTTTGCGCCCACTGCTGGTGAAATCGCCAACCGTGCCGAACGTCAAGCAGCGTCCGCGCCCGCGGCGCGCCTGCTCTTCACAACTGGCATCTCCGTAGGGAATGACGGCAACGTCTTCACCGTCCTGACGCGCAAAGGCGTTACCTTTGGCCTCGGCATAGGCAAGAAAGCTCGGATAACGGTCGAGATGATCCTCGGTAACATTCAGCAATATGCTGACTTTGGGTTTGAACAGAAGGACGCGCTCTAGCTGAAAGCTCGATACCTCAACGACGAGGCGTTCCCAATTGCCGCCCACTGCTTCACTTAGCGGAGTGCCGAGGTTACCCCCAGAAAACGTCCGAAATCCGGCGTTCGCGAACATCAATGCCGTCAGCGTCGTAACCGTGCTCTTTCCATTCGTGCCGCCGACCGCGATGATAGGTGCATCGATGAAACGGCAGGCGAGTTCGAGCTCGCCAATGACTTCGACCCCGGCCGCTTCCGCTGCCGCAATTTCGGGTAGCGGCGGCACGCCTGGGGAAACGACGATTAGGTCAACGTCGCTAAACGGCACCCCCGCGTGCCCGCCCGCGATGACCTGGATGCCCATTTCAGCAACCGCAGGTGAAAGCATTTCGCTCGTCGCGGAATCGGTGCCGATAACCTCGACGCCCTCGCCTCGAAGCAATCGCGCGGCGGCCAGGCCGCTACGACCCAGGCCAACCACAACCGCAAGTTTTGCCGTACTTCGCATGACTAAACTATCGAACCTTGAGTGATGCCAGACTGACGAGCGCTAACATCACCGAGATAATCCAAAATCGAACGATAATGCGCGGCTCGGGCCAGCCCTTCTTTTCGAAGTGGTGATGAATGGGTGCCATCAAAAATACGCGCTTGCCGAACAACTGAAAGCTCGTGACCTGGACTACGACGCTGAGCAATTCGACCACGAAGACCCCACCCAGAATCACACTGAGCAGTTCGTTCTTAGTCAGTACCGCAAGCATCCCGAGGCCCCCACCTAGCGAAAGCGACCCCACGTCACCCATGAACACTTGCGCGGGATAGGTGTTGTACCAGAGAAACCCCGTGCCAGCGCCGACGATGGACGCGGCGAACACACTGAGTTCACCCATTTCGGGGATCCCAGCGATGCCGAGGTAGTTCGCCAAGTGCCGCCCAAACAAGATACTTCCAGCGATGTAGGCCCACACCATGTAAGTGCCGGCATTGATCATGACCGGACCGATCGCCAGGCCATCTAGGCCATCGGTCAAGTTGACGGCGTTACTCATGGCCACTACGACGAGCAGTGCGAAACAGAAGTACAGCCACATCGGCAGCTCGATCGGATGCTTCTGAAACGCCAGAAACGGCACACTCAATCGGTTACGTATTTCCAGCCATCCAGAAGGCAAACCTCGGTCACTGATGAACAAGGTGCCCAAGGCAACCCCACCGATCACGAACTGGCCCAGCAACTTCAATTTGCCTGAGAGGCCGCGCGTGTTCTTGCCCTCGATCTTCAGACGGTCATCCAGGTAGCCGATGGCTCCGTATCCGGCAGTAACTGCGGCCGTTGCAATGACGAACACGTTCTTGACGTCAGCCCAAAGAAGCGTTGGCAGCAATACACTTACGAGAATGAGGGCGCCCCCCATCGTCGGCGTTCCAACCTTCTTCTTGTGCCCCTCAGGATTCTCGGCGCGAATGATCTGGCTGATCTGCTTGCCGCGAAGGGTTCGGATAAACCAAGGCGCCACCAGAAACGAAATCAGCATGGCGGTAATCGTCGCCATGATCGCGCGGAAGGGTTGATATCGTAAGACGTTGAGAACGCCAGCCCAACCAAACTTGGTGCTAAGGGGGTATAGCCATTCGTAAATCATGGACTCTGTCCTCCGCCCCCAACCAAAGCCGTGACGATTCGTTCTAGTCGCGTTCCCCGTGAGCCTTTCACCAAGACCACGTCGGTCGGGCCAATTGCGGCAAGCACAGCTTTAGCGGCAACGTCCGATGTTGCGAAATGCGCTACTGTCAGGCTGCGCTCACGAGCTTTCGCGACCAACGCCTCCATCGACTCACCGACGGCCGCGACGAACCCCGCACCCTCCAGCTCACCGACCAGCGCTTCGTGCTCTCGTCGACTGAACTCCCCGAGCTCAAGCATGTCACCGAGCACGAGGCACAACCGTGCCCCGCGAGATTCAGCTAGTTCTTTGGCGACCGCGATCGAACTTCGCATGCTGATGGGGTTGGCGTTGTAGCAATCATCGACAACCAACGCCCGGTCCGGTCGCTCGATGACTTTCAGGCGCCCGCCTTCGCCGACTTCGCGATCGAGCGCGTCACCGAGCGCACCTGCGTCGAGCGCCGGCCACAGGGCATCGGCCACGGCGAGGGCGGCTGTCGAGGCCAACGCCCCTGGAAGGCCGAAGAGTCGGGTCATCAGGCTGAGCTCAACCGCCGCGCCATTGTGCAGCTTTCGTAGGATTCTAAGCCGGGTCCGCCACAAATCTACGCCTTCGCGGCAAACGATGCGGTGCGTTGCTCCAGGCCGCTCCCCATACGACCAAATTTGCGCTTGAACCTGCTGTGCGAGCAGCTGCCGCACCCGTGCATCGTCGAAGCACCCAACCAGCTGCGCCGGAGACCGCATGGAACCAAAAAGGCCCATCTCCTCGGCCTCGACGCCGTCCAGATCGCCCAGTCCCGCGGCGTGTTCCATCCCGATGCAAGTCAACACGGCCACATCCGCGCGACAGATCTCAGCCAGGCGAGCGACTTCGCCACGCTGGTTGGTCCCAATTTCGATGACGGCAACTTCGTGTTCGGGCACCAGCCCAAACAAGGTCATTGGAACGCCAACCAGGTTGTTGAGATTGCCGACCGTACTGTGCACTTTGCCAGGTGAAATCGCCCCAAGCATCGCGGAAATTGCGGAGCGTGTGGTGGTTTTGCCCGCCGAGCCGCCCACAGTCACAACCCGCCCCCTCCACCGCAGGCGGTGCAGCGCCGCTAGGTCGCCAAGCGCTACTAGCGTTGACGGGACGCGCAGTTGGCGCATCGGCTCGACGCCGTCAACTCCACGTTCGACGAGTACCCCCCAAGCCCCACGTGCTAAGACTTCGGCCACGAACCGATGTCCGTCGAACAGGTCGCCCGAAAGTGCCACGAACAGCTTGCCGGTCACGTCTGCCCGTGAATCCGTCACTACTCCTGTGCAGTGCTCCAGAGGTTGCCAAGTCGTTTTTGCGCCAGTAGCCCGAACGACATCCTCGAGACTGAAACTCGCGCAATTCGAAGGGATCGGAGTCGCCATCAACTCTCCCCCTCACGCCTGAGAGCGAGGGCTCGGCGCGCCTCGACGCGGTCATCGAACGCATGCTTGACCGTGCCAACGATCTGATACGCTTCATGTCCCTTACCTGCGATGAGGACCACATCTCCGCGCTGGGCAGTGAGAATCGCAAGTTCGACGGCTTTCGCACGATCGAGCAGCAACTCGTAGGCCGCGCCGACTTCGTGCAAGCCAGCTTCGATGGCTTCTGCAATCACCAGAGGTTGTTCAGTTCGCGGATTGTCGTTTGTTACGATCACACGGTCCGCAAGCCGGCCTACTGCTGCCCCCATCTTTGGACGTTTTGTCGGATCGCGATCGCCGCCACAGCCAAATACGCAATGCACGCGGCCAGAAGTTAGGGGTCGAACGGCGGCCAGTGCCCGCTCGAGCGCGTCAGGAGTATGTGCATAGTCAACAAGTACCACGATGTCGTCGGCCGGCTCGTCACAACGCTCCAATCGCCCCGGAACCGCAACTTCATCCCAACCGCGCACCGCCGCTTCGAGATCGACATCAAGCGCGCACAGAATCCCGAGAGCCAAGAGCAAGTTCTCGAGATTGTGCTCACCAACGAGGCGTGTCGAAATCGGCTGAATCTTGCCGTCGACGAGGACGTCCCCGCGCATCCCCCGAGAGCTGAGTTCGACATTGAGGGGACGCACATCGCAGTCACGCTCGACCCCGACGCGTAGTACTCTTTCGGACCGTGCCACCGCTGCAAACTCGACGCCGACCTTGTCGCGCGTGTTGAGCACGGAAACGCGCGGAGCAAACTCGGTAAAAAGGAGCCGCTTGGCGGCTGCGTAGGCCTGCATCGAACCGTGAAAGTCGAGGTGATCTTGAGTCAAATTCGTGAAGGCAGCCACGTCGAAACTAAGGCCCGACACGCGCCCCTGCACAATCGCGTGACTCGAAACCTCCATCACCACCTGGGTGCCTGCCCTGTCGCGAACGTGGGCGAGAAATCGTGTGACGTCGTCGGCCTCAGGGGTAGTCAGATTGCTGTCTGCTTCAACCCCGGCGAATGAGGAACCGATCGTTCCGAGCCGACCGGGCCTTGTACCCGCCGCAAGCAACGCGCGCTCGACGAGCAATGCAGTCGTGGTCTTTCCGTTCGTCCCCGTAATTCCGACGAGCGGCATGCTGCGTGATGGGTGACCGTAGATGGCCTCAGCCACCTTTGAAAGCAGTCTGCGAACGTCCTTCGCCGCAACGACGGGGACGACCCACTCACGCAGTTCTGATTGCGACGCGGCCCCAGCGTCGAGCAGCACTGCCACTGCGCCATTCTCGAGGGCGCTCGGAACAAATGCCGCACCTGTCGACTTGTCGCCCGTGCGCGCCACAAACAAACTCCCACCAATTGCCCGCCTCGAGTCCTGATAAACGCTCGTGACACGGACGGTCGGCTCCCCGTGTAGGACCGCACCATCAGCGGCAAGCAATTCTGCAATGGCGCCAACTGCGAGGCCCTCAATGCGACGTTCTTCTTCAGTTGGTAAGGTCATGATGCTGGCTGGAAGTAAAGATCGACGACCGCTCCCATCAGGGAACTTTGCCCCGGCGAGGGAACCTGACGCGTTAGGAGCCCCGATCCGTGAACGGTCGGGACGAGTCCGAGATCTGCCGTCTGCTTGACGACATCGCGCATAGGCCAACCGGTCATATCCGGGATGAGCACGGAACCAGGCGCGACCTGTTCGGCATTGACAACACGTTGAACGGCTGGCTCCAAACCGCGCTGCGCCCTCAAAAGCTCGTAGGTTCTGGCAGCAGGATCGGCGCGCTTCGACAGCTCGGCGACGTTGATGCGCTGAGTCCCTCGCGGCACCAGGCCCTTGTATTCCAACGCCATCTTCGCGACCCGCCGAAAGATCGGCGCTGCCACATTGCCTCCGGCGTGATCGACCATCGGCTCATCCACCACGACGGCAATGGCCACCGCAGGATTTCGCGCGGGAACGAAGCCAATGAAAGACGCCACGAATTTGTTCTCCGAATAGCGCCCGGTCGCGGGATCTGTCTTCTGAGCGGTTGCGGTCTTACCGGCCACGTCAAATCCTTCGAGTGCAGCTTCGACGCCAGTGCCTTGGCCTTCGGTCACACCAATCATCATTTCCGCTACCTGAAGGGCAACGTGCCGCGGAACCACACGGCGTCGCACACGCGAGGCCGCGGAACGTATGACTTGGCCCGTGGCAGTCGAAACTCGACGAAGGAGAACCGGTTCCATCAGTTCACCGCCATTGGCGATTGCAGACACGCCCATCGCCAACTGCAACGCCGTGACGCTGATGCCTTGGCCAAATGAAGCTGCTGCCGTCTCGACGTCAACCCAGCTGCGACCACGGGGACGTAGAGTTCCGGAGGATTCACCGGTCACGGGAAGCCCTGCCACCTGACCAAAGCCAAACCGCCGCAGGGTCTCGTATAGGCGCTCACTGCCAACAGCAAGCCCGATTTTGGCGGCACAAATATTCGAGGAAAGGCTCATGATCTTCGGAATCGTCAGCATTTCCGCCGGGTGGGTGTCCCGAATGAAAACGTTGTCGACCTTCATGATCCCCTTCTCGCAAAACAGCTCTTGAGTTGGGGTAATGACTCCCGAAGCTAACCCGGCTGCGATCGTGAATATCTTCATCGACGAGCCAGGTTCAAATGTATCTGTCAACCCTCTTGAGCGTCGCGTTGCGACGTCACTGAACGAGTAGTCGTTAGGGTTGTACCCAGGGAAACTCGCCAATGCGAGCAGCTCACCGCTGTATGGGTCGACGACGACGACCGCTCCACCCGTGGCTTCGAAGGTCTTGGTCGCGGCCGCCAACTCTGCTTCGGCTGCGAACTGAATCCCCTGATCGATACTCAGCGTAATGTCGTGACCGGCAAGCGCCCGATCGTCCTCGACGGCATCGGCAAACAAGAGGCGCCCGGCGCGGTCACGCAAGCCAGCAAGTTGGTCGTTTTGCCCCTGCAGATCCGCGTTCATCGCCAACTCGAGACCGTCCTTGCCCTGACCGTCGGGGGCAACGAATCCGAGTAACGATGCTGCGAGTTCGCGCCGCGGGTAGTAGCGATGACCTTCGCCGTCGATCGACAAACCACGGATCCTTGCACCACTTGAACCCGCACCGGCAGAGAGCTGGCGAATCGCCTCAACCTCCTCGGCGCTCACGCGTCGCTTGATCCAGGCAAACCGCCGTTTTTGAAGGAGCTTCTTTTCGACTCCGGCTGGATCGAGCGATAGTGCTGCTGCGATGCGTGTGGCCGCATCGCGCACGACCGCAGCCAAGCGCTCGGGCGGTACGTCTTTGAGTAGCTCGACAGCATCTAGGCTGACGCTTGGAACTTCGACGCTCACCGCCAATGCCGTGCCATTGCGATCGTAAAGCGTGCCGCGCTTCGGTTGTATGTTCGACCTCCGCTGCCGTTGGCGCTCTGCGAGTTCGCGCCACTGCCCGCTTCGGGTCACCATCAAGTCGAACCCCGCAGTGACAATCAACCCGAGCGCCATTGCCAAAAGGCCACAGAGGATCCCGATGCGCAACCGGATATAGCGCCCGCGTGGACCGTGCAATTCGCTGGTGACGACAATTGATTCAGTCAATCGTCACCACCTTCCACCGTTGGTTCAAGCCGCGCATTGCCGTCTCTGTCGACGACACCAAGTTCAGGTTCCGGCCCAGCCGGCAGTATTCGATCGACACTGGGCGGTGTCATGCCGAGCAGCGAACGCGCCACGAGCTCGACCCGTTCTGGCGTCTTGTAGCTGGCCAATTCAAGTTCGAGCACGCGCTTGACCTCGCGCAGGCGGCCTAGTCGCCCATGGGCCCGCCCCAATTCGTAACCGAGTTCGACGGCACGACCGCGCAATGCCAGTCGCGTCACGAAGGCTGTCGAAGCTGCCGCGACAGCCAGTGTCCAAAGCAAGAGGAAGGTGCCCGAACGCTTCACGTCACCACCCTCGGAGGCGGCGGAGTTTCAGTGTCGAGCAACTCATCTGGCGAAAGCGTCTCACCGGCCCCAAGGCGCTCTGCCGCACGCAGTTTCGCGCTGCGCGAACGCGGGTTCTTGTGCTGCTCTTCCACTGTTGCAACAAGCGGCTTCTTTGTGAGCCGTTGCCACGATGCACCATCCAAAAAAGCCCTCTTTATCCGTCGATCTTCGAGCGAATGAAAGCTCAGAATCGCAATCACGCCCGACTCCGCCAAGATTTCCGGAGCGAACGCGAGCAGTCGATCGAGTTGCTCGAGTTCGCCGTTAACGGCAATGCGTAATGCCTGAAAGGTTCGGGTCGCTGGATCGACACCACCGACCCGGCGCGGACCAACCGCGCGCACGACCGCACGCCGGAGATCGAGTGTAGTGTGCAATTCCGCTCGTTCGTAGGCTTGACTGATACATCGCGCGATCCGACGCGAAGCGCGATCCTCACCGTACTCGTAGATCAGATTCGCCAATTCATCTTGGGACAGACGAGCAATGAGCTCAAGCGCCGTTTCCCCTTGGCTCTGATCCATACGCATGTCAATCGGCCCCGCTGCACGGAAGCTCATGCCCCGATCCGCAAGATCGAGCTGCAATGAGCTGATGCCCAAGTCGGCAATCAAGCCGTCAACCCGCTCGATGCCAAGTTCGACCAAGTGCTCTGGAATGCATTCGTAAGCTGCATGCCGAAAGTCCACACGCCCAGCAAAGGGCGCCAAGCGTTCGGAGGCAGCGACCAGGGCTTGCTCGTCGCGATCGAAAGCAATCACGCGAATGTCCGGGCAACGCAGCAACATGGCTTCGGTGTGTCCGCCCGCGCCAAGCGTGGCGTCGATATAAACGCCACCCGAGCGCGGAGCCACAGCTTCTGTCACTTCGTTCGGCATGACGGACACGTGTGCTAGCATCTGCATTTCATCATCCATCCAAAGGGCTGCCATCGTCATATGCGTATCAACTCCATGATGGCGTTCTTGAAGGCCTGTTGATCCGACTCGGAGATCTTGAGCGCCTCATCCCAACGCGGTTTGGACCAGAGTTCCATGGTCTTGCCCATCCCAGCCCACAGCACGTCCTTCGCGAGCGTCGCCTTGTCACGGAGATCGTTCGGTACGAGCAATCTTCCTGCCTTGTCGACTTCGCATTCAATCGCTGCCGAAACGTAGATGCGCCGAAAGCGCACGACGTGTTCGTCCATGCGCGAGAGTTCGGCAATCTTCTGCTCGAACTCTTCCCACTCCACCATCGGGTATACGTGGAGGCAGGGATCGAACGGTGCGGGCGTGATGACAAGTCGCGCATCGCCATTTTTGAGCACGACGTCGCGGAAGCGCGCCGGCAAGCTGACGCGCCCCTTGGTATCGATGCTGTGAATGAACTGCCCGCGAAACATCTGGTCCGTACTTTGGTTGGTTATTGGGAATTGGCTCCACTGAGCCCCACTTCTTCCCACTAACTGCCAGAAGTTACGGCCACCCATGGGCCAATGTCAACTGTCGGGCGGCCGGAAAATGCTGATTTCTTGCCGGCCAATGTGCCGTAGCGGTCAAGTGGACTACATTTGGTTACATATAACCACGTCGAATAACTTAGTGGTAACTGGCGTGGCGACGACTGGGATCGGCGCGGCTGCCTCGCGCCGGCAATTGCGCAGCCTTGACGATTCTGGTGTTGGTTGGTGGCGACCGAACGGGTGTTGCTGATGCGTCGCGAGTGACTAGAACGGCGGATCCACCGCAAGTCCGCGAAGTCATCGCTCGGTCCATTCGCCTCCCCTCCCGCCCGGAATGCGCACTTGCGAAGCGCTCTGGGGCGCGCGTTACCTCGTTCTGAGGCACTTGCCCGCGCCACCCGCCGAGGGCGGAGACACGAAATGGTGTGGAGAGTGGCTCTCTCCGCCCCGAGGGCGGGGACACGAATTCGTTCGGATAGCGCTCGGTCCGCCGATATAGCCACGACCTACGCGGGGCATGGGCTCGTCCACGCCATCTCTAGCTGAAATAAATCTTCACTTCGTCACACATTCTGAAATCAATTCCACATTGGTCGGGAATGGGACGCCGTCAGCTGGTGCCCGTCGAGCATTCGGGCGGGGCCTGCGCCGTCTTCAGTAGAAGTTCACTGCGCGACTGGAAGTCACCAACACCGTTTGCCGCATTCCCCCAAGTATTGCGGTTTCGCAATCAGCACTCGTAACAAGGGCTCCCATGACCATTCAAGCCAGAGTTCGTCTTGCGTCTCTCCTTCCGCTATTGACCAGCTTCTCAATCGCCGCTTGCAGCGGCTCGAGCACTCCGGTGACCCAGAGTTCGGGCGGTACCCCTGCCGCCAATGGAGGTGCTAGCAATGGTGGAGCTGTCTCCGGCGGGGTCAGCTCAGGTGGCGCGGTTGCAACCGGTGGAGTTCAAATCGGTGGCGCGGCAAATCCCAGCAACGGCGGAAGCGCCACCGGCGGAGCGAACGCAGGCGGTAAAAGTGGGACTGCCACGGGCGGAGCGACGAATCCCGGCAACGGCGGAAACGCCACGGGCGGAGCACCGAATCCCGGCAACGGCGGAAGCGCCACCGGTGGTAAAGCCGGGGCTGCCACGGGCGGAGTCGCTGCGGGCGGCAAAGGCGGGGTTGCCGCTGGCGCACCTGCCACGGGCGGCACCGCTAACCCCGGGACAGGCGGTGCAGCCGCTGGCGCTTCGGGTTCCGGCTACACCGAGAACACTGGTGCCAACTGCGTTGCAACTGCCGCCCCCATGCTCTCCGCTAAGAATCCCAAACTACCCGACCCATTCGCCATGCACGATGGAACTCGTATCACTACAAAGTCCCAGTGGGAATGCAGAAGGAACGAAGTCAAAAAGGACATTGAGAAGTACGAGATTGGCACGAAGCCCGAGCCGCCCACGGTCGCAGCCACTCTGTCCGGGACTACCTTGAGCGTAAAAGTAACGACCAGTTCGGGCACGATCACCCTCACTTCGACCGTTGCCGGAAGCGGTAGCTGTGTCGTTATCGGCATGAACAGCAATTCGAGCCTAGTTTCTGGTTGTACTCAAGTTCCCTTCAAACACGACCAGGTGGTGCAATACGCCAACGGCGGCGGCTCGCAGTTCCAGTCCGATCCCTTCTATACGGTTTACCCGTCACTTTTTGGTAAAGTTGGCAACTACGCTGCCTGGTCGTGGGGGATCAGCCGGCTTATCGACGGCCTTGAGCAGGTGAAGTCTCAGCTGAATATCGACACGACCAAAATCGCCGTGCATGGCTGTTCGTACGCCGGAAAAATGGCATTGTTTGGCGGGGCGTTCGACGAGCGTGTTGCGCTGACCGTTGCTCAGGAATCGGGAGGCGGCGGAATCACTTCATGGCGGACATCGCAAGACTTCGCCACTCGCACGAGCACCAATGTCGAGAAGATCGACAACACGAACTACAGCTGGTTCTTGTCTAGCATGAAGAGTCTGGATCCATACAGTCTGCCCCACGATCACCATGAGCTCATCGCCATGGTCGCTCCGCGAGCCATCATTGCCCTCGGAAACACTGGGTATGAGTGGTTGGGGGACGAATCAGGATACAAGTCAATCACTGCCGCTGCGGAAGTCTTCAAGGCCATGGGGGTACCCGAAAATATCGGTTACGATTTCACCGGCGGACACTCCCACTGTGCGGCGGCGACAAGTCAAACCGCCGCAGTTGCAGCGTTCGTAAACAAATTCCTCAAGGGACAGACGGCGGACACCGCCATCGCCGTGAAGCCCGTCGCGACCAAATACGATTTGACTTACACCAACACGTGGACGACCCCGACGCTGCAGTAGGGCCCTGGGAGCTGGAAAGGAACAGTGCTTGAACACGTCGCTTCCCGGGATCCTGGTGGTTGGTTCGGCGGTCGCCTTGTTGGTCGCACTTGCCTGTGCCAGTGACACCGATCCGATCGCCGCGACCGTACCGCCAATACTTTCGGCTGATGCCGATGCCGGACCGGTTGGGGTCAATTCGGGCCTGGATCCCGAAAAGCCGCTCAATCAGCTTACCGACGCCGAGACCAGCCGGCTTTGCCAAGCAATTGCGCCACCGGCGCTTGAGGTTGCAAGCGACCCCGACAAGTCCCACGGGAGTTGCGTGCTGACGATCATCCAAACTCAGTTCACCCACACGCTAACGACACTCGAGCAGTGTATTCAGGCAATGGCCGAGTGCGACTCCGCCTCGGTGCCGGCGGGCCAGGCGAGCGCCGCTGCTCCCGTGCCGTCAGTCCTTGCTGCCGGCATGTCCTGCGTCGGCAGCACGCCGACTATTCAGGGAACCTGCCGGGCCAATGTCGGGGAGCTCGAGGGCTGCATCACGACGGGGATTAGCGCCCTCGCGGTGGCCAACGCCGCGACCTGCGACACCATCGTGTCGGGAGCGGCGGCGCGACAGGTTGCCCAAACCTTGGGCAACCTTGGGGTTCTCGCCTGCCAAGGGTACAAAAGCAAGTGTCCGGATGGGTTCGCCGCAGGGCCCTGAGGACCGCAACTGCAGCACGAAATTTCACGGTCGCGGCGGCGGGCCATAGAGCGTCTGCCGCCAGCTCGAGTACCCGACGCGCGCCGAAAAAGTTTGAACCTCATTCCAGTCCGCATCAAGTTCGATAATGCGTTCATCAGTCGCGTAGGTGATGAGCGTATTGCCACCCGGAAGGCGTTGCACGTCCCCTAGGTTGAAACTCGTAGCAGTGCCTTCGTAGTTCTTAACCTGCGCGGCCGCAAAGGAAGTAGGGGTGACGTCCAGCTTGAACTCGAAAACCTGGGACTTCCCTATGAAACCGTTGTTGAACGCCAGCAGCGTTCCGTCTTCGAGCAAGTGGTGACCGTGGACGACTTGCCAATCGTGCGGGAAGCACCGGTTACCCACGGGCGCGCCGGCGCAGAGCCCGCCAACCTGCCATTCGGGGGTTCCAGTTGCGCTTGCTTTCACCAACACGTTGGGATTGCGATCGGCAATAGTGAAGCTTTCGTCGAGCGGATTATAGTGGATCGCGTTGGCGTGAAACGCGTCCGATCGGTAGAGGTTGCTCCCGACGCGAAAGAGGTTCTCAACCGCGCCGTCCGCGGAGCGAACAGCAACAAAGCTCTCGGGATCAATTTCCGCACTGGCCCAAACCAGCGTTGCGATCTTGCCACCGGGCAGCACGGTGAAGTCATGGTGTGACAACTCAAGCCCTGGGACGTGCTGTTGCTCTTGCTCGCCATCCATTGAGATGTAACGCATCTCCCCGCCGGAATTTATCATATTGAGCGAGACCATCCACAAGTTGTCCCCTTCGTAGTCCATTTGCGCGCGCGAGGGATTCTCGGGACCGGGAGCGTACCAAACGATTTCCCCGTCAGCATCAATGATGAACGCGCTATTGGGCAGGGTGGTTCCCGAACTCGTCACGATGAACCCGGGCTCCCGTTTGGCGGCTTGATCCACCTGCACTGTGACGCGACGAGCTGCTGCAAAACTGCCAGTCGTGGGCAGCGCATAATCCGGGCTGATGCATTCCCCATCATCCCGCGTGGCTTCGATATGAAACACGTAGTCACTTGATTGTTTGAGACCGAGGAGCAGGGTTCGATAGTTCGGTTTGCTGAGGTTGACCGGAGCTTGCCCGCCAAGGTTGGTCATCGAAGGCGCAAAGTTTTTCAGCGTGAAAACGATCTTCGCGCTCGCCGGTGGAGCCCCCGCCAACGACCACTCGACCACACCAACTGTCGCGATCTTGGGGCTGATCGCGCTTTTTTTCACACTGAACGCGCACGCGTCGCCGCCTGTCGTTGCGCCATTGCCCAGCCTTGCATCGCTAGCGCAACCAGGTGATGTGGCCAGCACGATGCAGGCGAGAAATCTAAGTCTTTGCACCATCGGACGCAGCCTGAACCTACGTTACCACGTCGAGCCGACCAAAACGCCCGATCGATCGTTCCTGCCGCAGCCACGAGGCACGCCTGCGGACCGTGGACCAAGGATCAAGGTCCAAGGGGGCGTCTGTTGGTGACGCTGCGTGTGTTTCTGACGCTTGGTCTGCGACTTGTTGAAGTCAAACCGAAACTGATGAGTGCCCTGCTGGTCCGGGCCATGACGGTCAGACACCCGTCTGACCGCTACAGCTCTTGCGGCTATGAACGTCGCACGTGACACTCGTCGAGATCATTGCCTTCCCCGACATCACAACTTGCACGGATGCAGGCCTGGGTGCCTGTGGGAATATGTCTAGTGGTTCGATGACGGCAGGGGGACTGGACGGCACGCTAACTAACGCGACCCCGTAACCGTCCTGCCCGGCAACGTGTGGAACGACACTCAGGGCAACGTCATCCAGGCGCACGGTGTGGGGATCCTCGAGGCCAACGGCACATACTACTGGCTGGGTGAAGACAAAACCAAGGAACCACCGGCTATTCAGTAACCTCACCTCGCGTACGACCTTGGCGTTGATTGCTACAATGCGTCAAAAATGTTCGAAGCGTGACTGAAGCCGGCGCCAAAACGTCTGGCTTCCCTACCCAACGGCCACCTGCCCCGCCTCATCGCGATGCACGAACGCGGCCCAGCGCTTGTCGATCCACGCCTGAAGTGCGTCCACTTCCGCTGGCGTTATTCCCTTAAACCGCGACTGCGAGGCCACGAACTCCGATACAGGTTTGCGCTTATTGCGCCGAGCCATCGATCGGCTGCGGCTGGTCAAGCGAAAGGCGTCGTGCTCGACCTCGTAAAGCACGACCAACCCCGTATCGACAGCGAGCTGCCCGATTTCTACGCTCAGCCTTGGCTCGAAACCCCACCCTGAAGGGCAGGGTGTATTCATGTGCACGTAGCGCAGGCCGTGCATCGTGCGCGCCTTGGCCAATTTGTCGTAGACGTCTTCGGGAAAGACCGCCGAGGTGGATGCCACGTACGGAACCCCATGCGCTTCCATGATGCGCGGCATGTCTTTCGGATTTTCGCGCTTGCCCTGCAGGGTTGTGGTGGTGCGCGCACCAGCAGGCGTCGAGCCCGAGCGCTGGGTGCCGGTATTCATGTACGCTTCGTTGTCGTAGCAGACGTAGATGAAGTCATCGTTGCGTTCAGCCGCGCCGGACAAACCCTGAAGGCCGATATCGGCGGTTCCGCCATCGCCTGCAATGGCCAGCACGGTCATCTCGCCAGCGCGCCCCGTAGCGCGCAGGCCCGCAGCCAAACCCGCCGCGGCAGCTGCCGTCGCCGGAAAGGCCACGTTGAGCCAGGGCATTTGAACCGACGATACGGGATACATGCCACCGATAACCGTAAGACAGCAGGCTGGCACGGTCATCACCGCCTTGCCGTCCATAGCCTTGAGAATGGAGCGAAGCCCAATTCCCAGGGCACAACCGGCGCAGGCGCGATTGCCGGGGAGCATGTACTCACGCGTGGGCAAATCGATAATCTTCGTCATGCTGTCGCCTGCAATTTCAGATTGATCCACTCGGTCGGGCGGCGCCTCATGCCTGCACAACAGTCTGCGTGGGCTTTGCGTACGGCGGCCAAGAGTTGCTCGACCGTGATTTCACGCCCACCTAGCCCCGCTACCGCACCAAACACGATTGGCGCCGCCGTGTCGACACTTAGAGCTGCGCGCACGTCGCTACAGATCGGCCCCTCGTGGCCGTAGCTGATCGCCTTGTCGAATACGATGACCAAACGCCTACCGCCAAGCGCAGCTCGAATCGCATCACCCGGAAATGGCCGATACGCACGAATCCCGAGCACGCCAGTGCGCAACCCTTCGCGGCGCAGCGCCTCGGCGACCACGGTCAGTTCCATCCCGAGGCTGCCCGCCGCAACCAGGACGATCTCGGCATCGTCAAGCAGATGCTTCCAAGTCAGGCCCCCCCAATGCCTGCCGAACGTGCCGGCGAAGACGCTATCTACCTCGGGGATAACTTGCAGCGCCCTTTCCAACGCCTGGTGATGCAATGCGCGCAATTCCATGTACCCGTGGCAAAGCACACCCTCCGCGTTGGGACGCGGATCGGCCAAGGTGACCTGACCGACATTTCTTGGATCGTTTGGATCGATAATGGGCAAAGCTTGCGTACTCGGCAAAAACCCGTCCACTTTGGTCTGCGTCGGCACCGTGACGGGCATGACGGTATGCGACAATAGAAAGCCGTCGTAGCAGACGAGCACCGGAAGGTTCAACGTGTTGGCGATACGGTACGCTTGCAAGGTTGTATCGAGGATTTCCTGATTGTCGCGGCAGTAGAGTTGAACCCAGCCTGCGTCGCGCACGGACATCGAATCCTGCTGGTCGTTGAGCACATTCCAGGGCGCCGCCATGGCGCGGTTGGCGCAGCACATCACGACTGGCAAGCGTGCCCCAGCCGCCCACCAAACCTGTTCGTTCATGTAGGCAAGCCCATTGGCGCTCGTGGCGGTAAATACACGCGCCCCAACCGACGCCGCCGCGATGCACACCGAAAGGGCGCTGTGCTCGCTTTCAACCCGCACGAATTCGGCGAGCAATGCGCCTTGTTCGACCCAATGCGACAGGGTTTCAACGACCGGGGACTGTGGGGTAATTGGATACGCCGCCACCACTTGAACTCGAGCCAGACGTGCCGCCGTTGCGGCTGCCTCATTGCCCGTCATGACCGACGTCATTGCGTCGCTCATGGTTCACCTGGGGCTTCGGGTACCATGCCGATTGCATCTGACGGGCAAACTTCGGCGCAAATGCCACAGCCCTTGCAGTAGCCTAGATTAATAGTTGGCGGAATCGCTTGCTGAATGCAGACGTCTGGACAGTACGCCCAGCACAGCTGACACACCACATCGTCTTGTCGCACAGCCAAGCAGCGCGAGCGCTCAAGTTCGGGTCGGAGCGTACGCCATTCACCGGTGGTGCCCGCTTCGCCCGCGCTCGGCTTCGCCATCGCGATCTCGTGTCCGCAATCCTTGGTACTAGCGTTCATGCTTCGTCCTTGTCTTGCACTTGCAGGGGCTTTACGCCTGCGTGGCTTCCCGCGCGAAGGTGGCAGCGTCGTAGTTCTTCTTCGCCGCGCCGGCCGAAAACGCCGCGCCGATCGCCTCGCGCAGGCTCTCCATCGTAATCAGGTTGGTTGCAGCAGCGAACGCCCCCAAGATGGCGGTGCTCACCATAGGCACGCCGCCAACGACCAGACCAGCCTTCTCGGCCGCTGCCGATACGTCTGCAGTAACTACCCGAACGTCACAGCGCAGCCCAAGCTCATTGGCAGCTCGCGATGTGTTGACGATGAGTAACCCACCGGGCAGAAGGCCGGCAACCGGGGCACCAAGAGCAAGCAGCGTGTCATCTAACACCACGACGATATGTGGCGCGGCCACTTGCGAGTGCACCCGCACTGGGGCGGCCGCCAAACGGGTGGAGGCGGTCACTGGAGCACCGCGCCGTTCAGAACCGAAGGATGGAGCGGACGACACCCCAGCAAACCCGGAACGAAATGCAGCATCAGCCAGGACTTTTGCGGCGGTGACTGCACCTTGACCACCGCGACCGTGCCAACGGATCTCGTACATTTCCTGGTGGGGTAGCCGCGGCACCAGCGAAAGGATCCGCGTCCCGATCCCATTGCCCTCGGCTGCGTCTCCGGATTCGCCCGCAAATACGCCACGCGTTATGCCAAGTTGCTCCTTGGCCAGGTCGCGCAACTTGTATTTCTGAATCTTCCCACTGGCAGTCGCGGGATAGGCGTCGACGAAAAATACGTGGGCTGGGCACTTGTACCGGGCAGCGCGCACGCGACAGAAGTCCTGGACGTCAGCCTCCGAGACCCCCGCACCGCTGCATTTACGAATGAATACCGCCACGACTTCGCCGTATCTGGCGTCGGGGACGCCTACCGCCTGGACGTCCATCACACCGGGCATCGTGTGCAAGAGCTCTTCGATCTCGCGCGGATAGATATTCTCTCCGCCACGGATGATCATGTCTTTGCAGCGACCGGTGATCCGGTAGTACCCGTTTTCGTCTACAGTCGCCAGATCGCCCGAATGCAGCCAGCCGTCGGGATCGATGGCGTCGGCGGTGGCCTCCGGATTCCGGTAATACCCCTTCATCACATTGTAGCCGCGACAGCAGAGCTCGCCGGGCTGACCTGGTGCACAGTCCTTTCCCGTCACCGGATCGATCAGCCTCACCTCGATCTCTGGCTGAACCTTCCCGACGGTCGTTGCACGCATTTCGGGCGGATCGTCGGTACTGGTTTGGGTGATGACCGGAGAAGCTTCGGTCAGCCCGTAGGCAATAGTGATCTCTTGGCAATGCATGCGCGACATCACCTGACGCATGGTTTCGATCGGGCAGGGAGAACCCGCCATGATCCCGGTCCGCAGCGAGCTGAGGTCGAACATCGGAAACATTGGGTGGCCGAGCTCGGCGATAAACATCGTCGGAACGCCGTAGATGGCGGTTGCCTTCGCAGTTTGAACTGCCGCCAAAGCCAACAGCGGATCGAAATGCTCAAGCATGACGTGGGTCGCGCCGTGCGTCACCACCGCCAAAACTCCGAGCACGCAACCGAAACAGTGAAAGAGCGGGACTGGGATGCAGACGCGGTCGCTGCCCGTCAGCTTCTGGCGCTCGCCAATGTAGTAGCCGTTGTTGAGGACATTGCGATGCGTCAGCATCACTCCCTTCGGGAACCCGGTGGTGCCCGAGGTATACTGCATGTTAATGACGTCGTCCGCAGCGGTTGCCGCGAGCGCATGCGCCAGTTCCGCGTCAGGACGCTGCTCGCCAAGCATCAGTAGCTCCGGCAGCGAGAAGAACCCGCGATGCTTCTCATTTCCCATGTAGACGAGATTGCGCAAGTGCGGAAAGCGCGCACTTCGGATTTGACTGCGTTCGCCCTCGGTCAATTCGGGAAGAAGCTCGCGCAAGATCGTGAGACAGTTAACGTCTTTCCACCCGTCAACGAGCGCCAGTGCCGCCATGTCCGACTGTTCGAGCACGTAGGCAAGTTCGTGTGCCTTGTAGGCCGTGTTGACCGTAACCAGTACCGCGCCGATCTTCGCCGTAGCGAACATGAAGGTGAGCCAGTCGGGAACATTGCGCGCCCAAATCCCGACGTTATCCCCCTTGCCAAGCCCAATCGCCAGCAGGCCCTTGGCCAGCAGGTTCACTCGCTTGTCGAACTCGGCATAGGACCAGCACAGATTTCGATCGGGGTAGACGACACAATCGCGTGCCGGATGAGCCGCCACTTCCTTTTCGAACAAGGCACCGATGGTCAGGTCGGTAAACAGCATCGTAACTCCGCTCGAGCCAGCGCGACCACCTTCAGCATCCGACGCCAAAGTCGGGGCGGGAAGCGCAGCTTAGCGCAACATTGGCGCAAATGAGAACTGTTCTACCGGTGAGGCGCCCGCGGGAAGTGCGAACTTGTTACGCACTTGCCTTGCAAATATTGCGCACCCGGCGATTGGGTCGAATCAACTCCAACCGCCAACTAGAGGACTTCGCCGAATTGCGCGTGGGGCCACGCGAGGTGGCTACCGCACAGCCCAGTCCACCAACGCTCCGAGCACCGCCGTGGCCGCCGTTTCCGTCCGTAGCGTGAAATCTCCGAAACGCACGACTTCAAAACCGCTTGCACGCAGGAGCCCCTCCTCGTTCGGCTCGAAGCCACCCTCCGGACCGATGCACACCGCGACTGGTACCGCGACTCGACCAACCAAAAGGCTCGAGAGCCGCACCGAAGCATCGGGTGACAGTAGCACGCGCAGCGGACAATCCTGCACCAGTCGGGCGCCCTCATCTAACGCGAACGGACCGAGGATCGAAGGCACGTTGCCCCTGCCCGATTGGCGTGCCGCTTCAATGGCAATGCGCCGACAGCGCTGACGGCGCTGCTCGCGCTCGCTCGCATCGACCCGCACGATGCTGCGATTCGCCGCTACCATCACGATTCTCGTTACCCCGAGTGCCGTCGCGTCGCGCACTACACGCTCGAGCTTGTCACCCTTGGCCAGGCTTTGTACGAGCGTGACCGGGTGGTTCGGCACAGCACGTGTCGCTCGAGGCAACCCGACGCGACATCGAGCGGTCTTTGCGGTCGACGACAGCAGAGTCGCCTCGGCCTCGAGCCCACACTCAGCATCAAACAACTCGAGCGGCATGCCTTCGCGCATGCGGTGGACGTGAAGTACGTAGTGCGACGCCTCGCGATCGAGCTCGCAATCACCCGAAACGATCGAGTCGACAGGTACGCGCAGGGTTTTCACGGTGTGGGGCATTCTGACTCAATGCGACGGATCGAAGTATTTTCGCCGTGCGGGGACACTGACAATGGCATCCATGCGAAGTTCTGGCGGGGGCACTTCCTCGTCGACGTTGAGGACTAGGGCGGTCAACCTGCCACCGTATACGCAACCAGTATCGAGCCCTGTGGCATGGGCATGCAGCTGTAGGCCGCGAAGGGCATTGTGACCAAACACCACATGATTGGTGCCCGAGTAACCGGCAGCCCACGACCGTTCGCCATCACGGTGGCTCGGCGCACCCTGGTCGTCGAAACTGCGCAAGTGAGTCAACACCCAATGATCTTGCTGAGCAATCGGGACTGCCGGGTCGATGCCAGCGTGCACTACCACCAGTTGGTGGTGGGGAAGCGAAACGAAGAGCGGCATCTTGGCCAGCGTCTCCCAGTCCTCGTCGCTGAGCAAGTACATCAGCTTTCGATGCCCGGGCCCGAGTCGAGCGCGACGCCCATTCAAACCCGCGTGGTGCACTTCGAGCAGCCGCCGCTCGTGATTGCCTTGAATCGACACTGCCGGCAGTTGTCGTACCTGGGCGAGGACGCCTCGAGAATCTGGACCGCGCCCGATCAAATCACCGACAAAATAGATCCGATCGCCCGCCGCCAACTGCAAGGCTTGCACTAGGTCTCGGAGTTCGGCAGAGCAGCCGTGAACGTCACCGATGATGATGGTTCGAGCCACCCGCCGGAGGGTAGTTTTCGGCATGCGCCTGTCAAACCGGTCCGCCCGCATCGGGGCTCGCCTCGGCGATTTCCGGCTGGCGGAGGCTCTCGGTCGGCGGTCGGGCAGCCCTCGTCAGGTCGATTTGGGTGCTGCTCGAACCTCGAACGCGCAGCCGACCCTAGATTGTTGCTGCAATTCGCCGACTTGAGCGGAAAATCGCAGCGAAAACGGCAAACCGGCAAAGGCTTTTCTTGAGTGATGCACCCCCGACGTGATAGTCGTGGCCTCGTACATCGGCCTGAATAGGAGAGCTCCCGAATGTTGCTGAGCACCCGCACTGTGAGCCGTCTGCTAGCCATCACCGTCGCTTTGGGATTCCTCGGTTGTGGAAAAGACGACGTCAAGTACCAAGGACGACCTGCCCCGAAGGTCCAAGCGAGTCTGCCGGCGGTGCCCAACGTGCCGCAAACCCCCATCAAGCGCGGCGACGTGTACACCGTGTGGGGCGCAGGCTATTCGCTGCGCAGTCGCGTGCTGCATAAGCAGCTCGGCGACAAGCCGCTCACCATCGAGGGCTACATTACCGATACGAACCTCATGCAGGCTCCACCTTGCTCCGTGCACAAAGGCGGCAAGGCCGATCCTGAGGACTGCAAGCCGCCGGTTCCCACGTTTTGGCTCGGCGATACCAAGGACGCGCCGCGAACCGAATCGATCGCTGTGATGGGCTTCGCCTCGAACTACGCGCAGATCTTTGACGCGATCAAAGAATTCGACGAGAAGGGTGAGAAGGCCGAAGCGAATGACACGTTCTGGGGTAAGCCAATCCCCAATCCTCTGCCTGCCAAGGGGGCCAAAGTCCGCATCACGGGTCCCTTCTCCACGACCTTCACTGGCGCATCTACGGGCGCGCAGGCCGACCCAATCATGGGGATCTTGACCTACCAAAAGTGGGAAGTGCTTGAGCAGGCCCCTGAGCTCGCCACGCTTCCTGGTGTCAAGCGTAAGCCGAAGAAGGAGTAGCGGCTCACCGGATCACTGCCTAAGCTAGGCAAATGTCTAAGCTGCCGGGCTTGTCCGGCGGAACCGCAAGCGCCCGATTCCAGCAATGGCAATCGGGCGTTGTTGCTTGCATGCGAAAGCTAGCGGCGCCTGCAGTGGCTCGTACAGTAGCTGCATTCGCTCAGGCTTCTGGCCTCCTGGTCTTTGGTCTGCTCGGCGCGGCAACGTCTGGGTGCGTGCGCAAAGACCGGCCGAGCAATGCGTACGTCACGACCGAAGTGCGCCTACAAGGCAATCGGGCGCTCGAATCGACCGAGGTACTTCGGAGTTTGGCAACGGTCGAGTCGCCTCGCCTGTTCGGCATTGCTGGCCTCGAGGGGATCGTATTTGACTACGCAGAATTCAGCGAAAAGCAGCTGAAGCAGGATCTCGAGCGCATCCTGCGCCTCTACCGCGCGCGCGGTTACTACGAAGCAGAAGTAGTTGTGGCACGTGTCACACGCGACGAGAAGAACGCTTCGGTATCGGTCAGCATTGCGGTGCAAGAGGGGCAACCCGTATTGGTCGAGCGCGTCACACCGAAAGGCCTGGAGCAACTCCCCGCCGCAATTGGCTTCCGTTCCCAGCGCGCCATCACTCTCATCGAGCGCAAACCCTTCGACGAAGCCAACTACGAAGCGTCCAAGCGCGGAATTTTGACAGTGCTCGGTGACGGTGGCTACGCGTTCGCTAAGGTTGAAGGGGTGGCCCAGGTTGATGTGGCACGTCACGCGGCCAACGTGGATTTCGTCGTCAGCCCCGGCAAGTCTTCGGTGTTTGGCCACATTGCCATTGAAGGGCTCGCGGAGATCCCCGAGGGCATCGTTCGCTCCACTTTGCAGATCCGTGAAGGTGACGCCTACAGCAGTGCCGAACTGCACGAAGCCGAAAATGCACTAATCAATCTGGGCGTATTTTCGTCGGTGCGCATCGAACCCCGCGCCGCAGATCCCAGCACGGGCCAAGTCCCCTTGGTGGTGCTCGTGCGCGAAGCGCAGTTGCGGACGGTGCGTTTGGGTGCAGGCATGGCGATTGATCCGGTTCAATTTCGCAGCGCGCTGCGCGCCGGTTGGGAGGATCAGAACTTCCTCGGCGGCCTACGTCGTCTCGTACTCGACGACCGTCCCGGCGTCGTCCTCTACCCCACTCGCACCTCGGATCTAGCGACTCCAACCCGCGTCCTACCAGAGAATCGATTCAACGCCGAACTGCGCCAACCTGCCTTCCTCGAGGGTCGCACGACTGGGCTCATCTCTGCGAACTACAGCATCTACCCGCTACTGTTTCCCTTGCCCGAGGGCAAAGACCCATCCACCGAGCGCATCCTTGGTTACCACGAACTCCGCGGCTCGCTCGGGCTCGAGCGAGCGTTTTTCGACCTGCGCGTTCTTTTGGCACCGCGGCTGGCATTTCAAACCAACGTGCCTGTCGCGTACCAACGCGCTGCCGACGGTACTGCTATTCCCGACGGACTAAATACGCTCAGGATCCTCTACCCAGAATTGTCAACGACCCTCGATCTGCGCGACGATCGCATCGAACCACATCGCGGCATCTTGTTGCAGAATACGCTTCAGGTCGCGATCCCCAAGCAATCGCCGGCGTTCGTGGGCGACGTGCGGATCCGTCCAGAACTGCGAACCTACATCCCGGTTTCCAAGCACAGCGTGCTGGCCACCCGCCTCGGATTTGGCTTGCTGTTTCCGCTCAACTACGGGGGCTCGTTGACTGCCAATCCTGCAGGAATTGCAGCCGATCCGACCCAGCCTGACGTAGTAAGCGACCAACAGAAACTGCTATTTCGCGCGTTCTATTCCGGTGGCCCCAACTCGAACCGCGGCTACGGCTACAGCGAGGTTGGGCCCCACGGGCCGCTCGGATTGTTGATTCCGGGCAATGTCGATTGTCTCGTGACCCCCAATGCCCCAGATTGCATTCGCCCACTGGGCGGTCTTACGCTCTGGGAAGCTTCGCTGGAAGTTCGGTTCCCGATCGTGGGCTCGCTCGGCGGGGTCACGTTCATCGACGCCAGCGACGTAACGCGAGAGCGCGCCAAATTCCGGCTCAACGTGCCTCACCTGTCGCCCGGAATCGGTCTGCGCTACGACACTCCGGTTGGGCCCGTCCGCCTCGACATCGGGTATCGGCTGTTGACCCGCACCAACTCGGCTCCGACCATCGCTCCGGGAGCGATTCGTGACGAAGCTGAGCTGCGCGGTTGGTTTGGCTCACGATACCTACCCTTGGCCCTGCACATTGCCCTGGGAGAAGCCTTCTAGTGGCGGCAAAAGACAGGTTCAAACGCTCGTTTGCGGCTCTGCTGCTCGCGATGCTGTTCGTGACTCAGCTACTGCTCGCCGCACTCGTGCATCTCAACACTGCCGTCGCGCGCCACGCGCTCGAGCGTTGGACCAGTAGCATCGTCTCGGGCGAACTGCGCGGCCGTGTCGCCATCGGCCACATCGAGCGGCTGGGCCTCTCGAACTTATGGCTGCAACAAATCACGCTATACGACGAACAACAGCGACCCGTCGCGGCAATCGATCGGGTGCGCGTCAGCTCAACACTCTGGCCAGCGCTGCGTCGGTGGGCGACAAGCCAAGAATCGCTGACCTTGGTCATCGAGTCCATTCGCGCCGAGGGTGTCCACCTCTATCTTCGTCCAGCGCCCAATGACGAACGACCGTCACTGCTCGTGGCGCTCGAACCCGCGCCGGCCAAAGCCAAAACCGCAGACGAAGCGCCTGGGCCTTACCGAATCTTCCTTTCCAACATCGAACTCGGTGAGGTCATTGTCGACAATGAACTGCCCAATTTCGACGTGGGCGTGGCCCGTCTGCAAAAGCTATCGGGACAGCTCCTATTGACCGACCAGGGGGTAGCCGCAAGCCTGAAACGCTTCAGTCTCGATCTCGCGAGCCCAAGCGTGCTCCCTTTGCACGTGTTCGGCAATTTGGAATACCGCTCGCCGAGTCGACTCTGGGGCGACGTACAGGCCACCCTCGGGCATATCCCAATCAGTGCCCGAATTCAGTACGACCATGAAACACTGGCGAGTGTGATTTCGGCGTACCGCGTGACGCCAGAGGCCATCCGTGAGCTCAACCCAAACTGGCCCATTTTGCGCCCCTTGACAGTATCGCTCAAGACCAATGGCCCCCTGCACCAACTCGCAGTCCGCCTGGAACTCGATGCTGGCACAACCCACGCCGAGGCGGCTGGAACGGTGGCACTCCTGAACGCGAAGCGTGCGGACATTGCGTTCGAAGCGCACGGCATCGACTTTCAGGCGCTGCTCGGACAAGCCCTGCCAAGCGACCTCGACGTCGCCGCCCGCATCGCGCTTGTTTGGGTCGACGAAGAACCGCGCATCAGCATCGACGGCGTGCTCCAACCCGGACAGTTCTTACGTTTTCGAACACCGCGCATCGATCTGCAAGGCAATTACGACGCTGATGGCTTCGTCGTCAGTGGGCGCTCAAGCGATCCAACGCTACCGATCCGCGCAGCAGCAATTCTGCGCAATCACGAACTTGATGTCGAAGCCCAAGTGGAAGGCGTCAAATTGGCCCCGCTCGTCGCGGGCATGACAAGCGCAAGGGTGAGTGGTCTTGCCAGCGCACAGGCGCGAGCCAAATTCACTTCAGACGCTATTGCCGCGACGGTTGACCTGACTTTGCGCGACTTGCGCATCGGGTCGGTGAAATTGGCGCAAGCAAAGGTGTCTACCAATTTTGAAGGTCCGCTCTCAAGGCCACAAACCTGGACGGGGGAGCTTAGTGTCGACGCCAAACGGATCGTGGCACCGTATACGCTCTTCGAACGACTAGTATTGCGAGCACAAGGCTCGCCCGAGCGGGCAAATCTCACGCTTAGCGCGGAACAGCCAGGGGTCGCCAAGATCCGCATCAATGCCGAGGCACTGCCGTTCGAGGGCCCGAAGCTGAACCATGCACACCTCGACCTCACTCGAGGCACGAGCTGCCTGTCGTTGCATGCAGCGACGATTCAATATTCAGATAACGCGCTCGTGCTCGACAGTGTGGCCCTCGAAGGCGGCGCTGGGCAAGCCCAGGGCTCGCTCACGATTCAATCGGGCCAGATCTTCGGAAGGTTGCTGGGGCAATCAATCGATCTCGGCGTCGTATCCGAGCTAATAGGTCTGCCGTCGCACTCATTGGCAGGCCATGCGAATCTGGAATTCGACATCGACACTCGCCAACGCCCCAGCACTGGCCTACTTCGAGTCACTCTCGAACGAGCGACGCTTGGCCTGCTGACAAACGTCACCGGTACCCTCGAAGCCGGATTGGACGCCGATCGATTGACCGGGGTAGCTGAGCTCAAGGCGGATCTGATTGATGACGTTCGAGCCAACCTCGACCTCGAACTCGCTGGCGCACCAGCGCGACTGTCTAGCTACCAAGAGGCTCGTGGTAACGCGTCACTCGAGTTGAACCGCGTCAGGCTTGATCGACTCGGAACGCTGCTGGGCCTATTCGGCAACGGAGCCGCCGTTTCCGGAACGGCAAATATCCGGTTGACCGGGGAACGAAGCGCCGCAACTGGGCTGCCGGATCTGACACTCAGCGCCGTCACCAATCAGCTAAGTGTTACCGCCCCTTATGCTTCGAGCCGTATTCAGCTCAACAACGAGGAGCTATTGCTGAGCGTCGGGTACACAGGTGCTACAGGGCAATTGCAGTCTGACTGGGTGCTGTCGCGTTGGGGTCAACCTAAAGCTAACTTCCAATTTTTGACCAATCTTTCCGCCCAAGAGCGCTCGCTTGACGACACTTGGGCAATCGTACGTGACTGGCCCAACTTACCCTTCGAAGCCATGCTGCGTCTGCCGCGTCAGAGTATTTCTGAGCTTGGCACGGTGCTCGGATCCACGTTCGGTAGTGGTAGTACTGAACTCAAGCTCTGGCTAAAAGGCCCGATCCGCCTGGCCCATGTGGTAACGGAGCTTCAGGGAAACGACCTGATACTTGAGCCTTTGGGCAACGCGCTACCATTCGATGTTCAGGGACTGCTCGAGTACACTCGCGGTAGTGGCGACGCGCGCGTGCTTTTGGCTGCGGGAAGCCCAACCAAAACCTGGCTTCAAGTCAATGGCGTAGCAAGCCTACCCGCGTGCGCCGGCAGCATCGCCTGCATTGGCGACTGGACAGGTAACATTGAAGTTGGCCTACTTGGTTTGCCGCTCGAGGCTTTGCCTGTCCTCGGGCCCCTAGGCTTCTCTGGAGAAGTTCGCGGCGTCCTGTCAGCGCAACGTCATGATGGCGTGACTCAGGTCACTGGAGTCGTGCCAGTCGACAACGTCCACGTGGCTGGCCATCCCTTGGGGCAAACACTGTTGAGTGTTCGCAGTGACCGCGACCAGTTGACAGGTGCTGCCAAGCTCATCGATGGTAGTGCCCAGATCGATTTCGAGGCCCAAATCCCGATTGATTGGCGACCCGCAGTGCCGCGTCGGCGCCGTGGTGCCCCAATTCGACTAGCAGCGAAAGCTACCGGGTACGATGCTGGGTTCCTGACTCCGTGGCTAAAAGACTACGTGACCGATCTCGCAGGAGAACTGAACGGCAACCTGGAAGCAACCTACACCAGTGCAGAAGCCTCGGGCGTGGAACAACCAGCCCCGCAATTGGCGCTTGGCGGTCGTATGGCGCTGCGTGGTGGTAAGGCGACACTACGCGCCTTCGATCTCACGCTTGGTGACGTGACCTTGACCGCCCAGGCCAGCTCGACTGCAAAGCGCACCACGATTGCAATTCCGAATTTTTCGGCATCGGTTGGCGACGAATCGAACAATCTGGCTGGTGCTGCGGTGATCGAACTTGAGCAATTCACGCTCAAGCGGCTTGCAGCGACGATCGAAAGGGCCAAAAATGTGCCATTTGTTGCAAACTCGGTCACTTTGGCCACCCTTTCCGGAGGGGCCAACGTCGAGGTGACTCCTGTCCCAAAGGGATTCGACGTTGGCATCGAGGTGAGTCAACTTGAGCTGCGATTGCCGCGATTCAGTGGCCGCGAAGTGCTCGGTCTTACTGAGAATCCCGACATTGTCGTGGTACAACCGCTTGGGCCGGACGCGTGGCGCATGCGGCACGCAACGAACAGCTCGACCTACCGCGTTCGATTGTCGCTCGGCAACAAATCGAAAGTGACTCGCTCAGATCTCAATCTTCCGATCAGCGGGACACCGGAAATTACTATTGGCAAGCGAACCAGTCCCTCAGGGACAATTCAGCTTCTCCAGATGGGGCGATTGGAACTATTCGGCAAAGCCTTCGTGGTCGAGCGCGGAACCTTGACACTCGATCCAGATCAGCCAACTAACCCCCGACTCGATGTCGTGGCTACCTGGCGCGGGCCAACGCACGTGGTCCAAGTCCAAATCCTGGGCAAGCGCAACGAGGCTCGACTGCGGCTCACCAGCGATCCGCCGCTCGCCTCCGAATCACAGGTCATGGCGCTGCTACTTGGGGGCGGTGGCAACGACTCAACCGCAAGTGCAGGTCTCGGTGTCGGCGCAACTCTGTTCAATGAGCTGCTGTCCGACACTGCGCTCTCCAGCCTCGAGGTCCGCACTTCCTCCGATGAGCGACATGCAAACTACACCGCCGCGGTACCGCTCCGCGACAATCTGTGGTTCGAGGCCACCTACCAAAGCCCCACCAACACGAGCCTGCCCGGAAGTTCAGCGCAGAAGGGTTTCAGTGGCACCGTGGACTACCGATTTCACCGCGACTGGTCAGTCCGTTCCGAACTCGGAACACTTGGGGCCGGCGCAGACTTGATGTGGCAATATCGCTACTAACTGCCGTGCTACCGGCGAAATGCGACTAATCCACACGCCGAGCGCTAGCGCAGCCGACGTTGACGCTCAGCTCGATCTCGGTCTCTGACCAGTATCGATCAGCGGCATCACGCAGGTATTCGATGGGTCCTTGCAACTCGCGGCCACCAAGGCCAGAACGCAGTTCTGGGATGACGAGGAGTCGACTGATTGGGTCTTCAATCAAGGAGCGTCCGTTGTCGAAGCTCAAGGTTTCCTGATGCACCTCGACGTCGACGTCGCCCAAACCATAGGCCTCCAACTCTTCGCTCAGCGTTTCGATCGTAGGCCGGCTTGCCATCGCCTCGTCGATGCTACGCCCCAAATCCCCATCGTCGTGCTTGAGCGCGTACTCTCGAAGCAAATCGCCGATCTCCTGAAAACTGCCGCGTAGCGGCAAAGCAATTAGCACCTGACCCCCCGTATAGAGCAGTCGAGCCATTTCAGCGAATAGCGCGCCACGCTCTGCGGCGGTCAAGATTGGGCAGAGCGAGATGACGTGCGAGAACGCCGCAGCAGGAAGAGGCGTCGGTAGCGCTTCTGAGTGCAAGTACTGGGCAGGTACTGACGCTGCCGTGGCCTTGTATCGGGCCAGCTCGAGCGCGGCGAGGGACCTATCGACGCCATAAACCGTTGCGCGCGACACGCGCTGACAGATTTCACGGTCTGGATAGCCAGTGCGGCAGCCAACGTGGGCAACCCGCGCGCCTTCGGTGGGCAGCAGCATCGACAGGACCAACGCCCCGAAACGTTCGAGGTAACGTGGCACCACAAACGTCTCGAGAACGGCAGATTCAGTGGCGGAGAGCGGCTCCGAAGAAAACACGCCCGAGCCTAGCTTTGCGGCCGAAGGTGGGCAAGGCTTCGACGCGTTGCGCTCTCCGATCTAGGATGACGAGGTTGCCTCCGCTCGTTCGGCTTTCCCTGTATCTCGCCCTAATGGCCTCCAGTTCGGCACTGGCAGACCGGTTCGGCCAGCGTCACCCGCCAGCGCCACTGGTCAGTCACGCGCCGCCTGCCCTCGACCAGGTCCGGTGCCCGCCCGGAACTTTGGAAGACGCCAATGTCTGTATCCCTGTGCCCCAGAAGGATGCCGCCGAGGGTGCGGCACTCGTTGCCGAGCGCAACGTCCACCGTACCCGCCATGGCGCTTGGACCGAGTACGAACAGATCCCGCGGCGCCCCGAACGACCCCGCGATTACTCACTCTATCGCTACCCTGTAGAGCCGCTTGCTGGGCAATCGCTGCTCATGAGTGGTTACGATCTGAATCTTCCAGACGAGTCACAGCGACGCGGCCCGCGGTTGAAGGCAATTGGCCATGGCGGGATCGATCTGGCTCAGCGCCGCGGAACCGAGGTGCGGCTGGTGTCGCTTGAGCATCAGAAAGGCCCAGCTGAGACCGTGTACGTTGGCTGGCTCTTCGGCAACACCGTGGTCACGCTTCACCACATTCTCGAGGCCGGGACCGAACGCGAGTATCTCACGCTGCATGGTCACCTCGAAAAGCCCGCGTCGGGGCTCGAAGTGGGTGCCTTAGTCGACGATGGGGCCATCGTCGGATACGTCGGTGACTCGGACAGTCCGGGCGCGATCCACTTACACCTCGAGATCCGACAGGTCAGAAGCGGTGTCGATGCCCGATTGCTCGCTCCAAGCGAAATCGTCGACAACGCCCGCACGGTTGCCTGCGATCCACGCAATTTACTGCCGTTGGTGTTGGCTCTTTAGCCGCACCAGCATCAATAACGCCGCGCTATTCCGGATCGTTGACGAGCTTATAACCAAAGCCGTAAACCGTAAGAATGTGCTGTGGTTGGTCGGGCTTCTTTTCGACCTTCTTGCGCAGCTTGACGATAAAGTTGTCAATCGTGCGGTTAGTCGGATTGGCGTCGACGCCCCAGATCTTGTTTAGGATCTCTTCACGACTCACGGGTTGGCCCTGCCGCTCGTAAAGCAGGCGCAACAGTTCAGTCTCGTAGAAACTGAGCTGTTCCGGCTTCTTGCCGTCGCGCTGGAGCGTCTGAGCGGCCACGTTGACGGTCGCGTTGCCGATCCGGAAATTGCTCACTTCAGCCGGCCTTTGCGCGCGGCGGAAGAGCGCACGCAATCGGGCGATGAGTTCCCCCAGACTGAAGGGCTTTGTGACGTAGTCGTCCGCACCAGCATCGAGGCCACGGATTTTGTCTGCCTCTTGGCTGCGCGCCGTAAGCATCAGGATTGGCACCGAGGGGTCAAAGCGCCGCACTTCCTCGCAAATCTGATAGCCGTTCTTGTCCGGGAGCATCAGATCGAGCAGGATGGCATTCGGCCGTTCTTGCCGAGCTAAATTCACCGCATCTTTGCCAGACATGGCCGTGACGACACGAAAGCCCTCGAATTCGAGGGCGTCTTTCAACCCGAGAACAATGTGGGGTTCGTCGTCGACAACGAGGATGGTCCGCTTCGGATCCGTGAGCATGATAGTTCGCCAAGTATTCGGCGACTCGGGCCGAAGCATTGTCCTAGAGCCGGGTTAAAGGCAAGCCCACAAAACACCACCACCCGAACCGCCAAGGCGCTTCGGGTGGCAATGCAATCCGAGTCGACTATCTCGATTTATGGGGCCTGGTAGGCCGAGCCGGAACAGGCGTAAAACACGCGTCCCGGAGCCGGCGCCGAGAGGTACTTTTCCGAGGCACCGATAATACGAATGATTCGCTTTTCGGTACCTGGGCAAGCCGCTACTACGTCCGCATTCCCTTGGTTCTGCGACGGATCAACGTAACAGAAGCCGGGCGCTGGGCTGTTCTTTTCGACGTTTAGCTGGGTGAGGCAGCGATCGCCGTTGGGCGTTCCGGCGGTTAGCTGGTTCAGCTGGCAGAAGCAGAACGTATCGCAACTGGGCAGCGCGCCGACGTCGCACATCTGTTCATTCCGCAACGCGTTCTTGATCGCCGATTCGAGCTCCGGCAGCGGCTTAGTTCGGCCGTTGGCCTCACAGTTGCACCAATTTGCATCCGCGGTCTTGGAGATTGACTCAACGATCGCGCAGGGGACTTTGCCTTCTGTATCGACTGCCAGCTTACGTGGGAGGCAAGTGCCCGTGAGTTTCTCCTTCAGCCGATCGACCAAGGCCTTGACGGCGGGGTTGTACCCGTAACCAGCGCCCGTCTTGTTAGCTGGGTTGAGATCTTTCGGACAGATCGAACCGACAATCGCGTTGTCTGCACTCGTCGCCTCGTAGAACCCGCGAAGCACTTGCAACTCACGCAGGCCTGGATAGGCCTTGGCAAAGAATTGCTTGTTGCCGTAGGTGTTGGTGGTGGTTTGGCACAACGGTGACTTCGAAACGGTCGGATCGAGCGGGTTGGTCGCAGTCGCGCCAGCGGCAGTAAGCGTGCAGGAACAACCATCGAACTTGCGCGCACACTTCTTGTAATCGTCGGTGTCCGCGACAGCGCCACATTCCCCAACCAGATCGCACGTCCGCGTCGCATCGGGCTTGTCGGTCAGCTTGACCTCAAGACTGAAGATGCAGGCGAATTCCACGTCCTTGTCAGACGTATTCCACTCGTGACCATTGATCTTGTTGGCGTTGCGGGCTGCGTCAGGACCCGCGATGTCCTGCCCAGTGATTGGGTGTCGACCGGTTCGTGGCTGAGACGACTCGACCATGAGTGGATCGCCCAAAGTGGCTGTGGAGTAGTCTTCGTCGACTTTCGGTGCGAAGAGGTTCCAATCCAAATCCCCGGCCCGCTTGTACTGCAAAGTGGCGCCATCCGAGGGATCGACGGCCAGATCCTGCCACGGCACGCCAACCACGCCCGCCAAGAACACCGCATCCGCGCTCGTACGCTCGGGACCGGTGGGTACGACGCCTGGGTTGAGATTCGTGTAAATCGGATTTGGCACCGGCGCGCCGGGACTGCAGCCAATCCCCTTGGCCCTAGCTTCGGTGCAGTCACAATCCAGATCGCCATACGATGAATCTGGACAAATCTGAGGCTTGGTCAGGGCGATGACGTAGCGCTTGGGCGGGAACAAGAAATCGAACCCAAAGCGCCGCTTCATCGAACGGCAGCGCATGTTCACGTCGTCCTGAACCAGGGTCAACTTCGACGCGGCATCCTGATGGCAAGTCGTGTCGCGGCCCAGACAGGCCGCCGAAATACCGCCTGAATCGGCGAGCATACAGCTGAAACAGCAAGGGTCGTTGGGGTTGGTGGCGCAGGGCGAGGAACCCCGCCACATCCGGAAGCCGTTACCTGCGGACATGGCCACCCAGGCGTAGCTGCCGCTGTCACGCATCGAACAGTCGTTCTCGTCCGTAAGCATGAATACGGCCAAGAGGGAATCTGGCCGCATGAAGGCGGCCCGCTGCTTCAAAATCTCGTTGTCAACCGGCCCGCGCGAGTTGGGTCCTGAGCCGACAGTGACGACGTCGGTGGGCGGCTTCGGATCGATGAGGAAGCGGTACCAAGCCTCAAGGCTCATTTCGTTACCACAACCAAGCTCGGTCGCGGCGCGAACGAAAGTCCCGAATTCGCCCTGCTTCGCAGTAATGCCCGAGGCGTAATTGCTCGCATCTGCCGCCGACCACGACAGGAAGGGAGTCGCTAACCCAGCTCGCGGCAGCGCGCCCAAGAGCCAAGCGTGATCGTTTTGGGCAAGGTTCTGCGCGCCTTCTTCCGGGCAGGTATCCCCGCCGTAGTCACCCAAAGAGCTACTGACAACACCGATGTGAATATCTTTGACCGGCGAGAACTCGCGCTGCAAACCGTTGGGGCAGGCCGAGGACGGGTCATTCAAATGTTGCGGGGCTGCCACGTTGTTCGGATCGACGCAGTCCGGATTCGTCAAACGGCCCAGCAACTGCGGCACTGCAGCAGCCAACACCTCTTGCTTGTCGCCCATCGACAAGGAGTTGTCGATCATGAACAAGACGTCGATCTTGTCGATGCCACCCGACGGATTCTGCTTTACGAACACGTTGTTCGTCTCCGGCTTCGTCGGGGCGATAGGGCGGTCGAGACAGCCACCTAGGGCCGCGACGGCTAGCGCCATGAGACCCAGCGAGTGAACCCGCAGGGACTGAATATGGGTTCCGTTGAACGTCATCGTAATGCTCCTCAGGGGCGACATACCCAAAGTATCGGTGTCTGTGCCAAAGCGAATTCGTGTGGAAGATGGCGCGACCAGCTCAAGAAATTTCTGGCTGCCGCCGGTCGACCGTGGCCGCGTGAGCGTAAATGGCCGACATTGTTCGTGTCAATTGGATGTTTGGCGGAAACGTGACTCATGCCCAGCCAATGGGGTGGTTCGAGCCTCGGGCCGCATCCCGCAAGTGCAATCCCCGTTCCGCGACAAAGTGCGACTGATCGTCGCTGGGCCCGCCAACATTGTTGCCAATGGCTCGGAAACAGCGCAACCCGGGTGACTCTCTCGAGGCTTTCCCACAGACTGGGTTCTAGTGTAGGGGCAGTTTTGCAGGGTTACTCGCCTTGCACCATCGAGACATCCTTTGCTTCGAGTTGCTCCTCGTCGGCGCTTCCTGTGGTCACTTCGCCGTCGGTCACTTCGCCGTCGGTCACTTCGCCATCCGGATCGCCCAGCTGCTCTCGCAAGGCTTTCACTAGGCGCTTGGTCACTCCCTTGACCATGAGCAGCTCGTGGTCCGGAGCACGACGCACCGCCTCGACGGTGCCAAGGGCGATAAGCAAAGCCTTTCGCGTCTTGGGACCAATGCCGGTCACTTCGTCGAGACTCGAGCGCAATCGCCGTCGATGGCCCAGCTTCACGCGTCCGCGATTGGCGAATCGATGGGCCTCATCGCGTGCGACCGACAAGAAGAATAACTCTGGGCTGCCTGGGCGCAGCGGGATCGGGTTTTTTTGGCCCGGTAGGTAGACGCGATCGACCAGTTTCTCGCCGCTGCGGCTCTCCTTCTCCTTGGCAAGGCCAACGATCGGCAGATCCGTCAACCCGAGATCGGTCGCAGCCGCGAGAGCGACGGCCAGTTGACCTCGGCCACCGTCGACGACGAAAAGATCAGGCAGCGACCAGTCGGTTTCCGAGCGCTCACTGTCGGCTGAATCGGCGACTTCGGTCGGCGCTTCGGCGAGCGCTGCAGCAGCCACTCCGCGACGAAAGCGCCGCGATAATACCTCGAAAATGGCCCCGTAGTCGTCACCCATGCCGGCACGCTTCACCTTGTAGGTCCGGTAATGTGCCTTGTCCGGTTTACCATCCAGAAGGGCCACCACAGCTCCAATCGAGTCGAGACCACCTAGGTGAGAGATGTCAATGCACTCAATGCGCCTGGGCATTCTCGGCAAGCGCAACCGGTTCGCCAGACGGCCCAAACGCGCCTCGATGTCTTCTGCGGATCGCCGCTTCTCATCAAAGGCATGGCGCGCGTTGTCGGCAGCCAATTTAAGCAGTTCGGTCTTCTTGCCGCGCTGCGGCACGACCAAGCGGATCCGTCGCTTCTGTCCCCCAGCCTGAGCTTGCTCGTTGAGCCACTCCTCAATGCCTTCGGCGCCTTCGGGTAGAACGGGCACCCAAATCTCGTCGGCGAAAACAGTGCCAACTGGGGCATTCGCGTATTGTTCTCGCAAGAATGCTGCCACGACTTCCGCATCGTCCACGTCTGCTCGCACCCTCGAAAGGCGCTGAACGTCAATGAGCCTCCCGGCTCGAACCAGCAGCAAGACAAGTTCGACAAGCTCACCTTCGCGATAAAGCCCGAGCACGTCGACATCTCTATCGCTGACTTCCACTACTCGCTGCTGCTCACGCACCTGCTGAATGGCCTGAACTTGGTCGCGCAAGGTAGCTGCCACCTCGAAATCGAGCGCTTGACTTGCCTGAAGCATTCGTTCGTTCAGCCAGTTGGTAACTTCATCGTGCCGGCCTTCGAGGAAGAGTGTCACGGCATGCACCTGGGCCCGATAGGCGTCGCGGTCGATATCGTTGACGCATGGTGCGGGACAACGCTTGATTTGGAATTGAATGCAGGGACGCTTTCGCGTTGCAAGTTCGCGATCACTGCAGGTTCGAAGCTGGAAATGCCGCTCCACCAAGTGGAGCGTTCGACGGGCAGCCGTCGCACTTGGATACGGGCCAAAGTAGCGCGCGCCGTCAACGGTCGGTCGTCTTACCAACTCGAGCCGCGCGAACGGCAACCGTGGATCGAGTCTGAGATTGAGAAACTCTTTGTCGTCGCGAAGCTTGACGTTGTATTTGGGACGATGCTCTTTAATGAGACTATTTTCGAGGATCGCCGCTTCCTTCTCGGTCGCCGTGATAATCGTTTCGATCTCGTAGAGGTGCAGCCGCAGCCAGGGAATGAAGGCGCGCTCGTCGGTCGAACCAGTTTGGAAATAACTGCGGACGCGCGACCGCAGGCTCTTGGCCTTGCCGACGTACAGCACTAACGCCGCATTATCGCGAAAGAGATAGCACCCAGGCTGCGCCGGCAGCGCGGTCAGGCGAGCCGCGAGTTCATCCTCGCGCCCCACCAACGGCCCTGGCGTCGGCGCGGTCAGTTGCGGGTCGGCCTGGGTCTCGAGTTGCTCTCCCTCGTCATCTGCCATATCGGTATTTCCCGAGCGACTTGACTCGCCAGACCTTGCCTCGCAGAGTCTGGCTCCGCTCGGTGCTTTAGAATGAACCGCTGGACGAGCAAGTTGAGTTTTCTCGGGCGAGGAGCCTGGGCCATTGGAATCGCCGGATTGGCGGGCGGATTGATCGCTTTCGTCCTGGTGCCCGTCTTGCCTTCCCAACAGGACAGAAGTGACGCGACCACGGAGGTGCGGTTACTTGGCCAACCCCTTCCGCTCGATGACCGCGGCATGCAGTTGGCGCTCGAGCGGGTCCGTCGCTACGCCGCCACTAACATCCAAATCCAATTGCCGGGTGGCAAGTCCAAGGAGCTCCCGCTCGGCCGCCTCGGCGCACAGATTGACAAGCTCTACTTGACGGAACTTGTCCGGGACGCCCGCGATCCGCTGAGCCTGATGCGACGAACTGCCGCGCAGACCGCGGGCAAGAAGCCGCTCATTCTTCCTGTTCCGCTCGTTTTGGATCCGGCCGAAGCCCTGCGCGAGCTCTTGCGGATGAAAGACGAAACCGACCACGTGCCCACGGATGCGCGCATGGACTTGGAGAAGCGCGAGCTCTCGTCAGAGATTGAAGGTCGGCTGCTCGATGTTGATAAGACCTACTTGGCCCTGGAGAAGGCGATTGCGCGTGGGGAACGCAAAGCCGTAGCGGCGTTCGAAACGCTGCGACCAAGGCGCGTGGCCAGCGACCTCGTAAACGTTAAATTCAGCCATGTTCTCGGGTACTTCGAGACTCGGTACGACCGCAGCGATCGCGCGCGCGATCGCACCTTCAACTTGAGGCTCGCAGCGTCGAAGTTGGACGGGCACGTCCTTTTGCCGGGCGAAACGTTTGACTTCAACGACATCGTTGGCCCAAGAGATGAGGCGAACGGCTATCGAGTCGCACCCGTCATTGCCGAGGGTGAAGTGGTGGACGGCATCGGTGGCGGCACCTGCCAGATCTCGGGGACACTGCATGGCGCCGTCTTTTTCTCCGGTCTCGAAGTCCTTGAGCGCGTGCCACACACCCGGCCGAGCTCGTACATCAAGATGGGTTTGGACGCGACGGTCGTCTACCCGACCATCAATTTCCGTTTCAGAAACGGCTTCGACTTCCCAGTTGTCCTTCACGAAACCGTCAAGAACGGCGCAGTTCGTGCCGAGGTTCTTGGCCCCGAACGCAAGCACACGGTGACATTTATCCGCCGGATCACCGAAGCCTTGCCGTACGAACAACTGGAGCGCGAGGATGATCGCCTCCCGCGTGGTGTGCGCGTTCTGGCCCAACGGGGTGTGGCCGGATTCGCTGTGACCCGCTATCGAATCCTGCGCGAAGGCCCCAACGCCATTCGCGAACGCTGGCTCGATCGCTACCCACCGACGCCGCAAATCGTCCGCCTTGGAACGGCCGATCTCCCCAAAGACTCGGCGCATGTCGACGACGATGCCCATCCCGAATACCTCGCAGACGAGCTACTGGTGATGACGCAGAGCAGCGACGAAGTTGAGCGAAACCAGCCCGAGACTGCAGAGCCCGCTGAGGAAACGGCCCCCATCGCCGCAAAATCCGTGGACGGCACCGCTGGCATCGTGGAGACGCGACAGGCCGGCAGGACTGGACTAGCTGGTTGGACCAAAGAGCAGAAGATGCCGCAGTGGGAGTCGAAGACTGAAACAAAAACGCACCTGTCTTCAGCTGAAACCACGAATTCTAGCCAAAACTCCGCAAGCGAGAAAGGGTCCGGCCGGTCCCGTCGCCGCTAAGCGTTTGGCCTACACATCCATTCGCCGCTGTGCAGTGGGCGCGATTGCGGGTACGTTCTAAGGTCGAACCCTCGTGTGGTGCATCACAGAACGCCTCTATCTCGGCAACTACTGGTCAGGCGAACAAGCGCTGCGTGGAGCGAAGTTTCCGGTGCCGCCAACTGGCAACAACGAGCCCTGCGCCGGCGTGGTCTCGCTCTGCCCAATGCCACTTGGGACGGAAACGCTGCTAGGTCCGGCATGCAGCATCACCGAGTGGCTGCATATGCCGATCGCAGATGGTGGCCGCGGCGAAGACGAATTTGCCTGTTCTCTGCAGCTCTGCCTGCCCTTCGTGGCTGCACGTCGACACGTCGGCAACGTACTCATACATTGCGCCGCTGGCATGAGTCGCAGTGTCAGCGTTGTTGCTGCGGTCCTCTGCGCTGACGATCCAAACCTCGACGTCGACGAGGCCTATCGTTCGATTGCACGCGCTAAAGCAGCAGCCATCGGGGCTCCGCCGGAAGACGAGGATTTAGTCGTGGCCCCTGCTTGGGAGTTCCGCTGCCACCTCCGCCGGCGCTTCGCGGAGCCCGGCCGTGGAGCGAACGGTCGGCCATAGTTGGCGAAGAAATAACCTCGCAAGTATGCACAATCATGGGGATTCTGACCGGTCGTCCACCTGGCCCTTGACTCCGAACGAGTTCGGGTGCAGATAGGCCAGCACGAGGGCCGGCGCGAAGCCTTGACTGCGACGCCCGCGCAACGTAGGTCTACCGGGTTTTCCGGATGACCGGTCCAAACAAGTACCATGAACACAGCAGACAACGCACCCCAGGCCTCCATGGAATCGACGGACTCCAGCAACACCACGACGGCACCCCGCGCCGTCGATTGGGAAAACCCCAGAGTTGCCGCCATCTTGACGGCTGCCGCTAAGTGTTTTTCACGCAGCGGCTTCAGCGCCACGACGTTGGCGGAAATCGGCAAGGAGCTAGGCCTCCGCAAGAGCATCGTCCACTACTACTTCGCCAGCAAGGCGGCTCTCATCCACGAGGTGCAGAGTTTCACGTACCGAAAGTTCCTCGATCGGGTTCGTGAAGCAACTGCCTCGGCGGGTGACGCAACCGGAGCAGCTCGCGCGCGTCGTGCGCTCGAAGCGCTCTGGGAGGCGCTACAAGCCGATCAAACCGCTTCGGGCCTCAATATTGAGGTGTGGAGCGCGGCTCGGCGAGATCCCGAGTTGAAGCGTCGCGCTGCGATGCTCCAGCAGGATCAGCGTCAGATCATCGACGAAGCAATTGCCTCCGCCGGCGAATCTGCCAAAAAACCAAATCTCGATGGGCTCCCGGTTCTCGCTCAGGCCGTCCTCAACGGTCTCAGCATTTCCGAGTGCATCGAGGACAGCCCAGAGCAAACCAAGAAGGCCTACGAGACGTTCTTGTTCTTGCTCGACCAGACGCTCAAAGCCAAATAAGCACCGAGCGGGGCGTCAGACGCGAGTTGGCCGTCCCCACATCACCCCAGCGACACCTCGAGCCGCCGACAGGCAATTCAGGGTGTTTTTGGGGTGATGGTGCATTTGGGCTGCGCTATGCCATATTCAGTCGCAGATGCTGGTGCCCCGCGCGCGAAACCTGACCATTGGCAGCCTAATTGCCGCGCTGATGTTTGCGCGAGTTGGAGAAGCTCGAGTAGTCATGGCGCTCGACGCACCCGCGCTCGCTCAGCCAGCGCTTGAAGACATCGGCGAAACCACAGAAGCTTGTTGGGGACGCTCGTCGAGTCCACTCGATGGCTGGCTCAATCCCTACCACGGAAGGTCACCCAACACCTTATTGGGCCATCGCGACGACGCGGGCGAGCTCGCCGTCGGAGTTAATCGAATCCCGACCAGCTTTGACTGGTGGTCGCGTGAGCTTACAGCTGGGCGTCGATTTCGTTTTGCGGATCCAAGGCGATTCGTGTTGTTGCGGAAGTATTCAGCACCCGGTCGTGAGCGCTTTCGTCCGGCGGCGAGCCTTTGGGCCATGCGACTCGATCCGGAGCGCTTTCCGATGCTGCCTGAGTTGAGCTGGAAGCTATCGGATGCGCCTGTACTCGAAAGTGACCCAACGGGGCCGCTGTCTGCGGTTGAACCCGTTGCGACGACCGCGATGCAGCAACGAAAATGCCCGTCGTGGGCAAAGCCGTTGTCTATCGTGTTGACGAGTTGGGGCTCAGATTGGGATCACCTGCCGCTCATCGACTGCGAAGGCAACATTGCCGTCGACGCTCTCGACAGAATCAGTGTCTTGGCCCGAATCATGGGTGAACCACGACCGGCCCTGCCCTTGCCCGACGCGCCTTACCCTCCCGATGCTTGGCCCGATGAATGGGTGAATGGAGTGCGCTTGCTGCATCCGCGTCTGCTTTGGATCCTGCAGCGCATTGGTGAAGCGTTTCCCAAACGCACGCTTAGCATCCTCAGCGGGTATCGTAGAGATGCGCGCGAAACCTCGCCGCACCGATTGGGTCGAGCGCTCGACATTTCTGTGCGTGGTCTGGCCAAAGAGAAGTTGTTTGCCTACTGCATGACGCTCAAGGATGTAGGCTGCGGCTACTACCCTTATCATCCGTTCATACACGTCGATGTGCGACCCTATGGTTCACCGAAGGCGTATTGGGTGGACGCCTCGGAGCCAGGCGAGCGCTCGAATTACGTCGACGAATGGCCTGGTGTTGTCGAAGGCGGCGCACTGGTTTGGGCTGATAGCGAGTAGTCAGGTCCCCCGATGCCGTTCCGCGAAATCCTTGGTCACGCCACCTCTGTCGAGATCCTGACGCGCGCAGTCGGTTCGGGTCGCTTGCACCATGCCTATCGCTTCGAGGGCCCCGATGGCGTGGGCAAGGAGCTGGCTGCTTTCGGTGTCGCCCAATGCCTCGTATGTGAACGACCGAGCCAGGGGCTCGCGTGTTGCAGTTGCGGCGCCTGTCGGCGCACCAAGACGATTGCCACCGAACCGCCGCAAGTGCCTCAGCACCCGGACGTCGTACTGCTGGCGCGGGGCCTCTATCCACCTGCTGTGCTTGGGACATCGAGCCCAGAAACGAGCGCGATCGGCATCGAGCAGGTTAGGCGAATGGTGCTGGCACGCATCGGGTTTTCTAGCCACGAAGGGCGAGGCCTGGTGTTCATCGTGCGTGATGCCGACGAATTGAGCCAAAGCGCGGCCAATGCCCTGCTGAAGACCCTCGAAGAGCCGCCCGATCGGGTCCATTTCATTCTTCTGACGAGCCGCCCCAACCGGTTGCTCGACACGATCCGTTCGCGCACGCTGCCAATCCGGTTTGGAGCCTTGTCGGATGAAGTCCTTGAACGCATCCTCGAGCAGCGGCAAATCACCGCCCCAGCCGTAGTCCCACTGGCACAAGGCAGCGCGCGGCTCATGCTTGAGCTTGCCTGCTCCGAGAAGCTTGAGGAACGCGATCAATTTGTCGATGCGATTCGACGCGCCATTGCAGCGCCCGATCTCGCCGCCGCGCTTGATGTGATCGGCAAGAAACAAGAAGAGCGCGATGAGCTAAAGATTCAATTGGCCTGGCTCGTTGCCCGCCTGGCCGTCGACGCCAAAGCCCATGCCGAAACCGAACCGGCCGAAGCCGAGCGCTTGAGTATCCATCATCAGATCGTGACGCAAACGCTTCGCGACCTCGAACGCAACGGGCAACCCGCACTCATGCTGGAATCAATGCTGACGCGCCTCCGCCGCGCCTAAAATGCGCCTTCTCCCTCAAATGCGCCGGTGATTCACTTCCCCCCAAGTGCCTCGTGTAGCTCGCGAGTCAGCGCTGTGACTCGCTCGAGGCGCTGATCGGGAGCAATCAGCGCGCTTATCGCAGAACCGAGCGCGCCCGAGCTAGCCACCTCGGCGGCACAGGCGAGATTGATCCCACCTATCGCCACGAGTGGGATCTGCGCCGCATTCGTCAACCGCGCCGCACTAGCCAAAAAATCCAGACCAACCGCGGGCTCGGCGTCGGGTTTGGAACTCGTTGCGAAGATCGGCCCAACCGCGACGTAATCTGGCCTATTGCCCAATGCCTCGAGCAATTGCTCAAGACTCGCAGTTGATAGTCCGACCTTCAGCGTTGGACTGAGGCGTCGAATATCGAGCAACGCGAGATCGGATTGCCCCACATGCACGCCCGTGCATCCAGCCAACACCGCGAGATCTGGACGGTCGTTGGCGTACACTGGCACGTCTGCAGATTCGGCTCGCCGGACAATCCGTTCCAAGAGCTGCAAGTGTTCGCGCACGCCGAGTGTCTTTGCCCGCAATTGCACGACCGCTGGGTGTGCCGCGAGGACCGCGTCAGCAAAGCTAAGAACCTGGTACCCGGCTCGTAGCGTGAGGTCGACATCGACGATGGCATAGAGTCCGTGTTGGAGCATAACGTCGCCCATCATGGAGCGACAGCGCGCAAACGGCCATGGGAGTTTGTGCGTCAACCTTGGCTCATTCAAGCGTTTTCCCGCGGGGCCGGGATATGCTACGGGTGCACCATGAGATTTGGTTCAGCTGTCCCAAACCCGGCAATGGTTGGATTGATGCTGGTCCTTGCCGGATGCGGCTCGCAAAACGCCACACCAAAGGTGGCAGAGTCGCCTGCGCCCTTGATGACTGGCCAAAGTGCAAACGTTGCTGGAGCCGCAGGCGCACCACAGGCGGCAGCGCTCGATGACTACCCAGATCCGTCGAAACTACTGAAGTCATACCAAAGCACCAATCCCGGAGTGCCGGGTGAGAACGGCAAGCCGTCGAAATCTGGCTTGCGCATGGAGGTGCGCGAAAGTGGCCCAGGGCAACAGTGGTTGCTGCATATCGTCAATCATGGCGAGCAAGCTGCCGAGCTCGTCGCAGATACGCGCTTGTTATGGTTCGAGGTCAAACTACCTGGCCAAAAGAAACAGTCGTTGTGTAAACTGCCGGAACCGCTCGGAGGCACAGGTCAACCCGAAGTGCGCTTAGTGGTTCATCTCGAACCAGGCGAAGGAGTTGCCGACCAATTCGATCCGCGGCTCTATTGCTTTGCTGACGGTGACCAAAAACTACTCGTACCGGGTGCGGAGATAACCCCCCATTTCGGTTGGGTCGAGGCCCCACCGAAGAAACTCTGGAAACGCGGTAAACGCGTCGAAGAGCCAGTGTTACAGAAGCCGCCCTTCGTCGCTCGCCAGAGCCTTGAGACTGACGTGCCCCCCAAACAGGCGAAACAGCCCGGACAGGTCGCAACACCGACCGCCGTAGCGCGGCTAACCCGGGCCGGAGTCAGCGGCGCCGACAAGCAGCTTACGGGCGCTCCCCTCGAATTGAAGTCGGAATATGCGGTATGGACGCGCCAATCGGTGCCTGCTGCAGCGCAGACCTCAAGTCCCGAACCAGCCCTGCCGCCACCGACGCTCGGCTTGCGCCTCGTCCAAGGCTCGGACGCCAAGGCAGAACATGATGCGACGATTCAATTGTCGATCGTCAACCAAAGCCCGTTGCCCACCTACGTGTACTTCCGACGCGAAATGATAAGCTTCGAAGTTGCCGGTCCCGCCGGCATCACCCAATGTCCAGGGCGCATTGACGACCGCACGCCAGAACGCAGCGCTTTCCTCCACCTGACACGCAATGCGCAGCGTAGCTACGCTTGCCGCGTGGCTGAACTCTGTCCCCGCGGAACCTTCGCCAACCCGGGGCTTTACCTGGTTTACGCGCGCTTCGACGCCACGCTATCGGGTCAAGAACAGGGGCTCGAAGCCTTCGTCGGACCCGTGTACAGCCCGAAGCCGGCCACGATTCGGATCCGCACCGGTGAACAGCCAATCTTCCAGAAGCGTCCGATGCTGCGAACCACCGAGGGACAGCCCGAAGGCGCAGCGGGCACGGGAACACCATGATGCGACGTCGCCTTGCCATTTTAGCCTTCATCAGCTTTGTTCCCGTCGCTTGCGCGCCGCCAGCCGTGGTGACGCCCGCACCAACTACGCCTGCTGCGGTACCAGCTAGCGCGGGCGCCCCAAACACCCCGGCGCCTGCAACCTCGACCACGACCGAACCCGCAGCGGCCGTCTTGGCACCGGCACCGTCCGACTGCGAGCAGTTCATCAAGAGCCCGACCGCTGCAGCTGCAGCCACTTGCCCGACCGACGAAACCGCGCGACTTTCAGCACTGGACGAGGCGCTCGCCGTCGACAACCAGGTTGCCCGCGATCAGAAGCTCGCCCAACTTGAGAACTGTGTTGGCTTCGAACCCGGCCTCTTACGCGCACTGCGCGCAGACTTCGCTCCTGCCGAATGCGCTGACCAATTGGTCGAGCCCTGGCTGCGCGAGCATCAAGACAGCCTCGGCATCGAAGTCTCGCAGGTGCTGCGCGGACTTGCCCTTGCCGCCCGATTGCTGCGCACGTCGGACCAACCCCCACTCCTCTTGCCACCTTTCACACGTGAGCGCTTCGACGCCTTCCTCAATACCTCGATCCGCCCATGGTACCTCGCGCAATCCAAGGTCGTGTTCGACATGGCCTCCGCAGGTGCCAAACTCTCCGGCTACGGCAAAGCGGTCGTAGCGATCGAAGCCGGGCTCTCAGACCTACGCTTCGTCGAAAACGTGCGCAAGGTCTCAATACCTGCAGAGATGGCCGCGAATCGCGAGGTCGTCGAGGTATACCAGCAGGCACTCGAAGATGCCCTCGAGCCGCGAAAACAGCGAGGTCGCGATGCGATCCTCGTCGGTTTCTTGCACTTCGGACAGCTTGGGGCGCTTTCGGATCCGCGGCTATACCGCGCGCGTTCACAACTGGTGCGCTTGTTCGCAGGCAGCCGCATCAATGCCCTCGATCCCTTGCTTTTACCACCACTTCGGCCACTGTCCGAAGCCACCGCAGCCGAACGTCTCGCCGTCAAGTTGCCGTCATTCTACGCCGATCGCTTGTTGCCGCTCGGGCTGACCAAGACGCCCAACGTCGTGCGTGCGCTGCTTGAGCGCGGAATACCGCCAAGGTTGCGGCAGCAACTCGAGAAGGACAGCCATGAGTCGCCGGAGGTTGCTCGCCTGTTTGCCCGCGGTCAACTCGAACTCGGGCGCCACTATTTCCGCCCCGCCGACTTCATTCGCGCCGCGATCTTGCTCGAGCAGAAGTCAGTCCTAGTCGGGCCGACCGCCAAAGAGTCCAAGTTCGTCGCTGCGCTTTCCCATGCCCTCGAAGGTGGGCCAGAGAACGCCGTGCAGCTCATGTTGGCGGGCCCCATGTTGCCCAAGGGCATGGGTAACGTCGAATCACTCGATCGGTTGACTCACGAGCCCGGAGTCATCGCCGGTCTGGCGGCGTTCGACGCCGCACACCTGTTGTCGATCATTCCGCAAGAAAAGCCCAGTTTTGAGCATTGGCAGCGGATCGCTCGCTACTTCGACGACGCCGAGCGCAAGCTCGACGACCCGGCACAGAAAGCCACAGCGCACGCGCGCGCCGATGATGCACGCGCCACCGCAACGCAAATTCGCGAGGCGGCTGCGGTCAAGCGCTAGCGAAATCCGAATTCAATACCAAACCGGTGCTGGTGAGGGTGTTGTGGGTCCGCGCTCGAAGTGCCATTCCAGTGCACTTTTCTTGATGCCTTTACGTCGCAGTGGACAAAAACTCGCGATCCGT
>Ga0302321_100000128_pt1 | contig 68811 bp, 55 predicted proteins | sample Fen_T0_1_FD_202505 | JGI IMG/M metagenome (GOLD analysis project Ga0302321, IMG submission 202505) | Peat permafrost microbial communities from Stordalen Mire near Abisko, Sweden - Fen_T0_1 | ecosystem: Environmental > Terrestrial > Soil > Wetlands > Permafrost | place: Sweden: Abisko... | reverse complement strand
CTGCCAAAAAAAACGGCTCAAGTGCAGATCCGCGAAGCCGACTTCGGTCAGGCTCAGCGAAAGGTCGTCCGCACCGTCGCACACGAAGTCTGCAGCGTTCATGGACGCACTCGCGTGGGCGGCAAGAACTTGCGCCTCGCAGGGGCCCGTGGGCGCACCCGACAGCTGCTCGAAGTAGCGCGAAACCACGGGCGCAAGCTGACCGCCCGCCGGAAATGCCGTCCACGCGAATAACGCCGTGCTGGCCTGAACTTCGTTCAGCCAACGCGTAGGGTTTTGAGCGAGCCAGCTGCCGCGCGCCGAAAGGTAGTCGCTCGTTTGGTCGAGCGCGCGGTAAGCAACGGGAAATTCGCTCGGATCTGCGCTCTCTTGCAAAAGTGGCAGCACGCCCTCTTTGGCCAGCGCGATCAAGCTGAGCGGCAGCGATTTTGCGCCGGAAAGCACGATCTTCGGCAACTCATCTGCGTGGCCGCGGTCGACCAAGCGCAATGCTTCGGTGCTGCCGCCGAACGCTGGCACGTCGTAGAGCACGACCCGGAACGGCGGCGCAGCGTCACTCGTGAACTGTGCGACACGGGCGACCTCCACTGGCAACCCCGCGTCTGCCAAGAGGCGACGCAGCTCGAGCTCCGAATTTGCGACTGAAATCTGGAACGCGGGGACGCGCCGCGGCTCTTGTAAACCGCTGTCAGCAAGTTCGAACGGCTTGCTCGATCCGCAGCTCGAAAGCGGTCCGGGCGGCGCCGATACGCGCACGCGCGTCGCAAAATCCAAGGCGCGGAGCCATGCGTGTGCAGCCGGCGCCGACTCGACGCCAGCTTGTGCGGTGACCAAGGCCAGCCGGCTGCGGCCTTGGAGCCGCACACTCAGCCAGAGCGAGGAATCATCCGCCATGACCTTGGCCAGCTGCACCTCCGAGAGCTGAGTCGCGTCGCCTACCGCAAGCAACGCCGCGGTTTGCGCGCCGCCGCTGAGCGGAGCCAAGAGAAATGCACTGAACAGCGCCACGCAAGTGAAGTATCGCAACACGCTCATCAGTAGAGCAACCGACGTGCCCAGCGCTCAGGCGCAAAAAGCTTCACAAATGCCGAGCTCGGGGGGGAACCGTGAACCGCCGTACGGCACTGTATCCGCGCTGCAACAGTGGCGATGAAATGCCTATCCCGCAAACGTGAACATGAACATGAACGATGAAGCTCCCGCGTCAACGTCTCCGTCTCTGTCTCCCCGTGCCCGTGCCCGTCTCCCTCGTCTGGTCACACCCAAGCCACTTCAGAACAAAAATAGTAGGTCGAATTCCAACCACTGCTTGCGCCTCCGAGACTTACCCCGTGACGCGACCCATGCGCCACCACCAGGCGCGTTGCTGGATCGCGCCCCTTCGGGTGTCACGAGGCGGGTCGATCGCTAGAGCAGCGAGGGTCCCACTTGCACCGGCAACGCCGCTTCCGCCAACGCCAGTGCACGGCACGCTGCCTCTGGTTCCGCACTCGTGCCCAATGGCTCTGACAGAAAGGGCGCCGAAGAGAGCGCGGTCCGCCAAGGCAACGAAGGCAAGCATCGATCACGCAGGCCGTGCACGAAGCGCAAGGTGCGCAAGGAATCGAACCAGGTATGGATTCGCCGGCGCAAAACCGCACCGATCGGCGCCTGACCAGCGGCGCTCGCGAGTGCTGCGAACGCTCCGAGCCCGGTCAAGACTTGCTGAACCGGTAGTGCGAGGTCAGGAACGCGGAGCTCGATCGCCTGCGTTAGCGCGCAGACTTCGGCGCTGCTGGCGAAGTCATCCAACCCCTGCAGCACCGCCGCCAAGGCGCGGAAAATGCGCGGCGAATAGAGCTCGAATTCTCGGCCGCTCGCGAGCTGGTCTGCAATTTCGCGCGAGCGCCGCCCAGTGCCAAATGGCACGCGCTCGGAAACACGCGCTCGGATCCCGAGTGGTGTGACGGCTGGACGAAGCAACGGCCCGACCTTGGCGAGCTTGTCCAGCAGGTAAAAGTCCTCGGCCGCTTCGCGTTTGGGAAAGCCACGGACCTTCAAATAGGCGGCTGCGTCGACGCACAGCGTGCTGCCCACGCTTTGATACGAATAGCAAGAACCCGCCGCCGCCAAGCCGAGCACATAGTAACGGAGCGAGATCTCGTACAGCTCGGTGGCTGCATCGATCGCGGCGTCGCCGCCTGGTTGGTGTCGGTAGGGCCAAAGCCAGGCCGCGCTGCGCGTGCGCTCCGAAACGGGTTCGGTCAGCCGTTGGAAATAGTCGGCAGGCAGCGTGACGTCTGCGTCACTCGAGGCCAGCAGCCGGCAACTCAATTGACCGCGCGCCCAGAGAGCAGCGGCTAAGTCGCCGCCCAATTTGCGAGCCATGCCCACGCCCTCACGCGCGGGCAGGCGTACACCCGGACTCGCGCGATCGAGCCACAGCAGGTCGTGATGCTCGGCGTGGCCGAGCCAGCCCCGGGTCTCGACGCTGTCACGCGCGATCGCACGCCGCGCCGGAAACTTTGCCTCCAAGTGCGCAAGCAGTCGCTGATTTTCGGCGTGGATCGTGGCACTGCCCGCGTCGGTCGCATTCAGCACCAAGATCAAGAGGACGCGCTCCGGCGCTCGTGAAAGCGCGTCCTCAAAGCCGTCCAAGAGCGACGGAGCCTCCCCGCACACGGGCACGATCAGCGCGGCCAAGTAGCGCTCGGTGAGCTCACTTGCAAGCCCCGCCTCGGGCTCGGCGTAGCGCGCGAAATATTGAGCGCCCTCGCCCGCCGATGCGACGATTGGCTTCAATGCACGGCTGCGCGGTGAGGCAGCCGCCGCACGAGCTCGGCCTCGTAGTCGAGCAACGCGGCCGCGCGCTCGTCGATCAGCGGATCGTCGAAGCACGCCCTGGCCAGCCGAAAAAACAAACCGTGGTGGCGTGCTTCGGCCCGAGCGAGGTCGAGATACGCTTCCGCGAGCGGCGAATTTCGCTCCTTGAGCGCTTCAGCCACCATGAACAGGCGTTCGCAACCACGCGCTTCGACGATCCCTGCCACCAGCAACTTATCGAGCAACATGCCGGGCCCGCCGTTACGCACCTGCGAACGCAGCGAGTTTACGTATGGGTCCTTGTAGTCGTCTGACAAGATCAGTCCGCGCGCGTGTACGATGCGGTACATGATCTGAAAGTGCTCGAGTTCTTCGCGCGCAAACTCGATCAATGGTTCGATCAGCGCGCTCTTGTCAGGATAGCGCACGACGAACGACATACCGGTCGCGGCGGCCTTGCGTTCACACGCTGCGTGGTCGAGCAGGAAAGCGTCGAAGTCGGCGAACACTGCATCCAGCCACTCTGGCGGAGTCTTGAAGCGGAGATCGAGCATCGGACAGACGACGCTATTGCAGAGACCCGTGAATGCCGCAAATGCGGGCGAAAACCGGGCAATTTCACGCGCCATTTCAGCCAACCGAACGGCCTGGGGCCGGCAGCTTGGAGACTCGACTGCTTTTCGTTGGCATTGCGCAGAAAATGGCAGGCTATTCGGGAACGCCGCTCCCCCAAAAGCTCGGGCTCAAACCCAACGCTCGTTTGGGAGCTTGGGGCGCCCCCGACGGCTTTGCCACGCGGCTCGGCGCCCTGCCGGTAGGCGTCTCGCTCGGCGACGCCTCACGTGGCACGTCTGCACTCGATGTAATCGTGTGTTTCGTAGGCTCGCTCAGCGAGCTACAACGGATCTTGCCGCGCGCTCAGAAGCGGCTCGATCCGAACGGCGGACTTTGGTTGTGCTGGCCGAAAAAAGCGTCGGGGATCAAGACCGATGTCAGCGAAAATGACGTGCGAAGGCTCGGACTGGCCTCGGGCTTGGTCGACAACAAAGTGTGCGCGATCGACGAAATTTGGTCGGGCCTGCGGCTGGTGGTGCGGATCCGCGACCGACGAAAGTGACGCAAGCGTTTCTGCGAACGAGCGCGTCACTCACCCACCACGTGCACGACCAAGCGACGGGCGTGGGGCGCTCTGCGATGCTCCCAAAGATATAACGCCTGCCAGGTGCCGAACGCGAGCCGGCCGGCAGTGACCGGAATCGTCTCCGACGTTTTCGTAATGGCGGCGCGCGCGTGAGCGGGCATGTCGTCCGGGCCCTCGTCGTCGTGCTCCCAGGCACGCGACTCGGGAGCGAGATCCGCCATGAAGTGCGCCAGATCGCGGAGCACCGCTGGGTCTGCATTTTCCTGGATCACCAGGCTAGCAGAGGTGTGCTGGACGAACACGGTGCATAGCCCCGTGCCGATCTTGCTGCGCGCGATCACCGCGTTCACCTCGGAGGTGACGTTCGACAAACCTGCTGCCCGCGTGCGAAGCTCTAGCGTTTCCTGGTGCAGTACCACGCGCTCTGGTATGCGATCATTTCGTCTTTCGCGCCAGATCTCTCGATGGGCAACGGTTGGTCAAAGAGCTCGGTTGAGCCATCCCCGCAGAGTGGGCGATGGGAGCGCGTTTCCATGCTCGCGGCCGAGGCTTTCTCCGCCAAACCGTGGAGCCACAAGCTATGGCTGGTTGGGCGAGGGCTAGTCACCCGTGACACGCTGCAGGCGGCCAGTGCCATGGCCTTTGATCTGTTCTTGGCGGCGATCCCCATGCTCGCGCTTGCGGGCTGGCTCTTCGCAGCCGTATCTCGCAGCAGCGACGCGGTGCTTCTGAGCACGTCGTTGTTGGTCGATCTGACGCCGCAGGAGGTGCGCACGCTGATCTGGAATCAGCTCGGCCAATTTTCCGTGACAGCGGTGGCACCGCTGGCGTTGCTCGGCGCTTTGTGGCTCGCGTCCTCCGCATTCAACACGCTGATGGCGGTGCTCGAAGTGACGGTGGTTGCACGGCGACGTCCCTGGTGGAAGCGTCGCCTAATCGCGCTCGGTTGCGTGGTCTCGAGCATCCTGCTGTTCACTGCCAGCGGCACCTTCGCCGTCGCCCTGGCCGGCGGCCCGTCCACCGTCGTCCGGCTGTTGGCTCGCGGCGATTTTCCGTTCTTGGATCACGCCAGCCACTTCTTATTGCTCGGCTTGGTGCTGTTGATCGCGACGGCACTGCTGTCGGGCTTCTTTCGCATCGCAGTGATCCGGCCGGGGGTGCGCCGGCGAGTTTGGCCGGGAGCAACGGTCACGATCGCCGCTTCCGGCAGCGCGTCCGTAGCATTCGCCTATTATGCCAGCCATCTGGCGCGTTTTGCCTTGTTCTACGGCACGCTCTCGGCGGTCGCGATCACCTTGGGCTGGCTCTGGATCATGTGCCTTACCCTGCTGCTGGGTGCCGAGCTCAACTTGCAACTCGAAGACTTGAACGCTCAGCCGCCGCCGGGCGTAACGCCAACGCACACGCCCCAGCCGTCAGGCAGCTCGGACGCGGCCTGACACTTGCCGTCGCCGCAGGTGCCGCTGTCCCGGGTGTAGCAGAGCTGGAGGCACTTACTGGTGGCGGCCGAGCAGACGTGACCCCACGCACACGGACACGCTTGGCCGACTTTGCCGGTACCAGGTACCGCGCAAGTGGTGGCCCCGTCCGAGCGCACGACCAAGCACGCAGTGCCGGACTTGCACGCGCACTCACTGCCCTTGGCACAGGGGTAAGGCGCGCTCAAGTCGCAATTTTCTGCGTGGACGCAGACCGGGATCGAGAGCGACACGCCGCTGGTCGAAGTGCCCTTGGGTAGGGCGTTGATGATCGCGTCGCGCATCGGACGCTCTGCGCAATACGTGCCGGATTCGCAGTCGTTCGCGTCTTGGCAGCAGTACTTCTGGCACAGGCCTGCGTTTTGATCGCCGACGCAACCGAGGCCCGCCTGGCAGTCATTGGCCGTCAAGCAGGGCGCGTTTTCTCCCCCCGGCCCGGCGAGTGCGCAGCTCGAGAACGGCCCATTCGGCGCACTGGCCGCGCGCTGAACCTGGCAGCTGTACTTCGGCGCTGTCACGGCTGGGGCGCCCGAGGCCCCGGCAACACCCGCGGAGCCGGCTTCACCAGCAGCGCCGCTCGCGCCACCTTCACCAAAGGCGCCGCCCGACGCTGCCGGACCGGCACTATCGCCCCCGGCACCTCCCTCACCGTTCGCGCCCGCGTGGCCGGTGGCAGCGGCATCAGCAGCGGCGGCGCCGTCGGCATTGGGATCGGCATCGGCATTGGGATCGGCATCGGTGCTCGGACTCGCGTCCTCGCTGGGTGCGACCGGCGGGTGGAAGTCGATGCAGGATATCGGAGAGTCAGGCACACAGCTGCTGTTGGAGTTCGAATCGCCGCACAGCCGGTTCAAATAAAGCGCCCCAGAGTCTTTGCTGCCGTTGCCCGGGACGATCGCAGAAGCATCGTTGCCCGTATCCGCGAGGCCGTTGCTTCCCGCACTGGCGGGGGACTTGTTTCCCGAATCGCCCGCAGCGGCGCAACCCCAGGCAAGGCCGAGTAGAAGTGCCGTCGAAACAACGGCCAAGAAGGCACGACGAAAGGTCATGGAACGATAAGCTCGCTCGCAAGCCTAGCAGAGCGCGGCCGGCACGGCGGCAAGGCCGCAAGGCCGCGTCCACTATTTCAAAATTAAGCTACGAACCACCGAGTTATTCGCCTTGTCATAGACGCGCAGGCTGAGCAGCGCTGGCAGCGCCGGGACGAGCTTGCTCACGTCCGCGTCGAATTCTTCACGTTGCTCGTCGAAGATGCCGTCGGTCGGGAAAAACGGGGTCCATTCGTCCGAGCCCGCCAAGGCGATCTCGATGCGAGCGATTGGCCCCACGCCGTCGAGGGCGACGCCTTGTATTCGCTTACCCGTCACTTTGAGGCCTTCGACGACGGGCGGCGTGTTGTCGACCAAGATCACGCTGCTCTCCATCGTATCACGCGTGACTCGATCCGGAGGGTTCGAGAGTTCATCGGTCGCCACCAGGCGCAAGCGATAGCGGCCCTCGGGCAAGTCCGAAGTCTCCCAAGAATAGCTTTCTTTGGTCAGCTTCTCTTGGGGCTTCAGCAGATCGAACCAGATGTTGCTTCCCACCTGGCGAAACTGCAGCCGGTAGCGGAGATCGTCCTTGTCCGGGTTGTCTACCTTCCAAGAAAGCGCGATCGTAGTGTCGGGCTTGCGAGTAACCGGGCCGCCCGATGAGCGGAGCGCGTCGTCGCCACCTTCAGCGTCGGAATCTTTGGCTTCCACGCTAGTGATCACGGCCCGCAAATTGTCGGTCACGAACGAGACGTCGATCGCACTGAGCACGGCGTTCGGGTCGGTCGCGAAGCGCCCGCGCACCTGTAGGTAGCGAGCGGCTGGGCTGTCGATCAAGGAGGGCTTGCTGAAGCCGGCACTCCAAGCGCTCCAGGTGTCGTCCGGCTCCTTGGTGTTGCCGCTGCGAGTCGAGATCTGGATCGGCCCGGTTGCCTCCCAATCGAGCTTGCCGAAACGGGCGCGGAGACCCGCATCCAGGACTTTGCTCGTCCACACGGCGTCTGGACCGCCGATGCCTTTGACGGGATGCGCGACCGCCGGATCGCTGGCAATCACCATTTGATCTTTGCCAGCCAAGAGCAGCACGCTCACCTGCCGTTCGTCCACATCGGCAACAAGAGCCGAATTGTGGCTGGCGTCGACGGTGTACACGCGGCCCTCCACGCCAGTGCCGACATACGGGCGACCGTCATCGGCCAGCGCAAGGCTCGTGTAGTGCTCTTCGGAATCGTCCAGCAGCTGATCGGGCGCGCCGTCCACGCTGAACTTGAACAGCGTGCCCTTGCCCTTGGTCTTCGGCGCAGCATTGGTGGGCGCAGCCGGGGTGCCGTCAGTGCGGTTCGCACGGCTCGGAGCCTGGTTACCGGTCTTTATGTCGTTGGCGATGGCGAACACTTCGCCCTTCTTGTTCACGGCGATCGCGCGGACCTCCGTGCGGTCGAAATCGTACAACACGCTGGCTTTGCCGGGCGCGGTGATCTTGTAGAGCTTAGCCTTGTCGCTCGCGCCCGCGTAGACGGTGCCGTCGGGTGCGACCGCCACGCTCATCAACTGCTGCTCTGGCGCATCGAAATAGAGCTGCGCGTCACCCGTCTCGGTGATGCGATACAGCTTGCCCTCCGGGCCAGTGGCAGCAAAAAGCGCCTTCCTTTTCTCGTCATAGGCTACCTGCCACACGTGCTCGGTGCCCTTTAGCGTCACGAGATCCGTCAGCTTACCGCGGTCCCACTTCATCACTTTGCCATCGGGCAGGGTGCCCATCACGACCGCACCGCCCCAGGCCTCGGCCAACGAGGTGATCACCAGAGCCTTGGTTTCCGCGAGCACGCTGACCGCGCCGCCAGACAACTTGAGCAACTTGCCCTCATTGCCCGTGCCGAGCAGCACCGAGCCGTCGCGCAGGGGCAACGCGGCCCAGATGGCGTTGCCCTCCGACACCGGCACACTCCCGAGATTGAATCCAGCACGCACGTGGCCGGCAGCGTCCACGGCGACCCCCTTCAGGTCACCGCCTTTGAAATCCGCCGACTTCGAAAGCGAGAAGCGACGCGTGCCGACAGCCGAAGCCTGCGCCGCAGCGAGCAGGCCAGCACCCAGGAGCGAGTAACGGAGGAATCGATTCATGGCTTCATCTGCGAAAAAACGGAGAACGGAGAACGGAGAATTTCAGAACGAGCAGCTCAGCGCAACACCGGGCGGACGGTGACCGACACGCGGTCGCGGCCCACCATGAATTGCGGCAAATCGACCACCACGCGCGTGGTGGTCGCAAACGTTTCCGGGGCAATCGATGACGTCTCGGGGCGAATCACGTCCAACGCACCAGGGGGAAGGTCGTGCGCCACGCGCCCCTTGAACGTGACGCCCGCGTCACCGGTACCGAAGCTGACCACTACGGATTTGGCCGGGTAGACCGGGTTCTCGAAATTCTTGATCAGCTCAGCCAACGTGTCCGGCGCGGCCTGATCTCGCTCTTCGGTATAGCCGGGCTCGATTTCGAGGTTCACCGTCTGACCCGCCAGGTGTGCCGGGATCGGCACAGACACCACGCGCGTGACCTCCGGACCGGAGTAGGGCACGAAGGTCAGCCGGATCCGCGCGGGCGCGCCCGCGTCGATCTCGGACTCCAACACATCTGCACCTCGCAGGCGCAAGATGTCCCGGGCATAACGCAGATCGACAGCCATCGATGCGGACTCCACGATCGCCGGCTGCCAGGGGTTGTTCAGCACCGTGCCGATGGCACGCACCAAGTTCGAGCGCACGAACTCGCCCGCTTCGGGCGTGCCGCCCATGGCCACCCCGTAGTCCTGCAAGGTGATCTCAGGATAGCCCTTGATTTTCAGCTTGCTGGTCGCGGTCCAGCTCACGTCTTGGTGCTCATTGGCAACGGCCTGCAGGGCGCTGCCGAGAGCCACCGAGGCGAAACTCGGGGTCATGAACTTGTCGTGGGCAACTTCGAAGCTCCAGTTCGCGTTGGCGAATCCCGGCGCTCCATGAATGCTCATCTTGATCGGGATCACGGGAGCCTTGGCGCTCTGCGAAACGACAATCGCCGATTGGCGATCGTTGACCAGCGCGCCCACGTCGCGCACCGCCATACCGATCTTGAACGAGCGCTGATCGCTAGCCAAAAACCAAAGCACTCGGCCGATCGCCGTGGGCAGTGCGGTCACACCCAGCTCGCTCATCGGATGCCCGAAGGCCACTAACTTGTCACCCTCTACGCGCGTCACCGTGCCGAGGCCCATCGCGCTCATGTCTCCGCGCACCAGCTCGACTCCGACCGCGCCACCATCGACGTAGCGTGTCGGGGCCGAGGCTTCGGCGCTCGCACCGCCGCCCGCTTGCAGAGGCTCCATGCCCAGTGGCGCCATCAATTGCTGCGCAAAGGCGATCGAGCGGCTGCTCATGCCGCCCATGAGAATCGGCGTGGAGACCGGGGTAAGTGCGCTCACGACGTGGGAATTGTCGAGACCGACCGCGCGCGCCAGTTGCGCTGCGTGTTCGCGTAGATCGTAGTTGCCGAGATCGCCCTGATAGCGACGACCGCTATCGTTACTGGCGCGGTGGTCAGGCGCGGCGACGGGTTTGCCGGCAACGGGCATCAGCTTCAGCGGCCAACCATCGATACGGTCGGGCAGCGGACGCGCCAGCTCATCGAGCATGTTTCGAATCGGGGTGACGCCGGCAACCGGCTCGGAGCCGAACGACCAACCGTACGCGTAGGCGCCGATCATCTTGTCATTCAAATAGATTGGGCTGCCGCTCATGCCCGCCACCACCTTGGTGATCTCGAGCCGCGGGTGTTTGGTCTTGACTAAGATCAGGTCCTGCTTCGGTCGAAAGTTCTTGAGGATGTCGATCACTTCGACGTCGAAGCGCTCGGGCTTGGTGCCTTGGAAAACGGTCAACCCGTAGCCCTTCATGCCCGGGTGAATATCACTCACGGGCATGATGTCGGGCCGGCTGGAGGCGCCGTCGGCGTGGGCCCGGCGGAGGCCGAGGGGCAGCGGAAGCAGCAAGCCGACGAGCGCGGCAGCGAACAGCAGGGAGGAGGAACGCACGGTTTTTGGCAGTGTAGCAGGCTGCCAGGGGAGTCGTGCAAACCGTCAAATAGCCGGGGTTTGACCAACGTTGCCGGCTGAGCAGAGGGGTTCAGGTATCTTTCGCGTCCCGTGGACCTCGCCCTCATGTTCGGACTCTCGGCCTCGCTCGGCCTGCTGATCGCGAGTCACGTGGCGCTCAGCGTGGGGCTCGCCGTGCTCGGTCCATGGCAGCGCGGCGTGATCGCGTTCGTGGTGCCGCCCTTGGCTCCGTTCTGGGGCTATCACGGAAAGCTGCACACTCGTTCGCTGCTCTGGATCATCGCACTGGTGCTGCACGTCGCCTGCCTCACGGCGGCCGCCATCGGCGGTGCGGGCAACTGAGGAGATATCGATTGGCTTTCCGCGCAACTCGGCTCCCGCGTGGCCGAGCAGGGGCGTGTGCTATATTGCCCTGGTCATGAGCGACCCGTCCCTCGCCGCGCGCCCACGTCCCCAACGCAGCTACGTGCGGCCGCCGACGCCGATCCACTTTCCGGAGTCCCTGGAGATGCCTGAGACGGGCGTGCACCTAGAGCTGCGCACCGCGCTCTATCTGCTGGTGCGCGATTTCGTCGGCGAGCGCGGCGCAGTCGGCTCGGAGCAGTTCGTCTATTGGGATCCTTCGGATCCACGCCAGTGCCTGTCGCCGGATCTGATCGTGCGCATCGGAGCCGCCCCTGGCCCGTTCCCCACCTGGAAAACCTGGGAGCGCGGCGCACCGCACTTGGCGGTCGAGGTCGTCAGCCCTTCTGACGCGGGCGAAGCGGCGTGGCAGAAAAAGCTCGCGCACTACCGCAGATCCGGAATCAACGAGATCGCGCGCTTCGATCCCGCAGACGACCGCGATCCGCTGCGTCTTTGGGATCGCGTCGACGGGGATCTGGTCGAACGTGACCTCGCTGGCGAGCACGCGCTCTTGTGCGACACGCTCGGCGTCCACTGGTGCGTGCGCAGCGACGCCGCCTTGGGCCGTGTGCTGCGCCTTTCGCAAGACGCGCTCGGCCAAGCGCTGGTGGCTACGGCGATCGAACGAGAGCGAGCGGCGATCGAACGAGAGCGAGCAGCGATGGCACGAATCGCCGAGCTCGAGGCCGAGCTCCGCCGTCGATAGCATCCAACCTCTTGCTGAGGGGGTAATCATTCGCCGCAGCCAGAGGGGCGATCGCGCCCCGGCAACGCACCTCGCAACCCGGGCGCCGTTCCCACGCAGCGCGACTCCTGCGGCCTCCCTTCAGGGCGTCTCGGAACACAGCGGTGGTTGTTCCAAGCGCCAGGGGATTTCCCGCGCCGAAGTGGATCGAAGCAGTTTCCCCACCGCGATCACGACCTGACCGAACGCCGGGGCCACGCCACCCCCAGACCGCGCCCAAGTTCGCCCGCATTGGGACGGGGTCGCGAAGGATCAGTCAAAGGGCTCGACGTCTCGCGGGATCCCCGCCTCGAGTCGCGGACGGCCTCATTTGCGCTCGGGCCGCGCGTCGCTGGCTACGACCGTCAGGGCAAAGCCCTCGCTCACCCAGCGGTCGCGCAGCTTTTGCGCGAGCTCCTTGTGATCGCGCCACGGGACCGCCACCGCGAGCACCAGACAGCCATCGGCATAGGCCGGATAAGCCGCCCAAGCCCCAGAGAATTCGGAACTCGTGAAACCCAGATTCAAGCGTCCGTCGACGGCGCGCGTTTCGAGGATTTTGCCCTGCCACTTGCCCAGGCTGGTCTCGAATGGGCTGAACTTGACGTCGAAGGGATGCGTTTGAGGGAAACCCCAAGCCTCGAAGGTTCGCATGCAGGTGTCGCTCTTCATCGGCGTGCCGGTGGGCAGCGGCCGCGTGAACGCGATCACCATCGCGTGATGATCGTCACCGTAACGAAAGCCGACGAAGTGCTCTACGCCAAAGTAGCGAACGCGCTTCCAATTTTCGGAATCCGGCAGTGGCACGTTGACTTGACCGTCTCGGTCGTTGCGCGTGCCCCAGGGCGCGTTCTCCAAGCGCTCGAGAGCGGCGGCGTGCGGATCGACCGCGTCGCCGCCCGGCTCCTTGACCGTTACCGTCGCGGGCGCGGGCGCGGGCGCGGGCGCCGCCGCGGCAGCCTGCTTCGGCCCCTGCGCACCGCCGCCACACGCCACCGCCAGCCAAGCTGGAACGAAGCACAGCCAACGAGGCATAACGCGATTCGTCGAAGCCTGAAGTCCCAAATCCGAGTGCACGCCCATGATACGCCGCACCCTGCAAAATATGACTCAGCCCGAGCGATTGCGCTGCGAACTACAGGTTTCGACGGATTTTCGCAACTGACGCCGGACTAGGGTTACCTATACCTACACGGAAACTTGGGGTCCGCGCGGATAGGAGTTGTGTCAGAGCGTCGCGGCGAAGGCTTGCGGTGGGGAGAGGAGTCCGTACACTGCCAAGTACGAGGCCGGGACATTCGTCGGCGCTGCCGAGCAAGCGCACCGGCGGCCCGACTGGCGACCTCGGAGGATCAATCATCTGTGACCTCGGTGGATTTCGAGCACCGGTTCAAGGCGCTGGCGGACTGCTCGGCCGACGCGATTTTCATCACCGACTTTGGCTCCGCAAAGTTCGTGGAGGTCAATGCCAGAGCTTGCGCACTGTTCGGTTACTCACGCGAGCAGCTATGCGGCATGACCGGCCGGCAACTGCAGCCCGCGGAGGACGCGGCGATCGTCGATACCATCAGCCGTGAGCTGGTCGAGAACGGATGCGTGCATCGTCCGGCCATCCGCCTACAAAAAAGTACTGGTGAGCGTTTCTTCGGGGACCTCCGGAGCAGCGTCTACCATACCGAGGGCGGCAAGCTTTACGTCACGCTCGTCCGCGACATTTCAGCGCATTTGTCGCGAGAGGCGGACCTGGAGGAGGCGTACCGGGCACTGAAAGAGATTGAGGCGCACCTGGTGCGTTCGTCGCGACTCGCGGCGATCGGCGAGATCGCGGCGGGCATCGCGCACGAGGTGAACAATCCCGCCGCGAGCACGCTCACCAACTTGGAGCTTCTTCATGGCGACCTGCAGAAGCTATCGGCGGAAGTGCACAGCCCGGACCGGACAGTTTCCTCGCTCGTCGCGGCCATGGAAGTCTTTTGCAGCGAGGCCTGCGACAGCGTTCGCGATTCTCTAGAAGGAATTCAGCGCATTGCTTTCATCGTCAAAGGGCTGCGCGGCTTTGCGCGGATCGACGGCGACGACGTCGCCAGCCTCGACGTCAACGAAGTCGTGCAGACGGCCTGCAACTTGGTGCGGCACCAGATCCGCCACGTTGCGCATGTCGAATTCGACCTCCGGGCCGGCGAGCGCCTGCCGGCGAGCCGCGGCCGTCTGATCCAGGTGGTCTTGAACCTGCTCTTGAACGCAGCTCAAGCAATCGAAGAGGGCGGCGGGGGCACTATCCTCGTCACGACCTCCAGCACCAGCGACGGTGTGCTGCTACGTGTCGAAGACGACGGGCCCGGGGTCCCGGCCGAGATCGCGCTCCGCGTTTTCGATCCGTTCTTCACGACCAAGGGCGCGGATCGTGGCACGGGGCTCGGCCTATCGGTCTGTGCCGACATCATTCATCGCCACCGCGGCACATTCCGGCTGGGCAAAGGTCAGCTGTCGGGCGCTTGTTTCGAAGCGATGATCCCGCTTCAAACCGGCCTCTCGCCACGGCTCACTTCGAGGAGCACGTTACCGCCGGCGGGCCCGCCACTCCGAATCCTCGTAATCGACGACGAAGTGATGCTGATTCGCGCCTACCGCCGGCTCTTGGGGCGCCAGCACGACGTCGTCGCTGCCTACGGGGGCGAAGAGGCGCTCGCGGTCTTGGCATGCGACCAGGCTTTCGATCTGATCCTGTGCGACCTGATGATGCCAGGAACGGACGGAGTGGGCGTCTACGAGGGCATGGAGCGTAACTATCCCGATCTGCTCGCACGCGTGGTATTCTCGAGCGGTGGACCAACGAGCGCCCGCGCTCAAGACTTTCTGCGTCGCCCCGGAATCGTGTGCCTCGACAAACCGATCTCCAGCGAAGCGCTGATGGATTTCGTTGCGCAGCGCCAATCCGGAACGATGCGGATCGCTCGGCTCGATCCGCGCACGGTTCAACGAGCCTGAGAACCCGCACGGGGAATTGGAACCGAATTTGAGCGACGATCCGACGCCCCAGATCGCTCGTCCGCTGGACCGAAGCTTGTCACCTGCGGGGCTCGTGATGCGCGCCGCCGAACGATTCAACGCTACGGTGGGCCATGAAAACCGGGGGTTCCTCTCGTGGACCCACGGCTTCGTCCCGACGCTCACGCCCCTCACCTGCTTGAGCCGCCAGTTCGCGGCATGGGACCAGCTGGCGGGGGAATTGCCGGTCCTCTACCGCGACCTCACGTTGCGTCGGCGGGTCGAAATGCTGCCAATTCTCGACGCTTCGGAGCAGAACCTCGACGAACGAGAGCTGCTGCGCGCGTGTGCCTTACTCGCGCTCGTCGCGCATGCCTATTGGTACGTCGAACCCAAAACGGTCGATACACTGCCTGCTGCGATTCATTTACCCTGGCAACAGCTGCGCGCTCGACTCGATCGCAGCCAAGAGGTGTTGACGTATACGGACCTCGTCGTCTACAACTGGCGGTTGCAGAGCGCGGCCGCGCCAGGCCCGCTGCGAGTCGAAAATCTCGCGCTCCTGATCCCCACGATTGGCAATCGCGAGGAGAACGTCTTCTACCTCACTCAGCTGGAGATCTTGTCCCAGGCGAGCAGCATCGTGCGCGCGTTCGTCAATGCTCACGAGGCTGTCCTGCGACAAGACGAAGCTGGCGTAGAACACGCGCTGGTCGACATCATCGATTGCCTCGATCGCATCCTATCCGAGTCGCTACTCAAGATCAGCCCAAACCCCTACAGCCCGACGTTCGTCGATCCCGTGGTCTGGGCCAAGACAGTTGCGCCGCTCGCCGTTCCGATTCACGCGGGCGACCAAGGCCCAAGCGGTACCTCCTCACCTATCTTCAGCGCGCTCGATATCTTCTTCAGCAGGGCGGAAAGCAGCACATTTCTGGGCCGGGAGATCCAGCAATTGCGGGTGCACTATCCCGCCTTCTGGCGCCAGTTTCTCGATGCGCTTTCGGGCGTCTCGGTAGTCGACTTCGTACAGGCCACTCAGAACCGCCACCTGCGCGGCGCGCTACGCGAAGCCATGGAGCTCTACGCGGGCGAGCACGGCTTTCTCGGACGTCACCGGATGAAGGTCTACGGCTACCTCGAGCTAGCATTCAAGGTCGGGCGTTCGGTGACCATCGGGGGCTTCTCCGGTGCTTTCAAGGATCGGACGTGGGACCAGGTCGACAGCGAGCTCGAAGCAGCGCGGGTCGAGCGACGGGTGAATCGGCCGACGTCGTTCCAGCAAGCCGAAGTCGAGAGCGTCCTCCCGCCGCCCGAGCAAGAGGCGTCAGGAGCTCGCCGTGTGATCCTCGATGTTTCGACTAGCGGCGCACGCTTCCGAGTCGGCAGCCGCTGCGCGGTGTTGCCAGAGAACCGCGATGCAATCGTCGAACGGACACTTCGCGTATTGCAGGCCACCGGAAACGAGATGATTCCGCTCAGCCAAGAGTGGCAAGAAGCAATGCGACTGCGTTTCGACGAGAATCACCCGCTATCGCTGCCCATGCGCGAGCTGCTGCGCTTCGGTGCGATTCGACCCGTACCTCCGCGGGTCGCCGAAGCGCTGCACGCGCGCACGCAGGATGCGCGGCTCTTCGCCCAGATTCGCGCAGGCACGACTCAACGCTGGGAGCTCGGCGACTTGCTCGAGTTGCTCTCGGGAGCTGGCCTTTCCATGCTGCTGGTCTGGCAGGACGAAACGGGTGTGATCGACGAGCGACTTGCACGCTTGATCCCACCCGAGCGCTCTCGACTGTATTCCATCTCCGCCGTCGAGCAGGACGTGCCGAACGGGCCGCCGCGCACCATCGAGCTGACGGTTGGGCAACTTCTCTACTCCGCCGAACCCGCGCGTCTGACGATGCCGCCTCCCGGAATTGGCCAAGCAGGTAAGGCTTCGTACTCGGCCAGAAGCGAGGGCAAAGCGAGGGCAGGAACCGCATCCTCGTTTCTGAGTCACGCCTTGCAGGATCGGCGACCCGTGCCCTTCCAAATCGAGCGGCCCGCACGTTTTCAGCCGCCGCTCGATTCGACACGCCCCATCATTCTGTTTGCGGCAGGCACGGGAATCGCGCCCTATCGCGCTTTCATTCAGGAACGCGCCAAAGCAAGCTCGCCGGGATTGTGCTGGCTGTTCTTGTCGTTGCGCTCGCCCGAGGAGTTCTTGCTTGGCTCGGAGTTCAAGGCCGCTGCCGAAGCTGGCTTTCTACGGCTGAACATCGCCTTCACTCGCGAGGGCGGCGATTTGCTGCTCGACCCGCAGCGCGGGTTCGTGGCCACGCCCGGACCGCGCCGAAGAATTCAGGACTTGCTCGCGCGAGAAGGGGTCGGGCGCGAACTCTTTCAGCTGGTACGAGCAGCAGAGGATGAGGGCGCCGGAGCCAGCATTTACGTGTGTGGCAGAAGCGGCTTTGCGTCCACCGTGGTCGACGCTTTGAGCCTCGTGTTTCAGCGTTCGATCGAGGAGGCCGAGCGCCCGTCGAAACACCGGACCGCTTCGGACTTGCTGCGGCGGCTGTCGGGAGAAAATCGCCTGGTTTTCGAACTTCACACCGACGCTAAGCCCATCGCCGACGAATCCCGCTGGATTTCCACGTCGGAGGTCGCGCAGCGCAACAACGCGAAGGCAGGATATTGGTTGATTCTCGATCAGGCAGTGTATGACCTGACCGAGTTTGCCGAGCTTCACCCGGGTGGTCGTAGCATCGTACACGCCTACGCTGGCATCGACGCTGGGCACGGGTACGCGCGGGCGCACGCTCAGCAACCCGACGTAGACGCCATGCGCGAGATGTACCGAATCGGTCGCATTCGCCCGTTGTCTTTCGAGAACTTTGCCGCAATCGTCGCGGGGCCGAACGGCCCGGCCAAGATCAGCTGTCGCGCGTCGTATCAAGCGTGGGTCCGAGCACTCCACTTGGTCGTCGAAATGCAAAACGCCCAGGTGCTGGACATTGGGCTGCAGGATTCGCTGGTCAGCCCGGTCGAAGGCGCGCACGTGAGCGGCCCGTACAAGCTTTCTCGGGCGGCCGAAACGCACCTGCGCTTCCTGGTCAATTATCTAGAATCGCTGCGAAAGGAAACCCTGTCCGGGCTGTGGTCGATCACCCGAGGGATCTATGCTCCGGATTCGAGCGAGTCCTGGATGCAGGAGCGCCTGCGGCACCTCAGCCACGACCAACGCAGCAAGTACGTGAAAGCCGTCTCCATTGAATTGGTCGACGACGCCCAGCGCTGGCTCGAGCACGAGAGCCAGCTAGTTCGCGCGCTGGCGGCCGCCCGCGAAGAAGACACACGCTTGCTGGAAGAGCTCAAAAATACGCTCACTCACGGCGTGCAAGTCTTCGAAGAGTTCGAAACGCAAACCCGGGCGCGCGGGTCCGAGGCTTTGATTGCTAGCTGTAGAAGAGCAATCACGGCTGTCCAGGAATATTACGAGCGCCTCGACGCAAAATGGCGCTGCATCTTCGATGCGCGTCCGATCCGTCACGGTCGCACCTCCTCGCACTGGCCTGCTGCGAACATTCGCAGACTGCACGATAGCGAATTTTGGCTACTCGAGGAGTTTCCCGAGCAGCGGATTGCGGTACTTCATCGCACGCCGCTACCGGCCTCCTCACTCGCCGCACTGGCCGCCGACAATGACGCTTTGCTCGATGTCCTTCGCGAAGATCACAGGAATTTCGGGCTGGTCGTCGACACGCGTGAGGCGCCCTTGCGCAACGACAAAGACTTCGAACATACGATGGAGAAGCTCCGCATCGAGCTGACTTCACACTTTCAGCGATCGGCCGTGCTGCTCGACAGTGCGCTCGGAGAGCTCCAGGTCAGCCGACTGGAGCGGGACGAAGGCCGCAAGACATTCATCACGCGTAGCGTCAGTGCGGCGTACCGCTTCGCCGCTGGGGGTCGCTGAGGCAAACCGTTCTGGATCGAGACGAACATCGAGTGCTTCGTTACGGGTCGAGGTGGTGGGTGAGCGACGCGGAGCGGCAGCTAGACCTGGCACTTTCAGCGCAACTGGCCCGCGGGCGCGGTCGACTGGGGGGGTGTGGTATATTCCCATGGTCGTGACGAACTCGTTCCTCGCCTCGCGCCCGCGACCCAACCGCAGCTACGTGCGACCACCGGCGCCCATCCACTTCCCCGAGTCCGCGGAGATGCCTGAAACGGGGCTGCATCTCGAGCTTCGCACCGCGCTCTATCTCCTAGTTCGCGACTTCGTTGGTGAGCGGGGCGCAGTCGGGTCGGAACAGTTCGTGTACTGGGATCCTTCGGATCCGCGAAAGTGCCTTGCGCCGGATTTGATCGTGCGCATGGGAGCCGCTCCCGGTCCGTTTCCGACCTGGCGAACCTGGGAGCGCGGCGCTCCGCACTTGGCGGTCGAAGTCGTCAGCCCTTCCGACGCGAGCGAAGCCGAGTGGCAGGAAAAGCTCGCGCGCTATCGTAGGTCCGGTATCAACGAGATCGCACGCTTCGATCCCGAACACGCCGGACGTCCACTGCGCCTTTGGGACAGGTTCGACGGCGATCTGGTCGAGCGCGACCTGGAGGGTGAGTACGCGCTGCTGTGCGACGCGCTCGGCGTGCACTGGTGCGTCCAATCCGATGCCACGCTCGGCCGCGTGCTTCGACTTTCGCAAGACGCTTTCGGGCAAACGCTGGTGCCTTCGGCGATTGAGCGAGAACGACAAGCGGCGGCCGAACGCATCGCGGAGCTGGAGGCCGAGCTTCGCCGTCGCTAGCCTGGGCTCAGACTTCGAAGGTCGAGATCTTCACGGCCCCGAGGTCGTGAATGCCGAGGCCGAATTGGCCGGCAGCGCGGATGTAAGCGGGTTCGCGACCAGCCTCTTTCAGTGAGGGCAAGTTGCGGGCTTTGCGCTCTTCGTCGATCACCTTCCAACCGTAGCTATCCATGGCGACCGGATCGGTCGCGACGTAAACCGCGCCGTGAGGGATGCGCGTCTTCGGATCCTTGTCGAGCGGGCCCTTGTCGTACGTGATCTTGAAGGCGTCGGTGATGTGCAAGCGAACGCGGCTAGTGACGATCGGGTGATTGTAGAGCATGGCGATTTGCGGGCTCGCGTTGTGCTCGTGGTGCTAGTGCGGGTTGTTCACGTTGCCGTGCGTAATGTTCTTCAGCGTGCCGGTGTAGCCGCATATGCCGTGATCTTTCATCATCGTCAGGTTGATGACGGCCGTAGCTTCCGTGAAGAAGCGGCAATACCGAGTCTTGATACCCTGGTACACCTTGATGTCCGGCATCGGGTGGTCGTTGTTGTTGTGCGTGCCCGAACGCACACCGTCCGGCAGCTTCCAATCCCGCACGTTGACCCGCGTGCCGGCGAGGAACGTCGGGTACTGCTCGTAGACCGTGATCTTGTCGGCGGGCACCCCGAGCTTCAGTAGGCCCTGCACCAGCGGCAGGATTAGCTCGAAGTTCGTGGCCATGGTGTAGCCCTTTTGGCCGGCAATGCCATTCGGCTTGATTGCTACCACGTCGTCCTTGTGGATGAACTTGCCGAGCGCGTCCGTCAGGTTCGTGGTGCCGGTGAACTCCGTCAGCGCCTTCTCCAGCATGGAGCTCGCAACTTCCGGCTTGGGCCAGAGCTGGTTCGGTTGCATGTAGGAGGCGAATTCCCCCTTGGCGGAGACTTTCACGATCTTGCCGGGCACGTTGAGCGGCTTGAAACCGGCGGGGGGTTTGGCGGTCAGCGCTTCGATCTGCGCGGCCTCCGCGGAGGCCGTATTGGCCAGAGCGCTGGCGGCGAGGCCGGCGGAGGCGACGCGCAAGACTTCACGGCGAGAAACGTTCGGGGACCGGGTAGAGCGCTTTTGCATTCGTTGCCTCCGTCGAAATTCGACAGCTTGCCAAATATCACGCTGCGTCGAGCGCCGCAAACCCCGCCCGCGCTGATTTCGGCCTTGGCCACCCCTCAGCCGGGCGATCGCCAAGACGGAGGCCCGAGATGTCGCGTTATTGGCCCGATCGGAGCCCGGCACGGCGTTCGCAATGACCTCCATCAGACACGCGGTCAATCGCCGCGTGCACAACAGGAGAAACAGAACATGGAACAGAACAAAATGAAGATCGCGTACGTCATCACCCAGCGTAAAGACCGAAATTTTTGGAATCGCGTGGGCGTCGCGTTCGTGAACAGTGACGGCTCGATCAACGTCAAGCTCGAAGCAGTGCCGGTCAGCGGCGAGATCCAAATCCGCGACTATCAGCCGCGCGATGAGCTTGCCGCGACCGGCACCCGCAGCCACTCGCGCGACCTAGTCGAGGAAGAACCGTACGCGGAGCTCGCCTAAGTGTTAGCCGCGGCTTCGACCGCGCGAGAAGCCAGCGCTCTCGGTGGCGCTCCCTTCTCGCCGGCAGGGGCCGAGCCTCGAGGGGACGATGGTGGGGGTCTCGAGGCCCCCGCCGCTCGACCTTCGTGGTTCGCGCGCACGCGGGCGACATTTCGAGAAAGCGTTTGGGCGCCAGTAGCGCTCAAACTCGTGGGACTCGCGTTGGCAATGATCGCACTCTCCGGCGTCGGAGTGGCTTCGATGCTGAGCGGCGCGAGCGGAGTTCCGGTGCCGTTGGCAGGCATGCTCGGTGCGGATATCCACACGGCGTGGCTAGCCAACAAATCTTCGGCCGGGGCGCACCCCAGTAACGGCTCGAGCACGCTCGCGGGACTCATGGCGACCGCCTCGGTCGCTGCGGCTGCCACTAGCAATGCGGCCCCGAGCAGCGCGGGGACGGCTTCCGCCCCCGGCGCTGGTGCGCCCGAGGGCACGCGCGAAGGCGCGAAGGCGGCGGCAAGTACAGGTATGACCGATGACGGCAAGGTCATCCTGAATCTGGCCAGTGTGGAAGACTTGCGACACTTGCCCGGTGTCGGTCCCAAACGAGCGGATGCCATCATGGCTTTGCGCGCTCAGTTGGGACGCTTCAAGCAAGTCAACGACCTGTTGCGAGTAAAGGGCATTGGGGTACGCGGCTTAAAGAAGATCATGCCGCACGTCCTGCTCGATGCGCCGAAGCCTTCGGCTTGATTGTCGGAACGGAATTCCGAGCCATGGTACCGGCGGGCTGCCGCACCGAGCCCGCCGGTATGTTTGTTTGTGGCGCTGACTGCGTGTAGAAGGAGCGCTTCAGCGTGACTCGAGCCGGAATCTTGAACGCCTGGGCACTGGCAAGCATCCTCGTGGGCTGCGCGGGCCGACCGCTCGAGCCGCCGGCGGCCGAAGCGCGGCGCGAGCCGCCGGCTGTCCCGAGCGCCTCTCCGCCTGCACTCGCCTCGACTCCCGTAGCGGAGCTGGTGAGCCCCGCCGCAGATGCGGGCGAGCCACCGGTACAGGCAGACGCGGGACAGGCCTGTCCATTGGGCATGGTGCACGTGCGCTTCGATCACTGCCCTAAGCTTTTGCGGCGCTGCCTGGACAAAGAGTACGACAAGCCGAATCACATCACGATTTGCAATCGCTTCGCGAAAAGTAAGCCCGAATGTAAGGAGCCGCGCGTACCGCTCGACTTTTGCATCGACGAATACGAATACCCGAATAAAGCCGGCGAAAAGCCGCCCGTGATGGTCGACTTTTTCGAAGCCAGCGAACGCTGCAGCGTCCTGCACAAGCGCCTCTGTTACGAGCGTGAGTGGGTCACCGCCTGTGAGGGACCGGATGAGAAGCCGTTTCCCTATGGGTACGAGCGCTCGAGCAAGCAGTGCAATTTCGACAATCGATGGGTCGACCCGCACCTGTCCCGTGTGTACTCGGAAGATGCGGAGATCCAACGGGCCGAGCTCGAGCGTCTGGATCGCAGTGTGCCGAGCGGCCAAATGCCTGGCTGCGTCAGTGACTACGGCGTGCACGATCTGACCGGCAACGTCGACGAGTGGGCCCTGGCCGATCACGACCGTCCTCATGAACATGCCAAATTCTCCGCACTGAAAGGCGGCGCCTGGGGACATGTCCGTAACGCTTGCCGACCCGTCACCACCAGCCACCGGCCAGAGTTTCGGTACTATTTCATCGGCTTCCGCTGCTGCGCAGATCCCACCACAAATTCGCCCCGCGACTGACACTAGGCCCACGGTGTTGGCCCTGCTAGCGTACCGAACTTCGACCATGCAAGCGCAGGGCTTGGAGGCCAACGGATCCGGCAGCACGGCGTTGCAGGCGCAACAACTGGCGGGCGAGCGCCTCGTCAATCAGTGTCGCATTGGGCTGACGGCCTTCGGCGGGCTGACGATTCTCACCGGCGCAGGCTCGCAGACGCGCGCGGCCAACGGAGTGTTCATCGCCGTGGTGTGCGTGTTGGCGATCCACGCTGGGGTGGTCTGGAAGTGGGCGAAGAGTGGGCGCTCGCAGCAATCCACGCGCAAGTACCTGTCCGTGTGGATCGACATCAGCTGCCTGTATGCGCTGCACGTGGCAAGCTTGGTCAATCATTCCGGCGCATACGAGGTCTTTCGCGCGCCGGGCGTTTGGTTGATGATCGGCGTCTTCAACGGCCTAGGCGCGGTTCGCTATAGCGCCAAGGCCAGCCTGTTTTCCGTGTTTGTGACGCTATTTTACGGGGGCGCGCTGCTCCTGGTCGTGCGCCACTTTTACGCGCTGCCGTGGCTCGACAAATCTACATTCATCGGCCCCGGGCTCAATCTCTTCGATTGCCTGATGGCGGTGGTATTCGCGGCGGTCCCGGCGGTGTGCTCGGCCGTCGTCGCTTGGCACTCGGAGGAGCTGCTCGCACGCAGCACGCGGGACGCGGCCGGCCGAGCTTCCGCAGAGGATCGCCAGCGCCAGATCTTGGACGCAATGGCGGACATGATTCTGGTCAAGGACGCCGACTCCAAAATCGTCTGGGCGAACCGCGCATTGCGCGAAGCCTGGGGCACCGACAACGACCACTTGCTCGGTCAAGGCTACAACCCGCACTCGAAGCTCGAGGAACGCAATCGTTCGCTCGAACAGGATGCATTGGTGCTCGATACGCAAGACACCATCTTGCTTCCGGACGAACGCCTGGAGAGAAAGGACGGTCGCATCTTGCAGGTCGACACCGTGAAATCTCCAATCTTCGACGCCGAGGGGCAAGTGATCATGACCGTCGGCGTGTCACGCGACGTGAGCGATCGCAAGAAGCTCGAAGCCCAGCTGCGGCTGACGGAAACCATGTCCACAGTTGGCACACTGGCCGCCGGCATGGCGCACGAAATCAACAATCCGCTCACGTACGTGATCGCGAATTTGGAATTTTTGGCGCAACGATTGCCCGAGCGCGGACCTTGGCTCGGTGAACGCGAAGCCCGCGAATGGGTGTCAGCCTTGACCGAGGCGCGCGAAGGCGCCTCCCGCGTGCAGCGCATCGTCAAAGACTTGAAGGACGCCTCCCGCGGTGACCAGGATCACTTCGGGGACGTCGATATCGAGCAGGTCTTGGAATCGACGCTGAAGTTGGCGGCCAACGAGCTTCAACACCACGCGCGCGTGGTGCGCGATTACTCGCGCGTGCCAACGGTCTCCGGGAACGCTTCGCGACTGGGCCAGGTCTTCCTCAACTTACTGGTCAATGCGGCGCACGCCATCCGCGAAGGGGCGGCGCACGAGAACGAGATCAAGTTAGTTCTGCGCCAGGGCCCGAAGGAGCGCGTCGTGGTCGAGATCCACGACTCCGGGCACGGCATTCCCGAGGAGCATCTGGCCCGCCTGTTCGAGCCATTCTTCACCACCAAAGACGTCGGCGAGGGCACGGGGCTCGGCCTGTTCATCTGTCATCGCATCGTGAGCGATCTGGGCGGCACGATCGAAGTCGAGTCGAGCGTCGGCTCTGGCAGTGTGTTTCGCGTCGTGTTGCCGCCGTCGAGTCAACCCACGGATCGAATCGAGGTCGTGATCGAACAGCCGGCCACGGCCACGCGCCGCGGGCGGATTTTGGTCGTCGACGACGATACCCTGGTCGCCAAAGCGATGTCGCGTTTGCTCGCCGAGCACCACGAGGTATTGGCGCTGACGAGCGCCGGAGAAGCCTTGGCGCGGCTCGAGCGCGGCGAACGCTTCGACCTGATTTTTTGCGATTTGATGATGCCGGTCACGACTGGCGTCGAATTCCATCAGCGGTTGCTCGCGCTCGACCGAAAGCAAGCCGAGCGCACCATCTTCATCACCGGCGGTGCGTTTACCGACGCTTCACGCAAGTTTCTGGAAACGACCGCCAACGATCGCCTGGAAAAGCCCTTTGATCAGCAGAAGCTGCGCCAAATCATCGCGCGCTACCTCAACTAGTGGCATGACGAACACAGTGCCACCCCGCGCGACCTTCGTGGCTTGCTTGCTCTTCGCTTGTAGCGTCGTTCCTAGCCGCACGCCCTTGGGCGGCAACTACGCTTTGCCGGAGGCAGCGCCCGCAGCCGACCGACACGCGGAGCCCGCAGCGTCGACTTCGGCACGGCCGGACGCAGCGACGACGGAGGCAGTCATGCCGGTGGCACCCGCTAGCGCAACGCCGCCCGCGGTAGACGTTCACGCCGTCGCCCCGCTCGCCCCAGCGGACGCCATTCACTTCGAGCCAGTGCAAGTGGGGTCGTTGATCAAGGGCGAGGTCACGCTGAGCACGTCCGCCGAGATGCGCGGCGGCGCGGCCGGCATGCCCAACAATGTCAAGCTCACCTTGGATAGCCGCCTGCGAGTCGAGATCAAGGTACTCAAAGCGTCCGCGCAGAGCCTGGATGAGGTCGAGGTCGCGTTGACGACGCTGTCCGTGCACAGTGAATTCGGCGGCGCAGTATCGGACGGTAAGCAGGAACCACCGCAGACCTACGACATCACGCTCTCCGGACCGTCCCCGACCATTCGCGCGTCGAGCGGCGCCAAGGTCAGCGCGGAGGAGCGCCTGAAGATCGCGCTCTTCGTCATCCCTTTGGTCGAGTTCTACGACCACTGGGCGCGCTCGCCTACGCTCGAACTGAAACCGGGGTGGACCAGCAAGGTGCCCCTACCGTTTGCTTCCTTGCTGTTTGCGACGCCGAATAACGAAACGATGCGCGTGGGTCCACTCACTGCACGCTTTACCTCCCGCACTTCCGCCAGCGACGACGTGCCGTTCGAACTGGCACTCCCCGTCGAGTACGGCGGCAATCTGGGTCAAGTCCAGTTCGATCTGAGCGGCTCGGCAAAACTGAACGCAAAAAGCGCTCGACCCACGGCCTTCGATTTGAGCGGACCGCTCAACGCGACGGGCGGCCCGCGAGGTTCGTCGATGAACGTCTCGGGCACGGCCAGGCTCGTCGGTACGCTCAGCTATCCCTGACCGCACCTCGAGCCCATCGCCATCGTGCTCTCGAGTGGAGCTAGGCGCTGACGCGGTTGCCAGCCGCGGCTATTTGCGGATGCCGATCGCCGAGCGCACGCGATCCATGGTTCTGCGCGCCACTTCGCGAGCTTGCGCGGAGCCGCGCTCCAGCACCTCATCGAGGTATGCTTCATCGGCTCGCAGGCGCAGATACTGCTCGCGTTTGGGCGCGATATCGGCCTCCACCGCTTGGTATAAGTCCTGCTTGGCGTGGCCCCAGCCGTATCCAGGATCGGAAGCCAGCTGCTCGACCATTTGGGCTGCTCGCTCCGGCGTAGCGAGTAGTCGGTAGAGTTGGTAGACGCTCGACGGCTCGGCCGCTTTCGGGGCGCTCAAAGGCTCCGAACCGGTCTTGATACGCAAGATTGCAGCGCGCAACTCTTTCTGAGGCAAGAACAGCGGCACGGTATTGTCGTACGATTTGCTCATTTTTCGCCCGTCCACGCCAGGGACCAACGGCGCCTCGCCGATGACGACGGCCGGCACGCGCAGGATGTCGCCGAAAGCGTGATTGAAGCGCAGCGCGACGTCGCGAGCGACCTCCACGTGCTGCTTCTGATCCTGTCCCACCGGCACTTGGTCGACGTCGTACAGCAGAATATCGGCCGCCATCAGCGCCGGGTAGGCGAACACGCCGCCGTTCGGCGCCTCAGCGCGCTCCAGCGCGGACTTGTAGGCGTGGCCGCGCTCGAGCTGACCACTCGATAAACAACACAGCAAGACCCAGCACAACTCGAAAGTCTCCGGCACACGCGACTGCAAAAACAGACTGGTTTTGTTCGGGTCAAGCCCACAGGCAAGCCAGGTCGCGGTCACCTCGTAAACGCTCGCGCGCAGGGCGGCTGCGTCGTGCATGGTGGTGAACGCGTGGTAGTCCGCGACGAAGTACAGGGCGCGATGCTGCGGATTTTCGGCCAGAGCGAGCGCGGGACGAATGGCGCCGAAATAGTTGCCGAGGTGCGGGGTGCCCGTGGGCTTGATGCCGGTCAGGACGGTCTTCATCAGGTCCGTGCGACTGTAGGCCGGAGTGGCGGCATAGGCCAATGTCGTCTGCCCCAAAGCGGCGCCTTGGTGTGCTAAAATGGGCGGGATGCTTGCCCACTGCCCCAAGTGTGCCGCGCAGCTGCTGGTCCCGGTAGAGGGTGTGCGTGCCAGTAGCGGCGCTTCGGCGTTACAGTGCCCGAGTTGCTCCGGGTTCTGGGTGCCGCCAGAGGTCGTACTTCTGCCGGCGAGCCTAGAGATACTGAGCAAGCGGGACGTGCGCCCTGTGCAGCCGCCATTGGAGAATCAACGCACGGGCCAGTGCCCGGATGGGCATGGGCTGCTGCGACGGGCGCGCGTCACTTGGCATGACCCGTATTTCCTGGAGCGTTGCGCACGTTGCGGCGGCGTCTGGTTCGACGCGGGTGAGTGGTCGCGAGCCGTAGCTGACGAGCTGATGGGCAACTTGTCCGAGGTCTGGAGCCCCGCCTGGCGCAAGCATCTTTCGGATCAGCAATCTCACGATTCCCTGGAGCTGGACCTGGGCGCCAAGCTGGGCGGTGACCTGTTCAGCGCGCTGCGCGCCCTGGCGGACAAACTCGAAAGTCACCCGCAGCGCGGCGTCGCGCTCGCCTACCTCAGCGAACGCCTCAAACACCCCGTCGAGGTCGACGACGCCTAACTCCCCTGGATGGGCCCGTGGCCCGGATGGGTCGCGCCCGTGCTCGTTCCTCGACCGTAGCTGGTCTCCTTCTCTTACCGCCAAGTCTGGCCCAATGTCGACGTGCACCTGTGCATGCGAACTGGCTCTGGGGCAGCCCATGAACGATGCGCTGAGAATGGACAGGTGTAGGTGTCCGATGGCGTGGACTGCCCCGCGTCCCAAGGGACCCCCCCTCGCCCCCCCAAGTCCCCGACCCGGCCCATTTCCCCACCGTCCGATCACGCCCGTAGCCCAAATTTCCGGTTTTATCCGGCACTTCGTGATCGGCTTGGGATCATGAATAGCTGCCCGGAGCGCTCCCGGGATAGAACGATCTTGCGCGAATCGACGGGCTGATGGAGCTGCGGTGCTAGAAGGCGGCGATGACCCTGGAGCTCTTCGCTGCAACCGGACTGGAAGTCGATCAGACGATGCTGGCCGCATTCCAAGCTGACGGGATCTCCGCGCCGACCGCGGTTCAGCAAGCGGCCATCGCTCCGATCTTGGCCGGGCAGCACGTGATCGTTCAATCAGGGACCGGCACCGGCAAGACCCTCGCCTATTTGCTGCCAATTTTACAGCGGCTGCGTTCGTCAGACAGCGGGCGCTGCCTGATCTTTGCGCCGGCCACCGAGCTCGCGCTTCAGACGCAACGCGTCGCGGACCGTTACAAGCATTCGAGCATCAATACCGGAGCCTTGGTGTCCACGACCAATGCCCGGAAGCAGAAGGCCAAGGTGACCCAAAGCACGCGCCTGATCGTGGGCACTCCAGGACGCATTTTGGATCAATTCGCCGAGCGCAAACTCAAGGGCGTGACCACTATCGTACTGGACGAGCCGGATCCAATCTTGGCCACTCAAGGGGCGGACTACCTGCGAGAAATCCTGTCTCGCCCCGAGCCGAAAGTACAGCTGATCTTTGCGGCAGCCACGCTGGGCGCGAACGCCAAGCGCTTGGCCGATGAGTTCATGGGTGACGCCCGGGTCCACACGCAGGTCGCCACGGACCCGCTGCAGACGAACATCACCCACCAATATTTGAACGCGCGGACCGAGAGCAGCAAGGACATTCAGCTCGCGCATTTCATCGAAGAAGCAAAATGCAAACGCGTAATCGTGTTCGTGAACCAGCCCAACTTGATTCGGCACTTGTATCGATTTCTGGGTGAACGCAATCTAAAACCGGTCAGCTTGAGCACGGATCGCTCGAAGCTCGATCGACAGAACGCTCTACGCGCCTTCGGCGCTTCCGAAGCGCGCGTGCTGATCACCACCGATCAAGCAATGACCGGCATCGATATCCCGGACGTCGAGTGGGTGCTCCACTTCGAGCTCCCAAGCTCCGCACTGGCCTACATCCACCGCGCCGGCCGCACCGGACGCGCAGGAAAAAACGGACAATCCGTGGTGATCGTGACGCGCGAAGATCGACCGATGCAGGAGCGCATCGCCAAGGAACTCGGCATTCGCTTCAGTTCGGCGCGCGAAGCAGAGCAAACGTGATCGGTGCTCGCGGCGCTCGAAAACGCCGAAGTGGCTGGCAGAAGTTGGTCAAGCTCGTGCCAGCGCGTACCCTCCGCCCCGCTCGAGCGCGCGCTGATAGGCGGGCCGCTCGTGGATACGCTCTAAGAACGCGAGCAAGCGGGGTCTATCGGAGGCCAAGCCGGCGCGGGCACGCGCAGCTTCGAGTGGGAAGCTCATCTGAATGTCGGCTGCGGTCAGTTCGTTTCCCGCGAACCATGTGGACTTGCCCAGCTCGGCTTCCAGGTAGTCGAGATGCAAGGTCAACTGTGGCTCGATGAAGGCGCGTTTCACTTGACCCGCGACCATCCGCAGTATCGGTTTGATGAAAAATGGTGCGGGTTGCTGTTCCAGCCGGTCGAACACCAGCTTCAAGAGTAGTGGCGGCATCGCCGAGCCTTCGGCATAGTGGAGCCAATAGCGATAGCGCAGACGTTCGGCGCTACCCACCGGCGGCATCAACCGGCCGTTCCCGTAGCGCTCGATCAAGTATTCGATGATCGCCCCGGACTCGGCAAGCACGACTTCGCCGTCAGTCACAACGGGTGACTTGCCAAGCGGGTGCACTGCGCGCAGGGACGCTGGCGCGAGCATCGTCTTCGGGTCCCGCTGGTAACGTTTGATTTCGTAGGGCAACCCGAGTTCTTCGAGCAGCCACAGCACGCGCTGCGAGCGCGACTCGTTCAAATGATGGACGACGAGCATTCTCGCGACACTAGCGGAAGCGGTGCACTTTGGCCGCATAGCCGAGGGCGCGGGACCGATCGCCGCGTGACGATCGCGCGCGTGTGTCAGCATGCCTCGCAAAAACCCGGAGAAAAACGCTGGCTACCCCGCAGCCAAAGCTGGCATCGAGCTTGCTAATCCAAGCCCCAAAGAGCCGATGTCCTCCCTTGCTCCCAGTTTCTTGAAGTACATCACCGTCGGGTTGCTCGGCAGCGCGCTGCTGTGGGCAAGCAAGAGCGCCACGGCGCAAAGCGCGGTCAGCAGCCGAGGCGCGCGAGCGGATCTGCTATTCAACGAAGGGCAGGCGCTGCTGAACGCCGGCAAGACGGAAACCGCCTGCTCGAAATTCGAGGCCTCGGAGGTGCTCGAGAACCGCCTCGGCACCTTGCTGCAGCTCGGTGATTGCTATGAGCGCGTGGGGCGCACCGCCAGCGCCTGGCACACTTTTTTGGAAGCGGAAGCCTTAGCCCAAGTGCAAACGGATCGCGAGCACGAGCAAGAGGCCGCTCGGCGAGTCACGGCGCTGGAGCCGAGGCTCACTCGCATCATGTTACTGGTGCCGATGACTAGCCGTGTACCCGGCCTGAGCGTCCGCCTGGGCCCGAACACCGTGCCCCCCAGCTCGTGGGGCGCCGTCATTCCAGTCGATCCGGGCGTGCAGCAAGTCAGCGCCTCGGCCAAGGGTTATGGTTCTTGGGCCATCGAGATCGACGCTTCGCAGGGCGCAGGCCAGCGCTACCGAGTGGATGTACCGACACTGGCGCCGGCAGCCGGGTCGCAAGCCGCGGCTGACCACGGTAGAGCCTATCGTACCGCAGGAGTGGTGACCGGCAGTTTCGGTCTCGCGGGGATCGGCGCTGGCGCAGTGTTCAGCGCCATGTCTCGCAATGCGAACGATGCGAGCACTTGCGTCCGAGGCGTCGTCCAATGCACGCCGAGTTCCTCCAATAAATCGGCCTATGCCGACGCCGCCACGCTCGGCTATGCGTTGGGTGGCGCTCTGCTGGCGACCGGCGTGACTCTGTTCGTGGTCGCGCCGAGCCCCGACAACAAGGAAAAAAACTCACTGCGTGTCGCAGCTCGATACGCCGGTAGTGGCGGCCGATTGCAGCTCGAAGGGGTTTGGTAATCTCAGCCGATCGCTGTCCGAAGCTTTTCGATCAGCGGCGCGATCTCGGCGTGGCGCAGCTTGAAGAGCGAGCGGTTGGCGATCAAGACGCTGGAAATCTGACAGATGGTTTCGGTCTCGACCAAGTTGTTCTCACGTAGGGTCGCACCCGATTCGACCAGATCGACGATAGCATCGGCCAGCCCGACTAGCGGCGCGAGCTCCACCGAACCGTGCACGTAGATCACCTCCGCCTGCACGCCCTTGGAAGCAAAGTGATCGGTCGCGATGCGCGCGAACTTGGTCGCGATGCGCGGCAGGTCCGGAATCACCGCGCCGACCGCCGTCGCCACGACCATTCGGCACCGCCCGACCTGCAAGTCGAGCGGCTGGTACAAGTCGTAGCGACGCTCGAGCAGCGTATCGCGGCCGGAAATGCCGAGATCGGCTGTTCCGTATTCGACGTATGTCGGCACGTCATCTGGTTTTAGCAGTAAAAACCGATATTTGCCGTCCGCACTTTCGCGAATGAGACGGCGATCGTCGGCCAGCAGCGCGGCCGTGTCCAAGCCGGCTCGCTCGAGCAGCGGCGCCAGGGTTTTGATGATTCGCCCTTTGGGCACGGCGATAGTCAACGGTTTCATCAGTCTTCGTCCGAAATGTTGATGCGCGCGATGTCGGCGCCTACCTGGGCCAGCTTCTTTTCGATGGCTTGATAGCCGCGATCGAGGTGGTAAACGCGGCGCACGATGGTCTCGCCCTCGGCAACCAGGCCGGCGATGATCAAGGATGCGCTGGCGCGCAAGTCAGTAGCCATCACCGAGGCGCCCGAAAGCATTTCGACGCCGCCCACAATCGCGGTATTGCTATGCGTCTCGATGTCCGCACCCATGCGCAGGAGCTCGGGCACGTGCATGAAGCGGTTCTCGAAAATGGTTTCGGTGAGCACGCTTCTGCCTCTGGCGCAGGCCATCAGGGCCATGAATTGCGCCTGCATGTCGGTCGGGAATCCGGGGTGCGGCGCGGTCGTTACGTCCACGCCGCGCAGCGGATTTTCACGGCCGACGCGCACGTTTTCTCCTTCGCGCTCGATGTCGAGCCCAGCCTTGCGCAGCTTGACGATTACCGGCTCCAGATCGTCGAACGGGCAGCCCTGGAGCAGCACGTTGCCGCCCGTAGCACCCACGGCCGCCAAGAATGTCCCCGCTTCGATGCGATCGGCGATGATCGAGTGGTCGAACGGCGCTAGCTCTTCGACTCCCTCGACGTGAATGATCGACGTGCCCGCGCCTTCGACGCGCGCGCCCATCTTGTTCAGCACGCGGCCGAGCTCTTCGACCTCCGGCTCACGCGCACAGTTGACGAACGTGGAACGCCCCTTGGCCAGGGCAGCAGCCATCATCAAGTTCTCGGTGCCCGTGACCGTCGGCATATCGAAGACCACCTCGGCGCCTTTCAAGCGCGAGGCCTGGGCCAAGATGTAACCGTGCTCGACCGAGATCCTGGCGCCCATTGCTTCGAGCCCCAGCAAGTGCTGATCGACCGGTCGCGCGCCAATCTGACAGCCACCTGGCAGCGAAACCTTGGCTCGGCCGAAGCGTGCTACGAGCGGGCCCAACACCAGCACGCTCGCGCGCATTTGGCGTACCAAGTCGTAGGGCGCCTCAGCAGGCACGTCGCGCCGGCCGGCGTGTACCCGCACCTCGGGAATGCCCACGGTCACCTCGCGACCCAAGACGCGCAGCAGCGCGGACGTGGTGTCGATGTCGCGCAGACCGGGCACGTTGCGCAGTAAACTTTCGCCATCCGAGAGCAGCGTGGCGCACAAGATGGGCAATGCCGCATTTTTGGCACCGCTGACTTGGATGCGTCCCGAGAGTTTTCGAGTGCCGCGAATTCGGATGGCGTCCATCGGACCCGGGGAGTAGGCCGGTTTGCCGACACGCGCAAGAAATGAGGCGCGCGACCGGTCAAAAACGCTCGAGTGGGGTGTGCATGAATGGCTCGGGCACCCGTAAAACGTGCCCGTGCCCGTCCCACGATGGGTGAGATCTTCTCGCCTGGCGACGGGCGTGGAGCGATGCTCGTAGTCCTCTTGCCACCGAAAATCATACTTTGTCCACGTGTCCACGAACTATGAGCTCGGCGGCGAGGGGCGCCTGCACAGTCGCTGCGCACCCGCGGGCCTTCGCAATTCGCGGGCCAAAAGCACGTGGCAGATTCTCTCTCCCCATCCGGACAGCCGAGAGTTTTTGTCGGTGTCCAGCGCACGGACCCCGCGGAGCGGCAGACCAATCAAGCGACGGGCCAAAATTGTCCATCGCTTCGACCGAAGCGGTTCTACGCCCTTGAAGGAGACACTTTGGTCGAAGCGATTGTTACTTTTGGGGCACGGCACTAGCCTCCGCCCCATGCGGATTGGCCGGTTCGCGGCAGCTCTGGGAGTTTGCTGGTTTCTCACGCCCACGGCCTGGGCCGATCCAGTGCCAGCGCTCGATTTGCGGGGCTTCCATCCTTCGACCGATCCGGCTGGGAATTTGTACCTGGAGCCCACCGCGACTCCTGGACACTTGAAGTGGAACGTCGGGGCCTGGGCATCTTACGCGCACCGGCTCGTGACCCTCACTGACGCAGCCGGCAAAGAGGTAGCCGTGCCGGTCGAGCACGAGCTGTCGATGGACTATGGGCTCGGTCTCGGCATCGGCGATCGCTTGGCTTTCGGCGCTTCGCTGCCGACCGTGCTTTACCAAGACGGCACCGGCAACGAGCTGATCGGCGCAGGCTTACCTCATTCGGCGCTGGGTGATCTGCGGCTCAACCTCAAAGCCACCTTGCTTCCCGGGGGCGAGCTGGGCGGCTTCAGCGTGGCTGCGCTCGGCGCCGTCACTCTGCCGACCGGCAACGGTGCCTCGTACGTCTCCGAAAAAGCCGCCACCGGCGAGCTGCGCGTGCTCGGTGAACTGCGCTTGATCGCCGCCTCCGTGCGCGCGACTGCCGGTGTGAAGGTACGCGGCGCCGAACAAACTTACGTCGGCCAGACTTTTGGTCACGAATTGCCCTGGGGCTTTGGGCTAGTCGTCCGGCCACAGGTGTTCGGTATCGACGAAAAGGGGCGTTGGGAGTGGACCCTCGAAAGCCATGGCGCGCTCGCACTCACCCCCAAATTCGGCTCCAAAGCCCAGTCGCCCGCGGCGCTCGGCCTATCAGCACGCTACACGCCGGGCACCGTATCCCTGATCATGGGCGCGGAAGTGCCGCTCGATTCCGCGGTCGGCACACCGTCGGTGCGCGGCGTCCTCGGCCTCGGCTGGGCGCCGCGCGTGCACGATCAAGACGCCGATGGCGTGCCGGACGAAGTCGACCAATGCCCCGAGCTCGCCGAAGACAAAGACGGCTTCGAAGACAGCGACGGTTGTCCTGATTTCGACAACGATGACGATGGCGTGCCGGACGACAGCGACCGCTGCCCCACCGAAAAAGAAGACAGCGATGAGTTCGAGGACGACGATGGTTGCCCCGATCCAGACAACGATCACGACGGCATTCTAGATGCCCAGGATGCCTGCGCCAAGGAAGCCGGGACGGCGTCGAGCGACCCGAAACAGAACGGCTGCCCCGAGCGGGATCGCGATGTCGACGGGATCTTCGATTCGCAAGACAAGTGCCCGGCCTTGGCCGAGGACCGCGACGCCTTCCAAGACGAAGACGGCTGCCCCGATCCAGACAACGACGTTGATCACGTGCTCGACGTCGACGACGCTTGCCCACTCGTGCCCGGCGAGCAGCGCTCGGACCCTCTCTTGAATGGCTGCCCGAGTCCGGACAAGGACGGCGACACGTTCGACGACCCCGACGATCGGTGCCCGGATCAGCCGGAGAATTTCCAGGGTATCGAGGACCAAGACGGCTGCCCCGAGCTGCCAGTGGGCAAGCAGCAGCCCCAGCCCGCGCTGGTCTCGCTCGACACGACTGGCAAGCATGCCACGCTCCTGGTACGCGGGCCGATCGCGTTCCAGATCTCTCCAGACAGTGTCGAATTGGATCCCAAGTCGGACGCGACCGTGCGTGCATTAGCGCAAATTTTGAATCAAAATCCGAGCTTCGTGCTGTTGGTGGGTGCGCGGCCGAAGGGCAGTTCGGCGGAAGCGGAGCAGCGCGCGCTGAGCCAATCGTTTGCGCTCGTCTTCGCGTTGCGTCACCTCACCCACCGGGACGAGGTCGCCGAGCAGGTCAGCTTCCAAGTCGTGAAGCAGACCCCGGGCGCGGCGGCCCGCGGGATCGGCTTTGGGCTGCTCGAGTGATGCGCGCTCGGCGACCATTGCGCGGGTTACTTCTGGCGCTGCTCTTGGCGCAGCCCGCGGCGGCGCAAGTTGCGACGGCCCGCGGCTCACAGCATGTAGCCGCGCCGTCCTTGCGCCGGAACACTCTGCGCACGCATCTCGGCGTCGACGTTGCCGAGGCCTTGCTCAAGGAGCAATCGGCCGAGCAGCGTCAGCGCGGCTTCGAGCGTTTGGGCAGCGTCGGAACGGCGCAGGCGCTCGATCTCTTGCTCAAGAGCTTCGAAACCGGCGGCGCCGCGCGTTCGGCTCAGGACCGTCTGATCGCAGTGCGCGCTCTTTCGGCTCACGCTTCGGTACCGCAGGTTCGAGAGTTCTTGGTGCGAGTGATGGTTGGCGTAGGTAGCAATCCCGGCCATTCGGAAGCCATCGACGGGCTGATCGAAGCCGCCGCTGCCTTGGCGCTGGCACGTACTGGCGAGCAGACCGCGCTCACCGCCCTGGGCAAGGTCCTGTGCCAGCCTGGGCACATCGCCGAAACCGCGGGCGACGCGCTGCTGGCGTTTCCGCCACGTGATTTACGACCGGTCTTGGCGGGCGCGCGAACGCCAACGCGTGTCGCGGTCGCGCTGTTTGGTGAACTGGGTGATCCGCGCGCAACGCCGCTACTCCGCCAAAGTGTGCAGAGCGCGCCTGGGGATGTGCGCGCCGAGGCCGCGGTTTCGCTCGCCCGACTGGGCGACACGGATACTTTGGGTCTCGCGCGCCATTGGCTCGCGCATGAACGCGGCGTCGAATTTCGTAGCGCCGCAGCGCGCATCCTGCTCGAGCTGCACGCAGCAGATGCGGGCCAGGCCGTCGTCAGCCTGTTCAATCAGGAAGCCACGCGCAAGACAGCGATCGAGCTCGGCAGCCGAGCAGTCATTCCCGAGCTTTCAGAACCGCTGATTGGCGAGCTGAAGGGCGAGCCTGGCGACGAGCGCGAGGCGTTGTTCGCGGCCCTAGGCCTTTCTGGAACGCCCTCCGCGTTTTCTTTTCTGGGTAGGGCGCTCCGCACCCCCAAAACTTCATCGGCTGCGGCGCTTGCGCTCGCGCTCGCGCCGCAGAAGCAAGCGGAGGCGGTGCTCGGGCAGGCGCTGCAGGTGGCGACCACGCGACGTGCAGCCGTGCGTGCCAGCGTCGTGCGTGCGCTGGCACTCGGCCGCACACCGAGCGGCTTGTCCGCCGCGCTCAGCGAACTGTCCGCCTCGCGCGACGCCAGCGATCGAGCGCTGTTCGTGCAAGCGAGCGCGCTATTTTCGAGGTCAGACGTGCCGGCTCTGCTGAAGCAAGCGACCGGCGCCGAGCTTCGAGCTTTGTCCCGCAGCGCCCTCTTGCCGGGCGTGTCGCGCGCGCTCGCCGAACGGCTGGCCGGAGAGCCGAATCCGAATCTGCGCGAAGCGTTGGCGATCAGCTTGGCCTCGCTCGAGTCTGCCCAACTCGTGCCAAGCGACGTTCTGCTCGACCTGATCGAGTCCCGCGGTCTGGCCGCGCCGCTCGCGGCCCGTGCGCTTGCGGCCCGCGATTCACCGGGCCTTCGACCGAAGCTGTTGGCGCTGCTGGCAAGCGACGACGCTCTGCTACGCAGTCACGTGGCGCTCGGGCTCGGGCAGAGCGGCGAGAGCAGTGCGCTCGGGGTGCTTTCCGACGCTTACCGCTTCGAGACCGACGCCGGTGTGAGACTCGCGATCGTGCGCGCGTTGGCCGCGCGCGCCGAACCCGCGCGCGAGCGAACGCTACGCCTGGCGCGGGACCTGGACGGTTCGCCTTCGGTACGGGAAATGGCCACTCTCGCCCTGGCTGGCGCCTCACCCGCGGCTGACTTGCCGGGCCCAGAGAGCGTCTGGTTCGAGTTCAGTTCTGCCGAAGGTACCGTGCCGGAAGCGGGCGGGCCCCCGGTTCGAGGCGCGCTGGTCGTGACCGCGAGCGGCCTCGCGCTACCCGCATTTGCGGATCCCGACGGGGTTTTGCTACTGCCCGCACTGCGGAGCGGCCCTTTCGAGCTGAGGCTTGCAGCGGAGGCGAGAACCGACAACGCTGAGAGTCGACCATGACCCGCGCGAAAGCAGCAAGATCGGATGCCCCCACAGAGGCGGGCGAGGGCATCGCGAGCTTCGAGGCCAGCCTCGAACGGCTGCACCAGATCGTCGAACGCCTGGAGTCCGGTGAGCTCGATCTGGAGGACTCGCTGCACTTGTTCGAAGAGGGCGTACGGCTCTCGCGCGCCTCGCAAGCACGGCTCGACTCGGCCGAAAAGCGAATCGAGGAGCTGCTGGCGATAGACGAAGAAGGCCGGCCGATAGTGCGCGAAATCGACGTTCCGATCCCCTGACGTGATGAGCGAGGCAGCATGACCCAACGCGTCGTCCGTAGCGCTGCAGCGCTGGTGATCGGCAACGAGTTACTCAGCGGGAAAGTGCTGGACGCGAACGTGCACGCACTTGCGCGTTCGCTGCGCGCACTCGGCATTCGCCTGTCACGGGTCGTGATGCTGCCGGATGAGATCGGAATTTTGGCGGAAGAAGTCCGGCGGTTGAGCGCCGACTTCGACGTGGTATTCACCAGTGGTGGAGTCGGGCCGACGCACGACGATGTGACCGTAGAGGCGGTCGCTCGCGCGTTCGGCGCCGAGGTCGTCCTCGACCCGACGCTCAGTGAACTCATGCGCGGCGTCTACGGCGAGCGCCTCACGGAAGCGCACTTGCTGATGGCACGCGTCCCCGTCGGTGCCGTGCTGTGCGGGAGCCCGGAAGTCGAGTGGCCGACCACGGTGATGAACAACGTCTGGATCCTGCCCGGGATCCCCGACCTATTCAAACTCAAGCTGCTGACCGTGCGCGCCTGGCTGCGCGGCCCCACGTCGTTCGTCACGCGCGCGCTATTCTCGCGCATGGAAGAGCCGCTCTTGAAGCCACTGCTCGACGCAGTCGTCCTGCGCCACCCGCTGGTGGAAATCGGCTCCTATCCCAAGTGGTTCGATCCGACGTATCGCACCCAAATTACCTTCGACGCCGAATCCAAAGAAGCCGCACAGGCCGCCCTCGACGATTTGAGCAACCTGCTCGCGCCGAGTGACGTCGTGCGCACCGAGTAGGCTCGGCGTCGGCGGCCGGCGGCCGGCTGGCGATCGCCACTCGATGCGGGCGACTCGAAGGCAGGCTTGCGCGCCAGCTGCGTCGGGCACCAATCCTGCAGCGCCCCATCGTATCCATGGTAGATCTGAGAGAACACGCGCTCGCCTTCGGCGTCCAAAGCCTGGCCGATGTCGATTTACTGACCCTGCTGCTCGGCACTGGCAGCGCCGGTGAATCGGTCGCCCTATCGGCCGCCGCCTTGCTGGACCGGAGCGGCGGGCTCGCGGGCATGGCGCGGCTCGGTCCACACGCACTTGGGCGTCGCGGCATTGGCCCCGCAAAGGCCACGCGAATCGCCGCAGCCGTCGAGCTCGGTCGCCGCGCGCTCTTGCGCTCTCTGGCAGAAGAGCGCGAAATTTTCGACTGCTTCGAGCGAGTCGTGCGTTGGGCGCAACCGCGCCTCGGCACGCTCGAGCACGAAGAAGTGTGGCTGCTCTCGCTCGACGGCAAGTACGGCCTCAAGTCCGCGCGCCGCATTGCCCAGGGCGGCCTGCATGGCTGCGCCTTGCTCACACGCGACGTGCTCTCGCCCGCTCTCCGTGACGGCGCCAGCGCCATCGTCCTCGTCCACAATCACCCGAGCGGCGATCCGACGCCAAGTGCCGAAGACATCGCCATGACCCGAGCCGTCCGCGCCGCAGGTGAGCTGGTCGGCGTACCGCTGATCGATCATGTAGTCGTAGCTCGCACCGGCGCTCGCTCGTTGTGCGAGACGGACAGCGTGAGCGCCGTGTGAACGCCTCAGGCTCACAGCAGTCAATTCGGGAATTGTCGGAAATATCCGGTCGCAGTCCGGAGTCCTTTCCGAAGGGGAGCCGCTTGACTATCCTGACGTGTGATGACCGCACCCGAAATAAAGTTCGCGGCACTGACCGATGTCGGCAGAGTGCGAGATCAGAACGAAGACAACTTCTTGGTCGACAAGAAGCTCGGGTTGTTCATCGTTTGCGACGGAATGGGCGGCCATGCCGCGGGTGAGATAGCCAGCGCGCTCGCCGTACGCACCCTGCACGAAGAGATCAAGAAGCAAAGCGACCTGATCGTAGACTACGCGGCGCAGGCCGTGGGCGCCGCCAAGGTCACCAAGCGCGACATCCTGAACATGCTCGAGTTCGCGGCTAATCGTGCCTCGCAGCGCGTACACGCCGAAGCTGTCAAAGACACCAAGAAGCGTGGCATGGGCACGACCCTGGTCTGCTTACTGGTGATCGGCACGCAGGCGTTCATCATCTACGTCGGTGACAGCCGCATCTACATGCTACGGGGCGGTCTGCTGGAACAGCTAACCGAAGATCACACGGTGTACAACGAGCTCATCAAGCGCAAGAAGATGCCGCGTGAGCAGGTCGAGCAGCTCGCGCAAAAGAACGCCATCACGCGCGCGGTTGGCGTGTACGAGCACGTCGAACCCGATACGCTGGTTTTGGATCTGACCGTAGGTGATCGCTTTTTGCTCTGTTCCGATGGTCTGTGCGGCTACTTCGAGGAAGATTTGGAGGGACTCGGCCGGCGGCTCGGCGATCCGGACGCGGATGCCGCCTGTAAATCCCTCGTCGACGCCTCCAACGAACGCGGCGGGAAAGACAACATCACCTCCGTCATCGTCACGGTCGGGGATGTGACCTCGCGCGACGAAATACGCGCCAAACAGCTTCAGCTCAAGCGCGAAATCTTGGGGCGCATGCCGCTGTTCCGCCCGCTCAACGACCGCGAGATCCTGCGCGTGCTGCAGGTCACCGACGTGTGTGATTACAAGAACGGCGAGACCATCATCAGCGAGGGCGACAAGGGCGAAGAGCTGTTCATCGTGCTCTCCGGGCACGCGACAGTGATGCGCAACGGCGCGGAGCTTGCCACGCTCAATGCCGGTGACCACTTCGGTGAGATGGCGCTGGTGCGCAGCCAGCCACGCTCCGCCACCGTGCGCTCCTCGGGCAATAGTGAGCTGATGGTGATTCGGCGCAGCGAATTTTTCGAGATCTTGCGCAAAGAGCATCAGCTGGCGGTGAAGCTGCTGTGGCAATTCTTGGGTGTGCTCGCCGATCGCCTGGCCGACACCAGTCGCGAGCTGGGCGCCGCCAAGGAAGAGCTCGCCCTGGAAGACATCAGCGGCGAAATCTTCTCCGAAGACGATGACGACAATCGAAAGACGTTGCTCATCCCACCTCCCCCGCCATCGCTGCGCGGTGCTTGAGCATGCCGGGCAACGGGCATCGCACCGCCTGTTTCGTGCTTAGCCTAGCCTGGGTCTGCGCCTGCGCAAAGCACGACCGAGCCAGCAGGCCGGGCGGCGCGAGCGCCACGGCAGCGGCCAGCGCCGCGCCCAGAGCTAGTGAGCCGAAGGCTGTCCCACACGTCGAGCAAGCCAAGCCCGCTTGCCGTGCGCTTGCAGTCACCGGCCTGGCAACGGTCGACGGGGCGCCGCTCACGACCTCTGCGTTGCTGGATGGCGCGCACTGGGTCGAGCTCGCGGCCGGCGCCACAGTCGCCCTGCGGCACACCGTCACCAGTCGTGAATTCAAACTGATCGGCCCAGGTCACGCTTTGCCCTGCCGAGCCGGCTCAGAACAAGTGCTGCTCGCAGACGGCCAACTCTCGACCTCCGCCAACCTCGGCGTCCGGCCGGGTGCCGAGGTTCTGATCGCCACTCCAGAGGGCGTGGTCCACTACGGTGATGCCGCCCTCGACGTCGAATTCGGCGCCAAAGGCCTACGCTTGCGTGTCAAACAAGGCGAGGCGTGGCTCGAGCCAGAAGAGCGAGGCCAGCCGCACTTCAAGAACCCAGTGCGCAGCGGGGAGGAGGCGCGTTTGCCGAGCACGCGCCCCCGGGCTCAGGCGCTCGTCGATGCCTGCCAGAGCGCCGCGCAGACGGCACGAGCAAGCGCTGGTCGCGTGCTCGGCGGCGCAGGCGCTGGCGGTAGCGACTCACTCTCTCTAGGCGCCCGCGCGGCAACCCACATGCGCGAGCGGTCGAAGGCGCGAACGGCCTGCGCCGTCGCGGCCGCCGCAGCCTTTGCCGAGAGCGATCCGGCCAATCGGCAGAGCCTGTCGGCGTCTATCGTACACTCAGACGAGCTCTGGCAGAGCTTGCCGCGCGCCGTCCGCTAGAGCCGAGGCCAGTCAGTCCCGCCCGCACTGGGCGAGTGATCGCGAACGGCCCTTGCCAAACGCTGCGGCAGTAGTGCTACCGTCCCGGCCGGGCGTATTTTTGCGCCACATCTCACGCGAATGAGTCTCACCAAGCGCCTCGCCCTCAACGCCCCGCTGCTGGGTCTGTGCTGCCTCGCACTGAGCACGTCCACGCGCGCCCGGGCTGACGAGCCACGCAAAGTCAACGAGCCGCGGGTGCTGAAGGAGCCGGCCGAAATCACTCAGGTCGCGGACGCATTCGACAACGAAGACGACAACCTCTTCGACCTGCATTTGTCTCTCGGCTACGAGAGCACCTGGGCCTCCTCGGTCATCCGCCGCGACACCTCGATTAGCCAGCCCGGCCTGGGCGGCGGCGGATACCTGCAGAGCAATCTCAACGTCGCCCAATCCAAGCAAACCACCAGCCGCCTTTTGACGCGCGCCGACATCGGCCTGTACAAAGACATCGCGCTGGTAGTGCGGGTGCCGATCATCCTGTCGGACGATCGCGAGCTGACGGGGATTGCCGGCAGCGAAAAGCAGCAATCGGTGACCCTTGCCGGCGCACCGGGTGAGCAGCTCTTCAGCTTGCCGTTCAAATCACCCACGCGTAGCGGTATCGAGTACCTCGCGGTCGGCATCGACGCAGGATTGATGAACCAAATGCGCAACAGCGCGAGACCCACCTGGGTGATCGGCGTGGAAGGCCGCTTCAGCGTCACCGAGCCGATGCACGCCTGCAACTCGAGCGGCAATGGCCTCAATCAAGCATCCGGGCAGGTGCAGTGTGCGTACCCTTCGGATCTCAATCGCAACGGCAAATCCGGCGAATATCCGAACCTGGACGCAGGCCCTTTGGAGGGCAACTTCAGTGGTTCGCGCTCACCCGGCGTCAGCCGAGGCACGACGGCGATCGAGGGACATACGTACCTCTCGCGCCGACTGAAGTACATCGAGCCGTACGGCGGCTTCCGTGCCCTCGCCGAGTTTCAAAACAGCTCCACGGACTACGGCTCCACGAACTTGAAAGGCGTGCTCGCCAATCACCCGCCGCTGCGCGGCACGCTGTTGTTCGGCATGAACGTTATCCCCTGGGAGGTCCGCGAACAGTTCCAGCGCATCACCTTGGACTTTCGCTTCACCGGCACGTACGTTTCCGAGGGTCGCGACTATTCCGAGCTGTTCGATGCCCTCGGCTCGAGCGACGCACCGTCCCTGCGCGTGCCGAACTACGCGGAGTACAAGCAGAACCCGAACTGCACCACGGGCAGTCCGTGCAACCAAGCGCCATCGGTGATCAATCCACAGTCAGAAAAAGTCTACTTCACCGGTATTACGGACGTCCAGGCGCACGGCTCCTACCGTTTGAGCGCTGAATTTACCTGGCAAGCGGGCGAATACATCAAGTTTCACCTGGGTAGCGGCTACACGCTGGTGCAATCCCACTTCATCACCTTGGACGCAGCGTGTAACCCCGATTTCGCGAGCGACAGTGCCAAGGCGGGCCCGTGCCGTAGCGGGGGTGCCCCGGCGAGCTCGGGCAGCAGCACCGTCTCAGGCACGCCGAATCCGAACTACCGACGCGTGATCGACGATCCTGGGCAACGTTTCAAAGTGGATGATTCCCATGCTATCGACGCATGGATCAATGCCACGGTGATGTTCTAAGCTCGCTCGCGGGTTGCCATGCGAAACCTCGTCGCAGTCGCTGCATTCGGCACCGCGCTCCTCGCCGCCTCGGGGGTCGCGCTCGCGGGTCCGAGCGAAGCCATCTTGCTGCCTACGGCAGTGCCGGACAAAACCGAGCTCGCGCTGCAGCCGGAGAACGCCGAGCAGTTGGCCAAGCTCGCTCGTCAGGTCGATGCCATCTTGAGCGAAGCGGTTCAAGATTTGGGGCTGACCTTGAGCGTTTCGGATCGCTCTCACACGCTGCCAACGGACGACGCGCTGATCGAGCGCGCGCATGGTTCCTGGTTGATTTCTCCGCGCGTGAGCCTGGAGGGCAGCGGCGTACGGCTACGGATCGTGGCCGTCGCACCGGGCGAAAACGTGCTGCGCGAGCGTTCGCAACGGGTCGACCTGCAGGCGCTGGAGATCCGCGCCAACGTGATGTTGCGCGACGTCGTGCGTAGCGCACACGCAATCGCGGAGCACGGTCCCGAGCGACCCGCGCTGGAGCGTGCGCTCGACAGTGAAGCGCCCCGCTCGCAGGGTCGCGCCGTATTGGCGCTCAACGCAGCGGTAGTCGGCGGTTATGTCGGATTCTCGCTGCAACGGGCGAGCGGCTCGGTCGAAGCACGTTTGACTTACCCGCTCGTGGCGCTCGGAACCGGCATCGGCTTGGGTGCTTCGATGTTGGTAGCGGACGAATGGGACATCACGCTCGGTGATGCTTGGTTCTTGTCTGCCGGTGCCTGGTGGCCGATCGCCTCCGGTGTATTGATCGCCACCAGCTATGACATCCCCAAAGAGGACCGCTATGTGTACGGGTTGGTGGCGGCGTCCGTCGGTGTTTCGCTGAGCGCCGCAGCGCTCATCCCGAAACCGATGAGCGAGGGCGGGGCCGTGCTCGCGCACTCTGGCGGCGCCGCCGGCACGTTGCTGGGCGGCTTGACCCAGATGGCCTATCTCGGACGCACCGACATCACCCCCGAGCGCGGCATGGGCTACGGCGCCGGGATCGGCGTATTGGCGGCCGGCGCGTTGGCCACCCAGGTAAAGGTAACCTCGTCGCGCATGTTGCTAATCGATCTGGCGGCGAGCCTCGGCGCACTGACCGGTGCAGCCGCCGCCAGCCCGTTGCTCTTGGTCGACGAAAAGGCAGACCCGACGCGCAATCAGCTATGGTTGGCGAGCATCGCCGCCGGCACGGTGATCGGCGGTAGCATCGGTTGGCTCTCGACCCGTGGCAGCGCCAGCAAGGACGAAAAGAGTTTGCGGGCCATGCCCTATTTCAACATGGAACCCGCCAATCCGTGGCGTGGCACACGCTCGTTCATGAGTCTCGGCTTGCAAGGCGCGTGGTGAGCGCGCGGCGCATCGACCTAGAAGCACGCGAGGCCGACAGCGGGAACCGGCTCGATAAGTTTCTCAGCCAGCAAGTGGCAGAAATCGGACGCCACAAGGCTGCGGAGCTGTGCGCTTTGGGCCGCGTGCGCATCGATGGTCAACGCGCAAAAAAATCTGCCCTGCTCCACGCGGGAGCCAAGGTCACGGTCGAACTCGAGGAACCCGAGTCGCTCGAACCCGAGCCGGAGCTGCCGCTCGACTTGCGCTTGGAGCGCGCCGAGCTCGTGGTCGTCAACAAACCTCCAGGCATGCCGACCGCACCCCTCGGCACCCGGGAACGCGGCACGCTGTGCGGCGCGCTGCTTGCTCGTTATCCGGAGATGCTGGGCGTAGGCCATCGCGCGCGCGAGCCGGGCATCGTGCACCGGCTCGATACACAAACCTCGGGCCTAGTGCTAGCCGCGCGCAGCGCGGAATTCTTCACGTGCATGAGCCAAGCGCTCGAGCGCGAGGAGCTACACAAGCAATATTTGGCCGTCGTCTCGGCCGCCGGTTTGGCCGAATCGGGTGAGATTTCGCGCGCGCTCGCGCCCGATCCGGCACACCCCGAACGCGTACGCGTGCTCGAACCCGGTGACCGATCGGGCTACGCACGGCACAAGATCACGCGCTATCGGCTGAAACGCATCGCCGGCCATCGGGCGCTGATCGAGCTCACGGTCGGCAGCGCCTTTCGCCATCAAATCCGCGCACATTTGGCCGCCATCGGTCACCCGATCGCCGGTGATGCGGTATACGGAGGCGAACCGCTGCCGGGATTCGGCGCACGCCATGCCCTACATGCGAGCCAGCTCAGCTGGGCTGGGTCCGCGAGCGTCCCGGGGTTCACCATTTACGAACCACTGCCCCCGGACCTGGCTGCCCTACTGCCTGAGTGAGCGTGCAGCTAGTTTCGGCCGCTCAACAGATCTTCGGCGCTGCGCTTGGTCTTGGCCGGCAGCGCGGCCGGGGGTGAGGCGACGCTGGGCACGGGTTTCAAAACTGCTGCGGGCTTGGCCGGCGGCACCGCGGGCGACGAAACCTTGGGCGGAATAGCGACCGGGCTCGGATTTGCGCTGGGAGCTGCGATGGACACGGCAACGCTCGATGCGACGCCTACGGGCGGAACCACGACGGCTGCCGCGGGAGCCGCGCTCGGGATCGCTTCGGCCAACACAGGTTGAGAGGAGCCCGCGAGCGCCGGCCCGAGGTCGCCCTTGCTACGAAAAAGCAGAAACGCTCCGAGTGCGCCGAGCACCACGACGAACCCGCCGGCGGCCGCGAGCAACGGCACGGTGCTGGAGCGGCTCGGCTTGGTCTGACCCCAATTGGATTGGGTGGAGGGACCGAAATTCGCCGGCGCGGGCGCGGGTCCGGACATCGGCATGGCATCGAGCCCGCTCGATGCGCCCAAGATGCGCGCGATGCGCTCGACCGATCGCGACGTGGCGCGCGAGCCAAAGGGCGAAAGCGCGTGGGCCAGCTCACTCACGTTCGAAAAGCGACGATCGCGGTCCTTTTCCAGGCAGCGTCGGACCACATTTTGCAGCCCATCCGGCACCGCCGGCGAATAATCGCGGATCGCCGGCGGCGCCGCGGTCAGAATCAGGCCGCAGATCTCCGGCAATGTCTCGGCGCTGAAGGGCACGCGCCCGGTCAGAAGCTCGTACAGCACGACGCCGATCGCCCAAATGTCGGTACGCGCGTCGACGTGGCGCGACGCGGTCATCTGCTCGGGTGACATGTATAAGGGCGAGCCCATCACCGCCGATGTCTTGGTCATCGAATGATCGGCTCCCGCGGCGGTCAGCTTGGAGATGCCGAAGTCCAGCACCTTGACGCTCGGCGTGCCGTCCGGACGCCGCACCATGAACAGGTTGGCCGGCTTCAAATCTCGATGCACGATGCCCAGCGCGTGCGCCTCGGCGAGCGCTTCGCATGCTTGTAACACCGCGTCGACCGCGTCCGTCGGCGATAGCGCGCCGTGCTCGTGAATCAGCGCGGACAAGTCACGGCCGTCGAGGTGTTCCATCACCATGTACGGAGCGCCGTTCTCGAACGTGCCCACGTCGATGACGCGCGCAACATGCTCGCCGCGGATCTTGACCGCCGCCTTGGCCTCACGCCCGAAACGAGCCACGGCCTCCGGATTGCGCAGTGCTTCTGGCAAGAGGAACTTGATCGCGATCCGCTCGTCCAGCTGGAGATGCGTCGCGGCGACCACCATACCCATCCCGCCTGCGCCGAGCACGCGGTCGACGCGGTATTTGCCGCCGAGTATCTGGCCTGCGTAAACCTCGGTCATGGTGATTTTCCTACCGACGAAACATTAGACCTAGCCCGGGGCCGAATCTCCGTCCAGACACGCTTGGTCATTTCGCGTGAAACCCGCGAGAAATGCCGAAATGGGCTTCTCACCGGCAGCACGCAGGGTTTAACTCGGACTCTGGAATGCTGCCCTTCAATCTGCCGAAAGGCTCATGCGCTCTCGCCGTGCTCGCCGTGCTCGCCGCCTGCTCCTGGCCAGTAGCGGCTCAGGCTCAAGCCAGCGATGCGGCCTTGGCCGAGTCACTCTTTCGCGAAGGCAAGCGGCTGTCCAACGAGCACAAGTACGCTGAAGCGTGCCCGAAGTTCGCGGAGAGCTACAAGCTCGACCCCGGGCTCGGCACACAGCTCAACCTGGCCATCTGCCACGAATCGGAAGGCAAGCCCGCCACGGCCTGGGCCGAGTTCAGTGAAGCCATGTCGCGCGCAAAACGCGAGGGCGACAACGAGCGAGCGCAACTCGCCGAGGAGCACATGCGCGCCCTGGAGTCGAAGCTGCCCCACGTCACCATCGCGCTGGCGGCCGGCGCGGCAGTTCCCGGCCTAGTCATCAAGTTCGACACGCGCGAGCTGTCTTCGGCTGCATTGGGGCTGCAAATCCCAGTCGATCCCGGCAAGCACGTGCTCGAAGTGTCCGCACCCGGGAAGGAGACCGCGACCCAAACGTTCGACACGCCATCCACGCCAAGTACGCTGGCCGTTACCGTACCTGCGCTGAAGGACAGCGCAAGCGCAGCTGTGCCGGTTGCGCAGGTAGCTGTGGCGGCGCCAACAGCCGCGCCTGTGGCTGCTGCGACGACTACGGCGCCGCCGCCCAGCTCGAGCTCCGGCTCAAATACCGGCGCGATCGTCAGCGGCGCCATAACCGGCGCGTTCCTCGCCGGCGCCGTGGTCACCGGCGTGCTCTATTCGAGCAAAAGGAGCGACTTCAATGACGCGAACGCGAGTGGCGATCCGTCGCGCTCCGACAAACGGGACTCGGCGAAGACGCTTGGCACCGTGAACGCGGTACTAGTCGGCGGCGCGCTCGTTTCTGCGGGTTTTTTCGTGTACTTCTTGGCCACCTCCGGCAAGCACGAGAGCGCGCCGAGCAGCGCACGGCTCAGGCTGACACCGCTGGTCACGCCCCAACTGGCTGGGCTGATGCTCGGGGGCAACCTATGAAAACCACGGCCTTCCGCTGGCTGGTCCTGCTCTTGATCCCTGGCTGCATCCTCGTGCAACCGCTGGACGAAGCGAAGTCTGATAGCGGAGGCGTCGCAGGCCGGGGCAACAGTAGCGGCGGTGCTTCGTCCAAAGCCGGCGGCGCCAACAATAGCAGTGGTGCGCCGTCGAGAGCGGGCAGCGGCGGAACGCCCAGCACCGCAGGCACGAGCGGTTCGCACGTGGCAGGCTCACCGGGTTCGGGCGGGGCCGCGGGGCCGACCTGTGCCCAAGGGACCCTGAAGAACAGCGCTGCGGCCGAGAAGGTGATTGCGGCGTCCTGCTTTGGCATTGGGGTCGGCGGTGACTTCACCTGTTCCTACCTGGCCTCACTCGACCAGACTGACTGCTATGGGAGCAGCGACTCATTCTATGTCTCGTTCAGCGAAACCAGCGGCGGCACGGTGGGCGATATCTACGATGCGTTAACCGACACCTATTTAGGCTCAGTGGTCCAGAATGCAGCCGGGGATTACGAGTTCGAGCTGGCGGACGCGACGAAAGCGACCTGCTCCGTGAAGGGCAACATCGCCACGCTTTGCGCCGATGCCGGCGGCGCATAGCCAGCCTAGGTAATGCTCGCGTTAGCCGCGGCGGTGCAAATCCAGCGCCCAATTCGCGCGCCATCCCACGCGCTACAGTACGTGCGCGGGCGACGGCACACTACGCGAAACCGAGCCCTGCACGGCGCCGCGGTTCGAACGCGAACGCGAACGCTGACCTGAACTGGCATCTTCGGCGCGCAATTGCGCGACCAGCTCGAGCAGCAGACGCTCGCAGTGAACCCGCGTCGGCAGGCGTGGCCGGAGCAGTGCGGCGCGTTCGTCCGCCCTGCGACCGCGAGTCCAAATCAACTCACGCGGCAGCGCACTCACCACTGCCGAGCCTTCGCGCGCGCGGATCAACACGAACGGCGCAGCCGCTGCGCAGCCCCCGCTCACGGCAGCTCCGTACTCGACGCCGATCTCCACGCCCAACAGCCCGCGCGGCGCCCCCGGCACTTGCACCAAGAGTCGCAATTCATCGGCCGCGGCCCGGCCTTCCGGAATGCGCGCCCAAGCCACGACCTTCATTCCCGGGCTGCGCCGCAAGCGGCTCGCCAGACGGGCCAAGAGCACGCGCGGACGGACCGCGAGGTCTGCCGGTAACTGTGCGGCGCGACCCGTAAAGAACAGCGGCAGCGTGCAGGCTGAGCCCAGCAAGAGCAGCAGCGCCTGATACGGCGCGCGGGCAAACAAAAACCACGCCGCAGCCAAGAACAGCGTGCACAGCAGGGCGAACATCCCAAAGCCCGGCAAGGTGCCCGCATCGAGAAAACGCCCTGCTACGGCCGCTTCAGAACGCGCGAACGCTTCCCGGTCCGACAAAGGCAACCATTGACCTGGTCCGCGCAAGATGATCTTGGCGGGCGCCGCGTATTGGCAAGCAAAGGCCATCGCCGCCACCAGCAGCGTCGCACCCAGCGTCGCCTGATCGAACCAGGCCGCGCTGACAAAAGCGGAAGCGAGCAACGTACCCGAAGCAGCCGCGCGTAGGCCTACCGGCAAAGGCACGAGCGTGCGCGCGAGGGCGCCGCGCGCGCCACACAGCGCCAAGAAATAGCGCCACTTGCCGGCCACGGCGAAAGCGTAGGCCAGCGCCGCCAGCGCGGCGCACAGCCACCAGCGGAGGCGCTGTCGCGGTTGTGCACCGGCGCCGAGCGAAAGCGTGCGCGTGCTACTCCCTTTCTCTAGACGCGGCTGGGGCAGCGGATTGGCAAAGGCGTCGAACGCTTTCGCGCTCACTCGTACCCGCCACAGCACGGGTTCGCCACGCGAGACGTGCGGGCGGACGATATCGAGTTCGTCCTTGTCCGCCAGGCGGTGCAGGTTGCCGATGAATACCCCGCCGAGCGCATCGCCATCCTGCAAGCGCCCCGCGCTACTGTTGACGTCGGGGAGTACCGGCGGCGTCGGCCCCGCGGGCAACCGAAACACCACGCGCGCCGAATCGATGCCCTGCTCGAGGCGTGGACCTACCCAGCGCACCTCGACCTCGTTGCCCTCGCGGCGGATCAAATCTCGTTTGAGCAGATCGGTGCGGTACTGGAAATGAAACGAGTACACCCCGGTGCGCAGTCCCTTTTCGCGATCGACCTCGATGCGCAACGTGCCATCGTCGCGCTTGTCGAGCAGGAGCGGCGTCGCGGGCAGCTTCGCTTTCGAACTCGCGACCGACGACACGCTGGCGTCGGGCAGCGGTTCGGCGTCCAGATCCACCCCACTCAACTCGAATCCGGGCAGCGGCCCGCCGCGCACCGCCAAGACCAGATCCTGGGTCACGAGCGCCCTCCCAGCGCGGTCCACGTCCACGATGGCAACGTGCGAGCGCACCTCGCTCTCGACCCAGGCCTGGGCTCGGCCGGAAAACAGCGCCAAGCCGGCGGCAGCACACAGTGTAGTCATGTGTCGCCTGTAGTCGTACATCCTCGACCTGAATTAGTCGCAGGCGCGTTCGACGGCCAAGTTTGGGTGTGGAGTTGAGCCGCTTATTGAAGCGCGACCCGCGTGGTAGCGCTCAAGGCGTCGCCAGCAGCGAATCGTGCTTGCCAGCCATCAGTGCCAGCACGGGAACCAAAGCACCCAAATCTTCGACCACCGCGCGCGGCACGCTGAGGGTCGTGGTGATCTCAGGACCGCTCGAGCTCAGGTCATAACTGAACAGCACTGGCGTTTCACCGTGATGCGGAAGCGCTGTGAACAACTTCTGGGCGTCGGCACCGCGCGCACCGATAGCGCCCAGTTGACCCGCGAATCGTTGCAAGCTGAGAAAGCCTCCCGCGACGCGCGGCGTGCTCAGCAACGCATCGAGCCCTTTCCGGCTGCGTAGCACGGGTGCTTTGGGATCCTTCAACGACTCTAGGCGCTTGATCAAGGCCTTCTCGTCCGGAGACACGCCCAGCCAACCGCGTTCGCCGTCGAAAGCGACGATCAACGATAGCGGCACCGTCTTGGCGAACGCCTTGCCCTTCGCTACCGGCTCGAACTTGAGCTGGCCTTTGGCATATTTCTCGAAGAGCTCGCGCGTGATCTCCAAGCGGTAAGCCTTTGCTCCGGGTTTGAAGCCGCGCACTTGCACGCCGTGGGAGCTGAATTTCGGCAGCAAGGCGAGATCCACACGCCCCTTGAGTACGCGAGCCAAATCGCGGCTACCCAAACTCGCCGACAGCCCGTCGAAGAGCGCGATCAGGCTCTTCGAGTCACCTTCGAGTGCGGCGATTTCCCAGCCGAATACGCGGTAGTCAGCTGCCAAGAGCGGATCGCCGGGTAGTTCACTGAGCTCCCCCTGAGCGCACACCTGCTTGGTCGGCTGCTCGAACAGCAGTTCGACCGATTTGGACGCTTGGTTGCGAAGCGCTGCCGGCACCTTCGCTGATTCGAGGTAGCCGTCCATGAGCTCAGCCAGCGTGTGGCCGATGGGCTTCAGTCGTCCCGGCTTCAAGCCCACGCCGAAGCTCGCTGCCGTACTGTCAGCAGGCATTTGCCAAAACAAGTCTGGCGCGGGTTCGACCATCGCCAGTGTCTCGGAACCAGCCTGCACCAGCCACGATTTTTGGCCGGTGAACTTCAAACCGAAGCGCAGGTTGATCAGGTTGTTCTTGCTGTCCAGTGCCGCGTCGAAGCGCACCTGATCCAAGTCGTGTGCGAACGCGGTGCCTTCGTCGATCAAGGTGTACGCAACATCGGACAGTGCGCGGTCGAAGCGCGGGTTGTCGATTTGAACCTCACGCAGTAAGAAGCCCGCTAGCAAGCGCGCTGAACCGAGCTCCGCCTGGTACTTCTTTTTCAGCGGTTCGAGCCGCAATTCGACCTGAAAATCGACGTCTGGCAGCGGTTCGTTGGGCAGCCCGCGCGTGGCGTAGTCGAACAACCCGTCCACGTCGTGCGCGCGGTGACCACAGACCAAGCGCGCTGGCGCGCTGCCGACGGCCGAGCCGGCTGCGCAGGAGAGATCTTCCGAGTCACCGATGCGGTATACGCCCGCACGCAGCCTTCGCACCGACTGCCCCTTGGCGCGCGCGAAATCCAGCGCCCCCTCGAGTGAAGTCAAACCGAGTGACACCACTGACAGCGGCTCGGGAACTTTTCCCTCACCCAGCGGATCGAGCGCCACGACTGCTTCGAGCGGCGCGTCCCAAGCGACCAAGCCCTCCAGGCCCTTGAACTCTGACGGCAGGACGTCATGCAGTCTATACGGAAAGTTCGCCCAAGCCGCGACGGTTTCCACGGCGGTCTGAGGCTTCTTGAAGCGCGCTACTGCGATGAGCTCCGCCGGAGCTGCCACTGGAGCCAGATCCGCTGCATCCTCTTTAGCGATCGGTACTGCGCTCACCACAGGAGCTGCGCCTCCAGCCGGCGCAACGGGTGCGGCGGGCGCGCCGCAGCCGAGCAACGTTAGCGGCGCCGCCAGTAACAGCTTGCAGTACGAGACCCGCCGCGGCCAGACCAAGCTCGAGCGCTCCTTCGACATTGGAGCCACTCTACACGCGCCAGAGCGGGACACAAAACGGCAGAAACGCGCAGCGGACACGGCTTTTGCCGTGTCCGTCGCGCGTTCCTGAGCTAGCCCGAAACCGAGTTCAGTTCGTTTCTTCGAACTCCGCGTCGATCACGTCGCCCTTCTTCGGCTCTTCGCTGGCGCCGGCCGAAGGACCCGCGGCACCGGGACCGCCGCCGGGCGGAGCGCCAGCGCCTTCGTACATCTTGGAAGCCATGGCGTGCGCCTCCTTCTCGAGGCGCTCCAGCACGTCCGCCACCTTGTCGTCGTCTTGCTTCTCGACCGCGGCGCGACCTTCCTTGATCAAGGCTTCGATCGAGCCGACATCGACACCGCCGAGCTTGTCCTTGTTGTCGGCGATTTGCTTTTCGAGCTGATAACACATGTTATCGAGCTTGTTCCGGCGATCGATCTCTTCGCGGCGGCGCTTGTCTTCCGCTTCGTGCGCGGCCGCGTCCTTCACCATGCGCTCGATGTCGTCCTTGTTGATGCCGCTGGACGCGGTGATCGTGATGCGTTGATCCTTGCCCGTCGCCAAATCTTTGGCACCGACGGAAAGGATACCGTTGGCGTCGATGTCGAACGTGACCTCGACCTTCGGCACGCCGCGCGGCGCGGTCGGTAGACCTTCCAAGTGGAACTTGCCGAGCGTCCGGTTGTAGCGAGCTTCCGCGCGCTCGCCCTGCAAGACGTGGATCTCCACGGACGTTTGGCTGTCCGCCGCGGTCGAGTAGATTTCCTTCTTTTGCGTCGGGATCGTCGTATTGCGCGGGATCATCACGGTCATCACTCCACCTAGGGTTTCGACGCCTAGGGAGAGTGGTGTGACATCCAAGAGCACGACGTCCTGCACGTCACCGGAGAGTACGCCGCCCTGTACGGCCGCGCCGATTGCCACGACCTCGTCCGGATTGACGCCCTTGTGCGCTTCTTTTCCGAAAAACTTGGTAACGACTTCTTGCACGAGCGGAATGCGAGTCGAACCGCCGACCAGCACGACCTCGTTGATGTCGCTGACCTTCTTTTTCGCGTCATCGAGTGCGCGCTTGAGCGGCTCGAGGGTGCGATCGACGAGCGGGCGGATCATTTGCTCCAGTTTGGCGCGCGTCAGTTGCTTCTGCAGATGCTTGGGCCCGCTCGCATCCGCCGTGAGGAACGGCAGGTTGATGGTCGTCTCTTGCTTGTTCGAAAGCTCGATCTTGGCCTGCTCGGCAGCGTCCTTGAGGCGCTGAATGACCATCTTGTCGTTCGAGACGTCGATGCCGGTGTCTTTGCGGAACTCGGCGCTGAGCCAGTCCATCAGCATGTGATCGACATCATCCCCGCCGAGGTTGGTATCGCCGTTGGTCGCAATCACTTGCACCACGTTGTCGCCGACCTCCAGGATCGAAATGTCGAAGGTGCCGCCGCCGAAATCGTATACGGCGATGATCTCGTTGGCCTTCTTGTCCAGGCCGTAGGCAAGCGCCGCCGCGGTCGGCTCGTTGATAATGCGCTTCACGTCCAGACCGGCAATCCTGCCTGCGTCTTTGGTGGCCTGGCGTTGAGCGTCGTTGAAGTACGCGGGCACCGTGATCACGGCTTCGGTGACCTTCTCGCCGAGGTAGTCTTCAGCGGCCTTCTTCAGCTTCTGCAACACCTTCGCCGAAACCTCCGGCGGGGCCATCTGTTTGCCGCGGGCTTCGATCCAAGCGTCGCCATTCGGACCCTTGACCAGCTTGAAGGGGAAGCGCTTGGCCTCCTTTTCACTCTCTTCGAAGCGGCGGCCGATGAAGCGCTTGGCCGAGTAGACGGTATTTTCCGGGTTGGTCACTGCCTGACGCTTGGCGATCGTACCGACCAGGACCTCGCCCTTGTCATCCCAAGCGATGACGGAAGGCGTGAGGCGCGCTCCCTCTTCGTTCACGATGACTTTGGCTTCTTTGCCTTCCATGACGGCGACGACGCTGTTCGTCGTGCCAAGGTCGATGCCGATGATCTTACCCATGATGCTGGTTCTCCTCACGTCGCCCCCCATGCTGCGAGGGGACCTATTCATGCGATGTCGTGCGTTGCCACCGCCCACGGATCGGGCGTCAGCTCCGCGAAGTCGTCACGCGGCGGCAGAGCGCCAGAACAATCGAGCGCCCAAAGGCCGCGAACGCGAGCAACATAACCACCGACCCCGAGGGGTCAACCGGGCAAATCAGGGGCAGGCCAACAAAAAATCAGCGCCCGAACTGTGCCAAAACAGCGGCTGCGAGCTGTTTTTGGGTTGACACTAGCGACGCAAAAGCTACTTTCCGCGTCCCTGTTGGGGCGGTAGCTCAGCTGGGAGAGCGCTGCGTTCGCAATGCAGAGGTCAGGGGTTCGATCCCCCTCCGCTCCACCCTTCAGGCACTTGAACATAGCAAGACGCGCATCGAAACCAAGGCGCGATTGCGCCTTCCCAGCGAGTACGCGGCGCTCGCCGTAAGCGTGATCTCGGGCCACGGCATACCGCGTCAGAAGAAACACGGCGCGCGGCGCGCTCGACGGGAGAGCCGGACGCCGCGCTCGGTTTACCCTCCTTGGGCGAGCGCCGGTTCGACCCAAAGTGGGGCAGCGCGGTTGCCCGGTCCCAACCACGCTGATCGGATCCGGAGAGCGACCCAGTGCTCACACGGGGCACTCCGGACAGTGACACTGCGCGATGACGAACCCGACTGCCTGCCGGCTCGTCCGAGGCCGGGCCGCCGGAATCACGCGAACAGAACGGCGGCCCGCCATCGGCAGTGGTCACCCGCCGTCAGTCAGCAGTGGGTCACCAATGACCACACCCGGGGACGGGTTGGTGCGGGGACGGGTTGGTGCGGGGACGGGTTGGTGCGGGGACGGGTTGGGGCCGGGGGGGGGGGGGGACATGCCCGGCACGCGTCCCCTGCCCGCTCGCCCCACCACTATGACGAGCGGAACGATTCCACTTCGGCGCTGCGGCCGCTGCGACCGATCAGGACCACGCCGTCGCCGGCCTGGATCAGCGTCGCGGGTGACGGACGGGTGATGGTGCTGCCGTCATTGCGATTGATGGCCACGATCAAGAACGCGCCGCCTGCCTGGCGTTCAATCTGTTCGATGCTTTGGTTCGCAAATTTACTGCCATCTGCGGCCGGCAGCACTTCGAGATCTAGACCCAGGCTGTGCAGGTTGCGTCCGAGATCGCGCATGCGTTCATTGTCGCGAATCAGCGCGGCCGTTTTGGGAAACAGAATCAACTCCGCGATCCGTTCGGCGCCGATGTGCGTGGGGAGCACGACTTGGTCGGCCCCGGCCTGCAGCAGTTTGCCTTCGGTAGTCGGGACTTCGCCACGGGCGATGATGTGCAGGGCCTTGTTCAGGCTGCGAGCGCTGAGCGTGATGAACACGTTGGCTGCGTCGTCCGGAAGCACCGTGGCCAGCACTCGGGCGCGGGATACACCGGCCTCGCGCAATACGCCTTCGTCCGTGGCCTCGCCTTGAAGGGCCAAATAGCCGAGCGCGCGCGCTTCGACGATCCGCGCTTCTGCGCGTTCTACGATCACGAAGCTCGTCTTGCCGTTCTTGAGCTCCTTCGCCAGCATATTGCCGATACGGCCGAAGCCGCACACGATAACGTGGGCCTTGAGTTGTTCCATCTCGTTCTTCATGCGCTTGATCCCCAGAAATCGTTGAAGCTCACTGAACGTGAGAAACTGCACCAGCGCGCCCGTCATGAAGATCATGCCGGTGCAGCCAAGTACGATCAGGCTCACCGTCAGAAAGTGTAGCCAGGGCGTGTCGATCGGGTGCACTTCGCCGTAGCCGACGCTGAAGATCGTGATCACCACCATGTAGAAGGCGTCACCGATCTTCCAACCGGCGCCCGCGTAGCCCGCCGTGCCCAGGCAGATCACCAGGGCGATCAGCGCAATGCCAACGACCAGATTGCTATTCGAGGAGCGCGGCGTGGGCATTGAGGGGTGGCGATCCGCAGACTACAGTAGGTCTTTGCAACAACGCGTGCCGGTCGAATAGTCGAAGTAGATCTCTGCGTGCGAGGAGACCTGTGCGTCGCAGCCTTTGCTGGTTGCGCGCGCATAAAATCCGCCCAAAAACATCTTATCTTCGACCCATTCGTCCAGGTTTCCCACCATGTCGTAGATCTTTTCCCCGGACCACTCACTCGCGCACTCGAGTGTTGCCCCGGTCAGGCGGAGCAGTGGATCTTCTCCTTCTTCGACCAGATTGAGCCGCGGATCCAAGAGCCCGAGCGAGGAGGAAGCGTGCAGCACGTGGCCTGGGTGGATCGCTCGGTGCACATTGCAGCGTCCAGCGCGAAAGGTATCGCCATACGGGAATTGTGTGCCCTTCTGCCCGCGACAAGCGGTCACCCATTCGTCCTTGCTGCACAGCCGCTTGTGCGCATTCTCACACGCCCGCTTGGCAAGGCCATACGACAGGTAAGCCTGAGGCATGGCTCCTGCCTCGGACACCGCGCGTGGGTAGAACGAGTTCTCGCGCTGAAAGCGCGAGAACTCGGGCAGTGGAAACGAGCGAGCGGCGGCCGCACCCAATGTGCTTTGCTCGCACAGCCAAGTGTCGCGCACGCTGGCTGCGAGTTTTGGGCTCGGAGGATAGAATGGAGAGAGAGGCTCGCCGGTCAGCGCGTCCACCGTTCTGATCTCCCATCGGTCGATGCAGAAGGAGTGAACCCGCGCCATCTCGGGACTGCAGCCGTGGGCCGCTGGGGGAGCGTGCGGGCTTTCTGCGCGCAACGTGCCGAAATCGAAGCAAGCGAACAGGAAACAAAGAACCGCCAGCCTCGGTCGCATCGGCTCGAAATACCAGCATTTTTGCCACGCCGTGACGAGCGCAATCGACCTCGAGCAGGAGAACTGGCCCGCGCGGCGCTGGACTTTCGCAATCTCGGCGGTTGCGGCCTCGCGCTGCAAGACTCATCGTCCCCGAGAGATGCCGAGTGACCACGACCTCCGGCGCCAGCAGCTGATCGAGCACATCCGCGCTTCGACCCAGATCCAAGATGCGCGAATTTTGGAAGCGTTCGCGTGCGTCCGGCGTCATGAGTTTTTGGCGGACGCCCAGCATGACATTGCCTACGAAGATCGCGCTGTACCGCTCGATGAGGGCCAGACGGTGAGCCAGCCGAGCATGATTGCGATCATGCTCGCCGAGCTGAAGTGCGAACCGACTCAGCGCGCGCTGGAGGTGGGGGCCGGCTCGGGCTACGCGGCCGCCGTGCTGGGGCAACTGGTCCGAGAGGTCTACGCCGTCGAACTGCGGCCAGTACTCGCCGCGCGGGCACGCGCCAACTTGGCGCGCAGCGGCGTGAGCAACGTGCACGTGGCCGAGGGTGACGGCAGCTTCGGCCTAGTCACGCACGCACCTTATGATCGAATCCTGGTCTCGGCCGCCCCGCACCAGGTCCCGAGCTCATTGCTGGCGCAGCTGTCCGTCGGCGGGCGGATCGCTATCCCGGTCGGCAACGAACACACCCAGACCCTACTCCTGGGTGAGAAAACCAGCACCGGCGAGCTTCTTTGGCAGCGTTCAGTGCCCTGTATCTTCGTGCCACTGGTGAGCGGTTGAGTACAAACTCAGGCCGAGCCGACCGTGCGCGTGTTGAAGGACATGGGGCTCGCGCCCACCCGTTGATAGGCACGCGCCCAGAGCTCGGCGGGCGGCGTGTCGAAAATGATCTCGGCGTCGACGTCGGTGGGCAGCCAGGCGCCGACCTTGATCTCGTTCTCGAGCTGCCAGGGCGCCCAGCCAGCATAACCCATCAGGGTGATTAGTCCGCGCGGCACCCGCGAGTTGGCGATCACCTCCAAGACCTTGCGTGAAGCGCTCGCCCAAATACCGGGCGCGACTTCCATTTGACCTTCGAGCTCGGGGGGCAGCGCGCCGCTCGGGTAGACCAACCAAACTTGCTCTGGCGAGACTGGACCACCCAAGCGTACCACGCCGGCCAAATCCGGCGGCGGGTGCTGCACGATGCTGGCCCGTACCAGTAGCTCCGATAACGACATCGATTGCTTGCCATTGAGCACCCAACCGAAGGCGCCATCGGGACCGTGTGCCGAGAGCAGCACCACTGAGCGCTCGAAGTTGGGATCCGACAGCGGAGGGGCGGAAAGCAGCAAGCCCGGAGCCAATACGGAGGTCATCCCGGATAACGCTAACGTGCCGGCCCGCGGTCGTCGATCGCACTGACCGTCTGCCCCTCCCCGGGGCGGGTCAGCGCCGCCAAAGGGAAGCTCCAGCCAGGCTGGCCCGGGGGCGATCCCAGCCCGAGGGCCGCAAAGGATGAACGCGAATCTGCCCCCCTTTTTTGACAGCTCCCCTGCCGAATTGCGCCAAATTGGGGCAGACGCGGAAAGCGCAAAAGGGGGTCCTCGAGGATGACCAGAGCGAATGCCGCGTGTCACCACCGTTGGCTTGCTGATAGAGTGGTCGCCGATCGATGCGCGTCACCTTTTATGGCGTTCGGGGTTCGGTTCCGTCACCCGGGCCGCAGACTGCTCGCTATGGCGGGAATACCTCCTGCGTCGAGGTGCGGCTTGCGGACGGTTCGGTGCTGGCACTCGATGCCGGGACCGGCCTGCGCCAGATGGGCAACAACCTTCTACGCGAGGGGCGCCCGTCACCGGTGCACTTGTTGCTCTCGCACACGCACTGGGACCACGTGCTTGGTTTGCCGTTCTTCGGTCCGCTCTGGGGCAAGGACAATCACATCTTCGTCTACCCGCTCGCCAACGATGCGCAGGAGCGCTTTCAGCGCAACATATTCGACGACATCCATTTTCCAGTCAGCGTCGATGACATCCCCGCACGCATGGAGTTCGTGAAGCCAGAGACACAAACCTGGCGTATCGGCTCAGCGACCGTGAGCCGCATCATGTTGAACCATCCGGGCGGCGCTCAGGGCTTCCGCATCGACGACGATGGCGGCACGTCGCTCGCCTACATCACCGACAACGAGCTACGGGCAGGAAAAGCCTTGGTTACCGTGGAGGAACTGGCGCGCTTTGCGGACGACGTGGACGTGCTGATTCACGACTCGCAATACTTGATGGCCGACATGCCCCATAAACACGGCTGGGGTCATTCGGTCGTCGATGACGTGCTCAACCTCGGTGTGCTGGCGGAACCGAAACGCTTGGTACTCTTCCACCACGATCCGGACCGCACGGACGACGCGCTCGACGCAATCGGTGAGCGTTCCCAGCATTGGATCCGCGAACACTCCAAGTGCACCGAAGTAATCGTGGCCAGCGAGAGCCTAACGCTCGAAGTCGACGGTAAGTAGCCGGCAGCTCCGGGTGTCTCGGCGCTGCTCCGCGACCGGCTGCGAAATCCGCACTATTGGCGGGCGCGAGTTCAGGGTAATTCTTCGCCATGGGAACTTTTCGAGCCTACTTTTCAACGACCATTTTGCTCACCCTCTCGGCCTGCGGCGGCGCACCCGCGGAACCGGCAACCCCTCCCCCACCGCCGCCTCCCGCGGCCGAGGCCGCGCCCAGCACGCCCGCAGCTGTCGCACCCGAAGCGCCCAAGCCTGCCGAAGCTGCTGCAGCGCCCGCGGCGCCACCCGCGCCGGAGCACGACGTCTGGAAAGACGGCATGACCAAGGACGAGGAGATCGCCTTCATGAAGAAGAACGTCGTGCCCGAGATGGGACCGGTGTTCAAAGGGTACAACGCCAAGCGCTACTCGGAGTTCGGTTGCAAAACCTGCCACGGTCCGAAGTTCAAAGAGCCGAAAGACTACCTGCCGAAGCTCACCTTCAAGGATGGCAAGCTTACGGCTTTCGCAGACAAACCCGAGATCTCCAAGTTCATGGCCGAGCAAGTCGTGCCGCACATGGCGACCGCCTTGGGCATGAAGCCGTTCGACATGACGACCCACACCGGCTTCGGCTGCAACGGCTGCCACACCGTGCAGACGAAGTGACGCGCATCTCGATCCCCACTGGGGTAAGCAGGTGGTGACGACTCGGAGGAGTGGCGCGATTGGCGCGTGCGACACTCCGCCGAATCCCGCCATAATCGGCACCCATACTCGAGCGTGAGCCACGGCGCCGCACACAAATCGATTGCCGAGTCTCTCGCCACCCGGCATGATTTTAGGATGTCCAACCGCCTGTCGAGGGACACCGAGGATGCAGCGAAGGTGCTGTCAGCGCTGCGCGACAAGTATCACCCGCGCGAAACGCTCCGAGAAAAGCTGAGTGCGGCTGAAGATCTGCGAGCCAAGCTGATCAACGTCACGACGGGCGTTCGGCATTGGAGCATCAAGGCTGCGGGAGAAGACACGCTGGTGACCCTCAGCCAAGCCGGCACGGTGCGCGTGCGCACCGATCCCGACACCGGCCAGATTCTCCTTTCGGTGGACGAGAGCACCTTTCACGCACCCGCGCTCGAGTACGATCCGGTCCTGCATGAGTGGGTGGGCAGCGAGTTCGACAGCGAAATCGTGCTGCCCCCCGGCGAGAAGCGACCTCGCAAGGCTGCGCTGGTCGCCCTGACCGAGCGCATCGTCAGCTTGCTGGAAAAGCCAAACCCAGGCTGACTCACAGTCACCTGTCGAACTTTCCAGTCCACTCGCCGAAGGCAAGTCGGGCGGCGTTGGCTCGGTAGTTGCATCGTGCGGCGAAGATGAAGGCTAAGCTGACGTTGGTATTCGCGCTGTCGACGATCGCTATCGCCGGCGTAGCGCACGCGCAAGACGCCCCGCCAGGGTACCCGCAGCAATATCTGGCGCATGTTAGCATTCACGCATTGCCGTCCACACAGCTCGAGGTGGTGCCCTTGGATGATTCGGGGGGGGCAGTCGCCAGCTGCACGGAGTATTGCGACTTCTGGGCGTTGCCCGGTCGCTACACCCTGTATGCTCGCGACCACAGCACTGGGGAGCGCAAGGATCTCTCGCTGCGCATCAAGCAATCGAGTCGCTTCGAATTTCAAGCCGGCGACGACAGTGCGCGCGAGGTCGGATTGGGGCTGGGGATCGGGGGCTCCGTATCAATCATCGCCGGCTTCGTCCTGATCGCGCCCGCGTTGTTAGCTTCGATGTGTGAGGGAAATTGCAGTACCGAAGGTCAACGGAACTCGGCCGCAGTGGGCCTGGGTTTCTTGCTCGCTGGCGCGATCACCGCACCCATCGGCTGGACCATGTTCGTTCACAATCGCACCCGCCTGAAGCGAATCGACGAAAGGTCGTATCAGGCGATCGAAACCACGAGCCAAGTTCGGCTGGGGGTCGTTAGTGTTGGCCTGAGCGGCCTCGGCCTCGGCGGCGTGGCCGTGTTCTGACGTCAAGCGGACGCTTCGTGGGCCAAAAGCCAACGCTTCCGCTCGAGACCGCCGCCGTAACCGGTGAGCGAAGCGTTGGCACCGATCACGCGGTGACAAGGGACGACGATCGCGATCGGGTTCGAGCCGTTCGCGAGTCCGACCGCTCGCACGGCCGCGGGACGTCCAATCTCTTTGGCGAGCGCGCCGTAGCTCACAGTCTGTCCGCTCGGGATCCGGCGCAACGCTGTCCAAACTTGGTTTTGAAAATCAGTGCCGCTGGTCGCAACGCGGAGCGTCGCGATCGCCTCGAGCCGGCCCTTGAAGTACGCGAGCAGCGCGCGCTTGGCAGCTGATTCTCCGTTGGCTTCGCGCATGGCCAGCGTGACATGGCGATAGTACCGACCCAAGAGCCGCTGCGTGCGCTCGCGCTGGTCTTCCCAATCGAGCGCATGCACCCAGCCGTGCTCGTCCGTGATCAGCAGCATGCGCCCCGTCGGTGTCTCGAAGCGTTCGGTCTGAAGTGTCTGGGTAGCCATTCGCTGCTCGTTCTCCTGCTGTCATTGTCGGTCCGTGCCGGCAATGCCGCTGGCGGAATACGGACATGACCGTCTCCTGATCGCAACGGTGGTCGATGTCCGAAAACCGCTAGAACGTGCAGGGTGGGCGTGGCACAACCCCGCATGGATCTCGATCACGACGCTTGCTACCGCGCGCTATCGCTGCGCGACTCGCGTTTCGACGGCCGCTTCTTCACGGGTGTCAAGACGACGGGCATCTATTGCCGCCCGGTCTGCCCCGCGCGCACCCCCCACTCCAAGAACGTAATTTTCCTTGCCACGGCCGCGGCCGCACAGGAAGCGGGCTTCCGCCCGTGCTTGCGCTGCCGCCCGGAAACCGCGCCGGACATGGGCGCCTGGCGCGGCACCTCGAACACCGTATCGCGTGCGCTTTCTCTGATCGAGCTCGGTGCGCTGGAGGACGGGAACGTCGAAGCGTTGGCCGAGCGACTCGGATTGGGCGAACGCCAGCTGCGCCGACTTTTTCGCCAGCACCTGGGCGCATCGCCGATCGGCGTCGCTCAGACACGCCGAATCTTGCTCGCCAAGCAATTGATCCACGAAACGCGCTTGCCGATGGCAGAGATCGCCTTCGCTTCGGGTTTCGGCAGTGTGCGCCGTTTCAACGAAGCGTTCCTGGCGCTGTTCGAGCGCGCGCCCGGCGCGCTCCGGCGATTGGGCGGTGAGGACGTGGCTGTCAAAGCCGAAGGCGAGTTTAGTCTGCTGTTGCCCTACCAGTCGCCTTATGAGTGGCCGGCCATGCTGGATTTTCTGCGCCAGCGCGCGATCACTGGCTTGGAAAATGTCACTGGCAATCGCTATTGCCGCACGGTCTTGCTGGACGGGAGCCAGGGCTCGATTTCGGTCGAGCCGGCCATCGGAAACGCACTCCGCGCCGGCATTCGCGTCTCGAAATTATCGATCGTGCCGAACATCATTGCGCGCTTACGACGCGTCTTCGATCTGGCAGCGGATCCGCTGGCGATCGCCGGGCACTTGTCCAAGGACCCAGTGCTGGCCCCGTTGGTCGCCCGACGCCCCGGCCTGCGCGTGCCGGGCGCGTGGGACGGGTTCGAGCTGGCGATCCGCGCCGTACTCGGACAACAGATCACGGTCGCGGCTGCAGTGCGCCTGGCCGCGCGCTTGGTCCGAAGCTTTGGTGAACCGCTGACTACACCTGCCTTTGCGCTGACTCATCTCTTCCCACGACCCGAAGTGCTGGCCAACGCGGACTTGACGACACTCGGCATGCCCAAAGCACGCGCTGCAACGTTGTCGGCCGTCGCGGCCGCATTGCTCGAAAGTCCCGAGATTTTCTCGTGCAGCGGCGGCTTAGAAGACGCCGTACAGCGGCTGCGCGCAATCCGCGGGGTCGGCGAATGGACCGCGCAGTACATCGCGCTCCGCCAGATGCGCGAGCCCGACGCCTTCCCCGCCTCCGATTTGGGCGTAATACGCGCACTTGCAGACGAACGCGGACTTCGCCCCAAAGCAGACGAAGTTTTGGCTCGCGCCGAACGCTGGCGCCCCTGGCGCGCGTATGCCGCACAGCACCTGTGGGCGGCCTAGTACTACTCGGTCGCTTTCGTCGCGAGATCGAGAGCTAGGGCGGCTCCGCGACGTGAGGCCTACGCTTAGCGCTTTGCCGTAGCCCGCGCAGGTGGCCCACCACCGCAGCTGCGATCAACGTCGAAGTGTGATGCCCTATCAATACCTGACGCGTGAGCATCAGGAGGGGCGCCGACGCTTCGATCGAAGTTTGCCCGCTGCGATCGCGCGACAGTAGATCGCGCTGCGTGAGCGGTGCACGCCGCCTAGAGCTGGCTGTAGTTCGACAGCGCATGTTTGTACACCATGCAGCAATCACTCGCCGTGCCTGAGCCGTCAAATCACGTAGTGCCGATTGAGGTGGAGCGCGGCGACTGACCTTGCGCCAACTCGGCGGATAGAAAACAAGACGTGGCATGCCTGGTTTCGAGACCGTCGTGGAACTCATGGATTGCCTGCTCGAGCAGGAGGGTTTCACTTTGAGAAAGTTGGCGTCGTGAATAAATGCATCCTCGCTTGGGCAATCTGGCTGCCACTGGTTGGTTGTAGCGGGGCGGCGAGCGACAATTCCAACGCAGTCGGCGGTGGCGGCAATGACGGCGCTAGCGGAAACTCGAGTTCGGGGGCCGGCGGAGCGTGCTCAGTGGCTGCCCTACCAGCCGACGTCCAGGCCATGCTTGCGAGCAAGTGCGCCGCTTGCCACGGTTCGGTGCCGATGAAAGGCGCGCCGTCGCTCGTCAGCTATGCGAACCTGATCGCACCCTCGAGCGATCCAGCCATGACCTACGCCGAACGGGCGCTGACACGCATTCAGAGTGCGACGATGCCGCCACCGCCCGGCACTCCAGCTACCGCGAGCGACATTGCATCGCTTCAGGACTTCATCTCGAAAGGCTATCCAAAGGGCAGCTGTGCAACCGGAGCGGGCGGAGCGCCGAGCATGGATCCGCTGCTTTCTATGCCCACCTGCACGAGCACCACCAGCTGGGCGGGTGGCAACCGGGAATCCGCCTCGATGAACCCGGGCATGGCCTGCGTGACGTGCCACCAGAAGAGCGGAGAAGCGCCCATCTTCAGCATCGCCGGTACCGTCTATCCAACGGGCCACGAACCAGATCTGTGCAACAGCAAAGTCGGGACCGACGGGGCTCGCATCGTGATCATCGGCGCAGACGGGAAAACGCTCACACTCACTCCGAACGCGGTAGGGAACTTCTCCTCCGAGATTCAAGTGAAGACGCCGTTCCAAGCAAAGGTGACGTTCCAAGGTAGGGAACGTCTGATGATCACGCCCCAAACCTCCGGTGACTGCAACGGTTGTCACAGCCAAAGCGGCGACAATTCGGCACCAGGTCGCGTCACTGTGCCCTGAACGCAGTGCAGTAACGCTGGTCACGAGCGAAACGAGCAAGAGCCCGAGAGGCACGAGCAGCAGCGCGACGAGAGCGCCCGCGACGCCGGCAGCGATCGAACGGGGGGGCGCACCAAACGCGCGACGCTACCCGAGAACGAAGCCAACAAGACAGCGGTCCAAACCGCAAAAACCAGCGCCGCCCACTGCGGCACCAACTCGAAGAACGCCAGCGCCACGACGCCCACCGTGGCCGCTGCGCCCACTGCGCCCAGGAGGCGGTCGACGGCCGACTTCGCCTGGTTCCGGCTCGTTTCATGCTCGAACCGCATGTTGGGAGTTGAATTTCGCAAGCATGGATCGGCGAAGCAACCGACTGGCACCCTCGGCCACGGTGTAGGTCGCTGCGATTGCAGCGGCCAACAAGGCGAAGCCTCGGAGGTCGAGTGAGGCAAGCGCCAAAACCCGACGCAAAGCGGGCACGACGATGGTGAGCAGCTGCAGACCAACGCCAAACGCGATCGACCCGTGAAGGGCCAGGTTTCGGGTCGGCCTCTGGAATAGCGAGCGCGACGGGTAGGCGGATACGAGCTTGGCGATGGACTCGTACAGAAAGATGACGGTTTGGACGGCGATCAAGGAATAGCCGAGCACCGGCAATATCACGAGCAGCGAGATCCCGAGAAGCCCTTTGAACAAGCCTGCAATCACGATGAAACGCGTGGAGGCCGGGTCCAAAAGAGCACTCTTTGCAGGTCGTGGCGGACGAGCCATGACTCCTGGATTCCGGTCGAGCGCCAGGGCCAGCGCCGGCGGGCCATCACCGAGGAAGTTGATCCACAAGAGCTGCACCGCCGTCAGCGGCAACAGCAGCATGCCCGACGGGTCGCGCAGCTTCATGGCGTAAGAACCCACCGCGCCGCTCACGATCAGCAACACCAGCGACACATTCGTCGAAAACGTGAAGCGGATGAAGCTCTGGATATTGTCGTAGATGCTACGGCCTTCTTCGATGGCTCCGACGATGGACGCAAAGTTGTCATCGAGCAGTACGACGTCGGCGACCTCGCGGGCGACGTCGCTTCCGCGTTGCCCCATCGCGATCCCCACGTCGGAACGCTTCAGCGCGGGGGCGTCGTTCACTCCGTCGCCGGTCATCGCCACGATTTCTCCGTCGGCGCGCAGTGCCTCCACCAAACGCAGCTTGTGCTCCGGGCTAACGCGAGCAAAGACGTTGCAGGCGCGCGCGGCGTTTTGCAGCTCGTCCGGGGACATCGGCTCGATGTCCTCGCCGGTCAACGCCGCGTCAGCGGCGATGCCCACTTCCCGAGCCACCGCTTTGGCCGTGCCGGGGTGATCACCGGTGATCATGAGCACTCGAATGCCCGCGCTGTGGGCCCTGGCGATGGCATCCGGAACCTCTTTGCGAGGCGGGTCCCAAAGCAGCACCAAACCGATGAAGCGCAGGCCTTCTTCGGCTTGGCCGTCGGACGACGCGAGAGCCAGCACGCGATGACCACTGTCTGCGGCAGCCTCGGCCTCATTCTCCCATCGCGTACGTTCCTGGCTCGAAAGTGCGGAGCGCCCCAGAATGACCTCCGGCGCACCTTTGAGGAAGCTTCGCTGCTGTCCATCGAGCTCGACGGTCACGCGCATGAATTTCCACTCGCTATCGAACGGCCGACTTCCCACCCGGGGCTGCAAACGACGCAACTCGGCGACATCGGCGCCGCTCGCGCGGGCATGCTCGAGCAGCGCGAGCTCGAGCGGATCACCCGCGCCGCCGGCCGTATCCGCGTCGTTCGCCAGCACCATCGCAGATCGTGCGTAGTCTGGAAGTTCGGTCGAAAGCGCGCGGACGACCATGCAATTCTCGGTGAGGGTGCCGGTCTTGTCCGTCGCGATCACGGTCACGGAGCCGAGCGCCTCGACAGCCGCCAGGCGGCGCACGACGGCGTTTCGCCGCGCCATGCGCTGCACACCGAGGGCCAGAGTTAGCGTGACCACCGCGGGCATGCCTTCGGGGACTGCGGCCACCGCCAGCGCGACCGCGAACAGGATGACCTCCTTGAAACGCCCAAAACCCTCGATAGCAATGCCAGCAACGGCGAGCGCCAGAGCGAGCGCTCCGACCCCCCTGGCGATCTGCGCACCGAGCACGGCAAGCCGCTTCTCGAGCGGGGTCTTCTCGACTTTGATTTCGGTCAGCAGCTGCGCGAGCTTGCCCATGCTGCTCTTCGGGCCGGTGCGTGTAACGCGAATGTTGCCCTTGCCGCGAACCACCAGCGTGCCGCTGAAGGTTTCCTGAGCACGAATCTTGTCGACCGGGACCGACTCACCGGTCAGGAGTGACTCATCCACCATCATCCCAAGGGTCTCGACCAGAGTGCCATCCGCGGGAATGCGTTCGCCCACCTCGATGCGCACGAGATCTCCCGGCACCAAGACCTGACTTGGAAGGTGCTCCAGCTCGCCGTCTCGATACACCCAGGTGAGCGGCGCCGCCATCGCTCGGAGCTGCGCTATCGCCTGTTCGGAGCGCTTTTCTTGGTAGGTGCCGAGGCCCGCGTTCAAGAGCAGTACCGCGCCGATCGCAAGTGCCTCGATGGGGCCGCCGACGGCGCCCTCCAGAATCCAAGACCCGACGTCGAATGCCAACGCGAAGAGCAGCACATAGATCAGCGGATTCTGAAATTGGCGAACAAAGCGCAGCCAAAGTGCAGTCGGTTTGACCTCAGGCAACGCGTTCGGCCCCCGCTCCTGCAGCAGCCGCAGAGCCTCAGCCCGCGACAAGCCCTGGGCGGCCGCGGCATCGCCATCAACGTCCATGCTATCCCGAGCGGTTTTGTCAGTCATGCATCGAAGCAGCGAGCAAAGTGCAATGTACCGCCATGGCACGTTGCGCTCGGGCGGCCGACGGTACTGCGCAATTTACCGCAAGTGCACATTTAGTTCCGCTGAGTTCAGCTGGCACTCGTCGAGAAGCGGGCCGGTTGGGCGGCTCCTCCGCAGGTCGGCGTCCCCAACTCGCGCAAAGATTGCGCGTGAACGCAAAAGACGCGGCCGCAGGCACCACCAACCGCGAGACCTTCGATGTGAACCAAGGATCGACGTCGGCTTGCTTCTTGCGTGTGAGGGCGATTTGATGTCCGAAACTTCACCCGATTCGAACGGCGAGCTCCGCGGGCTCTGCCCCGCCGAAGTCATTCAACGTCGCGAGCAATGCGGCGCAAATGAACTTCCGACGCCCGGCGGCCACGGACTGTTGGTCGACATCCTCAACCTGCTCC
>Ga0302321_100000127_pt1 | contig 68881 bp, 50 predicted proteins | sample Fen_T0_1_FD_202505 | JGI IMG/M metagenome (GOLD analysis project Ga0302321, IMG submission 202505) | Peat permafrost microbial communities from Stordalen Mire near Abisko, Sweden - Fen_T0_1 | ecosystem: Environmental > Terrestrial > Soil > Wetlands > Permafrost | place: Sweden: Abisko... | reverse complement strand
ATTTCGAAGCGAGATGGGGGCAACAAGGTCTCGACGTCAGAGCCGTTCCGCGAAGGATCAGAAATCCAGCGGCAGATGATCTCGTCGTATATCGAGGGCTTCCTGCAAAGAGAGTACAACGGCCCGGAGCGACTGGAAGAACTGGTGGCGACGTTGCGCAAGCTGTGTGGATCGGCTACGGAAGAAGATACGCGGACTTTGCGAGAAGCTATCGAGGCCCTGGCACAGGCAGCGGAGATGCGGGAACCGAATGCGGGCGGACATGGCGAACAATGTGGTCATTATGCGGGAATCATCGCGCGGGGACTAAACCTATCTGACGTAGAGGTGTCGGACGCCGCGTTTGCCGCGCGGGTGCATGACGTCGGGAAATTGTTTATTGACGAACGAATTCTGAACAAGACGGCACCGTTAAGCGAGGAGGAGTTGGCAGTCCTCAGAACTCACCCGATGGTGGCTGTCGAAATCCTGCGCGCGATTCCGCAGATCGCATCGGTGGCTGAGGCCGTGGGCGCACATCATGAGGCATTCGACGGTAGCGGTTATCCCCACGGGCTGCGCGGTGAAGCGATTCCTCTCTTAGGCCGGATCCTGGCAGTGGCTGACGCTTACGCAAATATGATGAGCGACCGTTCGTTTGCACCAGCGAAAACGCACGAGCAAGCGATCATAGAACTCGAAAAACAGACCGGTACCCGGTTTGATGGAATGATCGTGCGGCTGTTTGCGCGCCTGCTCAAGATGGAACAAACATCGAGTTTCGGACGCGGCCTGTAACTAAATCAGGGTGAGCACCAGCTTCGCATCTTTCTCCAGATAGACCTTCCTGCGAAACCAGTCTTCCATCGCGTCCCGAAGCTGGTCGAGCGGGACGTGTGAACCAATTTCCAGAAGTCCGTCTGCGGCGGGCAACGTATCGTCAAACACGGTGGCATTGGTGAAATTGCGCATGCTGAAATTGTCCAGCCACTTCAGAGGGCACGGATGAAGTTGGCCGTTCAGCTCATATTCCACACGGACTTTGCGGGCAAACATACTTCGATTTAAGCACGAAGTCAGTCTTCCTCGGGCAGGTCATCCTTTTTGCCGAGTTGGCTCACCTTGCCGAATCGGCTGATCTTGCCGGTCCGGGTAATGCTCATACGAAGACGGCGATCCAGATCGTCAAGTTCGTGATTGAGGCCCTCCGGCATATGCTCGCCGAACTTGTCGAAATGCTCGCGGATGAGAGGGATTTCGGAGAGCCAACCTTCCACGTCAACACTTAGCAGTTGATGAAGACTCGCTTCCGAAATATCGAGGCCGGTCATATCCAGGTCGGCTGGGCGAGGAAGGCGTCCGATGGGAGTGTCCACGGCGTGGGCGGTTCCATTACAGCGTTCGAAGACCCATTTCAAGACGCGGCTGTTTTCGCCGTAGCCTGGCCAGAGGAACTTGCCGTCTTCCCCGCTGCGAAACCAATTGACGTAATAAATCTTGGGCAGTTTGGCGCCTTCGTGTTCCCCGATTTTGAGGTAGTGGGCAAAGTAGTCGCCCATGTTGTAGCCACAGAAAGGAAGCATGGCCATGGGGTCGCGGCGGAGTTGGCCGACCTGGCCCGATGCAGCCGCCGTGGTTTCGCTGCTCGCGGTGGCTCCAAGGAACGTGCCGTGCTGCCAACTGAAAGCTTCGGTGACGAGGGGTACCACGCCAGCGCGACGGCCTCCGAAGAGGATCGCGTCAATGGGCACACCTTTCGGGTCCTCCCACTCGGGAGCGATGGACGGACATTGATGCGCGGGAGTGGTGAAGCGGGCATTCGGGTGCGCGGCCTTCCGGCGAGAACGCGGGGTCCAGGGACGGCGGAGCCAGTCCAGCAACTCCTGCGGCTTTTCATCCGTCATGCCTTCCCACCAGACATCGCGGTCGGGCGTGATCGCGCAATTGGTGAAGATGGAATTGCTGGTCACGGTGAGCATGGCGTTCTTGTTCGACTTCATGCTGGTGCCGGGAGCAACTCCGAAGAATCCGTATTCCGGGTTGATGGCGTAGAGGCGGCCATCGGCGCCGAACTTCATCCAGGCGATGTCATCGCCGACGGTTTCGACTTTCCAGCCGGGAACGGTCGGGATCAGCATGGCGAGATTCGTCTTGCCGCAGGCTGAGGGAAAGGCACCGGTGATGAACTTGACCTGGCCGGCAGGGCTGGTCATCTTGAGGATCAGCATGTGCTCAGCGAGCCAGCCTTCATCGCGCGCTTGCACGGATGCGATGCGAAGGGCGTGACACTTCTTGCCGAGCAGAGCGTTGCCGCCGTAACCGGAACCGTACGACCAGATTTCCCGTGTCTCGGGAAAGTGGCAAATGTACTTTTCCTGCGCGTTATTCGGCCAAGCTGCATCCTGATCGTTCGGGCCAAGAGGGGCGCCAACCGAGTGCAGGCCTCGAACGAATTCGCCCTCCGCGCCGAGGACTTCGAGGACGCGGGTACCGATGCGCGCCATGATGTGCATGTTGGCGACTACGTAGGGTGAGTCGGTAACTTCAACACCGATGTTGGCGATGGGCGAGCCAATCGGACCCATGCTGTAGGGGATTACGTACATGGTTCGACCAGCCATGGCACCGGCATACAGTTGGGTGAGCCTAGCCTTCATCTTGGCCGGGTCTTCCCAGTTGTTGGTGGGACCGGCTTCGTCCCGGGTACGTGCGCAAATAAAAGTGCGTTCTTCCACGCGGGCCACGTCGGCGGGGCTGGAGCGGACAAGGATGCTGTTGGGGCGCTTTTCTTCGTTGAGAGGGATGGCAGTTCCGGCCAAAACCATCAGGCGGATCATGGCCTGATATTCGTCTTCGGAGCCATCGCACCAGTGAACGCGGTCGGGCTTGGTAAGCTGGGCTACTTCTTCCACCCACGCGATCAGGCGCTTGTGCTTGCCTCCGTTATTTTGTTCCGCGACAGTTTCGGTATCCAGAGTGTGGCTGGCCATAAGCATCCTTTCTCCAAAAAACGAAGAACAGCAGAGCCTCGGTTCAACGAGTGCGGACGAGGCGCTCGTGGGGCAGAAGGCCTGGCTGCGCCCAAGGGCTATGCCAGCATCTACAGGCCAAGAATTCTATTGTCCCTCATTCGCAAGCTCTTTCCAACTGCGCACCTGCCGACCGTGGTTCCACCCCGGTTCCACGACTATCGTCATTCGAGGGTCGCTCGATTATGATTGCGTCCGTTCCACAGGCATGTGTCAAGGATCACATGTGTTTGTGATGACTTAAGACGCTTGGTTTGTGCGAGATCGTGGAACTTGCAGGCTAACGGGCGACCACGGCCGGTGATTGCAGATCCGCAGCGATGGCATCGAGGTGGCGGAGAGTTTCCTCCACTGTAAGGGAGTACATTTCGCGTCCGAGGCCTTCGCCGGATTCGAGCGCGGTCTTCAGGTAGTGGCCAGCGATTTCCTTGGCGAGGCTGTCCGTGATCATCTTGCCGGAACGGTTCTTGTATTCGACCCAAGCAGGGTGCGGCAAGGCTACCCAGACGGGACGCCCATCCACCAGGAATTTGATGTCCACAGCATCGGCGTGGCGCGTGGCGATGGCCACGATCAGAGCCTGGTAAAGGACGTGTACTTGCTTCTTGGTCCAGCGGTCGGAGGCGGTGAAGTCGGTGTACATAGGAAATTTGGTCTTAACTATCTGCGACTCATTACTATATCGCCCGCCAATGGTCACTAGCAAACCTCGAAATCGCTCTTCGACGGTGCAGGCGACATGAGCGGCTGTGGCGACACCTTTTGCATCCCCAAAGAACTCCTGACATCATATGATTGTTAGGTCAAAGCACATTGGTGGGACCCCGAGCGCGCCCTTTGCGCCTTGCTGCAAAATACATTTCCGAGGAAATCCATAGTGAAAACCGTTCAAAGAGTTGCTGTTCTTTCCGCTGTAGCCCTCCTGGCGACACTTTCCGCGTTCGCCCAAACGTCAAACTGGAACATCGATCCGGCCCACTCCACGGCTCAATTCACGGTGCGGCACATGGGAATCTCGAATGTGACCGGAAACTTCACGAAAGTGAGCGGGTCCGTGGTTCTCGATGAAAAGGACATCACCAAGTCGCAGGTCAGCGCCTCGATCGATGTGAGTTCGGTGGATACGCGTGTCGAAATGCGCGACAAGGACCTGAAGAGCGCTAACTTTTTTGAGGTCGAGAAGTACCCGACGATGGAATTCAAGTCCAAGAGCATCCGCAAGAATGGCGATAAGCTGCAGGTGGTAGGCGACCTGACGATTCACGGAACGACGCACGAGGTGACATTGGATTCCGATGGCCCGAGCCCGGAAGTTGGCGATCCATGGGGCAATACGCGCCGCGGGTTTTCGGCGACCACCAGTATCAACCGGAAGGATTTCAGCCTGACCTATAACAATGCGCTCAAGACCGGCGAGGCGGTGATTGGGGATACGGTGAAGATTCAGATCGACGCGGAGTTGGTGAAGAAGAAGTAACCTCGGAATTCGGCAGAATTGTAACGCGCGGTGGCCCGTTGGCTTCCGCGCGTTTTGTTTTGCCTTCAGGGTCAAGCGCGGCACTCCGGTATTATGGCAACGTGGGGAATAAGACAGTTCCAAAAACAAAAATTGAGCTGTTGCAATCCGGCAAACTGGCTGGAGTGCCTTGGTTCCTGCATGCGTTTTCAACTCGCAATGGCGGGGTGTCTCGCGTTTACGGCGGAAACGCGCTGAATCTGGGATTCACTGAGCACGATTCACGGAAGGCCGTTGAGAAAAATCGGGAGCTCTTCCTTCAGCAACTGGGCGCCACCAAGCGGGGCAAGAGTTGGCCCCTGGCAACGCTGCGTCAGATTCACTCGGACTTGGTTCACCGCATTGATGCACTTCCGGATGAGCCTCTGGCGGGTGATGGGCTGATTACGGATACTCCCGGGCTGCTCGTGGCCGTGCAGGCTGCCGATTGTATTCCTGTGATTGTCGTGGACCGGAAACGGCGCGCCGTTGGCGTTTTTCATGCGGGCTGGCGGGGGACAGTGAAACGGATTGTTGAAAAAGGCGTCGGCGAAATGCGTAAGCATTTTGGATGCGATCCTCGGAACATGATGGCGGCAATCGGACCGGGCATTCACTCCTGCTGCTACGACGTGGGAGAGGAAGTGCGCACCACGTTTGAATCCCAATTTGCCTACGGGGCAAAATTGTTTCATGAGGTTAAGGACTCGGATCCTGTGCGGGAAAAGTATCCGCTGCTATTCCTGACGGCCCGCGCGCCCGGACATAGCGAGTTGCCAGTCAAGTTGTTCCTCAATCTTGTGGAGGCAAACCGGCTGCAACTGATCGATGCGGGAGTGCCCGCTAAGAATATTGATACTTCGGCTCCGTGCACGGCCTGCCACAAGGAAACGCTGTTTAGCTTCCGTGGTGATCGGGGAGTAACGGGACGGTTGATGGGCGTGGCAGGGATTCGTCCGGAGTAAGAGGAGGACGGGCGAGGACGCCCGTCGCTCCACGAGCCAACTCTTACGCGAGGTCGAACAGCAAGACCTCAGCGTCTTTCGTTCCTTTTACTGCCAGCTCTTTTTCTTCACTGATCGCAGCGCCGTCTCCTTGCTGCAACTTCTGGCCGTTCAGTTCCACTTCGCCTTTCGCAACCTGCAGCCAAGCATGCCGCTTTGGACCGAGTTCATGGCGGACTTCCTGGTCGGGCGCGAGCAGCGTGGCGAAGAGTTTGGCATCCTGATGAATCTTGACGGAGCCGTCAGCGCCATTATTGGAGGCGATCAGACGGAGTTTGCCCCGCTTCTCAGCCTCGGGGAAACTTTTCTGCTCATAGCTGGGCTCGTGACCCTGCTTGTCGGGCAAAATCCAGATCTGCAGCATGTGCGTCGTCTCATCCTTGGATGGATTGAATTCACTGTGCCGGATGCTGCTGCCTGCGGTCATACGCTGGCCGTCGCCGGGGAGTATCACCTCTCCGGTGCCAAGACTGTCTTTGTGCTCCAGTTTGCCGGAGAGAACATAAGTGATGATTTCCATGTCCCGATGCTGGTGGGTTGGAAAACCGCGATCGGGTGCGATCCAGTCTTCATTGATGACACGCAGGGACCGGAATCCCATCCACTTCTCATCCCAGTAGTCGCTGAAGCTGAAAGTGTGGCGAGTCTTGAGCCAGCCATGGTCGCCGCCTCCCCGCTCCTTGCTGCGCCGAATGGTGATCATGTCATCCTCCGATATAGTCGTTATAACGACTAATGATTGGATGTATTACTCAGCGAAAGGATTCGGGCGGCTCAGGCGGCGGCGTTAGGCTGAATGCCCACCCGACAGGGTCAGTCCTTCTTGGGCTTTTTCGAAGACGAATCCGACTTGGGCTTCTCGTCCTTCTTGGATTCCTTGGCTTCTTTCTTGTCTTTGGAATCCTTGGAGTCTTTTGAGTTGCTGTCAGAGTCCGAAGATGAGGCAGCGGGCGCGGAACTCTTCTTGGCGTAGTCGGTCACGTACCAACCGGACCCTTTGAACTGTACGGCGGGAGCTGACACGGTTTGGTCAATCCGCCCTCCGCACTCGGGACACTTGGTGAGCATCTTGTCGGAGAACTTCTGGATCTTCTCAAAACGGTGTTTGCACTTCTTGCATAGGTATTCGTAAAGAGGCATGGGTGAGGAGATTCTAGAGTTCGAAGGCAAGCGGCGTCAATTTGCGGGCCACCGTTTGACCCAAGGACGGTATTGGGAGGACACTGGAAAGCCAACCATGAAGTGCAGGTTAAAGAATCAGCCTAGCGTCGCGCGGTGGCTGGCGATTGCCTTGCTCTGCGCCCTCGCAACCGTGGGAACAAATATAGTTGGCCAACAGGATCTCCACAGAACCCCCGATAACCTGAATCGTCAATTTGTCCCGGTTTACCAGACGTCCCCGGGAACTGGAATCCTGGTGCTTAGCGTCTTCGCCGAGAAGTCTTCGGTTCCTTTGGATCGACAGGCTCTCCTGAAACTAGTCAATCGCGCAGATCAGAAAGTCACGTGGCAGGCAACGGAGGATGCATCGCGTGGAGCGTTCACCGAAATCACTTTCGGTGAATACGACGTTGAAATCAGCGCAGTCGGGTATTCGAGCGAGCATAGAGAGGTGCACGTCACGAAATCAGACCCGATCCTTTTCGATATCGTGCTTCACCGCGACCCATCGGGGATTAATTTGGACGTAGCCGAGCACATGATGTCGGCCAAGGCGCGAAAAGAAACCAAAGCAGCAGTTGCGGCATTGAAATCCGGCAATTACCCGAAAGCCCAAAAGCACCTGGATTCGGCATTCAAGGTCGACCCTTCGAGTTCGGAGATCAATTTTCTTTTCGGATATCTGAATTTCCAGCAAAACAAGTTCAAGGAGGCCACCGGCTTTTTGGCAACGGCGACGACTGCGAATCCGCACAACGGCGCGGCGCTAACGTTGCTGGGAAGGGCGTTTCTTGAGCAGCGGGACTACGAGTCAGCAAGGCCGGTGCTGGAGCACGCTGTCGTGGAAAGTGCGGAAAACTGGTTACCTCACGATCTACTCGCGGACGCGTACTTTCATCAAAAGGACTATGCGAAAGCACGCGACGAAGCGGAGACGGCGATTGCCGAGGGTAAGAGTCAAGCGGGTGCGGCGCGCCTCGTGCTGGGTCAGGCTCTTATCAACCTGGGACAGAATGCGCCGGGTATCGCGGCTCTGCAGGCGTTCCTGGCTGACTCGCCACGGCACCCAATGGCTGGCAGCGTACAGAGGTTAATCGCAGAACTGCAGCAAAGTTATTCGAGCGACCGATCGGCCGCAGATTCAGAGGATACAAAGTCCCGACTTGCGGGGGTTGATCCTTTACAGGCGTTATCGGCTCCGGGGCTCGAGATGAAAGCATGGCAACCGCCCGGAATCGACGAAACGGAGGTTGCACTCGCTAAGGGCGTCACTTGCCCGGTAGAGAAGGTGCTGGACGAGGCAGGGAAACATGTGGAGGAACTGGTTCAGGATGTAACAAAGTTCGCGGCGGTCGAGGACTTGATTCATCAGAATCTGGACACGATGGGAAATCCGATTCGCACCGAAACGCGGAAATACAACTACGTGGCGGCGATCACGGAACCCGAGCCGGGTTATCTGGCAGTGGATGAGTACCGGGCGGACAAGTTAGAGCTGAGTGATTATCCCGACAAGATTGCCAGCACTGGATTCGCGTCCCTAGCGTTGGTGTTTCATCCGCACATGCGCAGCAATTTTGAGATAAGATGCGCCGGGCTGGGCGATTGGCGAGGAAGGGCGAGCTGGATTGTGAACTTCGTGCAGCGGGATGACAAACCCAATCGCATGCACAGTTACAAGATGGGTGGCATGTCCTATTCCGTAAAGTTGCGAGGACGCGCCTGGATTACAGCGGACAAGTTTCAGATCGTGCGGGTCGAGTCAGAGATGGTGCGACCGATGCCCGAAATCAAATTGCTTAGTGAGCACCAGGTGGTGGAATACGGGCCGGTGCGGTTCGATAAGAAAAACATGTCGCTGTGGCTGCCGCGCAGCGCGGAGATCTATTTCGATTTCCGGCAACGCCGCTATTACCGGCGGCACAGTTTTGATCACTACATGTTGTTCTCGGTGGATTCGGACGAAAAGCGCAAAGAGCCGCACAGCTAGAAATCAGAGCTTGCTCAAAAATCGACTCGCGGTTGCCGATCCAGGCCACAGCAAGTCAAGCCACGCTTTACTTCTCGCGGTGGAAACGATAGCGGCCGCCTTTCTCTCTCGCCACCTGCTCGGCAACTTTCAGGAAGGCACGGCCGGCGTGGGTCAGGGATGATTCCTGGCGGTACACCAGACGAAGCTTGCGTTGGTAATGCAGGTCGCGGACGGGGACTCGGATCAGTTCTCCGCGCGCAATTTCGTTTTCGACGCTGATCTCTGGGACCAGAGCTACGCCATTTCCCATCCGGACGAAGCGGCTGATGGCTTGTAGTGTGGGGAGTTCGACGTCCATGTGAAGGGGCGTCTTATGCCGCTGGAAGGCCTCGATCACTTTGTCGCGGTGCGGCGAGGTCACGATGTGGGCCACGAATGATTCCGCCCCGAGCTGGTGGACGTTAACTTCCTTGGCCGTTGCGAGGGGATGGCCGGGGGGCACTACAAAAACCAATTCGTCGAGATAGACGACGACCGACTTGAGCTGCGGCTCCTGCGGATCGTAGGAGAGCACACCGAGTTCGGCGTCGTGTTTGAGCACGTCGTCGGGGATGTGACTGCCTAACGAGCGACGGACTGTGATTTTGATGGCGGGGTGGTGGCGGCGGAACTCGGCGAGAACCGGCAGCAAGTAGAGTGCGGTGAATTCATTGGCCGCGATGGTGAGCTTGCCTTTCTGCAGTTCGCGGAGTTCGACCAGGGCTTCCTGGGCATCCTGGCGAAGGTTGACCAGCTTTTCGGCGTATTCCTGGAGCACGCGACCGGCGTCGGTGAGGGTACCGTCGCGGGACGTGCGGTCGAAAAGAGGCTCGCCGATCTCCAGTTCCAGCTTGCGGATGGTCTGGCTAACGGCGGACTGGGTGCGAAAGAGCTTTTCGGCAGCGCGGGAGAATTTACGCTCGCGGGCCACGGTGAGGAAGACTTCGAGTTGGGAAAGTTCCATAGTCGGTCTTTGGTCGGTCGTCGTTGGTCGTTAGCCGTTCGGCCGCGAGATTCCTACAGCACCTACGGGATTCACGGGCTTATGGGCGTTTTTATGATTTCCTTCATGAGCATAAGTACAGCTTATAATATTGGCGCGTCTAATCATACTACAAACATTATAAGCTTTTCTTTCATCTGTCGGCGCCGATAAAGTATGGGAAGTCATTTTTCCAGGAGGCATTCAGGATGAATCGGCCGCGGATTATTTTCTTTGACACCACGCTTCGCGATGGAGAGCAGTCGCCGGGTTGCAGCATGAACGTGCAGGAGAAGCTGCGATTGGCCCAGCAATTGGATCGTCTTGGCGTGGACGTGATTGAAGCCGGATTCCCGATCGCCTCCGATGGCGACTTTGAAGCGGTACAGAAGATTGCCGCCTCGGTAAGGCGGCCGATTATCGCGGGTCTGGCACGCGCCTGCAAAGGCGACATTGACCGCGCGTGGGAAGCATTGAAAGGCGCTGCCCGTCCGCGCATCCACGTGTTCCTGGCCACTTCCGACATTCACTTGAAATACAAGTTGCGGATGACTCGCGAGCAGTGCCTGGAGCACGCACGCGAGGCCGTACGGCATGCGAAGTCTCTCTGCGCCGACGTCGAGTTCTCTCCAGAAGATGCTACTCGTACCGACGTCCCGTTCCTTTGCCATGTAGTCGAAGCAGTGATTGCGGCGGGAGCCACGACGGTCAACATTCCCGACACGGTGGGCTACACCATGCCGGAAGAGTACGGGCAACTGATCCGCACACTGCAAGAGAACGTGGCGGGAATTCAGAATGTGGTCATCTCGACGCACTGCCACAACGACCTTGGATTGGCCGTCGCGAACTCGCTGGCAGGCGTGCAGAATGGCGCGCGGCAAGTCGAGTGCACGATTAACGGTATCGGCGAACGCGCAGGCAATGCGTCGCTGGAAGAAATTGCGATGGCGGTGCGAGTACGTCCAGATCGTTACGTTTACGAACATGGTATTGTCAGCGAGCAGTTGTTCCCCTCGAGCCAAATGCTGGCGGAAATTACCCGCGTGCCGGTGCAGCCGAACAAAGCGATCACCGGGCGGAACGCGTTTGCGCACGAAGCGGGGATTCACCAGGACGGCATGCTGAAAAACCCTTTGACCTACGAAATCATGACGCCGCAATCGGTGGGCGTGCCGGATTCGCGTCTGGTACTGGGAAAACATTCTGGCCGTCACGCTTTGGCAATGCGCTGCGAGCAGTTGGGACACAAGTTCGAGCGGCGTGAACTGGACGAAGTCTATCGGAGGTTTGTAGTACTGGCGGATCGGATCAAGCGAGTGCAGGACAGTCATTTACTGGAACTGATTCATGACCTCGGGAGCGGCGACTTCGCGGCTTCGGCGAAGAAGGTTCCACAAGCGGCCCCGGCTACGATTCCTCTACCGCGCGCGGCATCTGCGGCAGCGGGTGGTCACGAGTCCTTCCCGACCCCGGCAATGGCGGCGCATGCGCCACGGCCGAATTCATTTGGCGAGCATCAGGGTGAACAGGAAGACTACCTCTGGGGTGTGTAGGAGACTTCGCGGGGATTCAGTCGCTGTAAGCCAAGAGTTGCAAATCATTGTTTCAGGGCGGAAGCAGGTTTCTGCTGCCGCCTTTGTCATTTTCCAAGTTGCATCGTATATCCTGTCTAGCGCGAACACGAAAACCCTATGCGTCTTACGATCACTTCTCTTCCCGGTGATGGAATCGGTCCTGAAGTAATTGCACAAGCCATCGGCGTTCTTGAGGAAGTGACCAAAGGATTTGGCCACGAACTCGTCATCGATGAAAAGGAAATCGGGGGAGCGGCGCTGGCGAAGTTTGGCGATCCTCTGCCTGCGGCCACGGTGAAATCCTGCCTGGCGGCGCAAGCCGTTCTGCTGGGAGCGGTGGGAACTCCCGCCTATGACCACAATCCACGGGAATTGCGTCCCGAAGCCGGACTGCTGCGGATACGACAGGAACTGGGAGCGTTTGCAAATCTTCGGCCAGCAGTCTTTTATCCAGCGCTGGTTGCGTGTTCCCCCGTACGGGAAGAAGTAGTGCGCGGAACCGACATTCTGATTGTGCGCGAACTGCTCGGTGGATTGTATTTTGGGCAGCCGCGCGCGATCGAAGGAGACGGTTCGACCCGGCACGCCTTCAACACTATGCGCTACAGCGTCCCCGAAGTGGAACGCATTGCCCGCATAGGATTCACGCTCGCTCGCGGGCGTCGCAAGAAGGTGTTGTCCGTGGATAAGGCGAATGTGCTGGAGTGTTCGCGCTTGTGGCGTGAGGTAGTGACTCGCGTAGGCGCGGAATTTCCGGATGTTGAACTGGCTCACCAGTATGTGGACTCGGCGGCGATGCTGCTGGTACTGAAGCCGGCGCAGTTTGACGTCATCCTGACGGAAAACATGTTCGGGGACATTTTGTCGGACCAGGCAGGCGGTGTGGTGGGAGCGCTGGGCCTGCTGGCCTCTGCCAGTATTGGCGGGCCTGTTGGACTCTATGAGCCGGTACACGGGTCGGCTCCCGACATCGCCGGCAAAGGGATTGCCAATCCGCTGGGCGCGATCCTGTCGGTGGCGATGATGCTGCGGCATTCGTTTCATCTTCCCAAGGAAGCCGAGTGTGTGGAAAGCGCGGTCGTTGCTGCGTTACAAACGGGATTGCGCACCGCAGACCTGGCGCGAGGCGGCGAGAAAGCGGTTCGCACCGAAGAAATGGGAAAGGCGATCGCTGATATTGTGCGCGGTAGCGCGCGGAACGCGAAATCGCACTAGGGTCGCGAAACGGCACTCGCGAAGTAAGGCCCGCAAGTTACCTTCGTAATCTATCTTCTCTGAGAATGTGGAATAACAATGGGACCGCACGCCGATGGATTCATGGGATGCTTGCCAAGTGTTCCAATTCGTCCTGCTCGGCTTCCTTTCGTTTTCTGCATTCTGGCAGATTGTTTCACTTCGAGAAACGGAACTCGCACCATGCACCGGAAACAGCGGTGACGGGATTCTGCGGAGGAGTGGAGATGTTCTGGCTCTGCGAGCATTGTGCTGCGGAATTCACGCTGGTTCGTGATCTGGAGCAAGGCGTTCGCCTAGTCCCGCTGCGCGCCCGGCGTCTCGCGCGGCTTCACAGCTTGCCAGGAAACGGGACTGTCGTAGCACTGTAAGCGCCGCTGATGGAATACCAGCGGATGCGAAGAACTTCCACGAACATTCGAAAGCCATCGCGGAAGGGATGCAGGCGTGTGCCCTCACTGTGCGCCCAGACTACAGGAACTTCCTTCACGACGAGTCCCGCGCGGCGCGCCAGAAACAGGATTTCGGGGTCGAATCCCCAGCGCTCGATTCGCTGGAGCGGGAAGATCTGTTGCACAGCTTCGCGACGGAAAGCTTTAAAACCACACTGCGTGTCGGCAAAATTCAACCCCAGGATCACGCGCAAAACGAGATTGAAGATGCGTCCAAAAAGCTGCCGGTACAGGGGTTGGCGTTCGGTTTGCAGTTCGGCCTTAAGCCAGCGAGAACCGATTGCAATGTCCGCACCGGATGCGATCGCGTCAAGCAGATGCAGCGCTTCGCCGACAGGTGAAGAGAGATCGGCATCGGTGAAAAGGCAGATTTCACCCTGGGCATGGAGCATACCGTTTTTGACGCTAAAGCCCTTGCCTCGATTGCCGGGGTTTTTTACCAGGCGAATCTGCGGATGCGATTTGCCGTAGTCGAGTACGATCTGCGCGGTATCGTCCCGGGAACCGTCATCTACCACCAGGATCTCGACGTCCCAGTTGTGCTCACGCGAATAACGGACGAGTTCATCGAGCGTAGGCCGAATGCGGCCGCTCTCGTTATAGGCGGGAATAATAATGGAATGAAGCATTGAATGATTGAGTCATTGAATCATTGAACAACCTGGGAAGCGAGGTCAATGACTCAATGAATAAATTTTTCAATAACTCAATTGTTCATGCCACTTGGCGGCGTCTTTCGAGCATGGAGAAAAATTCGGCGACGAGTTCATCGTCCCAGAGTCCGGCTTTCGCTTCTTCGCGCATGGTAATCGCGGCTTGTTCATGGGCGAGAGCTGGCTTGTAGGGTCGGGCGGTGCGAAGCGCATCGTAGATGTCCACGACCTGGAGAATGCGTGGTAGAAGCGGGATTTCGCCGTCTCGGAGTCCGTCGGGATAGCCACTGCCATCGGAGTGCTCGTGGTGGTGACGAATGATGGGAAGAACCAAGCGCAGCGACTTCAGCGGACGGCAAATGGCTTCCCCGGTGAGGGGGTGCTGCTTCATGATCACCCATTCTTGAGGAGTGAGGTTACTGCCCTTTTTCAGAATTTCATCCGGCACACTGATTTTGCCGAGATCGTGCAGGTAGCCGCCCCGTCGCAGGGCGACGAGGCTCTCATCATCGAGGCCGAGGTAGCGTCCGAGTTCGGTAGCATTCTGGGCCAGACGTTCGCAGTGGCCTTCGGTGTAAGGGTCGCGCGACTCGACGCTTAAGCCCAGCGAGCAAATTACCGACTCTGCGGTCTCCAGTTCGTCGGTAAATTCCTTGAGCTTTAGCAGCGACTTGACTCTGGCAAACAATTCTTCGGGGCTCAATGGCTTAGTGAGAAAGTCGTCAGCTCCACTTTCGATGGCTTTAATGCGATCCTCGTGCGCGTTGAGCCCGGTAATCATCACGATTGGAATCAAGCGGGTGGCCGCATCGTCCTTCAATTCGCGACAGAGTTCGTAGCCAGTCTTTCCCGGCATGATGACGTCGAGCAGGATCAGGTCAGGCTGTTCGCGGCGGATTTCCGCTTCCGCGTCCGCGGCGCTGGATGCGACCGTAACGTGGTACCCCCGGGGGCTGAGCATCTCCCGCAGCAGTTCCGCATTGAGGCGATGGTCGTCCACGACAAGAATGGACTGCCGTCGTCGACCCGAAATCACCTCACCCATAGAAGGATAAGAGAGGGTACGCTGAGAAAGGGTTGTCCGTGGGGGCCAGGGGGGAACGTTCATAAATACGCCTTGGGTTGATTTTATCCGATATGGGTCCACGTGACCCGTGAAACCGAACATTTTGCATGTTTATGGATCATGGCGGGCAATGTTCCGTAGTGCCAAGCTCAAGCCACTATGTTTCGACGTGGATGTGCATTGTTTTGCTTTCTACTCTTGATAGGCGTTGTCGAATGCGCCGGCGTTTCGAAACCGCATGTGATTTTGTTTGGTAAATGGACGGCGACGAAGTGGCCGAACGCTACCGGCGAGAAGATGTTCGATCTGAAGGTGCGACCGCTGCTGGTGGACTCGCGAGTGAAAGAGTACTCGACTGGAAATCCGCATGAGGTGACCGACCGACTGTTTGTGGTTCGGCGCGTATTTCGAATCAATGACGCGCTGCCCACAGACAGTTCGGCGCGCTGGCAATGGCAACGCGGCGGATGGCTGCTCGTGGATCGACTGACGGGGCGGGTCTCTCCGATCAACTTACCGGAGTTTGATCCGTTCTATTCGACAGCGAGCTGGTATCGCGACTACATCGCCTACTGCGGCGTTTCCGAAGATGGTAAGAAGTTGTACGCGATGGTGGCGCAGGTCGGACGGCGGAAGCCGATTCTCAAGAAAGATGTGGGCGAGGCAATGGGCGATCCAGATCCGGATTCGGAGTGTCCCGCACCGACATGGGAGCGAAGCCCGTTGCGGGTGACGTTTCAACCGGACGACGATCAGAGGGTTGTGTTCTCGTTACGGAATCGAGTGGTGGATGTGGTGAATGATGCGGAAGAAGAGGACGAGTAAGCGTACCTGCCAGTTCCAGAGCTTGCTCTTGACAAGAACGGGGCCAAAGGCTAATTCTTTACCCCATCGGAGCCACTCGCCCCCAGAGTGACACACAGCGTTTTCGGGTTTTGTCAGCGCTCGCGGAAATCTGCTTGGGAAATCTAACTCACGCAAGGGCGCTTGGAGGCGTCTATCCCTATGACTTCACTCAGAGCGAAGAGTCTGCGAAACGCGGCATTGCGCTGCGGATTTGGCCTGGCACTGGCCACTACGCTGCTGTCTGCACCAGGACAAACTGCGATTGGACAAACACTCACCACGTTGCACAATTTCTCGGGATCTCCGGACGGAGCATACCCAATTGACGTCACTCTCGTAGCGGATTCGCAGGAAAACCTTTATGGCGCAACTGAGAACGGCGGTAACCGGGCATGTTTTGGCGGGGTCGGATGCGGAATTATCTTCAAGGTAACACCCAATGGCACGGAGACAGTGTTCCACAGCTTCAGCGGCCCGGATGGCATTTCGCCTCAAGGTGGTTTAACGGCCGATGGCCAGGGCAATCTCTACGGTACGACCCTCGATGGAGGAACGACCGACAACGGGACAGTTTTCAGACTCTCGCCCGACGGAACGGAAACGACTCTTTACAGCTTTGGCTTGGCTCAAGACGGAAGAGAGCCATCCGGAGGAATAGTCATAGACCACCAACAGAACCTCTACGGCACGACGGTCTTTGGTGGAGCGAGCGGAAATGGCACGGTGTTCAAGCTAACATCTGCCGGCGTCGAGACTGTGCTCTACAGTTTCAAAGGAGGCGTGGATGGCAGACTTCCCCAGGAAAGGCTAATCATGGACTCGGCTGGGAACCTGTATGGGACCACGTCACGTGGTGGCGTGCGTAACAGAGGCACTGTGTTCAAGATCACACCCGACGGCAGCGAGACCGTTCTGTTCAGTTTCGGCCACGGAAAAAACCCGAGCTCGCAGCTTATCTTCGATGGCAACGGCAATCTGTACGGCACAACCACTTATGGCGGATCGCACCACAACGGTGTCGTCTTTCGGCTGAGCCCCTCCGGCAAACTAAAAGTGCTGCACAATTTCGCCGGCACCCCGACCGACGGAAGCGCGCCCTTCGGACTGTTGATGGATCAAGTGGGCAATATGTATGGAAGCACAGCTGTGGGAGGCGCCTCCAGCTGTGGAGCGATCTACAAGTTGACGCCAACGGGCACCGAGACATTGTTGTACAGCTTTCCGTGCGGATCACTTGCCTCGCTCCCCTCAGGAGGACTAATCATGGATGCTCAAGGGAACCTCTACGGGACAACGACTTACGGATCGTCCGGATTCGGGAGCGTTTTCAAGCTGACGCCGTAGCATTTGACTCTCGACCTTACAGGGTGCGTTGGACCACGAGTCCGCGCACCCTGATCATCCAACTGCAAGCACACGCGACTAGCGATTTGCCACGAAGCCTCGCGCCGTCGCGCGAAATCTGCTAAACATTTAGCACCGTGAATACCAACCGCCTGGAAGCTTTCAGCGATGGCGTGATCGCCGTCATCATCACCATCATGGTGCTGGAACTCAAGGTTCCACGCGATACCACGCTCATCTCCCTGCTGACCATCCTGCCTCAGTTTCTCGCTTATCTTTTGAGCTTTTTGGTAGTCGCGATCATGTGGGTAAACCACCATCACTTGCTGCACGCTGCCCGCCACGCCGATGCCCGACTGCTGTGGTCGAACAATAATCTTCTTTTCTGGATGTCGCTGGTTCCGTTTGTGACCTCGTACATGGGCAACAATCACCGCGATCCGCGGGCGGTGGCGCTGTATGGGCTCGTCATGTTTTGTTGCGGAAGCGCTTTTTCAATTCTGCGATCTGCCATTTCGGCGCACCATCACGACAACGAGGACATGGTGCACTACCACCGCCGCACGCAAAGCAAGAACGTGTTTTCCGCTGCGCTTTACCTCGCTTCGATACCCCTGGCGTTTGTGAATGTGTACATCTCGTTCGGAATTTACGTGTTTGTGGCACTGTCCTATTTCCTGCCGGAGCGCAAACTAGTGGAAGCCAGTTAAGTGGTGCGGGTGGTCGCGACGCCCCGCTCCGCCAGTCTGTTGAGTCAGGTTAGCTTCGATACGTTTTCGGAAAAGGTGCCGACTTCCGACTTCGTACTTGCCTCTCTCAGGCTATAATCCTCCCTTCGCCGTGCGGATCCTCCTTCTCAGCGATATTCACAGTAATCTCGAAGCGCTCGACGCTTGTCTGGCGGCTGCCCCGGCCCATGACCTTGTCGTCAATCTCGGAGACACGGTCGGCTATGGGGGCAGTCCGAACGAAGTCGTGGCGCGGGCGCGATCCATCGGAAAAGCTTTCGTTCGTGGCAATCACGACAAGGCGGTCGGCGGCCTGATGGACCTGGAGGAGTTCAACCCCATCGCTGGCCTGGCGACGATTTGGACGCGTGACAATCTCACCGCCGCAAACCTCGAATGGGTGCGCTCGCTGCCGCAGGGGCCAGTTCGAATTGAGGAGGTTCCGGGCGTGCAGTTTGTTCACGGTTCGGCTGCTGATGAGGACGAATACATGGTCAGCGCCCGAGACGCGATTGTTCCCCTGATCGGCGATCCTGTGCCAGTAACCTTCTTCGGGCACACCCATCTGCAAGGGGGTTTTACGCTTCAGGGGCAGGTTAGCGAAGCATACCGGCCGGGGTACCGGACCGTGGGTCAGCCCGAGTCGTCAGATTGGCCGCTACGGCGGGACCGCCACTACCTTGTGAACCCCGGCTCCGTTGGCCAACCGCGCGATGGCGATTGGCGCGCTGCTTTTGCCGTGTTCGACACAGAAGCATGGATTGTGAGTTTCTATCGCGTGCCGTACAACATTCGCGTGGCCCAGGAGAAGATTCTCGCTGCCAGTTTGCCCCCTCGACTGGCTACCCGACTTGCGACGGGACGATAACGGGGCGGAGTTCGACTATGTCTTCATGGAATCGCCGCCATGTCTTTCTGCCTGCAGGTTTGTTCTTAGCATCCACGCTGGTAAGCCTGGTGCCGGCAAGTGCGCAGTCGGAATCTCGTCCGGTCTCGACTAGCCGACGGGAGCGCCGTAAGGGCGCAGGTGCCGAGGACAAGAAGTTTGAGATCACTGTCGGCGGCGTGACGCGCAGCTATCTTCTTTTTGTCCCGCCGTCGGTTACAAAGGCTCATCCGTTGCCGCTGCTTCTAGTCTTCCACGGAGGAGGCGGCCATGACTACAACATGCCGCGGTTCACGGAATTTGACGAGATCGCGGCTTCGCGCAGATTTATCGTTGCCTATCCGGAAAGCGTGAATACGCATTGGAACGACACGCGCGCACTATCGCCTGCAGACGATGCCGGGTTCGTGCGCGCGCTGATCGCGGAACTTGAGCGCGCGTACCCGGTGGACCATGCTCGCGTCTATGCGACCGGCATTTCTAATGGCGGATTCTTCTCGCAGCGCCTGGCCTGCGACCTCTCCGACCAGATTGCGGCTGTCGCTTCGGTGGCGGCGACGATGCCCGAAACGCTAGTGCCGGTCTGCCATCCTTCGCGATCAGTGTCGGTGATGTTTGTTCAAGGGACCGCCGATCTGCTGGTTCCGATTGAGGGAGGCGCAATCGCGCGCACGCATGGGCGCAATATCTCGCTTAGCGACGCAACTCACTTCTGGGTGGATCACGATCAGACGGCGAAGAAGCCGGAGTCGGCCGACATGCCGAGTCATGATACGAACGGTACAAAGGTACGCCGCGACGTTTATGCGGGAGGCAAAGACGGGTCGGAGATTGTCGTGTACACGATTCAAGGCGGAGGGCACACCTGGCCGGGCGGCACGCAGTATCTGCCGGAGATTCTGGTGGGCAAGGTGAATCACGATCTAAAGGCGAGTGACGCGATCTGGGAATTCCTGGCGCGGCACACACGCAAATAGACATAAATTCTGCAATCCGATTCTGCGTTCTGACTTCACACTTCTGACTTGCCTTCTGTAAACTCTCATCATGTCCGTTGCCGCCGCTCATACTGCGCACGTTGACGGCGGAGCCCGGGGCAATCCCGGTCCTGCCGGATACGGGGCCGTCATCCACGATCCTCAGGGAAAGAAAGTTGCCGAACTCAGCGAATACCTGGGGCACCACACCAATAATTACGCTGAATATCAAGGACTGTTGGGTGTGTTGCGCTATGCTGTCGAGCACCAGATTTCCGCGATCCATGTGGTCAGCGATTCGGAGTTGATGGTGCGACAGATGAACGGGATCTACAAGGTGAAGCATCCCGAACTGCGCAAACTCTACGATGAGGCGCAGCAGTTGGTGCGGCAGTTACAGCACTTTCAGATTCGACACGCGTTGCGAGAGCACAACCAGATTGCGGATCGACTGGCAAACGAAGCCATGGACAAGGGAAAGCCAGGCCGCGGGCCGTCTCGAACCTAGGCGATCATTTCAAATCTTGGCTTGGGCGGCGGGATCGCGAACGAAGATCAGCGTTGGTGAGTCCTTGTAGGTTGCGCGCCCGTTTCCGCGATAACCGCACTTTTCCGCAACACGAATCGATGCCTTGTTTTCCGGGGTGATGATGCAGGCTGTACGAATCGCTCCGAAGTGTTGGTCTCCCCAAGCGACAACTGCGCGCACCGCTTCCGTAGCATAGCCTTGTCCGTGAGCGCTGGGGATGAGGGCCCATCCGCACTCGGGAGCGCCGTCGAGGGAAGGCTTGAGATCGCGGTGATAGTCGGCAAAGCCGATTTCTCCGATGAAGGTGCCTGTCGCTTTCTGCTCAATCACCCAATAGCCGTACCCGAGCAGTTGCCAGTGGCCGGCGTAACGAAGGAGGCGGCTCCAAGTTTCTTCCTCGGTAAACGGACGGCCGCCGATGAAGCGCGTGACGGCGGGATCGGACCACATGGCAGAGGCGGCGGCAAAGTCGTCGAGTCGGTGTGGGCGAAGGACGAGGCGCGCAGTCTCAATCGTGGGCACTTCCAAACCGGTTCGCGAGATTGTCGTCATCCTAGTTCTACCCAGCAGCGGGAGTTTACTTCTGCATTCTGAATTCTAACTTTTGACTTGTTCTTTACTCGCCCGCGGAGTGGTCGTGGATGATTTTCCAGCCTTCGGGGAATTTGCGGAAGACGAGCGTGAATAGGCCATGGGGAGTCTTGCCGTCGGACATGGTGAGATGGAATTCGCCACGCACGAAGGCAGCGTCGGGGCCGAGTATTTCGATGCGGACGTTGGCGAATTCGAGCTTACCCATTTCTTTTCCGTCGCCGGTGTACGCCTTCTTGTAGCGATCGAAAGCGGGCTGCCATCCAGTGGTTTCATGTCCTCCGGAAAAAAAGGTGAGGTCGTCGGCATGCCAGTAGCCGTCCATGAAAGCCTCGAGGTCGTGGCGGTTCCAGGCCGCTTGCTGCTGTTCGAGCACCTTGAGAACCGCGGCAGGGTTGGGGGCGCTTTCGGCGTGCGCAAAGAGTGGGAGCGCCAACACGATTGTCAGGAAGAAAGGAAAAGCCAGGTCACGCATGATGTCCTCCGTGCGGAAAACAGTTTCGCATAGTCAGGAGTGATTGCGCAGGCAGGCGGCGGACCAAACGGATTATGGAAAGTGCTGGGAGGATGGCGTCGGGGCCTCAATGCGGAAAGAGACAAAAAACGAAAATGGCGAGCAGTGTCCGAGTGCTACATCGGACTCAACTCGCCAAAGTCAGGAAGCAAAAGTCTACGCGCGGGTCTTTTTCGAGGCTGCCGAAGCGGCCTTGACCTTCACTGTTTCCCACGGACGCTTGGGACGCGCAACATCGGGCTGATCGCGGTCTTTGATGCGATCGTATTGATAGGACTCGCTTACCGTTCCCAGCGACTCGTTGTAGAGGCTAGGCAGGGCTAGCGCTTCCTTTAGTTCTTCGGCGAACTGGTGGAGCGCCTTCAGATGGTCGGCCGTCGCGGCGACTTCGGTCTTGGTTGTCTTCAGGAACTGCTGATAGCCACGGTTGACCAGCTTCGAGATTTCGCTGCCGATCATGTATCCGGGATAGGCAAAAATCTTGGCGCCGCCGTCGTCGGTCTTCTGGATGGCCGCCGAGACGTTGTACTTCCTCAGGAATACGCGGGTTTGCGCTCCCGGAGCTTCAATCAGGTCAAAGCCATTTGACCGCAGCCATGCGACCGCGTCTTCGTAAGTGCGTTGCTCTACTTTCGTTGCCATTCTTGAACTCGATTCCGTTTACCTGAGTTTAGATGCCGTTTCCGTCTGCCGGGAGACTGGAAGATACCGGAGCCATCTCCAGCGATCATCTGAACTTCAGAAATGTCACGACGCTAGTATAGATATACCTTTTTCAGATTGCCGGCACGTTACTGTGGTCACGGGGTTTGATTCCCAATGAATACAGCAGAAGGCGGATATCCGCAAACCGTCCAGCGCTGCTTGCATGCCGGCGTTGGAATTGTCCGCAGCGAACACGCATTCTACAGAGTCTCGACGCAAATATCATCTTTGCCAGGAAAATTGTTGCGGAGGTTCGAGGCATGACTGCGGAGGTAGAATCTTGAGGTCGCAATCTTTAGGTGTTGGACTCAGGAACTTCGCCTCTGCGATCTGAGTTCTGACTTTTGACCTTCCATGCTTAAGATTCCTCATACGGCCTACGTTGCTCTTCGCCTGCACGGCGAAGAAACCTATCCGCACGAATGTTGCGGCGTGTTGCTGGGACGATTTGAAGAAGACGGCACGAAGACCGTGACGGGAGCGGTGCGCTGCAGCAATGTGAACGCCGACTCGCCGCAAAGCCGCTATCGCATTGACCCCAAGGAACTGATCTGCATTCAGCGCGAAGGGCGCGAGCTAGGCGAAGAGGTCGTTGGCTTCTATCACTCCCACCCCGACCATCCACCCGAGTACTCAGTAACGGACCTGGAAGAAGCGCACTGGATCGGTTGTTCGTACGTGATCACGAGTGTGCTGGCAAAGAGAGCTGAGATCACCAGAGCGTTTGCCCTGAGCGGTAACGGGGAAGAAGACAAGCAATTTTTGGAAGAAAAGATCGCTATCAACGAGCCGCCTTTCATCGAAGAAACTGGTTAACTCAATCAGGATCGCCGCGTTTTCAGCCCTTTTTCTGCCGCTCCTGAAAGACTCGTGAACGAAGATAGTCTGCCCTTGTCCCACGACGTCCGCGAGGCGACCCAAAAAACGTTGCGCTTGTCTAAGACGTGTTCTGGACGTGACTACACGTACCGGAGTCCGCACTCCGTGAGGACAATATGGTGGGCGAGTTGCTGGAAACCAGCGTTTACTCGGTCAACGAGAAAGAGGGCGATCCTGCAGAAACAATCCCATCGAGCGAAGCAAACGCAGCATTCGCTCCATATTCTGAATATTCGGAACTGAGCGGCCCACTCATCGCAAGAAGAGGCCGTGCCTGTACTTTACAAAGAGCGCGACGAGTGGGCCGAGGGGTATCGCCTTTTCAGTTGCGAGTCGCGATCACCTCAAGGTATTCGGCGGCAACCTTAGTGGTGTGGTCCGCAGCCTGGTTGTGTGCCGACCAGAGGCTTTCCAATTCGCCATACAAGTTGTTTTGCTCTTGGGGGTTGAGCGAGGAAAATGCGCGGGACATGGGGCCGTAGTTAAGACGGAAAAATTCGACTACACCGTCGGGACCGAACGGATATTCAAAATGGTAGGTGCGATGCGTAAACGTCACATCGGCGATGCCGTCACGGAAACGTTCTTGGACGGTCGCCTGGTCTCCCCACAAAACAGGTGACGGCATACCGGAAGGAGCGATGTGGCGGCCTATGGTTTTGAACATCTGGCCGATAAACCCGGATGGAGTCCAGTTGGCCATGGCAATCATGCCGCCGGGGCGGCAGACGCGAGTGAGTTCAGCGGCGACCAGTTCCGGACGCGGTGCGAACATGGCTCCGACAAGGCTCACGACCACGTCGAAGGATGCGTCTTCGTACGGAAGGGATTCGGCGTCGCCTTCTTCGAACGCGATATTGAGGCCTTCGGCGGCGGCGCGGGCTCGGGCCTTTTCCAGCCAGTTGGTGGCGATGTCACAGCCGGTGACGTGCACACCTGCTCTTGCAGCGATCAGGGCGACTTGTCCGGCGCCGCAACCTACGTCGAGCAAACGCGTTTTTGGTGGGATGACCAGGTGCCGGAAGAAGACTTCCGCGTCTTTCTCCATGTAGCGCGAGAAAAGGTCGTAGTCGCCCGTCATCCAAGTGGCTTTCAGGCGGCTCTTGAGTTCGGCGAGTTGGTTGTCGTTGGTGGCTAGTGTTTGAGTTGCGTTCATTTTACTTTCCTCGTATGTAATTTGGTTTCGTTCTATTTTGTCGAGCGGAATTAGGGCCTCAAGCGATCTGGCGCGTCATGGTTCTTAACTGGTTTACCGGCAATGGATCTCGACATTGCATCCATTGAATTCATTTGTGACTGGCAACAGGAGGATGCGTGGTGTTTCACAGCCACGATTTGGTTTGGCGGAGAGCCACAAAGGTCTGCCGTTTTCGAAGAGGTGGTCGGGCCAACCCTCGCGGTGATTCAAACCCAGTTGGACTGTGTAACGGCCGTCTGGATCCAGCTGTAATTTCTGCACTTCAATCCAGAGAGGCGCGCCGCCTTGTTGGTCTTTGTAAATAGCGAAGACAATCGGGACACTGCCTTCGCGACCGCGAAGGGTTCCTAAAAAGTTGACGACGCGACGTACGTCAGGTATCGGATTCAAGGTCGTTGTTGGATCGTGGCTCCATGAACAAACTAGTGACATATGATCTCCTCACAAATTCGGTTGTAAGTAGGGAGAGGCAAGATCGTGTCGCCTCCCGGTGGCGACTTTGACATCAAAGAGTCGGCCGTTTTTTCACGGATTGCCTGTCGTTTTGTAGTTTGATCACGGCTCCCAGTTCGGGATGACGCGCGCTGACAAGAGACTTCTCAGCGGGTGCGCCGAAAAGTTCAGGATGCAGGTAGGTGCCGCGCTCTTTACCTGGTTTCGATTGTTCGACCGGGATGCGGTGCGCGTCCGCCCAGGCATCGTGACGAACACCGGTAACCTGCCACGAGACCTTTACGTTCGGCTTGTCGGTTTGGATGGCGAAGCGGTGGTCGGCAATTTCATTGGATACGACCACCTGCGCGAACTGGCCAATAACCGTCAGTTGATATCGGAAGTCGCGGTTCAGTGCTTCGAACCATTCCGGCATGGTGACAACGGCGTTACCTAGGGCGTCCGTGGTGACGGTGCCGTTATAGATGTTCATCATGTCGGGAGACTCGACGAAGGAGTGATACAGGTATTTGTTCGAGGGGTCGAGCGGGTGGTCGATTTTGAAAGAGCCACCGGCTTTTGACAGGTTGCCGTCGACATCGACGTCGCCGACGAAGAATGCGGCAAACCCTCCTTGAGCGGCTTCGGCGTAGATTGCGTCACCGCCAAAGTCATTGACCCCGATGACGCCGATACCTCCGCCCGAGTTGCTTGTACCGAAAACGCCTCCGCCGGTACCGTGAGCCACCCCGATTACACCAGATCCGGCACTGGAACTGCCGAGAGCTTCTCCCATGACTCCAGTTGCGTTCGATCCTTGAACCTGACCAACGACACCGAATCCAGTATTCGAAGACGACGCGCCGAAAACACCCACTACGTTTCCAGCATTGCCGCTGGCCGACTGGACTCCCACAACAGCAATACTGGTTGCGGCGGTGTCCGCTGTCATCGTATTGCTTGCAATTCTGCCGGTTGCGAGCACGTCGCCGACAACGTGGAGCTTTTCGGCGGGCGTCGCGGTGCCAATGCCGATATTTCCGTTGGCGTCCTCCGATACAGTTGAGTTGCTGATCGTATTTTTTGCCGTCCAGAGCGGGAGGATATTCGTTACTCCGTTTCCGTGAACCACCGGCGGAAGCTTCCCCGCTTTTACATCATTTCCCGGCGATCTTTCGTCTCCCGATTGCATCGCCGGCAGAAACGCCGACGGTGGTTTGCCGCCGAGGGTTTCGGCATCCATTGCTTTCAGGGCGTAGGGCACACCCAACAAGAGCGTGCGCGGTTGTTCCTCCTTGCCGCTGGCGCGAACCCCAAGCCAGCGGGCTTCGCCGTCGGCGAACAGTTCCTTCGGTAGGCCGGACGCTTTGCTGGCGCCAAGTTGAATGGAGTAGCGGCCGGATCTGTCGGGTTCGACATTTTGAGTTTCCATCCACAGAGGCGCACCACCCGCTTGCTCTGCGTATAGGGAGAAGGTGACTCCGACAATTCCGTTAAGTGGCTTGCGGTCGGTGTCGATCAAAGTGCCGGAAAATTTCACGAGGCCGGGAACAACGCTGATGGTCTTAGCCGCATTCTGAGCCACCAGCGGAAGCGCGCAGCAAACCAGTACGAAACTTGCAAACATCCGAACACTATTACAGGACCTAAACATAGATGCAGTTTCCTCTTCACTTCTTGAATTGGTTGTTGGGTTAAAGGAGCCGATTAGCGAGATAGTGACGAACCTAGGGCATGATCTTGAACACGTTGCCCTCCTGTTGATCCACAAGAAAGTTCTTGAAGGCCGTGCCGTAGAGATTCCCAGCGTTGTCGCGGAAAAGCCCCGCAAACGGGACTGCCCCGTCGGCATCGCCAGTGAAGGAATGCAAGACAGTGAGTACACGTGCCCGGCTCAGTTGAAAGACGGTTCCGAGGAAGTCCTGGCCGGGGCCGATTTGCGTGGTGCCGTAGAGGTTCCCGCTCGGATCCTGCACCAGTCCACCATTGGGCAAGGCGCCATCGGGCCCACCCGTGAAGCTGTACAGCCGCTTGAATCGTCCGTTCTTCTTGATCTGAAATAGAGTCCCGTTGCCGGAGTCGCCGCCCTGCGATGTGCTGCCATAGAGGGTGCCGACTTTGTCGAGCAGTAAACCACCTTGTGGCGCACTACCATCCGCTATGCCGGAAAAGGTGTGCAAGACAGTGAGCGTTCCGGTTGCAGAGAGCTTGAAGACCGTGCCTTTCCCGGGATCGCCGCCCAGCAGTGCAACGCCGTAGAGGTTTCCCTTCGCGTCGCGCACCAACGGCCCCGAGGGTTCGGCACCGTCCGATTTGCCTTGAAATTTGTAGAGAACGGAAAACTTCCCCGTCGGATCAACCCGGTACAGCGTTCCAAATCCCGGGAAGGGTCCCAGACCTCCGAGCAGGGTGGCCCCGAATAGATTCCCCGCTCCGTCGGAGATCACGCCCCCGGCTGGTACTGCGGCTTCGGTGCCTTGCCCACCCTGAAAAGCGTGGAGGACTTCCTCCGTGCCGTCGCTCGAGACTCGGAACAAGACTCCGGCGCCGCCGGGACCCTCCATGGCTGTGCCATAGAAATTTCCGGCGTTATCCCGAAGTAGGCCGGAGGAGGGCAGTGAGCCGTTCGCAGTACTGAAGCTGAACAGGACCCTCTCGTCGCCGGATGTGTTTAGCTTATAAACCGTTCCCTCGCCCGCGGCGCCGCCGCCCGAAGTTGTGCCGTAGATGTTCCCAGCCGTGTCTTGAATTACTCCGGCCATGGGGAACGCTCCGTCCGGGCTGCCTTTGAACTCGTGCAGGACAGTGAAGGTCGGCGTGGTTGCTGGCTGGGCAGCGTCCACATCTGCGCTCGAGTGTTGGTTTGTACTCGGTTGCTGCGCGATGCTAAACGTGGACAGAGCTAGCACCACTGTTGTTAGAAAGAGATTTTTCATAAAGACCTCAAGGTTTTGCGTATGGTACGTACGAGAAGAACAAGGTGCGCCACCCTATCGGCGCACCTTGCCTTACTACCGTTTACCCAAGCTAATCGGCGAAATGGCGGCTTCCTTTGTCATCTTTGCCGCGTTGGGGTGGCGGGCGGCAGCGATCGACTTTTCCGCTGGCGCGCCGAACAATTCGGGATGGAGATAGAGGCCGCGCTCTTTTCCTTCCTTCATTTGTTCGACAGGAATGCGGTGCGCCTCTGCCCAGGCATCATGACGAACGCCCGTGACTTGCCAGGAAACTTCCACGTTTGGTTTGTCCGTCTTGATGGTGAACTGACGGTTCGCCATCTTGGTGGCTACGATCGCTTGCGCGAACTGGCCCATGGCCGTGAGTTGGTAACGGAAGTCCTGGTTAAGGGCTTCGAACCAGTCGGGCATGGTAACGATGGCGACGCCTTCGCTGTTAGTAGTCACCGTGCCGTCGTAGATGTTCTTCATGTCGGGGGACTCGACGAACGAGTGATAGAGGTACTTGTTCGCCGGGTCGAGCGGGTGATCGATCTTGAAGGAGCCACCGGCTTTTGAGAGATTGCCGTCAACTTCCACATCACCCAGGAAGAATGCAGCAACCCCTGTCGTTGCTTGTACAAAGAGTCCGTCGCCCGAAGATGTGTTGACGGCAGCGACGGCAGCGCCCGGCCCACGAGAGACACCCACTACGCCGTTAGCATTGGGGTCTAGGCCGAAGGTTTCCCCATACACTCCGGTGGCGGCGGACCCTAGGCCTCGCCCCCAGACTCCGCGACCACTGTTTGATTCAGTCGCCCCGTAAACCCCCCCAGTTATTCCGGCGTTCCCCGAGGCGAGGGCAACCCCTACTGTTGCGACAATCCCATCGCCGGAGTTGGGGGTTTCCACATCTAATTGCGTCGCAAAGATAGACCCGTTTGTAGATACGCTCGTGGTGAACAGGTCTTTGGCAGAAACATTGGCATTTAAGTTGATGTTGCCATTCGAATCTTGCGTCAAAGCCGAGTTGGCAATCGTGTTTTTTGCCGTCCACAAAGGCAGCGCGCCAGTTGTGCCGGTACCGTGCACAGTCGGAGGAAGCTTGGCAGCCTGACCACGATCGGGCGTGCCATCTCCGCCTGCGGATTGCATTGCCTGTAAGAACGCCGAAGCCGGCTTCCCGCCGAGCGTTTCTGCATCCATCGCCTTGAGCGCATACGGAACGCTGAGCAGCAGCGTGCGAGGCTGGTCTTCTTGCCCATCGATGTGAACACCGAGCCAGCGGGCTTCGCCGGTAGCGAAAAGATCGAGGGGCAGTCCGCTCGACTTCTCGCTTCCGAGTTGGACGGTGTAGTTGCCTTTGGCGTCTGGATGGATGTTCTGCGTTTCCGTCCAGAGCGGAGCGCCTTCGGTTTGATCTTTATAGATGGCAAAGGTTGCGCCGGACACACCGGTGATCGGCTTGCCTTGAAGGTCAACGGCTTTGCCGGAGAAATTCACCAGCCGAGGAACGGCCGGCTGGGTTGTAGTTGAGGTCTGGGCGTTGATCCAGGAATACAGTGCCACGATGACCATGAACAAGCAGAACGGATGCTTTTTCGAGCGCATGATATCTCCTTGAGAATTGAGTTTGTGGGAATGGCAGGGCGAAACAAGGCCAGGCCCCCATCTCGCCCCTGCCAAAGTGGATTAGTTTGTTTGTGCCTTGTGGTTTGTAACGATTGCGGTCAGGCCGGGATGACGCGCCGCCGCAGTCGATCGCTCCGCTGTCGCGCCGAAGAGTTCGGGATGCAGGTACGTTCCGCGCTCCACCCCTTCTTTCGCTTGTTCGACTGGAATGCGGTGAGCATCCGCCCAGGCGTCGTGACGAACGCCGGTCACCATCCACGAGACTTCCACGTTCGGCTTGTCGGTCTTGATGGCGAAGTGGTGGTCGGACATCCTGCTGGCGACGATCGCCTGCGCGAATTGTCCGACTACCGTGAGTTGGTAGCGGAAGTCGCGGTTGAGCGCTTCAAACCAGTCCGGCATGGCGACAACAGCGTTGCCGTCAGCGTCCGTGGTGACGTTGCCGTTGTAGATGTTCATCATGTCCGGTGACTCTACGAAGGAGTGATACAGATACTTGTTCGCGGGATCGAGCGGGTGATCGATCTTGAATGAGCCGCCGGCTTTGGAGAGGTTGCCGTCAACCGCAACATCGCCTAAGAAGAAGGCGGCAAACCCACCGCTCTGGTTGTATGCGAACAAGCCATCGCCGGTTGAGAAGTTAAAAGCGCCTACGCCGGACGCTCCACCAGTGCTGGTGACGCCAGAGACGCCGTAACCATCATGATCATTGATTCCTTGCACCCCCGCGCCGACAGTGGAGTGAGCAACGCCATGAACGCCATCGGGCCCGGCACCGTTTGAAGCAGCGGTGCCACGGCTCTCTCCCCAGACGCCTTGTCCAGTTCCTCCTGTAGTGATGCCATACACGCCATATCCGCTTGCCTTGTTGACGCCGGCAACGCCAGCCCCATTCGATGTGAGCGAAAACCCTTCCACGCCAAAGGTGTTGCCCGTGCCGGTTGCAGAAGAGATGCCGGTCAGTGCCGCAGTCTGGGCAATGTTCCCCTGCATTACGCCGACAATCGAACTGGAACCGCTGTCGATCGAAATGCCGGTGGAACTGTTGTGAATCGTGATTCCCGTAGTGTTGTTTGCGTTAATGATGGCAGCGGCTCCATGCAGGATGGCGCTGGCGTTGATGTCGCCTTGAACGTCGAGCTGGAATTGGGGAGATGAATTGTTGATACCGACGAAACTGCCGCTGTTAAACAGAGCGGAGTTTCCGACCGTGTTTGTGCTGGTCCAGACCGGCAGGAAATTTGCTACGCCGGTTCCGCGGACGACGGGCGGAAGCTTTCCTGCCTTAGTGTCGCTGCCGACAGCGTAGTCGGAGTTCGCTTGCCCTGCTTGAAGGAATGCGGATGCAGGCTTGCCTCCGAGAGTTTCGGCGTCTATTGCCTTTAAGGCATACGGCACGCTCAGCAACAACGTGCGCGGTTGTTCGTCCTGACCGTTGACGCGAACGCCAAGCCAGCGGGCCTCGCCAGTGGCAAACAATTCCGTCGGCAGGCCGGATGCCTTAGTGCCGCCCAGTTGGGCGGTGTAGTGTCCGGTCTTGTCGGGCTGAACGTTCTGGGTTTCCATCCAGAGCGGAGCGCCGCCTTCCTGGTCCTTGTAGATCGAGAAGGTTACGCCGGAAATTCCAGCGGATTTGTTCTGGGCATCCACAATCTTGCCCGAGTAGTTGACGAGCCGCGGAACGACGGTGTTGTTTGCGAGCTGCGCGTAAGCCGGCAGCAGGAAGCAAATCACCGCGAGATAGATTCGAAAAACGATTTTGGTGCGGAACATTGGTCTTCTCCTTGTGGTGTTTTGTGCGTGATTTAGAAATCAGTTTTGTTTCTGAATTACCCTTCGGCGTGAGCGGAAAGACAGTTGGACATTGCTCCAAACTTCAGTCCTCTCCGAAGAGCGACTTCAGGCAAATGGCAAACTCCCCTGCGCTATCTTTTGCGAAGTGCACGCTCTGAACGGTCACGGGCAAGTCGTCGCTCTCCTCGGTGTAGTCGTCGAGTAGGTCATTGAGGCGATCCAGGCGGACGAATTGCACGTGCCGTCCGCAGTGCTGGCACCAGGCGCGACCGACTTCGTTTGGGCGACTTGGCTGAACTTGCTTCCGTTGAGTTGTGGCGTCCATGTCTCTCACCTCGTTTTCTGATCCTGGAAATGCACGCTGCTCGGCAGCGATTCCTCGCAGCCGGAACAAAGGTCCGGAGTTGGACTCGTTTCTGTTTCCGTCAACTTTTCTGCCATGCAAGGGGTGACTCCGCGCGCAGGACGGTCGCGAGGAAGTCAGTACGATCCCGCTAGCCTCAAAAGGAAGCGTGACGAGCGCTTATCGCGGGTTGGTGACAGCCAGCATCTCGATCACTCGACCTGACGTAATGCCTCGATTGCTCTCCATCATGCGAAGCGCGCGTTCTCGCACGTCTGCGGGAAATGGCAAAGGCCTCCGTGTAAGCAAATCGAAATGCACGCCAACAATGATTGTGGTAGCAGCAACTTCGCCGGTTAGATCATTCGTCATCTCATGGGTAATCGTGGCGGACTTGTCTTTCACGTCAAGAACGGCAGATCGAACGGTGACGCAGTCGCCAGCGTGCAGTTCACGTTTGTACTTGATGTGCTGTTCCACGGCAGCCATCCCGATTTGTTGCGACGCCAGGCGTTCCCGGGTAAGTCCGAGAGACGAAACAAGCTCCCAGGTGGCGTCGTTGAATTTTGCCGTGTACCACATGACGCTCATGTGGCCCATGTGATCGCACTGCCAGAGACATACCGTGCCCCGATACGTAATGGGTTGTTCGGCAATCTCGACACCGGGTGTTAGCGGGAGTTCGTGGGCTCCGGCTGCAGATTGTGTGCTCATTGTCTGTTCCTATCCTTTCCGGGTTTCTCCCGGCTCTGATTTGTGTAATGAAGAAGGCCTTGGAGCGAAAGTATTTCCCGGCCCCGTGCGAGGCCGGCGAACACAGGAAGGGATTTCAAAAACCCCTGTAGCTCACAGTCACGGTTTTGGATGTCCTGCCCTGTATGTCGATGACGTACATGAAGGCTATCGATCCGTCAGTTTCCGACAGGGGCCCTTGGGCTATGGAAGGGTGGCAGGGTTGTGCCCCACCGGCAAAATTCTGTGCGAACCCTAAGCGACTACTCGGGGATGCGCCGCTGACATTTTGTAGCATCAGTCCAAACGGAAAATCATTCCCGACCGAATTCCATGCGAAAGCGCTGTCGATGGTTCCATCCAGATTATTGGTAAAAACGCCAGCGGCATCGACGTCCGCGTAGCGCAATATCTTGACTGGCCTGTCCACGGTCGTATTGTTTTTGAGCGTCATTGCAATCTTTATGGACGAAGTCGATGCCACCTGGGTTATGGTCTGCATGAGCGTCCAGATGCCGTCACTCGTGGAACGAGCGATCTTCACGGTGGTTGCATTGTGGCTCAGTACAGTTGCTGCTCCCCAGTTCGCACTATCGCCCGCGTCGGCATAATCGAGATATGAAGTGTTGGAGTTGACGTCACAGAAGCCGTATCCCTCGCCGAAATCTCCAACCGCGATGTGCTCCTGACCCAGCGGAGTCTCAAGCTGGGTGATATTCCCGTTTGCTGTCACGCAATACTTCAGATACGTGTCATTGGCGCCGGACGTGAAAGTAAACGAACAAGTACTAGTGGAAAAGGGACTGTGGGGCGCGGCTTGTGCAGCGCTCATCTGAGCTAGCGCCGCCGCTGCCTCCTTGGCGTTGACGTGGGGCGTCACTTTCGCTGTTTCAGCAAAACTGACACAGCAGAGACCTAGCAGAACAATCGCGGACTTCGTGTAACTCATTTCTTCTCCTTGGTTGTTGTGCCCGCTGCGTTGACGCAGCGGGGCTGTGGCGGATTCCATATGTCTCCGCTGTTGTCGTTCCCCTGTGTTTTCCAGAGGTATTCGGAAAGACCGCTAACGGAAATTCGGGGCTGTTACTCGATCACGAAGCTGAAGCTGACCTGGTTGCTGAGAACCGGCTTCGACGCAGAGTTGAAGTCAAACGTCATGACCTCGAGCTGGCTCGTGTCGCACTCTGCGCCCTTCGTGGTATCGCGCCAAAATGCCATCAAGGCGTTGCCTGCGGACTCGCCCCATTCCACTGTCACTTGGGGATAGATTCCCGTGAGGTTGATCGGCACTGATGGCGCAATGCAATACACGCCCGTCGATGGATTGGTAACGCTGGCGACTCCGATGGATCTCCGCACTCCGTTAAAAGGACTAAGAAGCAAAGCAAGCTTCGCCTTGGTTCCAAATCCGGCTTGTTGGGTCAACGGCTCCGGATTCACTTTGCCTGTAGTAGCGTTGTTTGCCTGTGCCAGGCTCGACACAGTTAACGCGATCACACCGGCAGTTATCGCCAGCGTCTTCCAAACTGAGTTTCTCTTCGACATCGATATCCACTCTTTCTTCTTGATGTGGGTTCTTTTCGAAGCAGGTTGCCCCTTTTCATCACGACCGTTTCCCTCGAACCTGTCGCTGCGAGGTGCAACCTGCTTTGTACTTCCCCCTTGCACTTCCCCGCTCGCATTTGCACGCGGCGTGGATGCATAGTCGGCGGAAACGCGTCGAAAGCAAATAGTGAGCGTCTGAAAACCGTCTTAAATCCGTATGACAGCCGCTAACGTCCAGAAAACATGTGGTGTAGGGGAATTTTGAGACGATGGATGGCGTAGAATGTGACAAAGGTTTTGGGGTGTGTATGGCGTCCGGCGACGCGGTTTCTTCCAAGACAATCAGGTTCGGAGGGCAGTTCGAGGTTGACCTCGGCGCCTATGAACTGCGCAAGGACGGACAGCCGATCAAACTCGGCCGCATTCCCATGGAACTGCTCCTGTTCTTAATCGAGCAGCGTGGCCAGCTTGTGACCCGAGACCAGATTGTAGAAAGAATCTGGGGCAAGGACGTTTTCCTGGACACGGACAACAGCATCAATGCCGCGATTCGTCGCGTGCGGCAAGTCCTGGAAGACAATCCTGACGAGCCTCGTTATGTTCAGACCGTGGTCGGCCGGGGATATCGTTTCATCGCTGCGGCCCACGAGTCTGGCTCTTTCATTTCCCAAGGTTCCAGCACATCAACCGCCTCGGCCGAGAATCTGCTTGGCCGCAAGATTTCTCACTACCGCGTGCTTGAACTGGTTGGCGGTGGTGGGATGGGTGTGGTGTATAAGGCGGAAGACTTGAGACTGGGGCGCTTGGTCGCCGTCAAGTTCCTGCCCAGCGAAACCGTGACGAACGCTTCGGCATTTGAGCGCCTCCAGCGGGAAGCACGCGCGGCGTCAGCGCTCGATCATCCGAATATTTGCTCGATCTACCAGTTGGGCGACCATGAGGGGCAACCGTTCATTGTCATGCAGTTGCTGGAGGGCCAGACGCTGCGGGAATGGATTACGGCCGAGGCGGGGCAGGCGACGGCGGACCGCGTAGCAAGACTGGCGGATTTGGGCGTCCAGATTTGCGAAGGCCTGGAGGCAGCGCACACAAAGGGCATTATCCATCGCGACATCAAACCAGCGAACCTCTTTGTCACTAGCAGGGGTCAGGCAAAGATTCTGGATTTTGGCGTGGCCCAGTTCAGCGATCCGGCGGAGCTCGCGATCGAAGAAAGTGCCGGAGAAGAAGATCGTCACGGAATTGCTGCGCCGCACGTAACCCGAACCGGGATGTCGGTGGGCACTCCCTCCTATTTATCGCCGGAGCAGATCCGGCGCGAGAAGCTGGATGCGCGGACAGATTTGTTCTCCTTCGGGCTTGTGCTGTACGAAATGGCGACGGGCAAGCGGGCGTTTTCAGGCGATACGGTGACAGTGATTTGCGGTGCCGTTTTGCGCCAGAGCCCCGTGCCGATATGCCAGGCTGATCCGGGAATTCCTGTGGAGCTGGAACGGATCATCAATAAGTGTCTGGAGAAAGACCCGGACAAGAGATATGAATCCGCAGCGGCATTGCGAGAGGACTTGGCGGGACTAAGGAAGGTCCCCACGCTGCCGCTACACGGAAATCAGCGCCTGGGAGTCCGGGTTGCAATCGGCTTGGCAGTTGTTCTGGCGATTGGCGTCGGGGTTAATGTGGGCGGGGTCCGGGAGCGATTGTTCCGCGGATCACAAGCCGCTCAGTTGGCAGCACCGCAAAAGGTTCGTCCGTCGGTGGCGGTTCTGGGATTCAAGAACCTTTCCGGGAAGGATGAGAAGGCGTGGATCTCCACGGCAGTCGCGGAAATGTTAGGAACAGATTTGTCTGCCGGAGAACGTCTGCGGTTAATTCCCGGCGAGAATGTCGTGCGTATGAAGATCGACATGGCTCTGCCTGCTGCCGATAGCTATGGCTCCGAGACGCTCACGAAAATCCGAGAACATCTGAGCAGTGATCTCGTAGTGTTTGGTTCGTATCTGGCAGTTGGACAAAGTGGTGAGGGGAAGATTCGCCTCGATGTGCAGCTTCAGGACGCACGTGCCGGAGAGACCGTTGCCGTTATTTCCGAGGATGGAACGGAAGCTGATCTGGCCGAACTGGTTTCGCGAAGCGGCAGTCGCTTGCGGGAGGCTTTGAAGACGGGCACCGCTTCTCCCAACGATGCGAATCAGGTCCGAAGCGCATTGCCGCGAAACCCAGACGCGGCGCGCTTCTATGCGGAGGGTTTGTCGAAACTTCGCATGTTTGATGCACTTGCGGCTCGCGAACTCTTGCTCAAGGCGGTCGCTGCCGAGCCTGATCATGCGCTTTCGCACGCCGCTTTGTCTGCATCCCTGTCTGCTCTCGGATATGACTTAAAAGCGCAGGAGGAAGCGAAGAAGGCATTCGATCTTTCCTCGAACCTCCAGCGGGAACATCAACTGTCGGTCGAGGGCCAATACCGTGTTGCAACCCATGAATGGCCAAGAGCTGTCGAGATCTACGGGATGCTCTGGGAGTTTTACCCGGACTGCCTCGAGTATGGGTTGGCGTTGGCTCATGCGCAGACTGCGGGCGGACATGGCAAGGATGCACTCGCGACCGTAGAGAAGCTTTCAAGAACCTCGCTAGCTTCCGATAGCGACGCGCGTATCGACCTCGCAGAAGCGGAAATTGCTGACAAACTCGGTGACTTTCACCGCGCAGAAACAGCCGCGGCCAGGGCAGTTGAGAAGGGGCAACGCGTGGGCGAGAGAACGATCACAGCCCGTGCCTTGCTGCGACGCGGTAGCGTTCAAATTGCCTTGGGAGACTACAAGAACGCTGTGGGCAACTTGAGCGCGGCGCAGAGAATTTTTGCGGACCTCGGAGAACAAAAAGGTGTTTTTGAAGCCTTGCTCGACCAGGGAATTGTGGCCAGGCACCAATCGAATCTCAGCGAAGCGAAGAAACTCCTGGAGCAGTCACTCGAGATTGCGCAGCGATCCGGAGATAAGCTGAGCACGAAAGTCAGCCTTACCAACATTGGCAATGTCCTTTGGGATGAGGGAAATCTGGATGCGGGAATCGAGAGATATCGACAATCGCTGAAAATCAGCCGTGAAATCGGCCCTGAGACAGAACAGGCGGCGGCACTGAACAATATCGCCAGCGCACTAATGATCCAAGGAAAGTTCGCGGAAGCGCAAGAAGCATTTGACGAGACGCTCCGGCTCACCAGAAAAATCGGGGATCGGGACGGGGAAGGGACTGCTCTGCAGAATATTGGTGACTTCCTGCTGCGCCAAGGGAAGCTCACAGCCGCAAATCGGACAGCTCAAGAGGCATTGAAGGTTGAGCGGGAAGTTGGCGAAAAAAGCACAGAAGCCTATGCCTTGCAGACGCTGGGAACGGTGATGATGGAACAAGGAGATATCGTCAGTAGTCGCACTCACTTCAACGACGCGATGAACATTCGTCATCAGTTGGGGGAAAAAGTAACAGAGGCGGAGAGCCAGCTTGCGTTGGCTCAGCTTCTACTTGAAACTGGCGAGGCAAGGGAAAGCGAAGCAGAGTGTCGCCGGCTTCTTCCTATCTTTCACGCCGCGGGTGCGATCGATGACGAAGCATTGACTTATTCTCTGTTGGCATTGGCGCTGGCGGAACAAGGGAGATCGCCCGAGGCGCAGCAGGCGGCTGAAAAGTCGAAAAACAATCTGAATAAAGTTCAGGATCGCGCCGTTCGGATGCAGATCGAGATGTTTGCCGCTTACGTTCTTGGAATGACGAACACTCAGACATCTTCAGCGAAGGGAAATGCAGCGAATGTTGCAGAGGCGATGAGGGCGTTGGATTCGATTCGAGAGAGAGCGAGCCGACAAGGTTATGTCGGCCTTGAGATGGAATCGCGCCTCCGACTAGGGGAAGTGGAACTTCGCACCGTCAAGGCTAACTTCAGCCGGCGTCAACTAGAGCAGTTGCAAACAGACGCCCAGAGTCGAGGTCTTCTTTTGATCGCTCGCAAAGCGAAGGGATTGCTCGAACAGCACATTGCTGAAGAGGTCCGGAAACAAGAACCGTCCCGGCCCTCGAAAGATCATTGAGCAGTCCTTTTGTTCCCTTCCTGGCTTCGGCGTCGTTGACTTTCCCGCCGAGTATTCGACCTTCTTGAGGGCGGCGACAGGTACCGAATTCGATTTCGTCACGAAATGTTGCTAAATCGGAGGTTAACGGTGCGGGGAATGACTGAAAACCAAAAAGATGGAGCCGACGACCAGACTTGAACTGGTGACCTGCCGATTACGAATCGACCCAGTTTTGCGTATGTTGTTGTGGGATAAGGGCTGTAGCAGGGTGTTTTGGGGTGTTTTTGAGCACTCCGGGACCATTTGTTCAGTAGTTCGTACAGTAGAACGACCCCCGTTTTCAGATCGGCTTACTTGGTCAAGTTGCGGGCGCAGCTGTTGCAATCCATTCTGACCTTTTGGCCCTAGGTAGGCGCGATAGCAGCTAGCTCAGGGGTGTCTGGTACGCAACCGTCAGGGCTTCCACACCGTTGGCACGCGAAGAACTCAACCCACGGGAGAACGAATTTGAACCTCCGACCCCCTTGTCCCGAAGGAGATAGTTTAGTCTGTTGTTCTCGTTGCGCTTACCAAATGTGCGCTCGCGCCCCACAGTGCCGTTTCAATGAATAACGGAATCGTCAGCGCACCTTGGCGTCCAGCGCGATTCCAGACACACCAGCGATCAGAGCAAATGGCGCAGAGATTTTGCGATCGTTTTCAAAAGGTCTCTCCAGGCGGCGTTCTATGCCATTGGGGTTCGGCCGCTACTTCGCGGCAAATCGTACCTTGATGGTCTTGATCTCGTAGGGCTTGGTGTGAATCGTCACGCTTCCCTTGTCCACGGGCAGACTGCCCGCCGAAGGTTCGCTCATTTCCATCAAGTTCGTTTCCTGCGTAGACTGCGCTCCGGGCGGCAATTGCACTTTCACATCTGCGTCTTTCCCTGCCCACTCATAGATTCTCAACACCATGGCATCGTCATCTTCTGCCCATTTCATCGCAGTGAGCACGACGTTGTCCGGAGTCACCTTGATGAAAGAGTTCTGCGGTGGAAGCACGCCGCTGTGATTCTGTACCTGGGCCGACCTCAGCTTGTAGTTGAGTTCATATCCCTGACGCACCGTCTCCGCCTCGCGCCATGTACCGCCGTGTGCAAAGAGCGAGTACGTGAATTCATGATGGCCTTCGTCGGCGTGCGCGTCGGGCCAAGTCGGTGAACGCAGCAGCGTCAACCGCAGAACATTCCCTTTTGCGTCATACCCGTATTTGCTTTCGTTCAGCACGCTGAGTCCGTGTTGTGCATCCGACAAGTCGGCCCAGTGTTGCGCCGGAACTTCAAACTGCGCTTGTTCATCGGGGGTGTTGCGAGTGGTGGGACGTTCAATCGAGCCGAAAGGAATTTCATAGGTCGCCTTCTGGCTATGCACGCTCACCGGGAATGCCACCTTCAGGAGAATGTGCTTTTCCTTCCACTCTGTTTGCATACGCACATCTACGCGTGCACTTCCTGCATACAGGGTAATGTCTTGCACGAACGACGAATCCTGGAAGTGATGCTTGACTCGGATGACGGCGCGCAGCGGACCCGACTCCAACAGCTTCACTTCGTCAGCTTTGTCCAGACTCCAATATTGTTTTTCGAAATCCGCATCGATATTCCACGCGTCGTACTCTTTCGGCTTGTCCACGAAGGTTTGCAGCAAGTTGCCACAGACCAGAGTCTTAGGGCCACCAGTATCCGTTTCCGCTATTGCTAACGTTTCCTGATTGCTGCGCTTGTCGAAGAGGCTAGTGATACAGCCTGTCTGCGGATCGACCTTCAGCCGGACGAATTCGTTCTCCAAACTTCCCGCCGTAGCCTTCAAGACAGTGGTCGGTGGCGAAGACTTAGCAACCGGGCGCACATAGAACGTCGCATAGCCAAGGGCCGGCACGCTCGTCTGCAGTAGAAATCGCACACGATGCGTTTCAGTGCTATTGCTCAGCAATTGTGACGGGACGACGTGCCCGGTGGAATCGACTACTTCAATCTTGGAAGCCACAGCGGGCAACTGCACTTCTGCCTCGACGACATCCGTGCGCGACCATGACAGAGAATTATTAACAACGACCGGCGTTCCGCTCAGATGGGTATCGATGCGGGCAGATATTTCCTCCAGCGAATGATTCACAATGTCGTTGCCGGAGTGCTCGACGATATCGAGGTCACGCTTCGCTTCCAGATAATTCACGGCGATGCCGGAACCCGGCATGATGTCATGGAACTGATCGAAGAGAAGACTCTTCCATGCTGTCGTGAACTCGTCTTGTGGATAGGCTCGATGAAACAGATGCGCGAGGGAAGCGTACTTTTCCGCGTCGAGCAAAGTCTCCTCAGCATGACGGATGCTCTTCTTGGTCTCCGCCTGGGTGGTGAAGACACCGCGGTGGTATTGAAAGTAGAGCTCATTCTTCCAAACTGGGACCTGAGGATCCTGTCGCTTTTCGAGATCGGCAAAGAAGGCCGAGGCAGTACTGAACTCCACCTTTGGAAAGACCACGTCAGGCTTCATCAGCCGAATGCCCTGGTCGAGCATCGTTCGAGTCGGGCCGCCGCCGTGATCTCCGATCCCGTAGAGATACATCATCACGGGGTCTTTCGCATCCTTCCCATACATCGAAGGCATCCATGTAGCGACGTCTTCCGCCATGGGAACGGGCTCCATCGAGCTTCCGTAGTCGTGCGGAAAGTAGGTCAGCAAACGGCTGCCGTCAGGAGATTCCCACCAAAAGAACTTGTACGGGAACGTGGTAAATTCGTGCGCCCACAGGAGCTTCTGCGTGACGAAGTAGTCCATGCCTGACTTTTTGTAGATCTGCGGCAACTGCCAGTTGTATCCGAACGAATCCGGGTTCCAACCGATCTTCACGTCCACGCCGAACTTCTTCTTGAAATATTGCTTGCCGATCAGGATCTGGCGGGTAAGCGATTCCCCCCCGGGCATGTTGAGGTCGGGCTCCACCCACATACCCCCGACAATTTCCCAGCGCCCTTCTTTTACTCGCTGCTGAATCTCCCGGAATAGGTCGGGATACTTCTCCTCCATCCACTCATACGTGCGCGCAGAAGAACCGGCGAATTTGAAGTCAGGGTATTCCTGCATCATGTCGAGAGCGCTGCGATAGGTGTTGCGGACGATCTCGACGGTTTCAGTCCAAGGCCACAACCATGCCATGTCAATGTGCGAGTTCCCTACTGCGCGAACTCGAAACTGCTTCATCCATGGGCCAAGCTCCTGGAGTTTCGATTGCGCCGTTTTCAGGGAAGCGTCGAATCCGGGCTGATCTCCCGCATTCAGCTTGGCGAAATCGATGGCCTGCACAGCAGAGTCAAGCTGCTGCTTTCGCTGCGTGTCAGGATAGGCGGCAAGGATCGGCTGCACGGATTGTATTTCGATCCGCAGCAACTCCGGATCAGGACGGCTGGCGGCTGCGTCGATCAGAACTTCACTTCTGCTGAGTTTCCTGGGCTGATCGCCCACTTGCATGCGGAGTGCGACAAGAAAGCGCTGTCCGGGTTGCGCGTTTGACGTCAGCGGGATCGGCTCCAAAGTATCCGAGGTGCCTCGATAAATACTGGAACCATTCGAGTACACCGACAGCATCGTCATGCCGTCGCCCTGCAACTCAAACGCTACTTTCAGGCCAGCACCGCCGATATCGTATCCGTTGATTTTTTGCGGAACGGTGTACCAGCAACGAATGTCCTGCACGCCGCTTGTGAAATCGGCCCCCAGACTGATCGGCTTCCACGCGGAGTCATCCAAGGTGACATCTTCTGGATGCTCCACGTCGATGTGCCATCGACAACCAGTCAACTGCACTCGAGTCAACGATTGCAGTTTGTCGGTTACGTCCTTATACGGATCAGCAGCAGTCGGGGCCTGCGCCAGCGCAAAATGGGAAACACCAACACAAAAGACGAACAATGCAGCGATGCTGCTCAGGGAAAGTTTCGAGCGGGTATTCATAAAGGCGATATTCATTTCCACACCAGGGTTGCTATCGAATTTTCTTCCAGCGCGACTGTCGCTGAACTCAGCCCATGAGTCACTTCGACGGTACGCGCAGGACCGTTATTTGTCAGTACGAGTACTTTTTGGCCTCCAGGATTCTCAAAGGCAACATGTCCCAGACTAGTTGCGAGCGTCTGCGATTCAAAACGACGGGCACCCCGGCGGATGGACCGCGAGAAGTGGGCTAGGGCCCAGTACTGACCGCTCCGAATAATCTCCTGCGTATGCGGATTGACGATCAGAATCCCTCCGCACGGATACGGTCCAATGTTGGGCTTGCCTCGTTCATCGGTGGCCATATTCCAGGCAACCGCGGAGCGGCACCAGTTTGTCAGCACTGCGGTATAGGTGGTGGCCCACTTGGTCCAGTCATCCTGATAATGCGGATCATTGTAGTCGGTACTGCCTTCGGTAAAGTGCAATTCCACATCAGAGTGCGCAGCGTGGACTTTGCTCATCATCCCCGGCTCGCCAGTGTACCCATGGAAAGCAACCGCCTGAACATAGCGGCGAACATCTGGATCATCGAGCTGCGAGATGACGCGGCCCCAATAAACGAAGTTGTGATCGAGAATCCAGATCTTGGTGGGCGTATTCGTCTTCTCGAAAAGCGGTCCCAAGTGGTCAGTGAGGAATTCAGTTTCAGTTTCCTGTGACCATGTGCATGCCGGCATTTGGCCGTGTTGATCCGTATCAATCTCGTTTTGCGTTGTGATGGCCTGTATGGGCACGCCTTCAGCGGCGTATGCCTGCAAGAACTTCAGAAAATATTGCGCATACGAGGAAAGGTACTGACGGCTCATGGAGCCGCCCAACATTGATTTATTCCATTTCATCCAGCCCGGAGGGCTCCAGGGTGAGGAGAAGTAAAACACGTCAGGGTTGATCTCGCGCACCTGACGCAAGAGCGGCAGAATATATTCCCGATCATGGTCAATGGAGAAACGCGTCAGCTCCGGGTCGGGATCGCCTTCGTCATAGCTGTAAACCTTCGTTGCGGAATCAGCGGATCCGACGCACGTGCGATTCACGCTGAAAGCCATCTCCGAGGGATGAAACATCTCGTGAAGCAACTGATCGCGAAGCGGCTTCTGCAACTGGTTAATCACGTAACAGGCCGCATCGGAGAAACAACCGCCGAAACCTAGAATGTCCTGAAATTTGTTCGCTGAGATCAGACGTACTACATCTTTTGAGGGCAAGTCATTCAAGGAAGCAGCTGGTGTCGTCGCCGGCCGCCACAAAAGCGGACGCCCCGTGGCGAATCGCTGTTTGTTGTTCGTGAACCAAACGGCAACTTCTGATACCGGTTGCGTGACGCCCGCGTCGGAAGCGACGTTGGCGGTACTCGTAACTTCGGCGGTCGCGACCCGAGAAGCCGAGGCGCCTGCGCCCAACGCTCCCAAGGCCAAGGCAGAATTCTTGATAAACGTTCGTCTCGAATTCGGACTTTTCGTTTGCTTCATGCTGTCTCGGTCTCCCGTCGTCTATCTGAACTCGCCGGAGGCTTGCAGTCCGCATCGTAGCGTAAAGAAAGGGTCCGCCTCCACCAGCGGACCCTTGAGATTACCTGACAATAGCGCTCGCAAACTTCCTAGAACAGCAGCTTGAGGGAAAGCTGCATGATCCTCGGGTCGTTCGCTTTTAGGACCATACCAAACGATCCGTCGTTGATGTTGCCATCAGGTTGTTGGAACTGGGCATGGTTGAAGGCGTTAAAGAGCTCGGTTCGGAACTCCAGTTTCATCCCTTCAGTAATTGCAGTGTCCTTCAGAATAGCGATGTCCCAATTGTTTAAGCCCGGTCCAGAGAAGAATCGGCGCCTGGAGTTCCCGAGCGTGCCGAGGGTTTCAGCGCTGAATAACGAGGTATTGAAGTAGGGGTTGCCCGATCGAGGATCGCTGATGTGCAGCGAGCCCGGCGTGTAATTTGGCACATCAATCGAGAGCGAAATCGCGCCAGCGCCACCGGTACCAAGAAGGGACATATCGTCAGTTTCAAACAACGTTACGGGAATGCCGGTTGAGAATCTTGTGATGCCGCTCAATCGCCAACCTTTCACCAGCCGACTGGGACCACCCAGGCGATCGAAGGGCAACTGGTAGTCATAGCTAATGACGAAGTTGTGCCTGAGGTCGAAGGACGAAAGCGATCTCTGCCTCGGATCCAGGAGGTTGATCTGCTCGCCGTATCCAGACCCGTTGTCCATTGACTTGGAGTAGGTATAACCGGCCAGGAATTCCAAGCGCTTGAGACGTTGGCGCACACTCAGCTGAAGGGAGTTGTATGCGGACTTTCCGCTGGTGATGAAGTAGCCATCACTGCTGAAGCTTGGACCGAACGGTCCGCGAGTGCTGTTGATCGTGCCTCCAGCGACAGGGAAATACACTCCGTTTTCGCCGTTGGGCCCGCACGTTGGAGTGCCGGGCATGACTTGGGTCAGATTGGAAACGCTGAGGCAGAGAGCAGGACTGCCAGGGTTGGCTTCCAGTGATGACAACAGATGATGCCCCTGAGTTCCCACATAACTAGCCGTGAGCAAGGTCGCCAATCCGAGTTGCCGCTGGATGGAGAGTTGGTACTCCTCGGTGTAGGGCAAAACGTTCCTGTGCCAAAAAGCAGGTGACGTACCGATGGGCAAGTAGTTCGCCCAATTGATGACCGTATCTGTCGTCGGCAGCGCGACGGGAAAGCGCTGGCCCTCAATATTTCCCGTGCCACGATCTACGAAGGGTGTAACAAATTGCGGGGGAACTGGACTTCCATAGAAGATGCCGAAAGGAGCATCGCCAATTTCATTGAAGTTCGTAGCACCCTCGAACGTGCTATAAAACATCCCCCAACCTGCACGGATACTCGTCTTGTTCGGGCCACCGGTCAACAATTTGATGAGTCCGTTCTCCGACGAGGGCGAATACGCCAGCCCAAGTCGAGGAGCGAAATTGTTATAGCGGGTGGGAGCCAGAGTGCTGGGAATGCCAGGGTCTCCGGGAAACACCCAACCTGTGGGCGAGCCAGGGAACCTCGTAGACTGCAGTCCGGGCACAAGGGTTTCAAGTTGGCCGTTTTTTTCTGACCATGGCCTGCTCACATCCCACCGAAGCCCGTAGTTGAGAGTCAGGTTCGGCCTAACGCGCCAACTGTCTTGACCAAACAACCCGATGTATCGCGAACGTCCATACGATGGAAAGCCTTGCCCTTGCGAATAGTTTTTGGGCGCTCCAATCAGAAAGTCAGCGAAATCAACTCCGGTTTCGGAACCGTCGAACGTAAAGTCCCCGTTCGAGCCACCGTTGTATTCGGTTAACTGGTTGTATCGAAACTGTCCACCGAAAGTCAGCGTGTGAGTCCGGATCACTCTGGTGAAATTATCCATGACCTGAAATGTCGTCTCAGTGATTCCGAGAGGCCCACCGGATGCGCCGAACGATAGGTTGTTGTTCAGATGGATATTGGGAACGTGAGCGTATTGAGGAAGAGACGGAGAAATTCCCAGCGTGTCGGCGCCTTCCTCGAATCCTAGCGACGCCGGCGTGACATTCGTGCCTCCGGTAGGGGCATGGATGAGGAAGCGGAGTCGTGTGAGACCGAAGCGCAATTCGTTCACCGTCCACGGGCCTAAGGTCTTGGACAGTCCAACATCCGCAACCTGAGAACGGCCAGTAAAGTCGCTGCCAAAACCGGGAAGGAAGATGTTTGGGACGCTCTGGCGATACTGATCGAAGAAATAATAGCCGGAGAGCAATCCCAAGTGCGAATTGAAGTCCACACGACCACTAGCCTTGTTGTCGTTGAGACGGATTGGCGGCGCAATCGGTGAATAGAAGCCGTCGCCGGCATTGCTCGGAGGAACGAACTGTAGCAAATTCTTGGAGGGCGTGGTGAAAGCGGTGGACGGAACCTGGGCTCCCGGGAAGACACAGGTCGCGGTCGTGCATCCGGAGAAGTAATATGGCTCGTCGGCGGAGACGGCATATCCGAGGGTATTAGACAAGTCCTGCGCCCACTGAGGTCCCTGCACCGTGCCAGTCAGAGAGTCCGTCAGAGCCGAAAAATCACCGTTGCGCTCGGCGGCGGTCGGCACGGCGACCAACCCCGTTCCGCCACTCTGCCCAATGACTACGCGGTTCCCCTGATAGTCGCCAAAGAAAAACAGCTTGTCGTGAAGAATCGGGCCGCCGATCGTGCCACCGAATTCGTTCTGCTTGTGATCGTCTTTTGTGGAGGAAAAATAGTTGCGGGCGTCAAAAGAACGGTTGCGTACGAACTCGAAGGCGCTGCCGTGGAATTTATTCGTTCCAGACTTCGTAATTACGTTGATCTGGCCGCCAGCATAGTTGCCATATTCGGCGTCGAAATTGTTGGTCACGATGCGGAACTCGGCAATCGAGTCGAGGTTGGGAATGACACCCGCACCCGAAAAAGCAAATTCCTGAACCGTTGTGCCGTTGAGGAGAAAACCGTTCGACGATTCGCGCTGGCCGTTCACCGACAAGTTTCCAGCATTCAGATCGCCCGAGACATTTGAGATTTGAAAGCCTGTTGCGCTGAACGTACCGCCTTGCCCGCCTGCAAGGCCGGATGAGATAGCTGAGACGCCAGGCTGCAGAGCCAAAAGGTCCGTATAGCTGCGAGTAACCAGCGGCACCGCGGTTATGGTCTGTGCGCTGATTACCTCGCCGTTCTGCGTGCTGGCGGTATCCAACTGTACGGCGTCGGTTGACACTTCCACTTTTTCGCTCACCTGCCCCACGTTGAGCTTGATGTTGAAAACCTTCGCCGAATCCACGTCCAGGAGTATGTCGGTTTGCCGAAACGTGTGAAATCCATCTCGCTGTACTTCGACGTCATAGTGTCCGGGCTGCAAGTCCACGAAAGCAAAAAAGCCATCGGTGTTCGTCTGCCGAGAGGTAACGACTCCCGTTTCCGTATTCTTTGCTTGAATAGTCGCGCCAGAAATCACCGCTCCGCTCGCATCCGTGACAGTGCCGGAAATGCCCGCCACCACTTTCGCGTGTAGCGGCGTGTTAAGGAGAAAGAAAGTCAGCACAAACAGGACAACCGTGAGCCCGATGCATCGCCTTCCCGCGAGGACCTCTGCCCGCTTTGTGATCGTGCTGTGGCCGCCGTATTGATCATTCAAGCGCATCACACCCCTCCTGAGTTCCGTTGCCCCGAATTGCCGATCGTTCGGAATCTAAACGTTTATACGATCGGCTTTATATCAATCCTTAGGAGTCAGGTCAAGACAAAAGTTTGAGTCAGCCCGCTAATTGTATCTGCCCCTACAACTGTGACATCGTTATGTTCTTTCATAGACTCACCATGGGATCAACGGCTGCCTCAGCGTACCATTTATGGGGTTCAACTCGGAACATTTGACCTTCTGCAAATAAACGCTGCCCCGTGGATTTACGATGATCGAAGCTCCCCAGCACGGAAAACATTGACAACGACATGACGGATTTGCAATAGTCTCTCAACGCTTAGAATGTGGCGGGGATGAGTCAGGCCCGCTTTCTCTACGGGAGACCATTTGGGCGACAGTACCGTTCTCGTGCATTCCCTGGAATTACCTGCAGAGCAAGCAGGTGAACTTCTCCATTTGCCCCGCCAAAAGGCGGCCTGGCATTGGATGAGCTTCTTTGTCCGCCGTCTGCAACCCGGTGACTCTTTTCGACCCCGTACGCAGACCGAAGAAGCGGCCTTCGTGCTGTTAGGCGGTACCTGCGTAGCCGACTGGGGTCACGGTAAGAGACTCATTGGACGCCGTAAGCATGTTTTTGATGGTTTTCCGTACACGCTCTACCTTCCGGCTCACCATGAAGCCTCGTTCGTTGCAGAAACGGTCTGTGAGATTGCCGAATGTCGGGTGCCATCGGAAGCCCACTTCGAGCCCAGATTGATTGAGCCTCATGATTGCGTATCCAGCCTGCGAGGGGGCGAGAATTCGTCTCGCCAGATTGTGGATGTCCTCCCACCAGCGTTTCCGGCGGACAAACTTGTCGTCATCGAGGTGTACACACCGGGCGGAAACTGGTCCAGCTATCCGCCGCACAAGCACGACGAGCACAATCCGCCGGGTGAAGTCGATCTGGATGAGATTTACTATTTCCGCATGACCCAACGCGACGCCTTCGCATTCCAACATCTTTACGCTGGCGAGATATCCGGCGAGCAAACGGTAAAGACGCGGGACGGAGACGTAGTGCTGGTCCACGGGGGATTTCACACTGTGGTTGCCGGCCCTGGATATGACGTCTATTACCTGAATTTTCTTGCGGGATCCTCGCGCGCGTTGGCAGTCTCGGAAGATCCGCAACATACATGGATTCGCTCGACGTGGAAGGCTCCCGACCCTCGTTTGCCGCTTGTACGTGAATGACCGTACATTGAAATCCAAAGCGAAATCAGTATTGACGTGAGGGAGCACCTCTATCCGCCAAGAATCAATCTCAGCAATTGATCCCAAACAAGAACGTGGCGGTATGCTTAGGAAGGTACCAACCTCATGACACGACGCCTAACGACCGCGCAAGGCATTGTTTCCTACCTCAGTAATCAATACGTCGAACGAGACGGCCGCCAGTTCCGCTTCTTTGAGGGTTTCCTGGGAATTTTCGGGCACGGCAACGTCGCTGGCATTGGACAGGCGCTCGAGCAGGATCCTAGCCTTCGCTACTACCTGTTCCGCAATGAACAAGCGATGGTGCATGCGGCAACGGCATTTGCAAAAGCAAGTTTCCGCACAAGAGCATTGGTGTGCACCAGTTCGATCGGCCCCGGCGCAACCAACATGATCACGGGCGCCGCGACGGCAACGATCAACCGATTGCCTGTACTGCTATTGCCAGGCGATCTTTTCGCACGGCGCAACGTTGCGCCGGTATTACAGCAACTCGAATCGCCTCTTTCTCAAGATATTTCGGTCAACGACTGTTTCAAACCTGTCTCGCGATTTTGGGATCGGATTCAGCGTCCCGAGCAATTGCTGACTTCCCTGCCTGAGGCGATGCGCGTTCTGACTTCTCCGGCGGAAACCGGCGCGGTCACGATCTGCCTCCCGCAAGACGTCCAAGCCGAAGCTTTCGATTTCCCTGACGAATTTTTCAAGCGCCGCGTTTGGTGCATTCCTCGCAACCGCTGCGACCATGAGATATTGAGTCGCGCGGCAGAGTGGCTCCGACGGGCGAAGAGGCCCCTGATTGTTGCCGGTGGCGGCGTCATGTACTCAGAAGCATCGAGCGCGCTCGCGCGATTCGTTGAGTCAACCGGTATCCCCTTTTGCGAAACGCAAGCTGGGAAAGGTACATTGCCTTTTGACCACTCTCAGAATCTCGGTGCCATCGGTGTGACTGGAACCCCCGGTGCGAACATCCTGGCCCGCGAAGCCGATCTAGTGATTGGAATCGGCACCCGGTACAGTGATTTCACTACCGCATCGAAAACTGCCTTTCAGAATCCTTCCGTCCGGTTTATCAACATCAATGTCTGCGAGTTCGACGCCTACAAGCACGCCGCAGTCGCGCTTACCGGCGACGCACAGATAACAGTAGAGGAACTTCAAAGGGCGATTGGGAGTTACCACATTGAAGTGCCTTACCAAGCCCTCATCGCGACCTTCCGCGCAAGCTGGGAAACGGAAGTGGATCGCATCCACGGCGTGCGCAGAGACCCTCCTATCACCCAGGGCGAAGTCATCGGCATTGTTAACAACTTCCTCGAGAATTCGGACATTATGGTCTGTGCTGCCGGGAGCCTACCGGGAGACCTTCATAAACTGTGGCGTACAAAACAACCCGGCGGGTATCACATGGAGTATGGCAATTCCTGTATGGGCTATGAAATCGCCGGTGGGCTCGGGATCAAGATGGCTCACCCGGAACGTGAAGTGTACGTCCTGATCGGTGACGGATCTTACCTGATGATGGCGCAAGAGATCGTCACGTCATTGCAGGAAGGGTACAAACTCAACATTGTTTTGCTCGACAACCATGGCTTCTCCAGCATCGGCGGACTCAGCCGCGGGTGCGGCAACTGGGGCATGGGCACGGAGTATCGTTACCGTCGTGACGAACAATACGAGGGCGATGCAGTTCCTGTTGACTTTGCAGGCAATGCGGCGAGTTTAGGGGCATGGACCGCTCGTGTGAGCACTGGTGAGGAACTCAAAGCAGCGTTGGCCTCAGTCCGCAAGCAGTCACGCACGTCTGTCGTCGTCATCGAAACTTCCTACGACCAGAGGGTGCCGGGATACGAATCCTGGTGGGATGTTCCTATCGCAGAGATTTCAGAACGCGATGAAGTCAACGCCGCACGAAGAAAGTACGAAGAGGAACGCAAGAAGGAGCGCTACTTCTTTTGACGGAGCGAGGCTTTGGAGCTCCCAGCGCGGCTACTTTTCGTGCGCGGCACCGACCGCTGTCTCTCCCGTTGCGTTCGCATGGTGTCCGCTTGCAACGAATTGAGCAAATCCACATGACTCCCGGATGCGCAGTTCGGGCAGAAGCTTCTTGAGCACCGGCTTGCCGTGATCGCCCAATATCCTCTGAATCAGAAGCTCCGTCGCTTCACTGCCCAGCTGGTGCTTGGGTAGTTCCACTGTCGTGAGTCGCGGCCGAAACACTCCGAGCCACGGATAATCATCAAAGCTGACCAAACCGAAATCTTCCGGGCACTTCAATCCCATCTCATCAACAGCCTTGAGCAATCCGATCGTCATCAGATGGTTCGCGACATAGATTCCATCCGGTCGATGAGACAGCAAGGAGTGACCTGCGCGAAATCCGGATTCAATTCGGTAGTCGCCTTCCACGACCAGGTCAGGTTCATAGGGCAGACCGTTGACTTCCAGCGCATGGCGAAATCCACGCCATCGCTCTTTGGCATTACTGATCTTCAAAGGTCCGCTAATCAATCCGATGCGGCGCCGGCCGGCCCTCGCGAGATGACACACCGCTTCGTACGCGCCCTGATAATCATCGCTAATAACAGCATCCTTGGTCAGTTGCGGGTACGTCCGCATCACGAGGACAAATGGAACATTGACTTCCTTGATCATCTTCAGCAACCCCGGCCGAAACATCCCGGCAGCTTTCGTGAGCAAGATGCCATCAACGCGTTTCGAAAGAAGCAACTCAACCGCGCTTTCTTCTTTCTCTGGACTGTCGTCGCTATTGCACAAGAGCAGGTTGTAGCCTTGCTTGAGGGCGGCATCTTCGGCACCGCGAACTACCATCGGAAAAAACGGATTGGCGATATCCGGCACAATCATGCCGATCGTCTGGGTCTTCTGCTTGATCAGGCTGCGCGCGATCAGATTCGGGCGATAGTTCAGCTTCCGGATTGCATTCTCCACCCGCACGCGGAGGTTCTTGCCCACATGACTCTTTTTGTTCACTACGGCCGAGACGGTGAAGATTGAAACGCCGGACTCGCGGGCAACGTCGGAGATACTCGCTGCTTTCGGAGGGGTCTTGGGGTCGCTCTTTCTGGAAGAGGCCATAACTCAACAACAACATATCAGGACTGGACCTGATGTTCAAAACGTTTAGCAATGGGTTTCGGAGCTAGTCGGGGTTGGGAACCAGCACGTCGCGCACCAACCCGTCCAGATCATGACATGCAGCGATGAATTGCCGTAGCGTGCGACGAGTTGGTCCAAAAGTATCGAACTCCGCGGGGGAGAGGCCAGTTTCGCCGTAAGATCGACAAAAATCTGGGAAAGTTTTCGTAAGACTCTCTAGCACGACGCCTGAAACCGGCTCGTGAATGCGAGGATGCACCCGAATGTCGCTAGCATTGAAGCGAAGTTGCCAGGAATGGGGTGGTGAAATAACTACATCGCCGCCAATAAACTCGCTCCAGTGCATATGATTTCGAAAAGCCGCAGACAACAAGCGGAGACGATACCCGCGATCCCGGAAGAGTCGATAAGCTTTCTTGAACACCGCAACCCCAGCCCACTCCAGGTAGCCTGGGTCGATTGCGACGTCATTCTTTTCCATCTGAACCTTGAGCCAGTCATCCAACCGTCCCACCATTACGGTGCAGACCGGTCCCATGGTTTCAATATCTTTCCCGTCGCGCTCGCGCCTCCGAAGCCCGCGTTCCACCGCTTCGGCCACCGCGATACATTGCGGAACCGTGAAGCAAACGGTCGCGTTGATGCTGACTCCATGATACGTCGCCTCTTCAATCGCGGTAATTCCAGCATGCGTCACTGGAATCTTTACGATCATGTTCGGCGCAAGTTGGCTGAACTCGATCGCTTGCTTCATCATTGCGTCGCTATTTCGAAACAATCGCGGATCGGTCTGTATCGACAAGCGACCGTTCTTACCTCGCTGTTCATCAAAGATCGGCTTCAGCATCGCGGCGGCCTGAATCGACATCTCACGAACCAAGTGCCACGCAATTTCTTCCTCACAGGCGTTCGTCCGTTCTTTGCCAAGCGCTTCAATCCTCGGCCTCCATTTGGCCATTTCCTTCTTCAGCACGCCTACCACAATCACTGGGTTGCAGGTTGCGCCGACCGCCCCATGCTCAATTGCATAGGCCAGTTCCTGCGCTGACGCGGAATCGTTCCACAAACAAGTGGGCGTCGATTGCGTCATCTCATGCAACGGGCTCTTGTAAGAAGAAAGTGGGACCGGAACCAATTCTCTATCTCCGCTGGACGCACAGTATTGCTCACATACAAATTCGGGCACCCAATTCCCGCAACCTAGGACGCGGCAGGATTCTAGTGCGTTACCTTCACCGCCCCGCCCTTGATGTGTGACTGCTCGGCCGCGACCGCAATTGCCAGGGCCTTCAACCCGTCTTTACCGGTGACGCGAGGTTCACGCTCCTGCAACATGCAATCCACGAAATCTCTCATTTCCGCCACATAAGCATCGGCAAAACTGCTTAGAAAATGATCGGCGATATCCTGAGTTCTTCCGTTGATCGACATGAAGGTGGCCGGCGTTCTATTCAAACTCCCAACCATGATCGAACCCTTGGACCCCACGATTTCGGTTCGAACGTCGTATCCGTAAGCCGCCTGGGCATGCGATTCAATGTTTCCGATCGCACCTTTCCCAAATTTCAAGTTCACAACGCTTGCCACCACGTCGCCATACTGCGCCACCTCGGGCCGAATTGCCACGGTGGTGTATGCATGGGCCTCGGTGACTTCATCTTGCATCAGCCAACGCGCCAAGTCGAAATCGTGAATCGTGTTGCCATAAAACAACATGCCATTGACGTTGGACTGGTAGGCCGAAATTGGTGGCCCGTCTTTGTCTCGCCCGATCGACTTGAACACAACCGGCGTACCGATCTCCCCCGCCTCTATGCGCTTCATTGCAGAAGAGTATCCCGGGTCGTATCGGCGCATGAAACCGACTTGGAGTCGCACGCCCGCCTTCGCCACAGCGGCCAGCAAGTCGTGCGCATCGGCGAGAGTGAGTGCCAGCGGCTTCTCGCACAGAATATCTTTGCCGGCAGCAGCCACCGTTTTTACCGATGCTGCATGAAACTTATCGGGCGTAGCGATAACAACTGCGTCGAGCCCCTTACATTCCAGCATCGCTTCCAGGCTGCCGTAGGAATTGTCGATTTCAAGGTCAGTGGCGGTTTTCCGGGCACGCTCGGCAGCCACATCAGCAACCGCTACGAGTCGCGCATGGGGCACTAGCCGGCGCAAATTCTCGGCGTGACGCAGCCCCATCTCACCAACGCCGAGCACTCCAATTCCAAGCTTCCTCATCCAAGCCTCTCAACTTCGCGAATGTTACCCTGCTCGCGTCGGTTCAGGATGCTGCGCTACCGAGACCGTTCACCACACCTCGCAAGTATTTCAAACTCGCCGCCACACTTTCCGCCGGCGTGATCGTTGTGTCGCCGAATTTCACATCTTGCTCAGCGACCGACCATCCGGAATATCCGATCTTTACGAGTGTACGGAAGAATGCGGGGAAATCGATATTGCCTTGGCCTATGACTGTGAACACATTTTTCCCGATCGCGTCTTCAAATGTCCAATTGTTCCCTCGGACTTTTTCTAAAACCTTCGCGTCGCAATCCTTGATATGCACGAAGCGCAGCTTGCTCTTGAATTTCTCAGCTTCTTTTACGGAATCGCCAAGACCATATACACAATGGCCAGTATCCAGGCACAAGCCAATGTTGGTGTGGGAGGTCGCGTCAAAGAACTTCTCGCACTCCTCCGGCGTCTCGACATATGTGGCAACATGCGGATGGAAAACCAGATCAAGCCCGAATTCGTTCGCAACTTTCTCGGCGTCCGCCACGATCTTGCCGACGTGCTTCCATTGGTCGGCACTCAAAACGGGGCAGCCCCCATCGTGGGCACGTCCGGAAAAAGCGTTACGCTCAACCGATTGATCGTCCGCCAGCACCAGAAATGGGGCTTTCAGATCGGAAAGTAGCTTTCCTACCTTTCGGATTCGGTCAATCACTGCGACGCTAGCGTCGGGATCGCCCATCTTGACAGGTACGAAGGACCCGAGCAAAGACAGTTTCCGCTTTTCAAGCTGCGGCCTCAGAACATCGGCGTCAGTGGGGAAAAAACCATAGGGACCGAGTTCCGTTCCCGAATAGCCCGCCACTCCCATTTCGTCGAGCATCTTCTCGTAAGATTGCTCCCATGAGGGTCCCGGATAATCCAGCACACCCCAGCTATCGGGCGCAGACGCAAACAAGAATCGCTCCTTCACTATTTTCATTCCGTTTCCTTCACCAATTCGAGTCTGACTCTAAACGCTTATACATTGGCTTATAATCTGGCGCTAGTCGATATGTCAATAGCTAACTTCATCCTTTTGGGCGTGCAAAAGATTAATATTTACATTATGCTAAACGTTTAGTATCGAGGAATCCTTTTACTGATCACCTCACTCCCGCGAATCGCATACAAGGCGACATTTGCCAAAGTCTAGCCGCCAGAATCCGCCAAAGGCAACTGAATTTGAACACAGTCAATCCGCGTGCTTCTCACGGAATGCATTCAGGGGAAGCAGCCCAACGATCCCGTTTTTTTCCGAACAATGCAACGAAGGGACGGTCAGGGCATCAACCGGTGTGCACTTTCCGCAAGACATGGGCGAACGTTTGCGTCACGGCTGCAGTTGGAGCTTTCCTCTGTCCGAAGTGCGAGAGCGCAGTGACTTCGGAGATGCGCTGCGTTGCCTGCAGAAAGGAACGGACTCGAAGCGAAGTCAGTTCTTCAGGCAAGGACGGGAGTCTGATTTTTCCGTCAAACAGTTGTCAAGCAAAAAACCTCGAATCTGACCCGATTGACAAGCCGCAGAAATTTGCAGACAAGATACTGCGCGACCGTGGCATCGTTCTTATGGGTACATCGTCTACCGGCGCTCCGGCGGCGGGATCGAAAAATTCGTGCAGGACGTCTTCCCCGGTCCTGTTCCTCGAGTGCGCTGAGTGACGTCCAACCCAGCTCGGTGAAACAACCGCCGAAACCCTCCATGGGGCGGCCCGCCGGTAGAGTACGCGCCGTATATACATTCAGGTTGAGCGTGTCCATGCGAAGGCAGGTTTGAAGACCGCACCGTTCTGCCAAGGATTCGATTCTGTCGTGGTAACAAATGTGAGGCGGTCATCCTTCAGTAGCTCTGGAGGGGGTATTTGCGCGACGACTGGCAGAGGCCGAACCATTCCGGCCAACGCGGCGCCTGCCGCGACACGTCCTGAATCCTTTATAGACTTCCGCCGATTCAACCAGCTTCGTTTTCATGGCCGCTCGCTCCTTTTGCTTGAAGTCGTCAACAGTTGGAAGAATTCGAACGCCACTATTTCGCCGGAATCCAAGGGGCGAGCCTCACTGCCGACCTCAAGCGATTCCGACTCCACGCGCTTGGAGACTCCCCAGTCTCGGGCACAGCACCAACGTATGGTTCTGCAAGGCTGCCGCCATTTTGCCGTGATAACATTGCTGGTTTCATGCGGCTTCTATCGCTTCTTTTAGTGGGTGCCACTTGCCTCGCTCAGACTCCTCCGGCGGCGCCCCCAGTTCCCCGCTTCGAGGATATCGGCCTGAAGGCAGGCCTCACTGTGCCGAATATTTCCTCTCCAGACGAGTATTACATCGTCGAATCCATGAGCGGTGGCGCTGGCTTCATTGACTGCGACAATGACGGCAAGCTCGACATTGTGACTGTCAATGGCTCCACGGTAGAGCGCTATCGCAACGGGGGCGACCTGATGGTGACGCTCTACCACCAGGACGAGGGTCTGAAATTCTCGGACATTACGAAGTCGGCTGGACTCAGCCGAAAAGGCTGGGGCATGGGCGTGTCGGTCGTCGATTTCGATAACGATGGCTGGCAGGATCTGTACGTCACTGGCTACGGCGGAAACGTGCTCTACCGCAATCTTGGAAATTGCAGGTTTGAAGATGTCACGGACAAAACAGGCCTGCGCGTAGGCGGATTCAGTTCCGGCGCCGCTTGGGGTGACTACGACCGCGACGGTAAGGTCGATCTCTTTGTGGCGCGCTACGTTCACCAGGATATGGATGCGCTCCCGGTGACGCACGCCGATGGTGTTCCCTGCACGTACCTGGGCATGCGCGTCTACTGCGGACCTTCCGGCCTGCCGGGCGACTCGGACTTTCTTTTTCACAACCGTGGCGACGGCACTTTTGAGGACGTTTCGAAAAAGGCCGGCGTAGACAACGAAAACCACTTCTTCGGCATGCAACCGGTGTGGGCGGATTTCGCCAACGACGGCTGGCTCGACTTGTATGTGGCGAATGATGTCAATCCAAACTACCTGTTTCGCAACAAGCACGACGGCACATTCGAAGATGTGGGATTGCTCACCGGCACCGCCGTCAACGGCGACGGACAGATGCAGGGATCCATGGGTGTGGACATTGCCGATTTCGATCACGACGGGTTACTCGACATTCTGGTGACCAACTACATCCAGGAAGGCGTTGATCTCTACCGGAATCGTGGCGCGAACGGTTTTGACCAAATCTCCGGGAGTGCGGGCCTGCTGCAACCTACGCGGCGGTACGTGGGATGGGGCGGGGCCTTCTTCGATATGGATAACGATGGCTGGCTCGACATCCTCGTCACCAACGGCCATATTTATCCGCAGGTGGATGCCGGCAAAGGAAACGTGAGCTTCCGGCAGCCACTCTTGCTGTTTCGTAACCGGCGCAACCGCACGTTTGAAGATGTGTCGGATCTCTCCGGCCTGAACGCTGGGGCTCTCTATGTGAGGCGGGGTGCGGCGTTTGGCGATGTTAACAACGATGGCAAGGTGGACGTCTTGATCCTCAACCACAACGGCACGCCATCCTTGCTGATCAATCGCACGCAGACCGACAATCATGCGGCGCTATTCAAGTTGATTGGTAGCAAGAGCAACAAGGCTGCGATCGGCGCCCGGGTGACCGTAACTGCGGGTGGAGTGACGCAGTTCATGCAGGTGCGTAGCGGATCGAGTTATCTTTCGCAAAACGATCTGCGGCTGCACTTTGGGCTGGGAGCGAGTTCGGTGATGGAGACGGTGGAAATAAGTTGGCCTAGCGGAGGCAAAGAAGTGCTGCATAACCTACCTACCGAGTTCATCTGCACGATCGCCGAAGGCAGTGGCATTCAAGGGAAAGTGGCGCTGAGTCACTGAGTGCGGAGAGTGACCCACCTTTGAACATTGCTTCCCACCGTCCTACTTCTTCGTTTCCTCAAACAGCTTCATCTCGCGAGCCGAGTCTTCGGCCCGTCCTGCTTTCTGATACGCCAGGGCCAGTTCATGGTGAATCTCAGCCGAGGATGGATTCGCCGCTTCTAGCGATTGCAGGCGCTCAATTCCTTCGGCCTCCGCTCCCGTTCTCGCCAGTGAGGCGGCATACACAAACGCCAGCTTCGGAGTGTTGCTTAGGCCCTCTTGAATAGGCCGCACGGTCTCCACTACGCTGCGGTAATCTTCGCTATTGAACTGGCTGAAGGCTAAGGCTGCACGCCCTCCAACATCGGCGGGATTGTTTTCGATGTACGTGCGCAACAACGGCGCGGCTTCGCGATACTGCGCAGTGTAGAACAGGGCCATGCCGAGGTTGTGATCGAGTCCGGGAAGTGAGGCATTCCATTGTCGCGCCCGTCGAAAGTATTTCGCCGCAGAAGAGAAATCGCGATTGTTTCCGGCAATCGCACCGAGATTGTTATAGGCATCGGCGACGGTGGAAGGAAGCGGGCCAGCAGCGTTCGCGTCCTGCGCTGATTGGGGCGTTGCCTTGTTTTTCGCCGGTTGCATTTCCGCGGAGGCCTCTCGCCGTAACACGCTGCCCGCACCGACAGCGCGCGCGTCGGCGGTCAGCACGGTGCCGGAATGCTTCTGCATTTCCGCTGCGACCGCGAGTTCGTGCTTGGCTTCGTCCTCGTGTCCGGGCTGCGCCACCAGAAGGCGCCCCAACAAGTAGTGGGCACGAGCGGTTTCCTGGTCCGTTCGATTGCCAGTCAGGGCGAGCACGCGACGCAGTGCTGTCTCGGCGTCTTTTGGACGGCTGCTCGCGGTATAGGTTTCCACCAATGCCAACAACGCCTGCGTATCGTTCGAATTGATGGCCGTGGCGCGCAGCAACTCTTTTTCCGCTTCTTTCCAGTTGTTCTGCTTGACCGCGATATAGCCCAGCATGTAATGACTGGGAAAGTCGTCGGGGTTCAACTTGAGTTCGGCGCGAAATTCCGGCACGGCTTGGTCGTATCCGGAACCCTCGTCTTCGCGAAGATATGTGAGACCAAGCTGATAGTGCGCGCCGCGCGCGCGAGGGTCGAGGGCGAACACTTTGCGGAACTCGTCTTCCGCTTCCTTGGGATAACCGCACTGGCTGTAAGCGCGCCCAATGAAAATGTGATTGACTGCGGTGTCGCCCCAGAGGCGCAGCATGTTCTCAAACAAGGATCGAGCGGCTTTGTCGTCGTGCAACAGCAAGTCGGCCTTCCCGAGCAAGTAGCCGGTGGGAAAATCCGGGCTCTTCGCAAACGCGGTTTCCAGTTCCTTACGCGCGCCGGCGGTGTCGCGCAGTTGATAGAGCACCTGTCCCAGCAGGAGGTGCGCCTGCGCATTTTCCGGCTCCAACCGTACTGCTTCGTCCGCCAACTGCCGAGCCTGTGGGAACTTGGTCACTTGAAACGAGGCGCGAGAATACTCCATCCGCAGGTTCACATCTTTCGGCGCCAGGCTCAGCGCTTCTTCAAACCAGGGAGCAGCTTTGTCGAAGTGGCCCGCCGCTGCGGCTCCGCTGGCAAGTCCGTGCAGAACCTCGATCAGAAAGGTTCGGAACTCCGCTGCCGCGTTGTCTTCTTCTCCTTTATTAAGGAGAGCTGTCGCTGCGTTGTAATGTGGGAATGGGTTGGTAGCCTGACTTCCTGCTTCCGAATTGCCGGCTTCGGAAACTTGACCGTGGAGGTAGGGAACGAATGCGAGCGAGAGTACGGCGCATCCGAGCAGGACTAATGTCCGCCGCCCAATAACTGTGCGGTCTCTGCTGAACGGCTGATGAGTTCTCGTTTTACGCATAAACCTCATCCGTCAAACTACGTCCCCAAGCGACTGCTGGGGCACGACCCAAACTCCGCCCATATTCTCGCACTCCGGAATAGGCTTACGCACTCCTCCGAGCCTACAAAACAACCGACTTTTGTGCACCAGTTCGCGGCACAGCCGTCGTACAATAACGTTTTTCCACAACTGGGGGTATTGCGCATGAAAGTTGCTGCTTCCTCTTTATTGCTCGTTGCCATGGTAACGCTCTCGGCTCAGTTGGCGCTTGGCCAACTCGACTCTTCCACTCCGGAATGGAAAAGGGAGCAGACGCGCAATCAGATGGAAGACGCAGGGAACCAAGCGAGTTCCAAGCAAGCCAAAGTTCCAAAGGAGGTAAAGGTCGAGGTCGCGATGGACAAGCCGCGCGGCTTTATGGCGCCGTGGGTAATGGGAATCCACTCCACGGTGTCCGACGGCCACCTTACCGACACGGACGTGATCGGTGCATCGCATGCCGCAGGAGTCACGACGCTCCGCTATCCTGGCGGCCGGGTCGCAGACACTTATCATTGGACCACGTATCACCCTTCAAACTGGCAGGGGCTGGATCACCCGAACGTCGGGTACGCTCCGGCGAATAACCTGGGATCATTTTTGCGATTCATGGAGCAAGTCGGCACGGCGATCTTCACCGTGAACTACGGATCGAATCTGAATGGTAGCGGCGGTGGTGAACCCGCGGAAGCGGCGGCATGGGTTGCGTATATCAACGGTAGCCCTACGGACACCAAGGCAATCGGCAAGGACTCAACCGGCAACGATTGGCAGACGGTAGGATACTGGGCGTCGCTGCGGGCTTCGGTTCCGCTGCTCACTGACGATGGAAGAAATTTTCTGCGCATTCAGCATCCGGCCGCGTTCGGCATCCGCTACTGGGAAGTGGGCAACGAAGTTTTCCAAAACGGCTACTACGGCGGAGAAGGGCTAGAAGAGGATCTCCACGCTCCTTATCCCAAGGAAGCCAAGGATAACGAGAAACAACGGAAGAAGAACCCGAATCTTTCGCCCGAAGCATACGGAAAGGCTTTCGTGCAGTTCGCGCATGCAATGAAGGCGGTAGATCCCCGGATCAAGGTTGGAGTGTCGCTCGACTCTCCCGTACCTGGCCAGATCAATCGCGACGAGTGGACAACAGACCCGGTAACAGGAAAGGGTGAGCACAAGGCCAGCGTTAGTGTGGACAAGGATTTCGGCAGGGGGCTCGACTGGGACAAAGGCGTTCTGAGCACGGCGGGCAACGAAATTGACTTCGTGACGCTGCATTGGTACCCAGGCGACACCACTGAAGAATCTGGTTGGAAGAACCTGGACAACTACAAATTGCTGGCCGCCCCACAAGACCAGTTACGCCAGATGCTGGCGAGTTTGCTGGAACAACTCCAAAAGTACTGTGGGCAACATGCACGTACCATGCAAGTGGCGCTCACTGAACTTGCGCCGATGCCGTATGCCAAGGTCATGGACGAAGTCGTCCCTGGGCTATTTGCAGCTGATGTTTTCCCTTCCCTGGTTGAGTACGGAGTTATTAACGTTGATTGGGCGGAATTACATGCTGGCGGATTTCTCGACGATCACAACAAGCCTGGCGCGGCCTTCTTCGGCATGCAGATGGTACATGCAATGATGAATTACAACGATGCCATGCTAACCGCCTCGTCTAACAGTTCGATGCTTTCCGTCCACGCAGCCAAGCGGGCGGATGGCAGTCTCGGCCTGATGCTGATCAATAAGGACCCGAAGAGCTCTACGACCGTGAAAGTGTCCGTCAACGGCGCGAACCTGGCCGCCAAGGGCGTGCGCTTCGACTACGGCAAAACCAATCCTCCGGACGGCGTCTCTGTTACAGGAAAGCCGATGGAGGGTGCAGGAAGCTCTTTTTCCGTCGCAATGCCTCCGTTCACGGCGACGGTAATTGTGATCCCGAAGGGTCAGTGAGCGAGAGCGTGTACGATAGACGCGTGCAATGCACTTTGAATGATGTTGGCCGCGCCGTTTCCGTGCTGACGACCGTATGCATCGTTCTTTGCGGGAGCACGCTAGTCACAGCTTCCAGCCAAGCATCACCCACTTCACCGTCTATCGTATTTGACGAAATCGCCCAGAAAAGCGGTGTGAACTTCGTCCTCAACAACTCCGCCTCGCCAAACAAGAATCAGCCGGAATCGGTGGTCGGGGGCGTGGCCCTTCTTGACTACGATGGCGACGGCTACCTCGACATCTATTTCGTAAATGGGGCGGCCATCCCTTCCCTGCAAAAAGAAGGGCCCCAGTTCAAGAACCGCCTGTACCACAACAACCACGACGGCACCTTCACCGACGTGACCGACAAGGCTGGCGTTGGCGGCGATGGCTATGATGTCGGCGTGGCCGTCGGCGACTATGACAACGACGGGCGTCCTGATATCTACGTCGCGAGTGTCACACGCAACCATCTCTTCCACAACAATGGCGACGGCACTTTCACCGATGTGACGGACAAAGCCGGCGTCGGAGGAGGAATTTACGACGGCAAGAAGATGTGGTCAGTGGCGGCTGCGTGGGTGGACTACAACAATGACGGATTGCTCGATCTATTCGTGTCGAACTACGTGAAGTGGGACGTAAACAAGGACCCGCTCTGCATGATGGCGAAGGTCCGGAGCTATTGTAGTCCGCAGCACTACGAAGAACTGCCTAATACCCTGTACAGAAACAACGGTGATGGCACCTTTACCGATGTATCAGTGGAAACGGGGATTGCGAAACACCTTGGGCGCGGCATGGGCATAGGCGTCGCCGACTACGACGGCGACGGTTTTACCGATATCTTCGTGGCAAACGACGACAGTCCGAATCAACTTTTTCACAACATCGGAGGCAAACGCTTCGAGGAAGTTGGTTCCGCCGTCGGAGTGGCCTACACACAAGACGGCAGGATTGTTTCCGGAATGGGCGCCGATTTTCGCGATGTGAACAACGACGGACGCCCGGACCTGTGGATGACGGCTTTGCCCATGCAGACCTTTCCGCTGTATTTGAATCGCGGGAACGGCGAGTTCGAGATGGCAACCGAGCGAACCGGCCTCGCCTGGCTGACGTTGCGCATGTCGGGGTGGTCAAACGTGATCGTAGATCTGGACAACGACGGCTGGAAAGACTTTTTTGCCGCGCGTTCTGACGTGCTCGACACGATCGAACAGTTCTCTTCGAGGCGTTACGCCACACCGAATGTTGTTCTACGGAACCTGGGCAACGGGAAGTTTCAGGACGTGAGTGCCGGCGCAGGAGCAGCGTTTCAACTCCCGGCGATCCATCGCGGTGCCGCCGTTGGCGATCTGGATAACGACGGACGTATGGATATAGTTGTAGCTGTGGTCAACGGGCCGGCAAAGGTCTTTCACAACATCACGCCATCCACCAATCACTGGATCTTGCTGCAACTGCACGGGACGAAGAGTAATCGCATGGGCATCGGGGCGCGCATCCGGCTTACGACCGAAGATGGTTCCAAGCAATACAACGAGGTCACAACCAGCGTGGGATACGCCTCCTCAAGCGACAGCCGCGTGCATTTTGGTTTGGGCGCGTCAAAGACAGCGAAGGAGATCGAGATCCTGTGGCCCAGCGGGGTTCGGCAGGTATTGGAGGATGTTCAGAGCGACAAGATCGTCTCGATCGATGAACCGGGCGCTGCCATTCCCGTACGAAAATAGGAACTCGTTATCTGGAATGCATAACGCCAGGGGTACGACTTACCGGCTTTTTCAGCCTCTCAAATTCTGCGCGCTCTTTCGCTGCTTCCGCTGTCCTACCAGCGTTGCGATAGGCTTCAGACAAACTGAAGTGGCTCTCCGGACTGGTAGGCTCGAGACGGACTGCAGTCTTCAATTCTTCAATCGCAGCCGATGCGTGACCGCCTGCCAATAAGGCTCGGCCCATGAGATTGTGGGTCAGGAAAAAATTGGGATCGAGTTTCAACGCCTCACGCGCCAACTCAGTTCCCTTCTCTGAATCGCCCTGCTTCAGGTACAGGTACACCAGCTGCACTCGCGCCAGCACGTGCGCCGGAGTGATTTCGAGCTCGCGCTGGAATTCCTTCATCGCCTGTTCGGGATCGCTATCGAGCAAGTGAACCCCGTACGCATAGTGAACGTTCTGCTCCCTGGGGTAGCTCGCGACAATTTCCTCAAAGATGTGGTCAGCCTGTTCAGGATGGCCCGCGAGATACGGTTCCCACGTGGCCTGTCCAGCCTTAGTGACGAGTTCGCGTTTCTCAGGCGGGATCTCCGTGGGCAGCAACGCGAAACGGAGCGTGCTCAAGCCCACGGCGTTGATGATCGGGGGACTAACGTCGCCGAGCGCAGCAAATGCTGTCATGTGATCGCGGGCTCGCTCAAACTGTCCGCTGCGATTCAGCAACAGGACAACGTGGTATCGAACAACCAGCACCATCTCCCGGTTATCGCCCATGCCCAACTCTTCCGCGCGGGTCAGATGATTGAGGGATTCGTCATACTTGCCGAGTTCGAACTCGCTCAGCCCCATTACCGCCCACGCCGATCCGTCCTTGGGACGCAGGACGGCGAGCCTGTGAAACGCGTCGCGGGCCTCTGAGTAACGGTGAAGTTCGTAGAGCCCTGTGCCGAGATACCACCAGCCTTCTGCCCAAGATGGGCGCACGGTGACCGCTTGGCGGTACAAGGAGACCGACTCCTGCGTCTGATCCGACCTTCTGGCTTGCTCCGCACGCTTTTGGAGGTCGGCGAAGCTGGGGTGCGATTGTTGGGCGAGCATGTCTCGGGAAACATACGAGAGGATCGCGATCGACAGGACGATTCTGCAGCCGCTAATAGCGAAGATTGCAAGTCTGCGGCGAAAGGGCGCCGGACAAGCGCGCAAACCGCCCCATAGCTGTCTACACTGCATGATTGGGGCGATCACCTGCCGTTATCCTTCCGAGGCTCACCGCGACGCGCTAGTGCGGGCTGTTGAAGAAAGTATAGCTGGATGGTTGAGAGGTTGCAGGTAGCTGCCAGGTAAGGCCGATGAGTGATTCAAGAAAGTGGGGTGGCCGATAGGCCACCCCGGTTCTCTTGTAGCAACGATGAAAGTTAGAAGTTGAACTTCACCGCGAACTCCATCACGCGGCGGCCAATCTTCCCTCCCACCTTTCCGTCCGTGGCTGGGTTCGCATTGCAACCCGGTGCACCCAAGCTGCACGACGTGGGGATGATATATCCCCCACTACCGTCTTGAATTGGCGCTAACAGATTTAGGTTGAGGTCGTTGGTAAGACCCATCTGAGGGAGAGGATGATTCAGGAAGTTGAAGGCGTTAACACGGAACTGGACGTTCTTCGACTCCTTGATTTTGAAGGTTTTGTAAAGCGACAAGTCATGATTCATGTACGCCGGACCATGGATGTATGGCCAGACGGGCTGTCCGTTCCTGCCCGGGATGATCGTCGTGTTGTCAGCCAGTGAAAGCTGCGCTGGAATCGGCGCCGAGAAGCAATTCGGATTAAAGTACTGCCCCTTCGCCAAACCCATCCTCGGATCACAAATCAAAATGGGCGCCAACCTTCCACCGTCGGTTCCCAGAACATCGCCGACACCGTTCGCAAACTGCGCATTGAGGACACCGTTTGTATTTGGCTGTATCGGAGCCCCACTCTGCAATTGGGATATGCCCGCCAGTTCCCATCCGTTAAGCGCTTGCCCCAAAAATGCGTTGTGGTGAATCGCATTGGGAAGATGGACGATATACGAGACGTTGAATATCTGCGTGTGGTCGTAGGCTAGTGGTGCGTAGTTATTCCTGAGGTTGAAGGGATCCATGATCTGGCCGTCGCCGTTACCGTTGTTGCTCTGGCCATCGCGAATACCCATCACCTTGCTCCACGTATAGTTGGCCATAAAGGTCACTGGGCCTCGCTGCTTCTGCCAGCTCACCATCATGGCGTTGTAGTTCGAATAACTACCGTGAGTACTTACGACAAGCGCCTGACCATACTGCTGGAAGGGATCGTAGTTCCTGATTCCGTCGTTGGTACCCGGTGTCGTGCAACTGTAAAGGTTCGCACGGTTATTCGCGAGGCAATGGTCGAGCCAGAAAGTGTTTCCGGTGATCGGGTCAGCTCCAAACAGTGCACCTTGAGCGATCTTGTTGATGTTGGGATAAAACGGAATGTTGGTGCCGTTGCCCGACAGCAGCGCGTCTCGCGTGCGGTTGCCCTGGTACTGAAGTTCCAGGGTGGATTTCCCGGGCATCTGTTGAGAGACGATGAAGCTCCAGTTCTGTGTGTATGGCGTGCGGTTATCACCCTTTTGAGGCACGACTATGCTGCCGTTTCCGCCTACGGAACAATTCGATGCCTGGTTGAGCGCAAAAACAGTGCAGCTGTTAGTGACCAGAACGTTTTGCGGTGGGTCGAAGCCGTTGGCATCGCCGCTGGCAACCTGCCACCGATAAACGCCAAAGCCTCCGCGCAGAACCGTCTTACCGGTTCCAAACACGTCGAAGGCAACGCCAACGCGCGGCGAGTAGTAAAACACAGGTGAAGTCCATCCAGACTTGGAGACGCTGCTATCGATCGCATGCCACTTCAAGCCGGTCCAGTGATCCGTGGCGCTGGGATTATATGAAGCCGGATCCCAAACAGCGACGCCCAGGTTGTTATTACCGACAAACCACTGGCCCTCGTGATCTGCGCGTAAACCATAGGTCAGTGTCAGTCTCCGCGTTGCCTTCCATTGATCTTGCGCGTACAGCGAGATCTGACGGTATTTCAGGTCGTTTAATGGGACCTTGTTCACTTGGCTGTATCCACCATGGCCAAGGACGAGATCGGCCAAGGCATTGCCGGTTGTTCCCCAAGTGTAGTTCTCAAAGTCATAAGAACCCTGAGCCCAGTTCCCGCTGCCTTCTGTCTGGTTGTTACTGCTGGAGTCCCAATAGAAACCGAACTTCAAGGTGTGTGTACCGAACACCTTGGAAACATTGTCGGAAATCGAAGGGACGAGGGAGTCTTTCCCGAACGCGTTGTTCGAAAAAGCCGTCGTCGGAAACGAAGGCGCATAGAATAGCGGGAAGCAGCCATTGCCGCCTGCCGACCCGCCCCCACCCAAATTGCAACCCCAGCTTGTCATATTCGGAATTTGCGGAAGAATATTTGGGGTAAATGGCCCACCCGGGAATCCGGCAGGCGGCGCCATCTTAGACTTGTCGTTGGGGTGAAACGGATTAATGAAGTAAGCATACCCAAACGTAAAATCGTTCGTGAGCGTGGGGCTGAATACTGTAGTGGCACTAATGTTCGCGGTACGCGAAATCTGTTGCGTTCCCATTCCGGTGGGATATGGGACGGTGTTACCGGGCCACCACCAGACGCCGATATTATTGATATCTTTCTCGTGCTGGAGCGTGAAACTGCCAGAAATACGCGTGCTCTGCGTTACGTTGTAATCAAGCCGCTGGCGAAATTCCCACCGATTAACCGGAACGTTGTCGAGATGTTGGAAATTGTACGGCGATTCGGCAGTGGCTGTGCGGTTTGGCTGCGGAAAGTATTGGGCCAGTGCAATTGCGTTGGGGTCCATCTGGGATGTCGGAATGTATCCGCCGTTGTTGACCCAATCCGCGTTGCTACAGTAACTCGGATACCACCAAGAACTTGCCTGGGCAGGGTCGCACGCTTGTTGGCCGGTTCCGTTATGGTTACCCACATTAAGGCCTAGTGAACTAAGGTATGCCTGGCTAAAGTCACCGCAATTACCGATTCCCGGAACCGGACATTGGAACTGGGGGTCGGTGCCTAACATCCGTTGGGTCGGAACTACGTTCAAGAAAAGGGCGCCAACAGGTTGTTGCTTCATGTACTCATAAGCAGTGAAAAAGAACAACTTGCTACGGCTCTTATTGAAATCGGTTCCCGGGATAATTACCGGGCCACCCACGTTAAATCCCGGAAAGTTGTAACTATCCTTAGGCGCTGATACACCATTATGCCCAAGCCACCAATCGGTGGCGTTCATGTTCTTGTTGCGAGTGTAGAGATAGGCGCTGCCGTGGAAATCCTTACCACCGGATTTACCAATCGCCTGGAAGGACACAGGTCCCTTGGCGTTCTCTGCACCGTAGGTGGCATTCAGGATGGTCACTTCCTGCGTCATATCCTGGTTGATGTTAGCAATCTGCGTCCCCTGGTTTCCGGGATCGACAACCTGCGCTCCATCCGTCGTCATCGACAGTCCACCATAAGGCTGGCCGCCACTGGCACTGTATTGCCCGACAGGGCCGGAGTTGGTTTGGGTAGTGTAACTGCTCCAAGCACCTTGGTTCAGACCGGTATTGAGTCCCATGCCTGGCATGATCTTGATCAACTCCGCGGCGTCGCGGCCCTGAATGGCCATTTCCGTGACCATCTGGTTGTTAAGTGTCAGCCGGCTTTCGCCGGTGGCCAGCGGCACGACTTCATCGACGGCAACCACTTCCATTTTTTCCATGGTTCCCGACATTGTCAGCGAGATGTTCGAAAGGGTTCGATTCTCGGCTTGGTTGAAGACAACTCCAGTTCCTTCCCAGCCATTGAATCCCTTCGCCGTGACCTTGACGGTGTAGGATCCCGGTTCAACACCTGCGAAGTAGAAGAAACCTGAACTGTTGGAGACCGTCTGCGCCGCAACCTGGGTTGCATCGTTCTTCAAGGAAATCTGAGCGCCCGCGATCACCGCGCCGGAGGGATCGTACACAGTTCCCGACAGCGAGCCACGGCGAACTTGAGCCGCCAGCGGCAACGACACTGTCAAGGCAAGAGTCACTACGGAAATTGCAAGGAGAACCCACTTCACCTGCAACCAGAGGGAACTGCACGGTTCACGTCTAGTCATCTGCTTCCTCCTAAAATAACTTCGATCACGCGTCACGGCGGAGTCTTCCGGAGACCGAACCCCGGCCAATCACAAACGCTCAGCACCACCTAAGAATCGCCCTCAAACCATCCAACCCGGTGGCTGAGCATCCCGTAAAGAAGTTCTAGCAAATCGATCTTCTAGGCTACGTAAACGCTTCCGAGCCGCACCAAAACTATGCCTCACGACTGTTGAATGTCAAGAAAAAACGTTTGGGTAAGCGTTAAACTTGGGCTACCCATGCGTGTTTCGCTGGTTCCGCAAATCCGTATACATTTACCGAATTCCGGATTGTGGCTAATCCTTTTGTGTTATGTGGGACATGCGGCTTCCCTCGGAAATCAGGCCAGGGTCCTTCTACGTAGAATTGTATAGAGGGGACCGGGGAACTCGGACTTAGTACCAAGCAACTCCTTCAGATTTCGCCTGGTACCACGTCTGAAATTGATCTGCCAGCAGGGGGAAAGCGCTCCCGCCGAATCTCCCCGCGAATTACTAATTCACTTCGGTGACGCTGGCACGGTCGTGCTTGCGACCGGTGGCACAGATGGCACAGTCGCATCAACCGCGGCGCTTGCATAAGGAACGTCGATCGATCCCACCTGGCCGCTCACGGTGTCTCGCACCACAAGTCGAATGCGCACGGCCCCAGCGGAAGGCGCAAAACTAAAGGTCCGCGGAAATCCATGTTGCGCCAGGAAAGCCACGAACTGTTGTTCGCTCATCTTCATGTCCGTCGACTGTTGTAGGTATTGCAGCGGTTTTCCATCCTTGTCGAACGAGCATGCTGCAATCGTCAACGATAAACTGCGCCCCTCGCCGCTGGGCTCAAATGAGAGCAAGCGCGGATCGATCGCCAGAAAGTATTTCACTTGTCCGGGCTGATCGGCAGGAACCGCTTCGGCCATGACCAGGATTGTCGTCGAAGTAAGTAAGTCGTGACATGTGGCATCCTGCAGTTCTCGCTGCACTTGCTTACCAAACTCCTTATCGTCCACAGAGCCACCCTCCGTCCTAGCGAAGTAACCCTCCCGGTACGTTAAGTGAGTGCCGCCC
>Ga0302321_100000124_pt1 | contig 70230 bp, 58 predicted proteins | sample Fen_T0_1_FD_202505 | JGI IMG/M metagenome (GOLD analysis project Ga0302321, IMG submission 202505) | Peat permafrost microbial communities from Stordalen Mire near Abisko, Sweden - Fen_T0_1 | ecosystem: Environmental > Terrestrial > Soil > Wetlands > Permafrost | place: Sweden: Abisko... | reverse complement strand
TCGCCCCTACCTAGACACACACTATCGGATTGGTGCGCTTACAGGCCGATTGACCGACCGACAACGCTCGCTCTTGGGCTGGTGCGATGGCAGGTGCGCTTCCAACAAAATCGCTCAAAGGGGACGCTCGAGCGGCGCGCGCCAGCTACGAATGCGCGCTCGAATTGGCGCGCCAACCCGCCGAACGGCGCTTTTTGGAAGGGCGCTTGGCGCAGCTGGCCACTGAAGTCAGCGCTTGTTCATCGTAAATTCGGCGGACGTCCCCTGCCCCTCTTCGATGCTGACGTCCCACTCGGCCGTTAGCGCGTCATCGTCCTTCAACATTTCCCAGACCACTCCCGGGACCGTCAGCTTGCCCATCCCCGACAACTTCAGCGGCTCGTTGGTGGTTTTGCGGAACACCCTCAGCCTGGGGTTGGATTTGATGTCGCCCGAGATCAGCGCGAGGACGGCCTTGTAGATGTCCTGATTTCGAGTCGAGAGTGCCATCGCGGCAGGGTCCGCCCCTACCGCTGCGGGGTCAAGCAATTGCGACAAAATGCAGTCGCGACTCAGTAGCCATGAATCGTAGCCATGAGTCAGTGGCCATGAACGCACTGCCCGCTCACGCACAGCGGCTGTGGTTTTGTCACGCATTCGAGAGCGCAGACGATCTTTGGACAAGTCGCGAAGTAAGTCTGCCAATGATGCGAACACGTGACGCCGTTCAACGCTGTCGACTCACAACACGGGGTATAGCAACCCGAGATCGCTGGGTCGGTCTGCGCGGCGCATTCAACGCAATCGGCATCCACCCCGCACTCTTTACCTCCAGGGTCTGCATTCGCCCCCGACGATCCACCGTTGCCTGGGTAGCCCCCCGCGTAACCGAGCGCTCCACTCGTCCCCGGCCATCCCGCGTTGCCAGGGGAGCCCGCGTAACTCTCCGCTCCGCCGTTGCCAGGGGAGCCCGCGTTGCCAGGGGAGCCCGCGTAACTCTCCGCTCCGCCGTTGCCTGGGTAGCCCGCGTTACTCGACCCCGGCCATCCACCGTTGTCTGCGTAGCCCCCGACAACGATATCAAAGGGCCCTCCACTCGACCCCGGCCATCCACCGTTGTCTGCGTAGCCCCCGACAACGATATCAAAGGGCCCTCCACTCGACCCCCACGCGCCGCCGACCCCGGGCACACCGCTGATGCCGTCCGGACCGCCGGCAATGCCGATGTAGCCCGCTGCTCCGGACGCCGACTCGGCGCCAGCGGTCCCGTGCGGTTTGCTGAGGTCCATTGTTCCACCGCAGCCTAGGTCGAGCAGGATAGCGAGGGAGAGAGCACTGACCGGCAGACTTTTCTTCATGATGCGCATGTTCGATGGGTGGCTTGCGAAGGCTGGAACGAGCGGTATTGAGTTGCTTAGTTGCCCAACGTTCGCAGCGTGCTCGCTGCTTGCGAGCGGATCACTGCGGAGCCGCCTTCGCGCACAAGCCGCTGCAATGTGCTGGCGGCCTCCGCGGCTCGGCCACGCCTCACGAGTAACTGAGCCTGGGCCAACTCCGCGGCCTGGCGATCGAGCACGTTATCGCTTTTCTCCAGATTGGCGAGGGCTGCTTCCGCCGCCGATATGTCGCCGCTGCGCAACGCCGCGGCAGCGCGTTCCCAGTCACTCGCGCTCGTCGTCAACGCCCTGCTTGGAGACGCGGCTGCTCGCTGTACGGCAACTCTAGGAGTGTAGCCAGCGGACGCGGCCGGCGATGCTGCAGGCGGTTGCGCAGATGGTGCCGGAATAGCATCGGCAAACGACGGCTCTTCTCCGGCAACGCCGCCTCGAGCGGCAACTCGCACTTTCGCTTGCTTGACGATCTCGTCAACGAATTTGGCGGATTCGATCGGCGCCGCTGAACGAGTGCCAAGCCTCGGCGCCAGGCTTGCGGCCGAAGCAACACCGACACCGATGGCGACCCCCGCTAGCAGCCAGCGAACCAACAACAGCCTGCCTGGCGCCTTGCGCCGAGCCCACGAAAACCGCAGATACGCCCGCTGAATGTCGGCGGGGGCCGCATCGTTCGCGCGATGGGCAAGGACCACCGATGAGCGAACTCGAATGAGCTCCGAATCGCTTCGAGTCACGTGATGTCTCCTACGAAAATCTGCCGCGCGTTCCGACCCAGCAACTTGAACAGTTGTTTTCTGCCGTCGCGAAGTCGCGAGCGAACCGTTGACTCGTTGCTCTGCACGATCTGCGCGATCTCGGAGCTTTCGACCCCCTCGAGGTAGTACAGCACGATCACGACCCGATACTTGTCACTCATTCGGTCGAGTGCACGGTAAAGGATTTCGAGCCGTTGTTCGGTCTCGAGCACCTCTTGAGCGCTTCGCGCGGCGTCGTCCTCCCGGCTCTCAATCGCGATTGAATCGGAGATGAAGCGCTGTCGGAAGCGCCAGTACCAGCGGCGGTGCGACATCGACACCCGGTAGCAGACTCCGAATACCCAGGTTTCGAGCTCGCTCCGGCCGTCGAATGACGGCAAGCTACGAAACACTTGCTCGGCAGCGAGCTGCACCAGGTCATCGAGATCGGACGCGCCACGCGCGAGCGCACGCATGCGCCGATAGACCAGCTCGAAAAGCTCGCGCTCGGTTCGCGCGCTGGAATCTCGATCGCTGGGCGAACGCTTCGACACGGCGAGTAGCGGCGTTGGCACGATCCGAGTCACCTGGGTCCTGACAGGGTGAGTTGCCGGAGCGCCCCCTGGCGAGCGCTAATAAATGTCTGCGCTCGCGAATCGGCCAGCGGGCGGCTCTCCCAGCCTAATAGCCGGATCTTGCTGGAGAAACTAACATGACAATCGAACGGGAAGGGCTACCCTCACAGTCGTGGATAGGCTGTTCCGGTTGGCGCGTCGCGGTCGCGGGCGCGTGCGGTTGGCAGCGGCAGCTTGGGTCGTGCCGATAGCGTGCTTCTGGGTGTCGCCGCTGCTCGCTCAACCAACCGTGCGTCTAGAATGTAAGGACTTGTCGCCCGAAGATTCAGCACGGGTCGAGACCCGATTGCTGGCAAGCTTGTTGAGCGGCGACGCGGCGGACGTGAACGTAACCATTGCTTGTGACGGTGGTCTGACGGCTGTCAGCGCAACCGTCGGGGCTCCGGAAGTGCGGCGCACCGTCGCGCTCTCCGGAATGGTCATCAGTGCGGAAGCGATCTTGGCACTCGCCGCGCGCGCGGTCACGCAGTTGCTCGCACCCTCGGAAGTGGAAGTCAGGCCAGCCGCCGCAGCGCCAGCCGACAAGCCGCTCGCTGAGTCCGGCGTCGCGACCTCGCCCAACGGGCAGCCAGCGACTCGGGCTCGAGCATCAGGCGCGTCCGAGCTGGTCGATCCTGCGCCCGACGTGGCGGCGGGGAAGCGCCCTCAGGCGCCGGTCGCGGGCGCGGATCACGTCCGAAAGGAGAGCCGCGTTCGGGCAGACATTGCGCTCCAATCGTGGGGATCGCAGGCGGCCACCGGCGCAGCATTGGGGCTGGAGCAGGCGTCTGGAAGCTGGACGTACGCGTTCCTCGCTGGCGGCGCTCGACCACTCCATCAACCGTCACTGTCAGCAGTGACCGAGTGGACTGCAGCCGGTGAGTTCGGCTGGCAGGGCGGGGGCCCGTTGGGCATTCGGGTGTCAACCCGGCTTGGACTGAGTTTGTTGGTTCTAGACGTCAACAACGGCGTAGCCACGAGTTCCGGCACCATCAAGTCGGCTGGGTTTCTAGAATTGGATTTCTCGCGCCCAATTTGGCTGGGACGGTTCGGGGTAGCTCCAGGCGTAGGTGTACGAGCCTTCAGTGCCAAGCGCGCGGTGACCAGCGAAGGGCAGGCTGAGCTACAGCTCTCGACGCCGTCTGCGCACGCGCTTCTGACCATGCTGTTTCGAGCCAGCGAGTGAGCCGATGAGACCGATTGCTACACTGTGACGCTGCTGGCACACGCTGTAACCGAAACTTTCTAGAAGCTACGCGGCAACTGCGATCATCTACAATGCAACCTATGCAAGCTGGGCTAGCGTGCAGTTGGTATGCGACTTGCGTCGAGGAGCAGAAGTGCAAAGTGTGGAGAAGCGAGATGACGGGGCGCGCGTCGTGCAGGCCGTGAAGAGGCGAATCATCATCGTCGAGGACGACCATGACTATGGGGTGCTCTTGGCCAGGATGCTGCAAGCGCGCGGACACGATACCCGCATTGCGTTGGACGCCCTGGATGCCACTCTAATGGCTGCCGACTTCCGCCCTGAGCTAGCCATCATCGACCTCGGCTTGCCGGGCATGGATGGTTTGGAGCTTGCGACGTGGCTGTGCGCCCACCCCAAGCTGAAACAGACCGTCTTTATCGCCATCACGGGGAACCCGACGGTCACGCTCGCACGCCCAAAGGGTGATGCGGGGTTTCATGCCTACCTGACCAAACCGATCGATATCGACGCGCTCCTGGAGCTCTCCGAGCAAAAGCGGCTGGCCCTCGAAGAATCGGCTCAAACCGCGGCTGCCACAGCAACGCGTTGAGCGCCACTTGACCTGCGCTGCGCCGGCCGCCGCGCGCGGGTCGATGACCATCAACCCAAATCAGGGTCGCGATCACCGATCCGCGGGCTAGACCGGAGCGAACGCGATCCGGTCAGTGGTGGTGGCCGTGACCGTCCGGGCCGTGCGGATGACCGTGGCCCATTTCGTCCGCTGTGGCGGGCCGCACGGCCAGCACTTCGACGTCGAAATTGAGAGTTTTTCCGGCGAGTGGATGCTGTGGATCGACGAACACTTGGTCGCCTTCGACGCTCGCGATCCAAACCGGTGCGTGTTCACCGTTGGGGCCTTCGGTCATGAATTGCATGCCCGCGGCGAGTTTCATGTTCGCAGGGAATGCCGAGCGGGGCACGGGCTGTGGCGGCAGATCTTCACGCTCGCCGTAGCCTTCTTCCGGCTCGACCTTCACTTTGCCGGTGAAGCCGACAGTCTTGCCGGTGAGTGCTTGCTCGAGCCCGGGCACGATATTGTCCGCACCGTGCAAGTACGCCATGGGGTCGTCGGCCGTCGAGGAGTCAATCACCTCCCCTTCGTCGGAACGGAGCGTGTAGTTCAAGACGACCACGAGGCCATCAGCGATGATCAGGTTTTCGGACATCGAGCGCGGACTAGCGCTGCCCGGGGCGCGCTGCCACCGAAAAGAGCGATCGCGTGGCCCTTGAGTCGTCAGGTGACTTTGGCTGGATCGAGGCTTGTCCGACGATGAGTCCCTCGCCGCGCAGAAATTATACGGCGTTCACACAGGATAATTTCAATCGGCGATCGCTGCCTCTTGAGCGCGGCTGGGTAACTCGTACGCACACCGAGCCAGCCATCATTTCCACCATCACCTGACAGTCCGTCGGCGACGGCACCAGGAATTACCTGCCGTCGCGGGTCGTACTGCGCTCGCGCGGAGGGTTCACTTGCGGTCGTTCCGCGGGAAGCGACTAAGTAGCGTTACAGCCAGTCCGTCAGCCGTCGAGTTGCCGCACTTCGCATTCGAGCAGGAAATCCTTGCCCAGGATCTTGCCGTGCAGTTCGACGAACTGTCGGGTCAATTCCACGGCGGCCGCTTTATCCTTCGCCTCCAACAGGAAAAAGCCACCGATCACTTCCTTGGACTCGGCGAAAGGCCCGTCCGAAATGCTGACCGCGCCCCCCGTCAGCCGTAGGCGCGCAGCTTTAGAGGTCGGTTTGAGGCCTGCCGCAGAAACAAACGCGCCGTTTTTCGACCATTCGCCGATCAGCTCGCCCATCGCGGCCTCGAGCTCTGCGGGTGGCGGCTTGCCAGCTTCGTAGTCGGTGTCGTTGGCGATTTTGATCAGCATGAGAAATTGCATCGGACGGTCTCCAGGGCTCGGGTTCATTGACGCGACGAACGAAGCGCGGCGGGATCGACCAAGGTCGAGCGTCTTTGCGCTTGGAGCCGCATTTGGCAGTCCTTTAGCTGAACTTTCGGCAAGCTTTTCCGCTGCGCGCCCCATTTACCAACATCATGCGGCATTCTTGCTGGCTTTCCTGCGTCGTCTTCGCCGCGCTACTCGCAGCCGTCGCCTGCGGGCAAGCGTCAGGCCCTGCGGCTGAGGCGACAGGGGGCAAACCGACCACGCCCCAAGGCGGCGCAGCGCTCGGGGGACAAATGTCGACCGCTGGTTCACCGGCCTCCGCCGGAGTGAGCGCGGGCGGCGAGTCCGGCGGCGGACAGCCCGGCTCAGCAGGACATAGCGGTCAGGACAACGGACCCGGTGGAGGTGCGGGTGCTGGAGCGGGTGGGGCTGGAACGGGGGGAGCCAGCGGCGGCAGCGATGGCGGGGCAGGCGCGGGAGGTTCTGGCTCCCCGCGGCCGCCCGTCACCGCGGCACCGGGGGCGAAGCTCGTGAAGCTGAATCCCGCATTGCGCCAACAGAAGTTCGAAGGTTGGGGCACGAGCCTGTGCTGGTGGGCGAGAAACGTCGGCGGTTGGGCGACGGACAAACGCAACGCGCTGGTCGATCTCGTGGCCGATCCGATCAACGGGCTTGGTTACAATATCTTCCGGTACAACATCGGCGGCGGCGAAAACCCGGCCCACACCCACATGGACACCTTCAAGGACATGCCGGGGTTCGAAAAGGAGAACGGCACGTTCGACTGGAACGCCGACGCGGAACAACGTGCGGTGCTGCTGCGACTGGCCGAGCTCCACGCCGATCTGATCGTGGAGGCGTTCTCGAACTCACCTCCCTACTGGATGACCACGAGCGGTTGCGCGTCGGGCAACAGCGACGGCTCGAACAACCTCAAGGCCAGTTCATACGACGCGTTTGCGGACTATCTGGTCCAGGTCGTCAAGCACTACCGGGACGCATTCGGGGTGACCTTTCGCACGCTCGAACCGTTGAATGAGCCCAACGCTTCGTGGTGGAAAGCAAACGGCGGCCAGGAGGGGTGTCACTTCAGCCCAGCCAACCAACAGACGATCATCAAAGCCGTGAGTACCGCGCTGAAGGCCGACGGTGTGACCGGCGTCCAGGTCAGTGCCTCTGACGAAAATAGTATGGATGATGCGTACAACAACATTCGCGCCTTCGATGCCCAATCGATCGCTGCCCTCGGCCAGTTCAACGTTCACAGCTACGCCGGAACCAAGCGGGCCGAACTCCGCGCGCTAGCGACCAGTCAGGGTAAACGCCTCTGGCAGTCGGAATCGGGACCCCTCAGCGTCACGCTCGCCGACGAGGTCGACGCGGCCCTGTTCATGGCCGGCAGAATCATCACCGATCTGAAGGAGCTGCAGCCGGAAGCCTGGATCGATTGGCAAGTGGCGGATCCGGCCCGGAACTGGGCCAGTTTCGCGGTGAACAACAGCCAACAATCCTTCACCTTGCTCAAACGCTTCTACATGCACGCCGGCTTCAGCCGCTACATTCGGCCGGGCGCGACGTTCATCCGAGTCGACGAGGCCGACATGGTCGCGGCGCAGGCCGCAGATGGCTCGCAACTAACGCTAGTCATCAGAAACGGCGACAGCGCAGCCGCAAAGACCTTCACCTTCGATTTGACCGCGCTCGCCAGCGTGGGCACGGCGGTCGACGTGCATCGCACGTCGCGCTCGGAGAATTTGGCGCCACTGACCGCGATTCCGATCGCTAGCTACGGCTTCACGGCCACCGTTCCGGCCAACTCGATCACCACGCTCGTGATTCCGACGCACTAGTCAGCTGAGACTTGCTCGCGCTATCCGCCGCTCACGGTCTCCGCACTGGCGATTTTCTTGGCTCGTGCGAGCAGGCAAGGGCTGTCGGACGGCGCGCTATAAGACATGAAGCGTCGACGCTCGAGTGCTGTGGGCAGGGCTCGAGTGCCGGGCTCCGGACTTCGGTCGGTGACCAAGTAGACATCGTAGCTCAATAGGCAGTCCGCAGTGCGACCGGTGCGCGCGGGATAGGCGAGCAACCACTCCGAAAACGCCTGACGGTAGGCCGCATATCCATCGTAGGGGATCCGCTCCGAGTACATCACGAAGAACTGGCTCTGACCCATGTGGGTCGGCACGATAGTCCCCGCCGGCTCGCTTTGGTCGCTGGCGACCGCGTTGTACGGATCGACGTGGTTGCCCTCCGCGGTGACCGCATCCACATAGATCATCGAATCGATGCGGGACGGCTCACTCGCGAACATGCGCCAGCCTTGTAGAATGCGCGGATACTCGATGATGACTTTGGCCCACCTCGGTTGGGCGATGCGCAGCGCCGCTGGTACGGCCGCATTGTCGTTGAGTGCCTCGCTTGCAATCGCCAAGAGGATGACCAACATCGCCCCCTCGCCCAGCCAGCGCTGGATGCCCGAAACGGCTGCGAGCTCAGCGGGACGCGAGCGGAGCCATGGCTGCACCCGCCGCTCGATCCAGGCATGAATCGGCCGCGCGCGTGAACCAAAGCGACGCGACAACCATTGCCAGTGCTCCGCTCCGAGCAAGAGCGGGTAAAACGAAATCATTGCCGGGCTGAAGCCACCCACGTTCAAACCGAGTGCAAAACCCAGGTGTAGGGAGGGCATGATGCAAACCGCGAGCAGCCGCGCCTCGCGGACGAAGAACGGCGTGATGATCAACGCGAACCCCAGCCACTCGGTGGCGAGCGTCGACCAGGTGAGCGCGCGCAGCGTCGAGACCGATAAATGCTCGCGCATCCACACGCCCAGCCAGGTCACGAGCTTGTCCTGGTGCAAGGCATAGTGCACCGCGCTGCCGTCACGCCAAGCCAGCCCCGCCTTGCTCGAGGCATTGAACAAATAAATCGCCGCAAACTGCAAGAGTAGAGCCAGCACCGCAATCGACACCACGGGCGCGCTCGTCGGCTCGTCCCTGAGCGCGGCACTCGCCGGACGGGACGCCAACGCGTCGAGCGAGAAGCGCGCGCCCAACGGCAGGGGCAGCGTCAACACGCAAAGCAAATCCATCACCATGTCGCCGCCATTCTCGAGCGGCGCGAGACGACTATTCAGGCTGACCCGTGCGAGCAGCGCCAACAGCTGGATCCAGCGCGTGCGGTAACCAAGAGTGAACATCGCGTACACGACGGCGCACAGCACGAACCCCAACTGAGCTTCGCCCGCGCTCGACGCGGTAAAGAAGAGCGAGAAAATGCTGGCCGAAGGAGGTCGCCAAAGCACCGTGTGGTTCGGCAAGAGACCGCTATTCGTGTACCAAAACCCGAGTTCGACCCAGCGCCTGACCAGGTCCGAAAGCAGGACCAGACCGAACAGCACGCGAAACACTCCCAGGCTCCGTGGGTCTACGGTCAAGTACGTCGCCAACAACGAACGACCCCACTGCCTCATTTCGTGATCGACTCGAGCAAGATCCGATCCACGGTGCGCTCAGCGTTTCTCGGCAAACACCACGCGGGTCTGCGAGCGAACGCCGGCGCGTGTGGCACAACTTGGCAGCGTCGACTGCGTCCGATGTCGCGGCGAAGTCGTGGTGAGCGCGAGCGTGCCTGGTGCCGTTGGTCCAACGGCGATATCCGGCACCCTGGCAATGCGCGCCGAGTTCCATGGCAACTGGAACAATCTCGTGCGCCGGTGTCATGCAATCGCAACGCCGGCTCAGCGTGACAAAAGGATCATCATTCATGGTTCCACACCATTCAGCGAACCCGCCGAGGACGCCCGAAACGCTTGCGGTAGCCAGCCACCCAAGTCACTGTCTCAGCCCGCGCTGCTAGCTAGTCACCCAACAGGAGCTTATCGAGATGTCTTCACCCTCTCTCAATCGCAAAGACTTTCTAATTTTCACCGTGTCCTCGTTGGCGGTCTCCGCTATCGCCGCTTGCAGCAGTGATCCAAGCCCCGCTGGCGGTGGTGCGGGAACCGGCGTCGGCGGAGCACACGGTGCGGGCGCACCCGGTGCTGGTTCACCCGGTGCTGGTTCACCCGGTGCTGGCGCTCCCGCCGGGGGCACGACGGGCGCCGCCGGGGCCTCGGGTGGCGTTGCCGGCAAGGGCGCCGCAGGCGCTTCGGGCGGCGTTGCCGGCAAGGGCTCCGCAGGCGCTTCGGGCGGCGTTGCCGGCAAGGGCTCCGCAGGCGCCTCGGGTGGCATCGCCGGCAAGGGCGGCGCTACCGGGACTGGTGGCACTTCGGGTGGTGGAGGCAAAGGCGGCGCGATCGGCTCCGGCGGCACCTCGGGCGGCGGCGGTGGCGGCATGTGCGTGACCGTGACGATCATGCACACGAGCAACAACACCCACACTCACATCCCGACCGATGCGACCACGTTGAAGATGGACCTCAAGACACTCATCAACGGGAGCATGTCGACGATGGCCTTCACGCTTCCGATGGACTCAGGTCATGACCACAAAATCACGCTCACGGCAACGCAGGTCACGACGCTCAAGGGTGGAGGCACGGTGACGGGCATTACGTCTACTACCGACTCCAATCATTCGCACACGTACACGATTGGCTGCACCGGCTGAGCGCCAGATGAATCGAGGGACCGCGTTGATTTGACGCGGTCCCGAAGCGCTCAAGGCGTCGCGCGCGCCGCATAGACCCGCAGCTCGTGAATCGCAAAATAGCACCCAGGGACGGGCTGCTGCACCGTGAGCCGAAGCCGATCGGCATCGATCGGCCGCGCGAAGACCAAGCGAAATACGAATCGCTCGGGAGAGAAAATCTGTGCGCGATAGAAGCGCAGCACGCTCTGCTCAGCGATCACGCCGAGCTCCTCCGCGCCCTTGCCTGCGCTCAGACGATACGACACTGGGACGTCCATCTCTCGCCCAGGTGCGTCGATCTCGAGCGCGACGATCTGGCGGGGCGCGTTGAGCTGGACTTCGAAGTATTGACCCGGCTCCTGATTGCGAGCGCTGCTCCAGTAGCTGTCCTCCCAGCCGTCGATGGCAAAGCCCGCATGATCGGGCTGAAGCGGCGAATGGGCGTGTAGTTCGCTGGCCGGGACGAGCTCGGCAAACGCGGGCAACGGCGGGGTGTCCAATAACTGGAGTGTGGGATCCTGCTCCCCGAGCAGGCAAAATACGCTGTGAGATCCCTGCTGAAAGATCCGGCGATACTCGGCGGGCCTGGCCGCGAGCTGCGCGGGCAGGCTGGCGCGCTCCGGCTCCAGGTCTTCACCGAAGACGATCAGGTGGCGGGTACCGATCGAGAGCAGCGCTCGTCGCGCTCCGTCGTCGGGCAGCAGCTCGAGCGCTCGCCTTGCCAATTCGGTCACCTGGGGTTGAAAGCTCGACTGACCATTCACGAAGCGATGCTTGTGATAGAGCGCAAGGTAGTTGTGGAGGGCCATCCCTGCGTCACCAGTGAAGCGCTCTCGCCCATCGTTCTGGGGAGTGGAAGCGAGCAAGTCGCGGGCGGGGAGCGCAGCCGCGAAGCGCAACACCGCCGGGACCTCGTCTTCGCCCCATACTCGCTCGATCGGATGCGGGAACGAGCGCAGCTCGAAGCAGATCGCGGCCAGTAACAGCGCGCAGCCGAGGACCCGAGCCCGCGGCTGGCGCAGCGTCGCGAACAGCCAGCTGCCGCCGAAGCCCGCGAGCACGCACAGGGCGAAGGTGGTCATCACGGCTTGTCGGCTCACCTTACGGATGCCGTCGAAACCGGGACAGTAGCTGAACAAGTAATAGTAGAGCCCTCGTACGGGCGCGCCCTTCCAGGTCAGCAGATTCAGGCCCAAGAACAGCGCGACCGCCAGCAAGAGCAGCGCGAAATACAGGCCCGTAGCTCCGGCGAATGGCTGAGGCACTCGGCGACGAAGGAGCAGCCAAATGCCAACGCCAAAGACGAACGCGCTCGGCAGCATGCTGTGCTCGACGAAGCCATAGCCGACGGCAAAGATCGCTAGCCCCGACCAGAGCAGGATCGTCACCAACGCCTGCTTCGCGCCGACACGTCGCAGCGCGCGCCAGGCCGGCAGCGCGAGTGCCACGGACGCCAAGAGCAGGACCACGAAGCCGGGAAACGCGATCTCCTCGTGCGCGCCCGCCTCGCTCGCAAAGTGGTGCATGCCCCGCAACGTGCGGTTGGTTTCGTGCACGTTTGCGAAGAAGCCGAGCTTACCGTCGTAGCTCGAGGCGAAGGCGAGGCTGCGCTGAAGATTGAAGTCGTGTCGCGCCCCGAAGTACGGATAAACCATGCCCAGCGCCACGAGTCCGGCGCACGCCGCGCACGCAGCGAACCAGTAGTAAAACTGCCGCGCAGGGCGCCGCCTCACGAGTAGCACGCCACCGGCCAAGGCCAACAGCGGCAGCATGAACATCGTGTTGTACAGGCAGGTTCCGATCTGGAGCAAGATGCACAGCCAGAACCCGACCAGGTCGCGTCGCCGCTGTCCTTCCACAGCGCGATGCAGGAACAGGAAGCAGGCGGGGATCCACTGCGTGGCCACCAGCTGGATGCGCCCGATTTCGAAGAGCACGAACGGGCAAAAGGCGAAGGCAACGCCGGCGCAGAGCCCCGCGTACGGGCTGCCCGTCAAGCGCAACACGAGTAGGTAGGTGAAGAACACCGAGAGTGCCAGCGACGCCAGCAGCGTGAGATTGTACGCCCAAAGCGGGTCGCGACCGAGCAAGTAGAACGGCGCGTAGAGCAGCGACAACCCGAAATGGTTCTCGTTGAACGCGATCGAGTTCGGCAGAGGCGCAAAGTAGTAGTTGTCGTAGAGCGACAGCGGAGCGCGCCCCAACACCGCGTCCACGCGGCTGCCCATGATCATCGCGTTGGTGAAAGCGTCCCAGAAGTACGCCGCGCGCAGCACTTGATGACCAGGGCTCCGTGCCAGCGGCCAGGTCATCAAAACCGAGCCGCCGACCGCCACCAATGCAGCGACTAGGTGTCCCAGTGTCTTGGCTTTTCCCTCGTTGGTCGAGATCCCCGCGCCGGCGCGGGAGGCGGCGTGGAGCTGCATCGCGCTTACGCTAAGCGCGCGCCGCTGCGTGGGTCAAGCCGAGGCTCCGCGTCGAGGCGTGGTCAGCCGGCTCGCTAATCCGTCTTGGTGAAGGTCGTGCCGGGGGCGCGAGCCACACCATCCCTGCCTTCCCGCTAAACCTCCAGCTTTTGGAATTCGACTGATTCGGAGTGTGCTCGAGCCGTGTTGGGCCTTCGGTAGTGCGCCGGCAGGCACGCAAGTGCCGCATTCGCCAAGATCATGACCAGCACGCCTGGCACCGCTAGCAAGCCCACGGTTAGCTCGCTGCCTCCAGCAATGGGCGCGAAAGTAAGCAGCATGCTCGCTGCGAACGAGCCATGAAAGACCGCACAAGCGAGCGTGGATTCAGCGCGGATGCGAATGAACGTGTACAGCGGCGCCGCGAGCAGCGTGAAGGCGAGCAGCAGGCCCGCGCCAGCGAGTGGATGATTGGGAAAGCCATAGCCTTCGAACACGAGCGGCAGATGCCAGGCGCCCCAGAGCAACCCGACGATCCAAGATTCTCGCCAGAAGCCTAGCCCACTCAGTTCCGTATGGAGCAAGCCTCGCCAACCTGCCTCTTCCCCCAAGCCCGCCAGCGCCGACAGCGTCGGTCCCAAGATCAGCCCTTGTGCAACCAGGGACCAGATCGGCGAAAGCGAGCCGAGCGGGTGCACGAGCGCTCCGATCTGGTCCGGATTCAGATCGAAGCGCGCGCTCAACCCCGCGAGACTCGCCGAGTAGGCCGTCCCCGGCAGCGCCAAACCCATGAGCAAGGTGACTGCCGACAAGAGCAGCGGCAAAAGCCAGGCGACCAGGAACCAACGATTGAGACGCACTGAAAGCCCCAGAACGCGCGTCACCGGTGCGTGGAAGAGCCAGCGCGCGCTGCCCGCCGCCACCAATCCCGGCACCAACATGGCCAGGTTTGCAAACACGAACGAGTCGAGACGGCGCCAGGAACCCCCAGACCACAGGTACACCGCAGCCAACGCGTGAGTCGCCAGAAAGGTGCACGCGTAATAAGCGGCGATGCGTCGCGTGCGATTGATTTTTCCCGGTCCAAACCGGGACATTTTCGGTTGATCGAGCGGCACAACCAAACCTTACAGCATAAGGTTACTCGGCGTCTACAGCCTTATGGCGTAAGGAGCTAGGGATGGCAGGCCCAAAGGCGCGGCAGCGGCGCGCGCTCTCTCCCGAACGGATTGCCCGCGGCGCGCTCAAGTTGATCGATCGTCACGGTCTGGAGGCCTTCAGCATGCACAAACTGAGCGCCTCACTCGGCTGCGAAACGATGTCGCTCTATCATCACCTGAAGAGTCGCGGTGAGGTCTTGGATGCAGTGGCCAGTCTGTTGATGGCGGAGATCCACGCGCCGACGGACGGGGCATGGCAGGATCGTTTGCGCGCCTTTGCTCACTCCTATCGGAGCGTCGCGCTCAGGCACCCACGCGCGTTCAGTCTGCTCGCGACCAGGCCCGTTAATCGCCCCGAGGGCTTCAGCATGCTGGAAAGCGCCTCGTCCACGTTGCGCAGTGCTGGCTTCGGACCGGAGCGCGCCGCCAAATTCGTGTTGCTAGTCGGCTGTTGGTGCAACGGTGCACTGCTCGCCGAGATCGCGGGCTCCGATGCTCGCCCAGATCCAACCCCGCCCACCGCGCCCGAGCAACGAGACCTGGCCGAACGCTATCCCAACCTAGTCGAAATGGCGCCGCACCTCTCGCTATGCGACTTTGCTCCAGCCTTCGCGTTTGGCATCGAGGCCCTGATTCGGCTGGTCGAGAGCGAGCGAACCGAGCTTGATTGTTGATGGTCACGCGGCACGTCGCGCGCCGTCCCAGCCTTCGGCGGCGCGGCTCGACCTCGGAGAGGGCGTTCGCAATGGTTTGGGGCTGTCCGGGGAAGTGCCGTTTTCATTAGCGCCGGACCAGGCGGTTCACGCTTCACGCTTCACGCTTCACGCTTCACGCTTCACGCTTCACGCTTCACAACCGCTCCCTCGGTACCTAAGTCGCCGTTGTTAGCGCAGACGCCCTGCTGATCCCGCGCCGATCGAGTCTGCTGCGCGCATGACAGCTGCCACGCGCAATCGTTTGGGCCCCCACGTCCGGCGCAGCCGGCGTCGGGGGGCCCCCGACGCGCGGAGCGCGAAGCGCGAGCACGTCGGGCCGTATTGCGACGTAGTCAGGCGGGGCAACCCGATTTCTCGAACTGTCAGGAAAGACTCTAACCTCCCAGCTTGTTCCGCTAGGTGCACGGAGCGCCTAAAATTGCAGTCTACTTGCGTTCCTGAGTTTCGAATCAGTAAGTCGCTCGGCCGAGATCGCGAAAGGCGTGGCCGCGAGCGGAAGTTACGATAGAAAGGTTTCAATGGACGGTCGATCGATGATGATGCTTTCTTTCCTGCGCGCTAACACGATTGGCCTGCTAACCATTCCGCTGGCGGCCGCACTGAGCGGTTGCAGCCAGGCCGGCCCGCCCGACACCAGCAGTGCTGGCAACACGGCCGCGGGCGGACCGCAAGCGAGCAGCGGCAGCGGCGGCAGTAGCGGCGCGCGCACCGGCGGCAGCGGTAACGGCGGAGCCAGCGGCAGTGGCGTGCCGAATAACGGCGGTGCGAGCGGCAGTGCCGGTGACTCGGCCGTGCCGATGGCCGGCGGGCCCCCGCTCGAGCCCATCGCATGTCAGGGCACCTTTCCTACCGACGACGTCAGCAAGGCTGCCGCCAAGGTCACCGCGGGCAACGAGGCGTGGGGGGCCCTGCCTCACTTCTGGACGACCTTCGGTCTCGGGCGAATGGGGCTGTATCTGAACCAGAGCGAGCTGCCTGCTGCGTTCCAAGCGCAGGACAAACTCAACCACGACGGGATGCGCTGGTCAGACGCCCTCAAAGCGCAGACCGTGGACGCGGTCAAGAACCTGGAGCTCAAGAGCGTTCGCGCGCATGGCCTGTTCCACGACGATATCGGGATCTACAAAGAGGACAGTGCTGGCACCCCGGTCTACGACTTCACGCGCTCGGACAAAATCTTCGACTTCTTGGTCCAGAACCACGTCGCGCCGATCGTGGAGCTGGCGTCGATGCCCGCCGCGCTCGCTGCAGATCCCTCGCGGACCGTGTTCGATTGGAAGATGATCGTCTCTCAGCCGAAGGACTACGACAAGTGGCAAGCGCTGGTGCAGAAGTTCGTTCAGCACAGTGTCGAACGCTACACCGCAGACGTCGTGAACACCTGGTATTTCGAAGTCTGGAACGAGCCTGAGTGCTGCAACAGAAAGTTCTGGGATGGGACGCTCGATGATTACTTCAAGCTGTACGACAAGTCGGCGGCGGGCGTTCATGCGGCGCTGCCGAACGGGCGCGTGGGCGGCCCGGTGCCGAGCCAATCGGTCGAGCTGACGCAGAACTCGATGTCGGGCATCAATTTCCTGGAGCACATCAAGACCACCAACGGCACGCTCGGCTTCTTCAGCTTCCACACCTGGGACTTCATCAATGGCGCCGTAGGGGGCTATTTTGCGGGCCTCGACCTACTCGACAGTTACGGCAAGAACACGGTCCAGATCGCCGTCACCGAATTCGGTCCTACCTGGGAGTTCGGCCTCTTGGGCGGCTCCGGCGAGCCGGCGTGGGAACCGCAAGAGACGATTCAAGGCGCGGCGTTCGTCGCGCAAACGTATTCCAATATCGCGCAGCGCTGCGGCAAGGAGAAGAAGCGTTTCCCCATCACTTACGCTTGGTGGACGCTGTCGGACGTATTCGACGAAGGTTATTCGGATCAGGGCGACTACGCGGCGGAGAAAAACCCGTTCATCGGCGCCATGGGTCTGTTGAATCGAGAGAGCATCAAGAAGCCCGCCTACAACGCGTACAAGTTCCTCGCTCGGATGGGCGACGAGCAGCTCGCGCTCAGCGTCAGCGGTGGGGGCAACGTGGGCGGCATGGCGGCGCGCAACACGAAGAACGCTGGCGTGCAGATGATCCTGTACAACGGCCAAAATCCGGGCGCTGGCTACTCGGACGACAAGTATTACGAAGTCAGTCCGGCACAAGACTTCGGCGTCACGATTACGGGCATGAACCCCACGCTGGCCTACGACGTCACCGCGTATCGGATCGATGACACTCGGGGCAATTCGTTCGCCACCTGGGACAAGGGCGGGCGCAAATCCATGGACAGTATGACCGACACGGATTGGCAGGCGCTGCGAAGCTCCATGGACTCACCGGCGGAGCCCGTAAGCCACGCCGTGTGCGGCGCCACCTTCAGCAAGACCTTCAGCGTGAGTTCGCCGGGGGTACTATTTGTCACCATCGAGCCTTCGACAACGAAGTAAAGGCAAAGCGACGCGACCCCGGCTGCCGTTTGTTCGCAGCTCGGCGGTGCACAACCGCGTCGTGGCAGCCTTGGCGGCCCATCGAGGACCTTTCGCGAACGAAAAATGTAGTTTGAATTCCAACCGCAGTTTTCGTTCCGCACGCTCCTGGTTCGAGCGAAGAAGACGGCCGGTGTTTCTGACCGGCCGGTTTAGCTCGTCAGCGATGCGGCCGTACTTGGCGGGCTGCGAACAGCAAGCTACTTGGTGCCGAAGCTGAACCCGGCCGAGGCCTTCGCTCCGCCACCAGTCTTGGCAGCTCCGTTCGTGCCCGAATTGGTGGTTACGCTCACCTTGGGTGGCGTAATTTTGACGCCCGCACTGGCGCCCTTGGCTACGTTGGCACTCGCCTTGGGGTCGAGCCTGGCATTGGCCTGTACCGCCAGCTTGGCACCCGGACTGAGCTTGGCGTCGGCGTCGACCTTGGCCGAGGCGTTTAGCTTGGGCTCCGCCTTCAGATCCGCCTTCGCTGCGGCTTGCAGCGAAGCGACCGCTCCGAAGAACTCCTTACCGCCCGCCATCAGCGAGACACGGATGGGCTGCAGCGAGGCGTCCAGATTTCCAGCGAGATTTGCCGTGTAGCAAAGGCACGGCGCAGCCCATGCCAAGGCCAGCTTCTTGGCGCCATCGCCAGCGCCGACGTCCAGCTTCAAGTCCAGATCGCCCACTGCTTGGAGCTTGCCCAAGGCATCGAACGCGAAGGCTCGCACCTCGCTGCCCTTCGCGACGAGCTCGACCGAATAGTCTCCCACGGTGACGAGCTGCCCCCCGTGACTGGCATCGACAGTAAGCGCAAGATGCTCGAGCCCACCGACCCCTGCTCCGACCTTGGCGCCTACGACGAATTCGAGTGGCCCAGGTTCGAGCTCGACGCCGGCCTTGGCCTTGCCCGCAAAGCAGGAGTGCGCGGCATCGAAACGCAGCGCAATCTCCTCGGTCGTGCCGCCCTTCGCTCGGCACTTCGCCAAGAAGCTCGCGCTTGCCGCGCCGCTCACTTCGGCGCCCGCGCTGTCCCGTACGAAGGCCTGAACCTCACCAGTGCGGCGGGCCAAAATTTCTGCGCTGAAGTCACCTGCCGCGAGCACGTGACCGCCGACCTTCGGCTGTGGCACCACGACGCCGACGCTCAGCTTACAATCACGTAGCTTGCCGCCCAGATCTAGCGAAAGGGCCACGGGACCTGGTGCGAGTTGGACGCCGGCCTTGGCATGCCCTTCGAACCGACCGCGCGCCGGCACGAAGGCCAACTCGACCTTTTCGCTCGCGCCACCAGCGGCCTGAACCAAGGCTGAAAGCTTGACGCCATCACTGACCAAGACTCCCTTCACGTCGCTGACGAGCGCTTCGATCAGGCCGCCTTCATGCAGCGCCACCTCGACGGAAAGATCGCCCGCGCTAGCGACGCTGCCACCAATACGCGGGCGCGGCAGAGCCGCCGTGAGCTCAGGGCCAGCGGAGGCCGCGCTGCTGACCTGTGCGCTCGCGGCCATCCCGACGCTCGACTTTTCCTCGCTACCGCAGACCCGCACAGAGCCCGCAACCAACAAACAGAACGGAACGAATAGCAATCGCATCGGCCACCTCCTCAGGGGAATGGCCAGTATCCGTCCAACTCGCGGTGCGCGCTGGATTTTTCTGAGCGAACAGCCGGTGCCGAGCGCCGCGAGCGATAGTGACTGCGGGCCATGCTCGGCGTGAGTGCCGAGCTCGCAACCGTCGGTGCCTGTGACGAGCCCGTCGGCGTCCGGGCGGCCCTGAGCGCCTGGCGTCCGTCGACCTCGCGCGCGCGGGGAAAATTGCCACGATGCTTTGACCTGCGCAGGTGCGGACGCTGCCGTAAATTGCGGCTAAATGAACTGCGCCAAGCTGCGCGAGCGAACAGTTGAACACGAGAGGACTCCGCGATGGACCAAGAAGCACGGCGCGCATTTCTGACGTTGGCTGGTACTAGCGCTCTGTTCACGGCCTGTCGCCAGGAGACGCGGGCCTATCCCGAACCCGCGCCGCCCGCGCCGGCTCCCGCGGGCAACGCACGAAAAGAAAAGGAATCCGAGGACGAAGCTGCAAAGGTCAGCGCCACGGAAGACTTGATGCGAGAGCACGGTGTCATTCGACGCATCCTGGTCGTTTACCGCCTGTCGGCCCTGCGGCTGCGCAGTCAGCCGGCCTCCGTCCCACTCGATGCAGTTCGGCGCGCTGCAAAGCTGATGCACACCTTTGCCGAGGACTATCACGAGAAACAGCTGGAGGAGGCGCACCTCTTCCCCGCGGTTCGTGCGGCCGGTGGCGCGGGCGCGGCCGAGATCCAAACGCTACTCGACCAGCATCGGCGGGGGCGTGAGGTGACCGACTACATCTTGGCCGTCACCCAGAAACCGATCACAGCCGCAGCCGAGCCTCTGGCACGCATGCTCGATGCGTTTGCGCTGATGTACGAGGAGCACGCGGCGCGTGAGGACACGATCGTCTTTCCGGCGTGGAAGCGGGCGCTGTCTCCGAAACAGCTCGCTGAGATGGGCGAGCTATTCGAAGACATCGAGCACAAGACGTTCGGCAAGGATGGCTTCGAGGACGCCGTCGAGCAAATCGCCGCGATTGAGCAGGCCTTTGGTCTCGATCCCGCATCGCTCACGCCTCCTCCCCCACCGAAGCCGTAAGCCTCGCCTCGCCGTCGCCCCCTGTCCGGAGTGAGACGATCAGGGCACCGTGACCGAAGCGGCGCGCTCTGCTTCGAGCAACGCCTGGTTCTCAGCGACGCCAGCCAGGTGGGGGTTGGCGTCCCTTGCCCGCTGATAGCTGGCCGTGGCGGCCTGCAACTGGCCCAGCAAGTGCTGCACAGCGCCCAAGCTAGCGTGCGCCTCGGACAAATCTGGAAAAGCACGCCCGGCGCGCGCGAAGGCGGCTTCTGCTTCTGACAAGCGCCCCTGCCGTCGCCGCTCGTTGCCAACATCGTAGTAGACGACGCCCTGGACCTCCGGGCCGGTGAGCGGCCGAGCGTACTCGCGTGCCGAGCCACCCGGTACCGGAAAGCGTTGGTCGTACCAGGCGTCGGGCATGGCCTCGCCCGCACGCAGCAGCTCGACATTCCGCTGGCCGGTTGCCTCGCGCACCCGGGCGTAGAAATGACCGGGCATCAACACCCCCGCAGCCGACCAGCCCAAGGCCTCGGCCAGGACCAAGAACAAACTCCCCAAGCCAACGCAGCTGCCTCGGCGGTGCTCGAGCACGTACGGTAGCAGCACGTAGCGGAGGCTGGTGTCCTCCACTTCACGAACGAAACCCCACTGCTCGAAGATGAGCCTACTCAGTATCGACGCGGGCGAGCGCCCGGGGCTAGCAGCCAGCTCGCTGCGCGCAAGCGCGGCCAAGCGCGCGAGCTCCGCCGAGCTCCAACTCACCCGCTCGTCGTCCAATCCGCTTTGGCGCGCGACTTCCAGCAAGCCGTGACCCAAGCCGAGACTTGGGTCAGGTTGGTGGTGGCATCCGCAGGCTGCGAGCAAGAGCAGGAACGAGCGGCGCTTCATGGCTTCTTCAGCGGCTCCCAGTCCTCCCAGTAGTTGAACAGATCGCGCGCCGTCATCATCCAGATCACGAGCTTCTTCGGGCCGAGTGCTTCGACTCCGCGGCGCATCAGCTTCTGGCGCACGTTGGGACCGCCGCCATAGCTCATGACCAAGTCGAGCGGATAGCCGATACCGCGCGCAATATGTGCGGACACGCCTGCGTGCTCGGCGTCGGTCAGCTCGTAGACACCGGTAAAGCTGTCGCCCAAGAGCACCACGGGGCTATCGGGATCGTCCTCGTAGGGCTTGCCGGCGGCCAAAACTTGATGCGCCACGAGGGTTTCAGGGGTGTACTTTTTTTGCTCGGCTTCGGGCAACCGGGACTGCAAATCACCGAAACGTGTGAAGCTGGTTTCACGCAGCTCGTAGGCACGCTTGTGTTTGGCCAGCTCCTCGTACCACGGATACTTTTTCACTCGCGCAGTAAGCAACTCGGCGGTCAAACGCAGCCCGCGGTCGGTCCAATGCGTGTCTTGATGCTGAAACAGCAACTCGGGCCCCCCCGCCGACTTGGCGTGCAGCAGCGCCGGCAACAGGTCGAAGACTTCAATCCCTTCCTTGGCCAAGCTCGCCAGCAGCTTGCGGAACGCCGGATTGATGACTTGACCCGAGAGCGCTTTGAACTCCGGATCCAGCTCCTCCGGATAGACCTCGAGCTTGGTCGGCACCGGCACGAACAGAAAATCGACGCCTTGCTCGTCGAGTAGCTTCTTGAATTCGACGATGACCGGCAACGGGTTCTTACCCTTGCGCTGCTTTTCTAGATCACCGCCGGTCACGTATTCGAGGTCGTTGCGGTAGAACAGAAAACCGTCATGGCCGGACAACGCCTTGACCTTTGGCGGCATCGCCTTCAGGCGTTTCTTCAGGTTATCCCGGACTGGCGCGAGCTTTTCGGCCCACTTGGGCCACGAGCCTCCCTGGGCCGCCAACTCGCCCTGCACCGTTTCGACGACCGATCCGGGCGTCGGAGTCGGCCGAGTCTTGGCAAGCCGCAGAGCAGGCTTGCTCGGCACTGCGGTCGCCTGCGGCTCTGCTCCGGGGGTGTGCACCAAGAAGACGTTGTAGGTGGCCTTGCCTTGGGGCTTGCCGCGTAACACGAAGGTCGGCGAAGCGAACGAACGTCCGCCGAGCTCTCGTTTGATTTCCGGCTCGGTCTGCTGGTCGGGCCACGTTGGGCCGGGCGGAATCAGGTCGGTGTTGAATGACGGGTACCAGTACGACGAAAGTTGGTTCGCCCAACCTTTCACCTCGGCGGGTGATAGGACGGGCTCCACGTAATCCTTCTGAATCGCGCTCACGAGCCCGGGCGTGACGACGCTCGAAGCGACCCGCCCGTACAGCTCTGGAAAGCCATCGCCGTCTTGGTCCGACGCAGCCGCAAACGGCGTGAACCAAGGCGCGAATTCGACCTTGGCCCAAAGCTCGACTGCACTCGCGCCTTGGTGCAAATAAAGCTCGCTGAGCAGCTGCCCAGAGGTACCGGGCGGCAACTGCAAGCCCCATTTCTCGCTGCGTACAGCAGAGCCCACCTCAGCCAAGGCATCGGCCCCCGGCACTTTGTGCGCCTGCAAGAACTCGGAAAGCGGTGCAAATGCCAAGGCACCTTGTTGCTCTACGGGAGACAAAGCTGTTTTCGACAGGTCGCCGGTCAAGCTACTGGTCTCTAGCTGGCCAGAGAACGGGTGCGACGTGTCGGGCACGCCGGCCGCGGGCAAGGGTGCCTCGGGCTCCGGATCAGCAATCATGAAGTTGGCGTGATACGCCGCGTAGTCGAGCGCTGCGCGGGTGGGTTTCGAGACCTCGCGCACCCAAACTTGCGAGCGCGTTCGAGCGTAGTCTTCATTCAGCGTTCGGACGTCGACGTGCGGGGCAGGCTTGCCCCGTGCCCCTTCGCCCCAAGGAAACTTGGCTGCTCCCGCGTGGCAGGCACACAGCCCCAAGAGCACCGTCGTACCAGCGAGTCCCCAACCAAACCATTCTCGATCACGGCGCATAGTGACCTCGCCGGTAGTTCCACATCACTCGTAGCACCCGCAGCCCGTACGTCAGTGGGTTCAGGTGCGAAATTTCGTCGCCATAGTGGGTCGGAATCGGCGTCTCACCAACGGAAAGCCCACGCGCCCGCGCCGCAGCGATGACTTCCAAATCGAAGTCGAAGCTGTCGGAGAAACTCGAAAACGGCAGGTCCAGCGCGCGCCGCCCGTACACGAGATAGCCGCTGTGGTAGTCGGTCAACGCGAGTTCGAGGGTGTGATTTTCGATCCGATTGAGCAGGGCGTTGCCGACGTACTTGTAGAGCGGCATGCCGCCCCGGAGCGCCGTACCCCCGGCGATGCGCGAGCCCTGGACCAGGTCGAGCCGACGCTCGGACAATTGTTCGATCATATCCGGCAATACTTCGGGCGCGTACTGCCCGTCAGCGTGAATGCAGGCCACCACATCCGGCTCGCTTTCGCGCGCCCAAGCCAGGCCGTCCTTCATGGCCGCGCCGTAGCCACCGTTTTTGTCCCGCGAAAGCAGGCGCAAGCGAAAAGCCGTGGGTTGCCGGGCGCTGACCAGTTGTGCGGTCGCGTCACGACTGCCATCGTCGACGACGATCACCTCCTGCAGACCGCAGCTGGCGAGGCCGGCCACGCGCTCCAGCACCGCCTCGATGTGCCGAGCCGCGTTGTAAGCGGGTATGACGATGCCCAGTTTCATTCGGAGCTCGCCCGTGTAGTCAGCCAAGCGGGCCGCTCGGCGGCCACGCGCGCGCCGTAGCGCTGCGCGTAGTCGCGCACGATCGGCGGCAGCGTCTCGGTCAGGTTCTTCAGCGGCTTCCAGCCGAGCAGCTGCCGCGCCTTGCTCACGTCGGGAATGCGCTGCTGTGTGTCGTCGTAGCCGGGGCCATACACGGACTCGGCCGAAACCACCTCGAAGCGCGCCGGCTCACGCTCGGGCGTCAGCGGCGCAAAGGCGTCCGCCAGCATTCGCCCGAGCTCGGCGATACTGACGTCGTTGTCGGGATTTCCGAGGTTGAAGATCTGACCGCCGCTTTGCTTCGGGCGTTCGAGCACTCGGCACACGGCCTCGACCATGTCGCTCACGTCCATGAATGCACGCCGCTGCTGGCCGCCATTTACCAGCGGGAGCGGCTGCCCGCGCAGCAAGGCACTCATGAAGCAAGCCAGCACGCGCGGCGTGCCCTCGCCGTCGATGCCCGGCAGGTAGTCCATGCGCGCGCCGATGGTGTTGAACGGACGAATAATCGTGAACGGCAGCGCGCCGTGTCGACCATGAGCCCATATCACGCGCTCCAAGAGTTGCTTGGCGCAGGAGTAGGTCCAGCGCTCGCGCTCGACGGAGCCAAGCAAGAAGCACGAATCGTCCTCGTTCATACGCTCCGACGGCTCACCGTGCGCGTCCAGGGCACGACGCCCGTAGACCTCGGCGGTCGAGAAGTGAATCAGCCGCACTTTCCGCTCCGAGCAGCGCGTTACCAGGGGCAGCAGATGAGTAAAGTTGGCGTCGATGACTTCAAGCGGGATGGTGGAGTACTGCGCTGGATTGCACAGCGCAGTGAGCGAGATCACGACCTGACAGCGGCTCGTCACCTGATCGACTAGCGCAGCGTCTTCGACGCGCGCCTCGATCCTTCGAACACGCGCGTCCGTACACTCCAGCTTGTGCAAGTCGACATCGACCGCGTCGATTTGGCAATCGAAGCGCTCGAGCAGTCCCGGCACCAAATGCGATCCAATGAAGCCACCTGCCCCCAGGACCGCGATGCGCCCTGGACTCATTGGGCGCTGCCTGCGCCCGGGATGAACACGTCAGGCCAGCGATCGTTGGCCGAGTTGTAGGTGAGGCGGACGGCCTTCTCGGGCGGCGTGCCGACTTCCCATAGGTAAATCTCGTAGTCAGCGGTGTCGTGGTCGTGCCCACGCTGGGTGATGCCCCAGACGAGCCATTTCCCATCGCGCGACAGCTGCGGGAAGTACTCGTGTGACCGGCGTCCGGGCATGTCCATGAACTCGAGCTTGTCTTCGTCCACGTCCTTGGGCGGGGTGCCGTTTTCGATGGGCATCTTCAACACGCGACTCCCGCCATTGCCGGTCGGATGGACCCAGTAGATGGAGCTGTGATCCGGCGTCCAATTCACCTGACAGCCGAGCCCGGTCTGAGTCCAGGTCTTCTTGGCGATGTTCCAAATACCCGTCTCTCGCTTGGAACCCCGCAGAGTGATCGCCAGGTACTTGCCGTCACTGGACAGCTCAGGTTGCTGAAGCAGCGCGCCGCTCAAATCCGAAACACCCTCACTGTCCATCAGCTGAGTTTCTTCAGTCGACCCGAGCTTGGCGCGAAACACCTTGGTCCCACGCACGAACAAGATCTCGTCGTCCGAGATCCAGCTGCCCCAGCTGGCACTCTCGACGACCTTCTTCGGCTCCGAGCCGTCCGGTTTGATCGTATAGATGTCCCATTTTTCGCTGGTGTTCGCGTCGCGCTCACTGACCCACCCCTTCTTGCTCCTACAGAACAGGATCTGCGCACCGCTCGGCGAAAAGCGCGGGAACCAATCGACCTCATCGCCGCTGGTGATCTGCTTCACGTCCGAACCGTCGGTCTTCATCGTGAACAAGTCGTGATTGGCGACGCGCGAGCTGGACCAGACGATGGTGCCGTTGGCCTTTCCGCCGACTTCATGCATCAGCGCGACGGCCTCCGCTGGCGGTGCTTCGTCCGCGCCCTGCGGTGGCAGCCCTGATAGCGACGCGCAGGCAGTCAGCGCACCGCCGCACAAAAGAGCCAGGTGTTTGCGGAAAAAAAACAGATTCATCGGACTTGTCCTTTCGCGATCGAAGTCGCGCTGGTGGAAGGGGCGCTTTCCGGCGAATGGGCGCTGGGGAAGCATCGCTGAAAACCGGCGCGCACACCGAGCGGCGCGTACCCGAGGTCTCGCATCGCCTCGCTCGGATCTAGATTGGCGTCGTTGACGATGCCGGCAATAGCACTCGACGTCAGCGGCGGCCTCTTCATGAGCACCCCGAGGGCAGCCGCGGCAGCGCGACAAGCCCACACCGGTAACGGCAATACGGCACGCGGCCGGTCGTGGTAGCGCAGCAAAAGGTCAGCCAACTCGCGCATCGAAATCGCTTCGCCGCCGCTAAAATTGTAAGTCTTTCCGTGCGCAATGGCCGCGCCCGCGAGGCGCTCCAAGCCGTCCACCACATCCTCGGACCAGACCGGCCGCTTGAGCGCCGCACCTGATCCGATGAACGGCACGACCGGAAAGCGCTTCAGGTAGTCCAAGAACATCATTAGTTCCTGCCCTCCACCCTGCTCGTACACCAGCGTGGGACGGACGATGGTGTACGGGAGGCCAGCGCTTGCCACGATCTGCTCTGCCTCGAGCTTGGATTCGGCGTAGCGGGTACGGCGCGGGTAGGTCACCGACGCCGACGACACGTACACGAAATGCCCGACTCCGCTACGCTGAGCCTCCGCGACGACATTCGCCGTGCCATCGCGATTCACCCGTTGAAACACGGTCGGGTCGTGCGAAATGATGACCGCGGCCAGGTGGTAAACCAGCTCCACCCCGTCGCAAACTCCTCTCAATGTGCTCGGATCGCTAACGTCACCCTCAACGACGTTGCAGCCGAGGCGTTCGACGCGTGAACGCAGGGGGTCGCCGGGCATCACCAGCGCTCGCACGCTCCACCCGGCCTTGCGCAAGCGCGCAGTCAAGCGCGCGCCCATGACACCGGCGGCTCCCGTGATCAGGGCCGTGCGCATATTACTTGGCCTCCGCGGCAGGCGGGATCGGAAACTCGAGGGGCTTCCAGTCGCCCACCGATAGCTCTCGTGACGCGAATTCCCAGATGACCACGCGCTTGCCTGCCAAGCGATCCTGCCCGGCCGAAAGCTCGCGGGAAAGCGCCTGACGGGTTGCGAACGCGCCAGAGTCGTTTTGGGCGATCACGTCGATCGGGCGATGAAGCGAAAGCGCCAAGTGTGGCGCCAGACCCGACGCGCTTCCCCAGCCCATGCCCTCGAGCGAGAAGATATTGGTGAAGCTATCCCCGAGCAGCAGCACGTCGGCGGCGGGGTCGGGCTCCCACGCGCTGCCGCTCTCATCCTGCACCTGATGCACCAGCACCGATTGCGGTTGAAACAGCTGCTGCTCATCCGGCAGCTTGAGCATGTCCACCAAGTCACCCACGCGCGAGACCCGCTGCTCGACCGCTTGAAGCACCGGAGCCTCGCCCAGCGGCGGAAGTACCCCGAGCGCGCCAACCGTCTTCGCGAGATCCCGAGCAATGAGCTCCATGAAAGCTGGGGAGAAATGCGTATCTTGGACGAGATAGAGCGGCGCTTCGCGGCGGTCCGGGGCGCTCCGGCGCGCGTCGAATACCGTGACGCCCAGCGTCCGCAACTGCTCGAGAAAGCGCTCGTAGTCGATGTTCTGCGCCTGCATCGTCCCGGGTCCGGGACTGCCGTGGAGTGGACCGGGCTCGAGCGCCGCCTTGTCGGGCATGGGCAACAGTACGAGCCGCGTGCCACGCTGCGCAAGAGCTCGCTGAAACGCCACAATCGCCTGCAGCGGGTCGGCGTGAAGGGCTGCTTGCCCCGAGTCGAGCGCGTCTTTTTCGCGACTTTGCTGGGTCACCCGATCGAGGAAACCCGGCCCACCGACGTGCAGGACACCCGGCGTGAAATAGAGCCAACCGTCGTGCCCGACCACCGCGAGCTTGTTACCGACCCGACCCAGGCGCGTGAGCCAAAGCTGAGCACGCGGTTGAACCCAGGCCTTCGCGTACGAGGCATCCTCGATGCCCTTCTCCACCTGCCGCAAATTCTCAGCCGTCGGCGCGCGCTTGAACAGCTCCGCGAGCGAGGAGTCCTCACCCTCGCGCTTCTCCAGATACGCTTGGGAAAGCGGTACCGCGTAGATGGCCGTCAGGAACAGCAGCGTGAGCAGCCAGGCAACGGGACGGGTCACGTCGGTCGCGATGATGCCACGACGCAATTGCTCGTCGTGCCCGGGGTCCGTGGGCCCACCGCGCCCGGACGCGGACGAGGCTGCTGACAATGTGCTTTGCATCGAGCGGCTCAGAATTGAAAATACAGGAAGGGATTGATGGTCTGCGTCCACATCATCAGGGTCGCTAGCACCATCGCCGCAGTTGCGAACGCGACCCGCGGCCAAGACAAGCGCGAGGTCAGCTCCCAGCTGTTCGGCATGGCGAAGACAACGACTCCGCACAGCGCGAACAAACCGAGGTAGTAGGGCTGGTAGAGCGCGCCGGACACGACTTCAGAAGCCTCTGACACCGCGTTGATCCCAAACAACGAACTCAGGTAGGTGACTGCTTGCCCGAGCGTCTTGGCTCGGAAAAAGACCCAAGACAGACACACGATGAGAAAGGTGAAAACGACGCTCACGCTTGGGGGCAGGCGTCGTAGGGGGTGAGCTTTGCCGAGCCTTCTTTCGAGCCCCAGCATGCCGCCATGAATCCCGCCCCAAATCACGAAATTCCAGCTCGCCCCGTGCCACAGGCCACCAAAGAGCATCACGGTCATCAGGTTCACGTAAGTGCGCACCGGCCCTTTGCGGTTCCCGCCGAGCGGAATGTACAGGTAGTCACGCAGCCACGTGGAGAGGCTAATGTGCCAGCGCCGCCAGAACTCGGTGATACTGCGCGACTTGTATGGTGAGTCGAAGTTCTGGATCAAGACGAAGCCGAGCATCAAGGCCAGCCCGACCGCCATGTCCGAATAGCCCGCGAAGTCGAAGTAGATCTGAAACGCGTAGCCGAAAAGGCCGAGCCAAGCGTCGTAAAAGTGCTTTGCACCCGCCGCAAAGGCGGTATCGGCAAGGTGTCCCATCGGGTTCGCGAGCAGGATTTTTTTGGCCATGCCCAGCGAAAAGAAGGCGACGCCGCGCGCGAACTTGTCGAGCGTGTGCTGCCTCACCCGCATCTGCTCTTCGAGGGCGGCGTAGCGGATGATGGGACCGGCGACCAAGTCCGGAAAAAAAGCTTCGAAGCACATGTAATCGGTGAAGCGCCGCATAGGGCGCGCTTCGCCGCGATACACGTCGATCGCGTAGCTCATTGCCTTGAAGGTATAGAACGAGATACCAACCGGCAGCACGACGTGCAGAACGGGCACGAGCTGCGTCGAGCTGCCCAAGAGAGCGCCGAGCGCATTGATATTTTCGGCGACGAAGCCCGTGTACTTGAAGGCTGCCAGCAGGCCCAGGTTGGTGACGATGGACGTGGTCAGCACCAGCTTCATTCCGCGAGTCCGGACCACCTCGGGACCGATCACCGGCGGCAGGCCATCGACGTCTGGCAGCCGCGACAAGCGCAGCAGCAGGATGCCGCACACGTAGTCGACGCTGGAACCGAAGAACATGATCACGGCCCAGATCGGGTTGGCCCAGCCGTAGAACACGTAGCTGGACACCGCGATCAGGGCCGTGCGAGCCCGAAACGGCAGGAGGTAGTAAGCCGCCAGAACCAGCGGCAAAAAGTAGAATAAAAATATCTGACTAGAGAAAACCATCTGCGAGCGTCAGGGAGCCCAGTGGAACCAGCCCTTGTCCTTCATCATAGCCAGGGCGCGCTGTGCCCACGTACGCTGCCCGTCGAAATTGAAATGGTGGTCGTCCTGCATACCCAATTTCGCGGCCGAGACCAGCGCGAAGTTGGAGACGACGCTGGGGCACATTTGAATCTGCGGGTAGATCGCGTTGTACACCGCGCCGTTGACCACGAACTCACCCGTGGCTTCCATCTCGTAGTCGTTCATCAGGGCCGGCAAGTTGGGCTCACCCACGTCTTTGCGGATGGCGCTGACCAGCGTGTTGATACAGCTCGGGAACCCACTGATGTCTGCAGCCGTTCCGTGCCGCTCGGTGACGCCCAGGTAAATGAAGATTGCGCCGAATGTGACCCGCCCTTTGATGGCCTTGGGACCAGCGATCAGATCGTCATAGTAGAGACCGCCGGGCAGGAATTGCGAGCAGTACGCTGAGGGCTGCCCATAGCCAAGCGACACGAAGTAATAGCTGGGAGCCAGGGCCACGGCCTCCTTGACCAGCGCCGTGCCAGGCCCGGCACCGGGGCCTCCAGCCGTCGGCTCCTTCGCAAGCGTCGGCGACGAGCCCGGATGGTACATGAAGGCGTGGGGGTCGGTCTGTGTGTAGTGATAGGCGCGCGAACCGGCCGGCGAGCTGGCTTCGCCGTACATATTCGAGTGACCAATATGAATGAAAGCGATCGCCTTCTCTTTGGGGACATCGACGCCGCCCAAGTTGATGGTCACTCCCGAGCTGGGCGCGCCGCCAGTTGCGGCGGGAGCGCCTCCGGTACCGGCAGTCGTGACTGGTGCACCGCCCTGCGCGACACTTCCGCCTTGACCGGCAACGCCAGGCGCTCCAGCAGCGCCACTTGGCGCCCCGCCACTTGGACTTGGCGCCCCACCACTTGGCGCCCCGCTAGCCGGGATATTGCCAGCGCCCGCGGTGGTCGTAGGGGGAGCGCCGCTCGAGCCGAAGTCCCCGGTGGTGTCGATTGGCTTTACGTCGTGCGGGTGCTCGACAACGCCGCAGGCCAGCGCGCCGGTCACCACGACCAAGGCAACGGATGAGCATCGAACCTGAGCACGACTGATTTTGAGAAGTGATTTCATTGTCCACTCTCCTCCAATTTGGCCAAAAGCTGCGTCGCTTCAGGGTCGAACGGTCGAACGCTGAGCGCTCGTCGCAAGAAACCCAAACCCTGGTTAGCTTCACCGCGACGCAGAGCGATGAGCGCCATGAGATTCAAGCTGCGGACGTCGTCATGATCCCACGCCAAACCTTGGCGCGCCATCTGCTGGGCAGCATCTAACTCGCCTGCGGCAAAGTGCAGACGTGCCGAAAGCGCGCGCGCTTCGGGCGTGTCCAGACCGGCGAGCGCGCGTCGCGCGGAGTCGAACTGCCCCAGAGCCCCGTGCAGGGTCGCTAGGCTGAGGCGCGCAGCAGCGTGTACTTTCGGCAATCCGTCGTAGCGCTGCCGCAACTCCGCCAAAGTCCGCTCAGTGTCACTGGCCTCGGTCAGGGGCTGCTCCGCGACGTCGCGGGTGAGGTCACGACGCCCAAACAGCACCTCGGAACCGTCCGTGTACAGCAGCTTCCACTCGGCGCTCTGGTACAAGTGCGCGATCAGGCGCTGGTAGCGCTCGGGAAACAGCACCGGCAAAACAACGTACGCGAACCCGTGCCGCGCCTGAAAGGCGTCGAAGCGCTCAGGCTCGTCCGCCAGGCGCAGGTACGTGGCGTACTCGTCGGCGGTGCGCAGCACGAGCCGCGTGTCGATGTATGGCCGAAAACGGGGATACAACTGCCAGATCAAATAGCCGCCATGATGATCGGCACAGAACACCTTCCCGTCCCCGGGTAGGGCCGCCAAGCGCCGCGCACTCATCGCGGGCACCCGAAACGGGCTCGGCTCTGCAAGCCGTGACTCGCGCGCGGCCGCTACTGCCGCTGTGCTGAACAGCGCGCCGACCAGCAGGGCGTTGAGCGCGGCTGCGATTTGCAGCCCGCGGTGTCGGAAGCGCCGCGCCGCCGCGCGCCAAAGCGCTGGTCCCACATTCAGGGCCAGGATGGGGGCGCCGAGCCAGTAAAAGAGCAGCACATTGCGATTGCTCAGTGCCGCCAAACCGGCCAAGCCAAGCAACAGCAGGGCGTGGCTGAGCTTGAAGTGACGACCGGCGATCAGAGCGGACGCCGCGAATAGAGCGAGGCTCCACTTGAAGTGCCACAGCTCACCGCCCGACACGCCCTCCAAGACGAATGGGGACAGGTTTTCCGCGACATTGCGAGCGAACACGTCGTGCTCACCCGGCAGCAAGCGCCCGAGCAGCAGTGCGGGCAAGGTTGCCCCGCGCAAACCAAAGGGCGTGACCAGCGTCGCGACCCCGCATGCAACGAGCGTCGCAACCAACCAGCGCGCACGCTTCCAGGGCTGCAAACTGACGGCCCCTTCAGGGGCGAACGGCCAACTGCGGGCGGCGCCCCCGACAGTCCAGGCGATGGCGGCTACGGCATAGGCGCCGACCAGCGCGGGGCCGAGCGCCGAGAGGCCCTGAAAATTGGCCCAAAGAACCTGCGCAAGAGGCAGTGGCCAGAGATTGCGCACGCGCCCGTCGCGTCCGAACCGCTCCAGCTGCAGGAAATAGAACGCCAACAGCACCAGGGTTCCGATTACGGGCCTCACCAGGAGTAGTGAGCGGGCCGCGAGCAAACCGCCCACGAGCGACGTCAGCAGCACTCCCCTCGCCCACGAACCCCGCCGCTGCTCCACCGCTAGGTAAAGCAGCCACGCGCCAAGGCCGAGCAAGGCACACTTTGCCCAGACCAAACCAGCGAGCCCGAACGCCCGATGCAAACCAAACACGGCCAACTGAAACAGCCAATGCACATCGACCCATGTCCGCCCCGCGGCGCTGACCGAGAAAGGATCCGCGAACAGCAGCGCGCCGCGCGCTACCATCTCGCGTCCCGCCGCGAGGTGCCACCAAATGTCACCGTCCGCAGAGGGCGATAGCCCCGTCAACGCCGCGCCACACGCCAGCACGCAACCCAGCGCGAGCGAGCGAAGACGGAGCCGATCGGACCGGGGAGTCATGATGAACTCAAAAGGGCGAAACGGTGAAGCCGATGCCAACCGTCCAAGGCTGAATCGTGGAACTGTGTTTGCTGGTGGCGCCATCGACGTAGCCGCGCTCGTCCCAACCCAATGGCAACGAAACTCCGCCCAGGATCGCGAGCCAGTCAGTGGACCACTCGAGCTCGAACGTGCCGGCCACCGACCACAACAGCACCTGCTGGTTGAGCCCTCGGTCACGGTCGACGCCGAAAAAATGCTGCAGCGACAGGCCGAGCGAAGGCACCCAAGGTCCCATGAAATAGCCGCTGTAGCCGTACACAGCGCCAGACGGCGCGCGATAACTGCCGAGCGAATTTTCTCCACCGCGGTAGGCGAATGAACTACCGACCACGATCAGGCCCCAGGTTTGGTCGAAGGTGTGATCGAGCGTTGCACTGCCGGTAAACCTACCGAGCCCGAGCTGCTTCTCCTGCGTCAGTAGGTCGTTCTTGTAGCTTGCGTCGTGAACGCCAGTGGGAAAGCCGACCAGCAGCGTCAAACTGGTATCGTTGATTTCTCCGAAGCGTCGCGTGAGGAAGGCAGCGAGATCACCGACCCCACCATTGGAAATATCCGCCGGCCTGCCACGATAGTCGCGATAGTACTTGTAGAGCAGCGGCACCCCGAAGCCCAGGTTCCACTTCTCGCCGAGATCCCGAGAGATCTGGGTAAATTGGGTGAGGTTGTAGCCGTCTTGCAAATGCAGATAGGTGCCGATGGTCTGCAATTGGAAGGCACCGCCAGTCACGCTGCGGCCGATCCACTTGATACCGCCGCCTGAGCCCGTCGAGCTACCAGCGCCGCAGCCGCCGATCGTTTCCCAACTCGCCAGCAAGCCGTCCAAGTTCGAAACACGGAGCGACAGAGCCGAATCCGCTATCAAAGCTCGGCCGTCAGACCGGCGCAGCGAGGACTGCAAGCGCGCGACGCGGGCCGCGTTTCTGCCGGCGGCCCGCTGGGCGGCGAAGAATGGGAAGCTGCCGCCAGCGAGCAAAATGCAAGCCACTAGCCACGCGCCTCGGGCGCGCCATCGTCTGAGATCCAAGTGATGTCCTCCGTAGAAGGGGGTCAGGCGAGGTCTACCTGGAGACACCAGTAGCGAATACTCTTGTGATCGGTCGCGGCGTATTCGTCTACGAGCGCGCCCTTCCAAATGGACTTCAGATCTGCAGCCAGCTTGAGCTTGTGCACGTCGCCTGGGTTGAAGGCCCGCAGCTTGCCGCCAACCTGCGCTTTCATCTTGTCCTTGATTTTGGAACGCGCGACGAGCGGCTTGTAGTGAGCAACGAGAAGGAACTGTTTGTCCAGTGGGCCGCCCTGCACCTGATAGCGCATGACATAGGCGTAGTCGTATAGATCATCGGGCGGCATCTTCGAGGGGATCTCGACCAACTTCGCAGTCACCTCGAGGGGCGCAGCATCTGCATGGGCCACGTGCGGAAGGCTCGCGAGCCCGAACAAACACAAGCCGAGGAATGCTTTGCGATCAAAGCGTGGGTCGTTCGAGTGGATCATAGCTAGTTGGTTCCTTTGAACGAGGGCGTGCGCTCATGAATCAGTGAGGAGCAGCAAGCTCGCGCAGGCCCGGATACGAAATTCACAATTGCCGCTTACGTAAAACAATCCAGCGCGAGCAGCAGTCTCTCCGAACGCAGCTCGTCCGCCCTTAGTAAGTAACCGCAACGAACAAAAGCAGGCAACGAATCGACACTGGCGCGACAAATGACAACCCCTTCGGTTGAAGCCCACAGGGCCACCGCGCCTCGGCTTGGTCGACGAGCGCCGGTTCCCAAATGGACTTCACGCCATGGCTAACTTGCGCGCTCGAAGGGTACTCTGCCAGAAATTGGAGTGGAGACTACCAGAGCTTACGTCGGCAGAAGATAAAAAGCTCCCCTTGCCGCTTCGACTGAAAAATGCAGCTCAGAGAGCGTGCCGCTGTCGGAGTGCCGCTCTGCGATGAGAACTCACGCTCGAGCGCCGGGAGTCCTGCGAGCGCAGGTGCAGGGCAAGCGTGCCATCAGCGCGCGCTTCTTGTCGGGTGGGAGTAGTGCCGCTCCAGCGGATGGCGTGCTGGGCGCTGTTGATGAGCACGTTGCCGACGATGATCTTGCCATCGCCGCTGCTTGAGTCGACCTGCGGCTGAAACCAGGTCGTGGCCAGCAGCTGCAGCTCCGTTAAGGCCCCGTCGGAGGGAGTCCAGCGCCAAGCGCGCCCTGGATAAACCGGATCGACCGGGTTGCCGTAGCCAGCGACGACCGAGCCGTCGGCGCTGACCGAGCGCTCGTCCCCGCAGCACAATCTTCCCATGATAGTTGCGCCGCCGGTCGCTCGCTCGGCGTTCAGAGCGACTTGAAGAAGTCGGTTATTGCCGGCAGGCCGAAGCACGGCACGCCGTGCTCGGTGCTGCCGTAATCAGGATCGTTGTGCGAGCACCAAATCGTCGGCACGGTGCACTTGTCGTAGATGATGCAACCGGGATCGACCTGAGCTTGGTTCTGGTTGCTCTTGCAACCCATGATCTGCGTGTAAGGCATGGAGGTGTCAGCGCACATGTTCGCAGTGCGGAACTTCGCGACCGTGTCTTTTGCGGAAGTAGCGCCGCGCTGAGTGTCCTTCTGACCGTCGATATAAAGCACTGGAATCGGCGCAGCTACAGCGGCAGGATCGCCGGCAACCGGCGCGACGGCCTTCAGGTTCAAATGCTGGAAGGTCGTCTTGTTGGCCAACATTCTAACGAGAAATTGCGCGCCGGAGCTGTGGCCGACGGCGAAGACGCGATTCTTGTCGATGCAATACTTGGCCAACACGTTGTCCAATTGTTGCAATACTCGGGTGCTGTTGGCCGAGTCGCTGCCTTGCTGCCAGCATTTGTCGCTGTTGGTCGTGTTCGGCATTAGTCGAACGTAGCCATCTTCCAGCTCGGTCGCCTTCCGGTCCGACATCATCTTTTCCCATTGGTTGTTGTCGTTGCCGCACGCGTGCAGAGCAATCAAGAGCGGGAACGGTTTCAGGCCGTCGTACGACGAGGGGAAGTCGATGATCTGCGTCATTGCCTCGGACACGCGCGCAGGCTTGTTCGCGGTGCCGCAGCCAGCGCTCGGGTTGGGCGTGCCGGTCGAGCCGCTGCCGGCGTTGTTACCCGAGCCTGCAGTCGCGCTCCCGCCCGTACCGCCTCTTCCGGCGCTCGGGCCCGAACCACCGTTACTGCTTGCGCCACCGCTTGCGCCACTCCCAGGCATGCCCGCGTGTGAGCCGGTCGTGCCCGCCGAAGATTCACCCGCACCTGCTGCGGAGCTCGTCATGCCTGCCGCGGAGCTCGTCATGCCTGCTGCGGAGCTCGTCATGCCTGCTGCGGAGCTCGTCATGCCTGCCGCTGAACTCGTCGCACCTGCGCTCCCACTTCCACTCGCGCCCGAAGTGCCGCCCGGGTCACTGCTGGAGCAACCGACTAGGGTCATCAAGAAAAGGGCGCCGACCGTACCGGTGTGTGAGGACATAGGCTAATATTTGCTGCGCGGACACGCGAAGTGCAACCGCTTTATGTGGGCGCTTCGCACGACGGTGCGCGCGCCAAATAATATTCGAGTCGGACGATACGGGAGGACTCAACCCGTTCGCAGATCGCCGCTCAGGTTTGCGTGCGCGCGCACCAGCGATGCACCCGTACAGGCGATGCACCCGTGCAGGCGATGTACCAGCACAAGCGAGGAAACATCAGCGACGGTCGCTTGTGTGGTCGCTGTAGTCGGGCTCAAGGGCTACGCGGGATCTTTCGTTCGCTCCCCTGGCGGATGGCTTTCGAGATTCGCACCGCCGGGGCGCGCACGATATCGCTTCGAGTCGAGCCGTAGCTTTCCGGGACCATGTCGATTGAGGTATTCGCCACCCGGGAACCTGGCCCCGCGATTGGCGAGGTTTGGAGGCCTGCGCTCGGCTTCGCGGTCGTCGATTGCCGACACGAGCCACTGGCCGAGCCGCGGGACCGCCCCTCGCTATCGCAACGCGCCTGCCGCTGCAGCGCCCGCGAAACAGAACGCTGCGTCTGAGTAGCAAGCGGATAGCGGCAGGCAGACCTTGCCGCCACGACGGCAGGCGACAAGGACGGAGGGACGCGCTTCGACCCGAGGCGCTCGACGATGATTCGCGCTACATCTCGAAACGCTCGGCGAGTGCGCTCGACTTCGTTAGGCTTTGACCGCGGCGATTTCCTTGCCGCTGCTCGAGCCGAAGTTCGGGCTAGCGTTGCCAGTCGCGGCCGTGATGATGGTATTGAACAATTGGGCGTTGCCGGCGCCGGCTGCGTCGACGTATTGGCCCTGCTTGAGCTTGCCACCCGCACTGCCCCACAGCACGAACGGCACGTTCTTCATACTGTGGTTGCCCTCCGCGACGTGATTGGTCCAAACGACCACGGACTTGTCCTGCAAGCCGCGGTCCGCGAAGTGCTTGAGCGACTTGGCCAGCGTTGTCATCCTCACCTGGTCAATCTCCGCGTGCGCAGCTTCGGCCGTGGAATTCGAGCCGACCGCACCGTCAGATTGGGTCCGATGGCTGATGTAGTGGAAGTTCCAATTGCCGAGCGTCTTATTCGACGTCGTTTCGTACACCGTGTGGTCCGTTCCGTCGCCCCATTGCAGCGTGCCGGTGCGGTTGTAGTCGCAAGCGAAGGCCAGCGCGACGAGCCCCATGTGCAGCTCGACGATGTTCTCGATGCCGCCGCTCGCCACGTTGGTCGCGTTGTATTTCCAGCTCGACAACGCCTGGTAAACGGATGTGTCGATGCCGTCCAACGTACAACCAACGCTCGCCATCTGCGTGCCCATTTGGTTCATCGTGTTCTCGGCGTCGCGAATGGCGTCGAAGTGCTGCTGCAAACGCTGCTTGTCCGCTGCGCTGAGCTTGGGATTTTGCATCAGCGAGGTGAGTTCGGCGCGGACCGTGTCGTTCACGCTCCTGCGCTTGGCGATCAGCTCTTCAGCCTGAGGGTTCGCGACGGTCCCGGTGCCTCCGCCAGCTCCGCCTGCTCCGCCCGCTCCTGCCGTGCCGCCACTGCCGGCCGGTTTCGCCAGCCCAGTGAGCTTTTGATAGAGCTTGTACGGATTGTCGCTCGAGGAGCGCACCTGCGGTTTGTCGTCGAAGGAGAGCCGATCGGCGATGAACCCGTTCTTGACGTTACCGGCGTACAACGTCATCGGGTCCGTACCGGCGGCGTTGATCGCTTTGGAAATGACGAAATCGACGGAAGGGCCGGTAGCGGTCGCTTGGTTCGCGTTGCCCGAGGGTGTCTTGCCCGTGAGCGCTTGCGAGAGCCCCTGCGCGTGTCCGCAACCGGTCGGTCCGGTGAGAGGGAATTGGATGCCCTTCACGATCAACAAATTCTTGGCCTGATCCGCCAGCGCATCCACGGCCTTGCCCGACGCGAGCAGGCCACTCAGGGCGCCGGTGCTTGCGGGCCAGAATCGCTTTGGCTCGACGCCGCACGCGGCACACAAGAAGAACGTGAAAATTGGCTGCGCATCCGCGGCCCAAGCCGAGCGCTCAGGCAACCCCTCCAAGAATGGCAGACCGATCGCGATCGTCCCTGCGCCATACAGGAATGCGCGACGATTGATGACCTTGCGGCGGTTGATGAGCTCGATCACTGGGCACCTCCAATGTGCGTCCGGAACGCTGGGCTCTGCACCAACGCGAGCATTACTTGCTTGAGTGACCCCCCGGAAGCCTGGCTGACTGCGCCAAGGGCCTCGATGGTCGGCCGCTCGGTGGCCACTATGTCGCGCTCGAGCGCATAGCTCGCCAGCTTCTTCGACCAGCATTGGTGGGCCTGGGGGCCATTCGCAATCAACTGCATCAAGTCGCTCGCCTCCTTGAATGTGTGCGTTCCGTCGGAAAACGGGTAGCTGCCGGTGGTGTCCACCGGCTGCCCGTTGTCAGTGCTGCGGTAGCGCCCGACCCCATCGTAATCCTCGAAAGCAAAGCCGATTGGGTTGATGTAAACCGTATGACATGGCGCGCCGCAGCCATTGGTGAGCCCTTCGTAGCGTTGGCGATTGGTCTGGGTCGCTAGCTGCGCCGGCACGGGCGGTAGCGTCACACCTGACGGCGGCCCGAGTTCGAGGCACAGCGTATCGAGGTTGACGCGCACCCCGCGATGAATGGAGTCCGGGGCGTTGTTGATAGCCCACTGAGTGAGGAATGGCGCTTGCGAATACCAGCCGGTGCGATCGCTCAGGGTCACCTGCTGCACGCCCGAGCCCGTGGCTGGAACCCCGTAAAGCGACGCCATCAGCGGGCCCGCGAAGCCGACGTTCGTGGTCAGGATGTCTTTGACGCCCAAGTTCTTGCTATAAATGAAATCGAAGAACGAGTTCGCAGCGGTCATGAACTCGGCTTTCAAGTCATCGCTGTAGCCCTGAACGTTGTCCTTCGTGATCGTGTCGAGCAACGGGATCTTGTACAGCTGGCTGTGCATCTCGCGCATGGAGCTGACCGCAGCGGCGGATTCGAACATCGTTTTCGCTTGCGTAGCCGCGCCGTCCGCCGAGTCGAGCGCACCCTGACTGGCCGAGGTGAGCAAAGCATCGGAAGGCGTCGTATTCAACAGCCAGAAAGAAAGCTTGGCCGCCATCTCGTAACTCGAGAGCGGCGCGCCGTTGTCCGCCATCTCGGTGCGGTAAAGGAAATTGGGGGACTGCAGCATGGTGGTGATCACCAGCGCAGCGCCTTTCGTGAACGCGCTCTGCGAACCAGAAAACGTAGTGCCCTTCTGATGGAGTGCGGTGTACGTGCTGACCTCGGCCGCAGTCAGCTCGCGGCGGAAAGCGCGCCGACCGAAGGTCTTGATGAAGGTCGCAGCGTCAGTCGTGGCGACCACGGCCTGCAGCGCCTGATCCGTGGCAGTGACTTTGGCAACCACCCCTTCCGCGGCCCCCTGGAAGTCACTCCAGTTGTCATTGTTCACAATGACGACTCGCTCGTTGTTGTCGAAGTCGGTGGTGCCGGCGACGGCGTGCAGAAACTGATCGGACTGACCGGTAGGCCCGGTCAGCTTGAGGAGGTCGTGTACGCTGTTCTCCCACTGACTGTTCGTGAGGCGTAGGAACCGGCTGTACAGCGGCATGCCGCTCATCGAGAGCGGTCCCGTACCGTTCGCTTGGCCAGCCTGACTCGTTTGGCCCAAGCCGCCGGCCGAGCTTCCGCCCGAGCCATTATTAGGTACTGCGCCTGTACCACCACCGCTGCCGCTGCTGTTGTGGTCGCGGTCACCTGCTGCCCCGGACACGCTGCAAGCCGCTGTCGCGACGAGTAGCGGAGCCAGAGCCAGGCCGAAGTATTGTGCCAAGCCGAACGGTTGCGTTCTATTCACGAGCACTCCCAAGCAACGGGCCTTTGCCAATTCTCACCGCGTCCACCAGCAGTAGCGGAAGCCGTCGATTTCCGTTCACAAAAAATGCGATCAAACGATCTCGTGACGATTGCAGCGGTGCGCGCGGAAAATGCTGCGCTGACTTCACGCCACGCACACATTGGGCGCGAATTTTCCTGATTCGCGGCAAGGTGCGCTGAGCTAGGTGCGAGGCATACCGTAGCAAATTGGGTCGCTTCGATTCGAGCGAGCCGTCGAGCGAATTGTAGATTCATGGGCACCGTCGCGCAGCGCGCGCATTTTCTTGCTGCAGTCGAAGATTGAAACTCTTTCCTGCGCCCCGGGACCCTCGAGTTCACGTGGAAACGGAGGCGAGACACCGTGGATAACTTCAATCGAGAAGGGGGGACAGAACTGACCCTCTATTCAGCCGCACGGGCAGAGTAAAGTTCTCGAGTCTTACCCGCGAGGGTGACAGGAAATCAAGCAGCGAAGATCACGTTTGTCAACGCGCCGATCGGTTTCTGACCGTCAGGTGCGAACCAGAATCGGCCAATCGCATGCATCGGCATCGCTTCACACATTTTCACGCGACAGGAAATACCATGCGCTCAATAGCAAATTACTATCCGGCTGTGCCCGGAGTTCCTGCCACTAAAATTCTGTTGCTTTGCTATCTAGGGTTCGGCGGGCTTGCAGGGTGCGGTCAGTCGGATCCGGGTGCAAACAGTGCGGCCGGAGCCCCGGCGCAAGCCGGCGCGCATGCAGCATCCGCAGGGGCCGGGATGCAAATTTCCGGCGGCGCGAATGGCTTGGGTGGTGCTCCCGGTAGCGCCGGTGCACCGACTGCCAACGCCGGCTCGAATAGCGCGGGTGGCATTGCCGGAACTGCAGGTGGTAGCAGCAAGGGCGGCGCATTCTCGGCTGGGGCTTCTGGCGCTGGCGAAACGAGCCACGGTGGCAGCACCGCGAACGGTGGCAGCACCGCGAACGGTGGCAGCACCGCGAACGGTGGCAGCACCGCGAACGGTGGCAGCGCCGGAAGTGTGAGCGGCGATGCGACGATCGTCCCCGATCCATCTTGGACCTGCGGCATGCCCGACGGCATTCCGTCGCCGACGGCGGGCACGCTCGTGTTCAGCGTATCGCTCACGGTGAGCGCGACGCACAACGTCGGAAACACGCAGTACGGCAAACGACGCCAACTCGATGTGTCTGGCGGAACCATCACTGGCGACAAACTCAAGGGCACAGTGCTCAGCGGGGGCCTGGACTACGAGCTCACGCTATCGACTGGCGCCATCGAGCTCGAGGAAGTGCTGGTCTACAAGACCAGTGACAACACCAGCATCTTCCTACGAAACTGCGGCGTTGCAGCGGCTGGGGACCAGGCCGTGCGCATCGTGCCGGACATCGAAGCCCCGACCTCGGGCTCGTATTCTTGGCTCAATACCACGAAGCTCGTTGGCACGCGTGTCGTTTCGGGTGACAAGATCACGCTCGATGTCTACGACGTGTCCAAAGCCGTGGCGGGAGGTGCAAAGGTCCAACTGAAGGATCCGGCGGGTGTCCCCAACACGTCGTGGGACTGTGTGAGCGGTAGCGGCACCAAAGGCGACTCCGTGTTCACGGAGAACGTCAGCCTCGGGTCGACCTTCAGCGTCAGCAATGCCAAGCGCGGCAGCCGCAACATCATCCCCATCACCGGCGGTACGACCACTGGCAAGGTCGCCGGAAAGATACTGAACGGCGGCGCGGACTATCAGCTGGCGGGCTCGTCCGGAACGACGCTGGACGCAAGATACACCTTGGCCCCGAGTGATGGGGCGTTCATCATCGTGCGCAATTGTGGCCCGGGCAACGCCCTCGTGCCGGCGTTCGAGGCTGCCGCTGACGGGCCGTACAAGTTCCTCAATGACGGCAAATTTCTGAGCTCGGCCCCGGGTTCTGGTTCTGGCGGCGTCAGCATTACCTTCTACGAGCGCAAGTAGTCAGCTTCAATCGGCAGCTCGGCGCGAGCCTTCAGAACTGGCCGCGCGTTACGATTTTCGGATCATCGTTCGAGGAAAGTCGAACGGGCGCAATCGATCAGAGTCTTTAGGGTTCGCTGATCACGTCAAGTCGATCATTTTTGACTGTTCACGCGCTCCGCCCGGCACGCGCGCAAACGGAATTGTCGAAGCCCACAGCGCTGCCTTGCCGGGCATCACCAGCCTCCGAGCTCGAAGTCCCAAAGAAGCGCTCTTTTCAGTGCACTGCTGCCGTGCCCGATTTTTCGGCGTAACGGATGTAGTCGACCGGAGCTGCGTAATCGCCGCTGGCGCCATCATCGATCCACAGGCCTTTCCAGTCGCCAGCGGCGGGCGTGCTGGGCCCATCACCCAAGCAGTCGCCGCCCAGGGAATCGTCCTTGTAGGAGGTGAAGAGCGCGTTCGGGCCGTTGTAAAGGCTGCCGCCCGCGTCCAAGTAGATCGCGGCGTCTCGTGCCTTGAAGATCACGCCCGGGGGCGTCAAAAGTTCGGAGCTAATACGATGCCCGCTGAATAGGAAGCCAAGCTCGGTGACACCGAGCACGACCAATTGGTCGAGATCCGTGTCGAGTTCGATGCATTGCTTGCCGTTCTTTAGATCCGGATTGGCAGGATCGTGAAAGACATTGCTCGCGTCCAGAAAGACCGATTTCCCGATATGGAGGGGGTAGCCGAGGTTGTCGAAGAACGCGTTTTCGGTCAGCTGAGTCGTCTCCACCGGGAAACTGCCATCGAGCACCAAGCCGTAAGTGGCGTGGTGGGCGAAGGTGGACTGGCTGACCTGCATCGACCCAGCCTGGATGTAGACGCCGTTGCTTCCGTAGAGAGCGTGCACGTGCTCGAGGACGCTGCCGGCACCTTGAATGTTGAGGTCTCCGCAGGATCCCTGACACCCCCAATCGTTCGCTGCGGCCGCGCTCGCACCGTCGCCGTTCGTGTCGCCGCCATGCGCGTCGTCCTTGAGCGACGTGAAGACGATCGGCAGTGAATCATCGCCGATCGCGGTCAGTTTGCCTCCAGGAAGGACGTTGAGATAGAAGCCGAGACCGAATTTGATGATCGCGCCGGGATCGATGGTCAGAGAGCTTGCGACGTCGATCTTGCAATTGGCCACATAGACGCCCGCGCTCCAGTGCGTGGGCGATGTGATCATGCACTCTTTGACGGTGATGATTCCGTCCCCAGGCCCGCCCCCGCCCGATCCGCTCGCCCCAGCGGAGCCAATACTGCCGCCGTTTGCGGTGCCCGCGACGCTGCCGCCGCCACTCCCGGCTGGCCCGGTGGAGCTGCTACCACCGGAGACGACCGTCGCACCGGCCGCTCCGGATTCCATATCTATTGGCTGAGTGCCGTGGCCGCAGCCCAGAAATAGGACTGAGACAACGACGAGTATTGTCTCGCACCAGTTCACGAGTGGCTTTCGCATTGCAGCGGCCGGGGTTCTTGGCTTCGCTCTTTACTGGGCCACACAGCTGGTCTTCATCACTTCCCAAATTGCGTCGCCGGTAGCCACGGCGCCAGCAGATGTAGGGTGGATCCCGTCCTGGGTGTATTCGCTATGGCCGTTCCAGGTCGTACGCAGATCCATCCAATAGCACTTGGGCGCGGTTAGGCCGTCGCACAGCGCCTTCATCTTCGGTCGAAGGGCATCGAGACAAGTTCGGAGCGTTCCGCTCGCGAACGATCCCAAAGGATCCGGATAGAAGAAGTAGACGACCTTCTCCACGCCATCCTTCGCCATGTTCGGAAATAGCGCCTGTGCCGCGGTGAGGGCTGCGTCGCCGTTGTTCGCCTGCAAGCAGTCGTTTCCGCCGCCGTCCATGAGCACGTACTTGATCATCCCTCCCTGAGCGGCCTTCTTGTATTGGGCGGGAATTGCATTCGGATCGCTGCCGGACAGCAGCGTGCCGCTTACCGAGTTGTCCACGTAGTGCTCACTTGCCCCGAGAGAGCCCGCCGCTTTGGCCTGCTTCTCGATCTCTTGCGTGATTCCGTGAGTCGCCGCGATGAACGATTCGCCGATCACCGCCACTTGGCTTCCCTTGGTTTGGCCTTTCGTGCAGCTGCCCGTGCCGCTGCCGCCGTTATTCGTGCTGCCGCCGTTATTCGCGCTGCCGGCGTTATTCGTGCTGCCGCCGGCCCCTGAACCAGCCATGGACGGCATGCCACCACTTCCCGATTTTCCTCCGGAATGGCTACCGCCATTTGACGTGCCCGCACCGGCCGCGCCGAGTCCGCCTCCGGCCCCGGGAGTTCCGCCCTGCCCGAGCAGCGCGCCGCCGGCGCTGCCTGGGGAGCCCGAAGCGCCCAGATTCATCCCACCACTTCCGGCTGCTGCAACGGCGGCACCGGCGCTTCCCGGTGCACCACCTGAAGCTTTCGCACCGGCCGTGCCTGTCGAGCCCGCGGTACTGTCGGTCGTGCCATCACTGGCTGAACTGCAGGCCGATATGCCCGCCAAGAAGGCGCCCAGAACGCAAAGATTTGCACCGATTCGGTTAGTCGTTGTTCGCATTTTCTCTCTCCAACAGGATTGCGCTTCAACGGCGCGTTGACGGGTTGCCGTTCGCCGCGTTTCGGGCGCGCGTGTTCGATCTGTCAGACAGCGCTGATGCGCAGCCGACTCCGCGACGCTTGGTCAGTTTGTCCCTCGAGTTCATCAAGGGCAGCGCGGTAATACCTCCATGCAATCGTTGCCGGCAGAGGACAATTGCGCCCTCCCCCTGTGACGAGCGCTTGGAGTCCCCATCAAGACACTCATGGATTGGAGATTGGAGTCCATGGCAGTCTGAGTGGATGTTTACTGTCATTCATGGGGGACAGATCTGACCCCTGCAAGGTGGCCACAACACGGCTAGCCTGCATGCGAACGAGCGCGCGTGCGGAGAGCTTCTGGCGTTGAGCCAGGCGCGCCTGGCAACTGCTCTGGCGAGCCGCAGGCCGAGCGCTCACTCGCGACCCCCTGTATTTTTGTCAACGGAATGGGTTGGGGAGGGCTATTGCCCTCGTGAGGAGTCGCCTCGCTCGCGCGCCGACGGGAACCACGTTCGGTTTCCGTCAAACAAAGAAAAATCCACTATGCAGCGATTAATTCGGCTCCGTTCTCTAATCTGGCGCGGATCACTATCGACCCTAGGCGGAGTCGCGTTCTGTCTTGCGGCTAGCCCCGCCTGCAGCAGCGACTCTTCGACTAACCAGGGAACAGGCGGAACTCGAGCCTCGGCTGGCGCTGTCGGCGTTGCAGGAAAGGCGAGCGCTGCGGGCTCAACGAGCGCCGCCGGCTCGAGCGCTGGAGGGTCAACGAGCGCTGCGGGCTCAACGAGCGCTGCGGGCTCAACGAGCGCTGCGGGCTCAACGAGCGCTGCGGGCTCGAGCGCTGGCGGCTCCACGAGCGCCGGAGGCTCGCCAGGAGGGGCCGGCACGCACAGCTCCGGAGGCGCGGGAACGGCTGGGGCAGTGAGTTCCGGCGGCGGAGCCAGCGCGGGCGCTGCCGGTTCTGGCGCGGGTGGGACTGGCACGGGTAAGTCGGCCGGGTGCGGCAAGGCGCCCACGATCGCGAGCAGCAACTACAACAACGGTCACCACATCGCGATTACAGCCGCCAACATGCAGCGCGAGTACATCCTGAACGTGCCGACCAACTACGACAACACCAAGCCCTACAAGCTCGTGATCGCCTACCATGAGCTCAATGGGAATGACGATGAGATGTACAAGAACCAGTACTATCATCTACTGCCACTGTCGAACAACACCGCCATCTTCGTCGCCCCGAACGGGCAGCAAAGTAACCAGAACTGTACGAAGGCTTCGGGCTGTGGCTGGCCTAATCCCAGCAATACGGATTTGCAACTTGCCGACGCGCTGGTCGCGCAAATCGAAGAAAACTTCTGCGTCGACACCAATCGCATCTTTGCGACGGGTTGGAGTTACGGCGGCAGCATGTCTTACAAAACAGCGTGTGAGAGACCGCTCGGTGGTGTGGCAAACGGCTTCGTCCGCGCGATCGCGGTCTATTCTGGTTCGCAGCTCAGCGGCAATTGCACGCCCAGCAAGCCGGTCGCCTACTATGCCTCGCACGGCACTCATGATTCGGTGCTGAACTATGACAACGGAGTGGGATTGGCCCAAAACTTCGCCAAGGCGAACGGTTGCACCTGGGCGACCCCAACGAAGGTGACGAGCGGCGCGCACGTGTGCACCAACCTGATGGGGTGCCCGACGGGATATCCGCTCGAATTCTGTTCCTTCAACGGCGACCACACTCCGGATCCGGACAATGGCCAATCGGGGAGCAGCTGGGAGTACCAGAACGTCTGGACCTTCTTCAGCCAGTTCTGAAAGTTTGCGCAGCTCGAAATCGGCGGCCGCGAGCCCCAGCTCGATTGCTCGAACGAGCGCGCTTGCTTGCTGATCGTTCGACATCGTTTATCCACTCGCCTTCTTGGTGTGAACAGCCCCACGTCGGCGAAGGTGAGTAGTTTGCGAGCGCGCAGCTCGGGCTGAATCAGCCCTCCTCTTGGCAATCCATTGCGCCGACCGCTCTCGGAGCGGTCGGCGCTCGCGCGCACGCCTCGATTTGGTCCCGGGCACCGGTCTGGGGCTACGGGACGTTCTTCGATTTGACTTCCCACGCGCTGTTGCTGCAGTAGCTGCAGCCCGAGCCAACGAGCAGCCCCTTACCCGTCGCTGTCAGGTCGCCCTTCAACTGCCAGTTCAACCAAGCCAAGTCGATCTTGGTGAAGTCGCCGCCGTTCTTGCTGAACAAGTCACCACCGTGTCCGAGATCCTTGCTGAATAGCAGGGTCGGAATACCCAAAGCGCTGATGTTGTCGTAGTCGCGTTCGCCGTTCTCGTAGGCGATATCGCTCGAGCCCCCGAGAACGATCAGCACCGGCGTGTGGATCGTCTTATAGAATGTTGGATTCGCACTGAACAGCCCGCTGCTATTGAGCCCCCAGGTCGTGATTCGGGGATCGCCGGCGGTGCCCTCCGACATCAATCCGCCGCACGAAAACCCGTTCGCAGCAACCTTCGTCGTATCCAGGCTTTGGTAGTATGGGCTGCAGGATTTAGCGTTCTCTGCGATCGCCCAAGTGACGTAGGCGAGCAAAGGTGCCCCCATTGCCGTAGGGTTCGAACTGTCCATGGTGCGCGAGCTGCTGCTGTTTGGCGTGCCGTCCGCAATGACGAAGTAGCCGTGGGAAGCGATCTCAGCCATGGCAACCGAATTCGAGAGCCCATTCTGAGAACAGCCGCCCTCTCCCCAAACGAAGATGGGGTACTTCTCGGTGCCACCCAAGTCAGTGGGACGGAAGATGGTGCCTTCCTTGATCCCGGTGTCTGAGTTCGTCTCCACTGTCACCTTGTGCGGTCCGCTGCCAGAGGCGTTCGCGCTCGCAGACTTCGACGCGGTGCAGGTGCCAGTGCCGGTGCTGGCGCCGCCGCCTTTTCCGGCCATTCCGGTGCTTGCTCCGCCGGCTCCAGTTCCGCCGTGCGCGCTGCCACCTGCGGCTGGCCCGCCACTCGATCCGCCGGGGGCGCCGCCATTGCTGATCGCACCTCCAGAACCGATTGAACCGGCGCTGCCAACAGAACCGGCGCTGCCGGGGCTACCGGCGTTACCTGAGACAGAGCCTGCGGCGCCCGGCGTGCCAGCCACCGCGCTCGCTCCGCCCGCTGTAGCACCGCCAGCGCTATTTTGCGCACCGCCACGAGCTGAGGCCCCGGCCCCACCACCTTCCGACGCTGAACTGCCACAACCGGCAATGGTCACTAGACTCACGATCAGCGTCAATGTCGACAGATTCCCTGTCCTCATAGTTACTCCTCGGTTTGACGAATACAGCTCGCAGTCGCCGAGGGGGACCGAATCGAGTCCAAAAAAGCGCTAGAGCGTGTGGCGCCTCAGAACCGGCCAGGCAAGGTTTGCATTACCTGGCTCGTCACGACCGCCCTGCTTGGTGCAGAGTGTGACCTCGACACCGGCATCACAGCTCGAGTAGGAAGAGCATCCGTTGTCATCTTCCGGCGAGGGCGACCCGGTACAGCGATCGATGGCAGCCCACCTCTGAAAGGTTGCTTGGGCGCCGAGAAAAGTAATCGGCATGCCGGGCACCAAAGCAGAGGGTCCGCCCGCGTAGGGCACTCGAGGATCTGCAGTGCCACGGAACGAGATTTCGCTGATCGGACGGCTGGGGACGCACTCGTCGACATTTTCTTGCAATAGATCGAATGCTGCGGGGGCCACGGCAGCGAAGATGTCTGCGGTCTGACACGCGAGATCGTAGACCATGCCGCCTCCGGTCAGCACGCCAACCGCGTAAACACGCCGCGAGTCGATGCACGCGGTGCTTTGGACGTGTGCCACTAGGGCGCGGATGAAGGCAATGTCGTCGACATTTGCAACGCAACATGGGCCAAGATTCCAAGCAGTCCCGAGTGTACCTTTCGAGCCGTCCGGCAGCGCGATCACGACGCCTTCGGCATCGGTCACCGCTGGGTACGGCGAGCTCTGCAATTCACTCATCCCCGAGCTTCCTAAGCCGTGAAGATCCACGATCAGCGGCACGGGCTTGGTGCCATTGTAACTTCCCGGGACGTGCAGGACGAAGCTACGGCTGACCGAACCAACCTGCAACGTTTGACTCGAATCTCCGGCGACGAGAACGGGCGAGGGGCAAGTCGGAGGCGGTTCACTCGCTGCGCCACCCGACATTCCAGCCCCCTCCGTGATGGCGAATAGGTCGGCACGCGAGCAGCCCAACGCCAGCAGAACGAGGGCGCTCGACCAGACGGAGTAACCAAGGCCGATCACGGCCAGACACCGAACGTTAGCGTCGCGAGCAGATTCGGCCGGCCCGATGATGCGACCTTCTGGTCTCCGAAGTGAATGGCAAGATAGGGCTCTGCCAGTTGCGCGTGCCCGGCCAGTACCACGCTATAGTGGTGCGAGAGCTGGAAAGAGGCGCCGAGGCTCGCGTCCAACAGAAACGACCATTGATCCACCGAATGCCCCTCGCGCGGCAGATCGGCCTGGCCTACGACCGCCGTCCGAAGAGCACCCAACGAAAGTGTGCCAAGGGGCCTCACACGATGCTCCCAATTCAATCGGTAACAAGCGCCTAGCAGAGCGTACTGCATGGCGACTTGTGCGTTGCCGGCCGTCGTCGCCACGCTGGGGCGTGTTCCGAATCCAGCAAGCGTCGCTTGCAGCACGAGTTCCGACTCGATCGCCCAGTCGAAGTGAACGACGGGCAAGAGCGCTGGACCTACGCCGTCCAGGCTTGCCAGCGCCGCAACACCCAGTTCGAACCCCAGCTGTCCGGACCGCTGAGTTCCTTCAATGCCGGCTTCGACGTCGCTCGGAACGCGCGACGTCGGAGCCGGCCCACGGGGAAGCGGCTCGGCGGTTGCCACGTGCGTCTCGAAAAGACGCGCGCGCAGTACCTCGCTCGCTCGAATTGCCAAACCTTTGGATGCGTTCTCGCTCTTCGTATCGAGATTGACGCGTGCCACTAGCTGAAAGCGATGCGCGCCGTCGATCATCCACACGTCGACCGCAACGGGTGCAACCTCTCCGACGAGGTCGACTGCGGCCTCGACCTCCTGCTCCGCGGCGAGCAGGCCTTGCCAAGGCTCAGAACCGGCCGCGCTTCGTTCGGACTCCGTGGGTCGGTCACGGACCGTTACCTCGAAGCCCACCGATAACAGTTCGCCCCGCAGGCGTTCCAGCAGCTCAGTAGTGCTTGGAGAACGGGTGGGCGGCAGCAACAGGGCCACGGTGTGTGCCAACGCGGGCGAGCCCCAGAGAAGCAAAACGGAGCAACCGATAACGACCCGAAGCCAAGGCACGAGAACACGCTCAAGGTGCGCCGCACAAGTTGCGCGCCGCTCCAGCATAACTGCCCTTGGGAAAACGCCGAAGGTACTCCTCCGCAATCGGCTGGGCGAGAGCGCGACCCTGGAGCTGGTTCGAGAGCACCATCTTTCTTCCCAACGCTTCTGCAGCGTAGCCGCCCGTCGCGGCGCGCTCGAGATACTCGTCGTACCAGCTGATGGCCCGAGCCCGGTCGCGCGATTCTTCCACGCGCCCGAGCAGAAAAAGAGCGTCGAGCGAACGGGCGGAACCAGGAAAGCGACGGCGCTGAGCAAGCAACGCCGTGCGAGCCAAATCGGTGCGCCGGCGGTAGCGCGCGGCGTCTGCGAGAGCGAAAAGATCCTCACTGGTCGCAGTCTCTAGCGTCGTATTGACGCCCCGGCTCTCGACTTCTTCCAAAATGCGATCCCAGTGACCGTGGGCCAAATGTTCGGCCCACGACGGCCTGTGCTCGACTTTGCCGCCGCCGCTCGCGGGCGCGATTGCCGACGATGAGCTCGCTTCAGAAGCGTCCTTGGCGGCGACCTGCCCCGCGTCGAGCGCCGCGCCAGCTGATCCCGCGTCGCGGTTGGGAGCCTGAGGCGCACCGCTCGACGTTGCAGTCGCGCCGTCCGCTTGTTCCTCGGTGATCAACGTCTCCGCCTTGGGCAGGTTTACGACCAAGCGTTGCCCTGCGCGCAGTTCGATGTCGCCGCTTGCAATTGGACCGCTGACTATGACGCTGCCGTGTCGTAGTCGGAGCTCGAAGCGCTCGCTCGGGGGATCCCACGACACAGTGAAGAATGTTCCTTTGACTGCAACCGAGAACGGACCAGCCTCGACCAGCCATCTTCTTTCTTTACTGCGCGCCACGTCGAATGAAGCGGTGCCTTGGTCGAGAACGACACGCGTGCCCTCCTTGTCCACCGACCGCAGGCGTCCGCGTGCCCCTGGCGTCAATTCGACTTTGGTCCCCTCGTTGAAGAACAGTCGAACGCCGCCATCACCGGAGTCCCGCAGGTATCCGCCCGCGAGAACGCTACCTCCTTCGACGCGGTAGGCGAGCGCCGCGGGTTCACGAACGCTTCCCCTCAAGACGGGCACCAATTGAATCCCGAGTAACGCACAAACTGCCGCGAACAACCCAGCCGCTGACCAGCGCAAGAATTTGGTTCGTCGCGCTTTACGCGCTGTGGCGCGTGCAAAGAGCAGGTTTAGTCGGCGATCGAGCTCTGCAGCAGTAGGGCGCTGTACGGTGTCCCGTGCCAGCTTGGTGAGTGCATCCAGCGCGCGCACATCGGTCGGCTCGTCAGGGCGGGTCATCGTTGCCACCGCCGCGTGTCGAAAACGTCCGCGAGACCAGGGTCTGCCTTGATCCAGCGCGAGAGGCGCTCCATCGCATGCGCAAGCGAACGCTTGACCGTAGACACCGAAATGTCCATGACCTCGGCGATCTCCTCGATGGTCATCGACTCCAGCTCCTTCAGGCTGAAAACGAGCCGGTCACGCGCTGAAAGGCGGTCGAGTAGGGCGTAGAAGCGACGCAAGAGATCTCGCGATTCCACGTCCACCGTTCGATGACCCAACTCGAGCAGCGCTTCAGGTGTCAAGATCGAGAGCCAGCCGCGCAGCTTGCGTCGCCGAAGCTCGGACTTCACGCCGAAGACCGCGAAGGAGTACACGAAGCTTCGCAATTTCTCGGGGTCTCGCAGGGTCTTCGCCCTACGAAATAGGCTCACGAACACGTCTTGCGCGAGATCCTCGGCGTCCGATTTCGAACCGAGAGAGCGCTCCGCCATCGTGAGCACCATTGGAGCAAAACGATGCCACGTTACGCCCATCGCCCAGCCCTCGCCGGCGGCCAGCCCCTGAGCGAGTTCCAGATCACTCACGTCGCGGCGGTTTGTACCCACCACCAACGATAGAGAGACCTGGGAAAGACGTTTCGACATGGATGCGGATGATTTGCAGTGGGAGCGTGGTGTTGAAGTTGGTTCAATTATCTGCACGCGCTGCCCGAGCCTCTGACCAGGGCAAGCCGACGAGCACGCATCATCTTGACCGATCGAGTGACTCGCTCGAGAGCCGTTTGATCACCGTTAACGATTGTAAGTATGGTTCTGGAATTTCCGAGCCCGAATTCTCTGCCTGTCGATTTGCCCATGGACCCGGACCCGCGGCTCCGCAAAGCTCGAAACGAAGGCCCAAAAGAGCACGACGCGCTACCGGTCGGTCGTATAATTCCGGGACAAACGAACTCTAGCGCACTGCCCCTCCCTTGGCGCCTGGCGCGTCCTAGACCGCTTGGCCGCAGCAGCAAGCTCGCTTCGGCGCCGGAGCCGCGCGCTGGCAGCTCCGTTGCTGGGCCGGGCCGTTCGGGGGGGAACGACGGGCGGGCGGCGTTGAAGTGCCAGTTGCCACTGCACCACGCAAGTCCGGGGGTGCAAGAGAGAAGACGCCGTTGCGTTTCTGGCCGGCCAGTCCTTAGATCCCGGGGCTGGGGCTCAGCGCCCGTAGCCGGCGGCAATGATGTTGGCTTGAATGGCATCGTCGACCGAATCCGACGGATTGCCGCTGGTTATTGCGCCTTCGAAGAATGTCCCGGTGCCCGTGTTGCTGCCGTCTCCGCCGGTTCCCAAAATGATCGCCCCTTGCAACTTTTTGGGGCTGTAGCCGGGTGACGGACGCGCTCCATCCCACATCGTTAGCAGCTTGCCTGACTGCGCACTTTGAGCTTTGAGCGTGAAGTGATTGCCGGACGGCCCCTTCAGCATCGCGGTCGCGTAGGGAGCGACGACCGATTTTGCACTTGGCGTACTCAGTGACTGCGATTGCCAACCGCCCTTGTCGCCTTTGAATACGCCGTTTTCGAGGTCCGCAGCGACCCAGGGGCCCGAGCCCTCCCCCTTACCGCCCCAGGTAATGTCCGAACCCCAGTAGACGGCCTCCATCGTTCCGTTGCCGTCGTCGTTGCCGGAAGTCTCGGCGTTTCCATAGTCGAAGCAGCACGAGTCATTGTACCGCTTGCCGTCCACCACCATGTACATGGCTTCCGGCAAGTCGCCTTTGACCACGCCCTTCGTCGAATTGTTCCGATACGCGACGTTGCTATTGGCTGTGACGTAGATGCCGTGAACGGAGTGACCGCTTACCGTGATTTTGGCGTTGGCGGCGTTTGCCTCCACTCCGCCGTTGGGCAGCCAATGCGCCACCGACGACTTCACTAGATCGTTCTTACTTGGTGATTGATCGTAGAGGATCGAGATGGTGCAGGTGGTCCCGGTGCAAAAAGAGTCTTGGACGGACACATCCGCAAAGCCGCCCGCAGACAGAACCGGAACGTCCTTGAGCGCCTTGTCGGAGGCGCGCCTGACCTGATACAGCGCCCCGGTGTAGGTCCCATATAGCGCGCGGACGGTGCTGTGCGCCGCAACGCACGGCGTGTTGGCTGCCGCGTAGATATCACAAGGCCCAGTTGCTGCGGATGGAGCTCCGCCCGAGCCGCCCATGGACGTGCCCGCCGCGCCCGCGATGCCTGCCGCGCCTCCGATTCCCGCAGGCGCGCCTGCGCCACCTGCAGCAGGCGAGCCGCCGGCGGTGCCTGCGCCAGCGAATGAGGTTGCCCCGCCGTTGCCGGAATGCCCGCCAAGCACCGGCGCGCCGCCAGTTTCAGAAGCACCTCCGGCATGAGCTCCGCCGCCTCCCGAAGGGGCACCGGCTTGCCCGTTGCCAACGGCTCCAGCTGCCGCGCCTGCGGCGCCGGGGATACCGCGCGCCCCGCCGGTTTGGATGTCCGTCCCAGCGTCAGTGGCGCTCGAGCAAGCAATCAGCAGGAGCGCAGCAGCACTGACCTGCGATAGGCGCAATCGCCGAGCGGCTGGCAGGCCATTCGCGGACGTGAAATCGATCGAACGCATCGTACTCTCCTGGCAGCACTCGTTGGAACATGATCGAGACCGCTGGCACTAACTGCGCCGGTAACCCTGATGTTGTAATCAAACCTCTGGTCTACGTTCGTCGACGTTCATCGGAAGTATTGAACCCAACGGCACGTTGAAGCCGACCGCAGCGCGCCTGCACCAGACGCGCGACCGCGCGAAGTAAAGAGGGCATCCCAATATGCGACGGTTGAATGCCGAGTCGCACCCGTAAGCCCGCGGATGCGCGGGTCGAGGTCGCATTTTGTCCGACGGAAGTAGGGGGCCCGCGCTACTGCCTACAACGATTGCCTGAGTAATCCGCTGCGTTGCTAAGAGCAGATGGCGACGCCGCAATTTTCAACCTGCGCGAGAGCCCGTGCCAAAAGCGAAATTCGAACGACTCACATTGGTTGCAAGTCTCTGCATTGTCGGGATCGCCGGGTGCAGTGCGACCGATAATGGTCAGGGTGGCCCAGAGAATGTTGCTGGGAGCATGCACTCTAGCGGTGCGCCTGCAGTAGCTGGCGCCGGCGTCGGCGGTGCGGGTGCTCCAGGCGCAGGTGCTCCAGGCGCAGGTGCTCCAGGCGCAGGTGCTCCAGGCGCCGCAGGTGCTGGTCTGGGCGGCGCGGCGCACGGCGGTAGCACTGGCTCGATGGGTGGCGCAGTTGGTGTTGGTGGCGGCGGCAGGTCGGCGACGGGAGGCTCCGGCGGATCTGGTCGCGGCGGAGCCGGAGGAACCGCTGGTATGCCGGGCTCGTCAGCAGGTGCTGCCGGCGCGCAGCCGCTCGGCAAGTTCATCGGCAACATCACCACGGGCAACTCGATAGATACCGGCGGGATGAAATTTTCCAAGTATTGGGACCAGATCACCCCGGAAAACGCCGGGAAGTGGGGGTCGGTTCAGGGATCGGCAAGCGGCGCCTTCAACTGGTCCTCACTGGATGCTGTGTACGCCTACACCGAGACCAATCACATCATCTTCAAACAACATAATTTCGTCTGGGGATCGCAGCAGCCGAGCGGCACGCCCACCCAGGCGCAGGTCGAAAACTGGATAAAGTCGTTCTGTCAGCGGTACCCCAATACCAGACTGATCGACGTGGTGAATGAACCGCCGCCCCATACCACACCGAACTACACGGCGAACCTCGGCGCCGGCGAAACCGGTACCTATGGTTGGATCACCAAGGCGTTCAAGCTGGCCCGCCAGTATTGCCCGAATGCGGTGCTGATCCTGAACGACTACAACAACATCGAGTACGCGGACCAGGAGACTCACTTCATGGACATCGTGAAGCAGATCAAGACCGCGGGCGCTCCGATCGACGCGGTCGGTGCGCAGGCACATGGTTTACGAACCATGTCGGCGTCGACGCTTCAGAAAAATCTGGACACCATGGCGACGGGGACCGGTCTGCCCATTTACATCACCGAGTACGACATCGGCGAAGCCAACGATGCGACGCAGCTAGCGACCTACAAAGCGCAGATCCCGATCTTCCGCAACACGGCGGCCGTCCACGGGGTCACCATTTGGGGCTGGATCAACGGCAAGACCTGGGTCTCCAACACCGGCCTCGTCAATGGCACGACGCCTCGCTCGGCAATGACATGGCTGATGGGTGAGCTAGGTCGCCCCGTGCCCCCCAACTGAGCAGTATCCAGCGGCCGGCGACGCCTTCATCAGCGATCGCCGGCAGCGATCGCTGAGGTCAAGGAACCGGCGATTGACCTTCTGCCTCGGATGCCGGCAGAAGGTCGACTGCGAGCTGATCAGATCCGACGTCGACGGTCCACGCGACCGCCTTCGAGTTCGAGGTGACACTCGAGATCGTTCCGGGTCGATTATAAACGAGCACCCTTGGTTGGTGCGTGTCCTTGCTGACATCGAATAGACCTTCGACGCACGCGCAGTAGATACGTGTGGACACCTGGATCGGCGAACAGACCAGCTCCTTCAGCTGAACCTCTTCGTGGCGCAAGTCAGGCGTTAGCTTCAGGATCCGCGTGGTGTCCAAGTCGAAGTAGTAGATGCCGTCCGAGCCGGCGAGCTGCGACGGCGCGCGGCCTTTTTTCGTGGCGGTGTACTCCGGGGCACGACCATCCAGATGAACGAAACCGATTCGCCAAGAGTCATCGGCCGGCCGCTGCACGAAGTAAACGACCTCGCCGATCATATCGAGCGCGCGAATCTCTCCCAGCGACGACAGCAACACGCGCGGCTTTCGACCGTCCAAGGTTTGGATCGTGTACAGACCCTCTTCTGTCTCGTCCACCCACGCCAGCGCTTCGCCCGAGCTGACGAAGTACTGAGGCTGATGCGGAAATTTCGCAAGCTCGCGCGTGATACCGCCCTGCTTCGGGGCGCTCCAGATAACGCCGTTCGACCAAAATACGAAGGCTGTCCGGGTCAGCACCGGACCGACCCCGAGATCGAGTTGAATTCCGTGGGCGGGCTCTCCGTCGACCAAGCGGTACGCTGCGTTGCTCGTCATCAGGTAGACGGCGTCATCGTCCATTGCGATCGAGGTCCGATACGCCGAGACCGCCAAAGTGGTGAGCCGCTTCGGGGAGGGAATGGCCGGCGCCGGCATTTTCAGGGAAGGCGCGGGTGTGCTCGCGGCCGACGGCGCGGACCCAGACACTCTCGGGGGCGAAGGCTTGGGCTCACGTTCACAAGCGAACGAGAGCGCCGCAACGCACGCGACCAACACTCGCTCGAAGGACATCAATCCAATCAGTATGAGCGATCGCGACTCAGGCACGCAAGCGTGAGGCTACGCACGCGCCCTTCTTGAGACCGTGCTCTGCCCCCGACTCTGCTTGGCGGTGAGAAGCGCGGAGGGGCATGCGCTTCTTCGGTTTCAGCAAGGGGGGGCCGGCGACCCAGCCGTGGGCCCGGGCACCCCCCTCCGCTAGGACGTGCCAAGTTCGAGTGTCCGCAAGCGAACGACAGCAAGGCCAAGCACGACAGAAGCGCGGCAGCGACGCCCGCCTAAGCCCGTGATTGACCGCGCCATTCGCGCCAGCCACTGCGCGCTCGTTGCGGGCACTCGCCGTCGCTGTGCGTTACGGCTGCGGCGGCTGCGCGTAGGCAGACACGATGTTCGCTTGCACCGCGTCATCGGCGGCCGCCGACGAGTACTTGGCGGTCATGACGCCTTCGAAAAAGTTCCCTTTCGCGCCGTTGCTGTTGTCGCCGCCGGTCCCTAGACCGATTGCGCCCTGCTTCCTCATGGGATTGTAGCGGGAACTCGGTCGAGGACCGTCGAACGGCACCGTCAGCGGACCTGATTGGGCATCACCGACCTTGATCGACCAGTGATTGCTGCCGGCCACGTCGCCCTTGACCATGCCGGTCACGTACTTGAACGTGACCGGAGTATTCGCCGTAAAGGGACTGGAATTCCCCGCCCAAAGACCGTTTTCGAGGTCGCCCATGATCCAGGGCCCGTTGCCTCCGCCTCGGCCCCAGATGGTGCAGGTGCCAAAGTACACGGCTTCCATCGTCCCCTCGCCATCATCGTTGCTGCTGGTCTCCATGTTTCCGTAATCGAAGCAGCAGCCACCGTTGTAGACGGCGCCGTCGACGACCATGTATTCCGTCTCGGGGTCGTCTCCTGTGGCGGTGCCACAAGGCTTATTGTTCCGGTAGCCGACCCCCGTGACCCCCGGGATGATCTTGACGCCGTAGACCTTGTGGCCACTGAAGGTAACCGGCAGGCCTTTGGCGTCCGCCTCGTTGTCAGGGGTCATCTTGGCCCCGCCAGCCGGCGCCTTGGTCAGGTGATTCCCCTTGCCCGACTGGTCGTAGATGATGGAAATCGTGCAGGCATCGATGCCGCAGAACGTGTCCTGGTCAGCCGAATTGGCGAAGCCGCCCGGCACCAGGGGCATGATGTCCTTGACCGTCATGTCGGCCTTTTTGACCTGGTAGAGAGGGCCCGTGTACGAGGCGTACAGGGCGCGAACGGTGCTGTGCGCGGCGACGCACGGTCCGCCGTCATTTGCGTAGATATCGCAGGGGCCTTTGGTCGTTGCCGCCGGGTCGGTGAGCGGCGCTGGACCTCCGACGCACGTGCTGGAAGTGGGCGCACCGGCGGAACCCGGGGCACCGGCGCCGGCAGCCGGGGCGCCAGCAGCGCCGGGTGTGCCGCCGGCCCCAGCAGGAGTAGCCGAGGTGAGTGAACAGCTCGAGCCACAAAGAACGAAGAGCAAGCCGAGCGAGAGCTCGTGACGATAGTTTCGTGTTCGCATCTGGGTTGTATTGTCAGCAGAACGCCAACTTGTCACGGCATTTGCCGATGCTACTCGATTCGGAAGAGCAAATGGTTTTTCCCCGACGGGAACGGTCAGCCGCCTACATTGCGTCGGTGATGTTACGGAACTACCGGCACCGATCCGCCCGAGAAGCTGCTATAGCGGCCACCATCATGCGACGAGTCCCGTGAGCGGTTCGGCTTGTGTAGTCGGAATTGACTTTGGCACCGACTCGGTGCGAAGCATCGTCGTCGATTCGACCGACGGTAGTGTGCTTGGCGCCGGGGTGAAGTACTACCCACGCTGGGCCAAGGGCCTGTACTGCGATGCGGTGAAAAATCGCTTTCGCCAACATCCGCTCGATTACCTCGAAGGCATGGAAGCCTCGGTGCTCGAAGCGTTGGCCCAGGCCGGGCCGGACGCGGCGTCCAGGGTCCGCGGAATTGGCGTAGACACGACCGGTTCTACTCCTGCGCTCGCAGATCAATCGGGCCGGCCACTGGCTCTGATTCCATCCTTAGCGGACAACCCGAACGCCATGTTCGTGCTCTGGAAAGACCATACTTCGGTCGCCGAAGCCGAGCGCTTGAACCGCGTGGCGCGAACCTGGGGCGGGGTCGACTACACGAAATACGTGGGCGGGATCTACTCTTCGGAATGGTTCTGGGCCAAAGCGATGCACCTGCTCGAGTCGGACCCGACCGTGGCAGAGGCCACCTTCACGATCGTCGAGCATTGCGACTGGATCCCGGCTGTCCTCACGGGCACCACGGAGCTGTGGAAATACAAGCGCAGTCGCTGCGCCGCTGGGCACAAAGCGCTGTGGCATCGAGAGTTCGGCGGCTACCCGGGCAATGATTTTCTCGCCCTGCTCAATCCCCTACTGCCAGCGCTCAAGGAATCGTTCGGCAAGGAGACGTTCACGTCCGATAGCCCGTTCGGTAGCCTTTCGGCCGAATGGGCAGCAAAGCTCGGCCTGCCAAGCGACGTGATCGTCGCGGTCGGCGGGTTCGACGCACATATGGGCGCGGTCGGGGGCGGGATCGGGCCCAACCGGATACTGAAGGTGATGGGGACGAGCACCTGCGATATCGTCGTGGCTGGCTCCAGTGAGCCGGAGGGGCTCGTTTCCGGAATTTGCGGACAGGTCGACGGTTCGGTGATTCCAGGCATGATTGGCTACGAGGCTGGGCAGTCCGCTTTTGGGGACGTGTACGCTTGGTTCAAGGCTCTGCTTTCCTGGCCGCTCGAAGCTATCCTGCCCACGTTCGGCGGAATCTCCGAAGAGACCAAACGCGAACTCGCGGGTCACATCGCCGAAAACATCATCCCTGCGCTGGAGCAGGCGGCAAGGGCCTTGAACATCGAGGACACGGCACCTCTCGCTCTGGATTGGATGAACGGGCGCCGCACTCCGGACGCCAACCAGAGGCTCAAGGGGGCAATTACGGAGATCAACTTGGGCACCGACGCGCCACGCATTTTTCGTTGCCTCGTGGAAGCCACCGCCTACGGTTCTCGAGCCATCGTCGAGCGGTTTCGTTCCCAGCAGATCCGCATCGACAGCGCGATTGCCATCGGTGGAGTCGCCAAGAAGAGCCGCTTCGTCATGCAGACCGTCGCCGACGTATTAAACCTCGAAGTGACGGTCGCGGCAGGTGATCAGACCGTCGCGCTGGGCGCGGCGATGTTTGCCGCGGTTGCCGCAGCCGTACACCCGACTGTCGCGCAAGCTCAGAGCGCTATGTCATCGGGTGTCGAAACAGTCTACCGACCCGATCCGGAACGCGCCAAACGCTACGACCGCCTGTACGAGGATTATTTGGCGCTCGGGGCCTTCGTCGAGAGTAGGCTCAGCACTGAGCAGGCCGAACTGCGAGCATCTTCGTTTTGAAGACCGTGGCCTTTAGTTTCGAGAGAGAAACGAGCAGAGTGCAGAGATGAGCGCGGCCAGCACCCACGAAGTCTGGTTTTTGACCGGCAATCAGGCGCTACACGGCCAGGAAACTCTGGCTCAGTTGGCCGCTGATTCTCGGGAAATCGCTGCGCATTTCGATTTGGCCGGCATCCAACACGTCCGTATCGGCCACGGGACGGATCTGGCGGAGCTCAAGAACGAGCTGCGCTGGAGCGACCGGACGGCCAAATGAACACCTGGGTTCGCAGATGAAGACTGGCTTCGACGAGCTGAAAGAACAGGCGTGGCGCGCCAATCTCGAGATCCCGCGCAGAGGCCTCGCCCTGTACACCTTCGGCAACGTCTCGGCGTTCGATGCCGAGCGGGCGGTCTTCGCAATCAAGCCGAGTGGGGTCGACTATGAGAACCTCACGGCGGCTGATATGGTGGTGGTCGACCTCGACGCCAAGGTGATTGAGGGAACGCTGCGCCCGTCCTCCGACACCCGGACGCATGCCGCATTGTACCGCGCGTTCAAAGGGATCGGCGGGATCGTGCACACCCATTCGACCTACGCCACGGCTTGGGCACAGGCCTGCATGCCGATCCCCATTTATGGCACGACTCACGCCGACCACCTCGCGGAAGATGTTCCCTGCACCGAGCTCATGACCGCCGAGGCGGTCAGCCTCGACTACGAAGCCGAGACCGGAACGCAGATCGTCGATTGCTTTCGCACGCGTGACCCGAACCAGACGCCAATGGTGCTGGTGGCGGGGCATGGCGTATTTACTTGGGGCAAGACCGCAGACAAGGCAGTCTACCACGCCGTGGTACTGGAAGAGTTGGCCAAGATGGCGGCCATCACCCACTCGCTTGACCCGAGCGCGCGCCGACTGCCGGAGCACCTCGTACGCAAGCACTTCGAGCGCAAGCACGGCAAACGCGCGTACTACGGGCAATAGTCAGTTTCGGTAATCGTCAGTCGAGTTCTAGCCAACGAAGCACCCGAGAGGACGGGTCAATCATGCGACAACTACACTTATTGGGGCTGTTGGCTATATTCGTAGCGGGCTTCAGCTCGACCCCTGCCTTTGCGCAGGAACCGAACGACGACGAAGACCCCGACGCTCGGCACGAGACCGAAGAGCCAAAAGAAGCCGTCAAAGCAGAAGCGAAGGCGGAGGAAGCAAAAGCGCCAGTTGCGGAAGCAGCGCCTGCGGCGGAGCCGGTCGCTGCCCCAGCCGCCAAACCGAAATTCGGCGATACGACCATCACTGGCTATTTGCGCGGCGGTTTCGGCGCGAGCAGTCAAAAAGGTCGAATGACCTGCTTCAAGCTCGATATCCCGGGAGCGTTGGTGTCCAAATACCGGCTGGGCAACGAATGCGAGGTATGGTCCGAGACCCACTTCACGACGGTCGTGTACGCGGGCGACGATGGAACGGTCGCGCACCTGCACTTCATGCCGACTATCTACATCCCGACCGATAGCATTGGCTACTCGCCCAACGGAACCACCTCTTCGCCCGCCAGGTTCACGGCGAGTGGAGCCACGATTTCGTTTCCCAACCTGTACGTCGACATCCAAGGCATCCCTTGGCTTGGCGGAGGTACCGTCTGGGCCGGCAATCGCTACTACAAGCGTGAGTCCGTCCACATCAGCGATTTCTTCTACTGGAATCCGTCGGGTGTGGGTGTCGGCATCGAGGATATCCACCTCGGTAAGGATCTGCGACTCAGCTATGCGGCATTCGCGGTCGATGGAGAGCCGGTAGCTGGACAGGCGCCGGCTCCATCGCTTCCGGGGCAGTCTAGCTTCGGAGTCCGAAACGACCTGCAGCTGCGAGGGATCCGTCCCTACGCGAGCGGTGAGCTCCAAATCGGATTCCAATACATCGCGAACTACAGCAACGATCCTGCAACACACAGCGGCTGGGGCGTCACCCTCCAACACGTGCAGCAGCTGCTCGGCGGCGAGAACAAGCTGGCCGTCCAGTATGGCAAGGGCGGCGGTACTGGCTTTGGAACGCTGGCGCGCTTCTACTATCCGGACTTTTCGGTTCGCCACGAACTGAAAGAATGGCGCGCGCGGGTCGTGGATGTGCTCACTGTGCAGCCCACTCCTTGGCTCGGCGCGCAGGCAACCTTCGTGTACCAGCACGACGACTTAGCCTACCCCGCCGGCACTACGGGTGGCATCACGGATTGGATCTCCGCTGGCACGCGCTTGGGCTGGGCGTTCACCGAGCATGCCAAGCTGCTGGGCGAGGTCGGCGTAGACCACGTGAAGAAGGACAACGGCGCCCCCCCGCAATGGCTGGCCAAGTTCACCATCGCGCCGGCGATCACTGCGAGCAAAGGCTTCATGACTCGCCCTGAGCTGCGTCTCTTTTACACATGGGCAATGTGGAATGAAGCCGCGCGCACGGCCACCATCGATTCGGGCCGCCTTTACACCACGACCGACAAATTGAGCGGCGCCACCTACGGGGTACAAGCCGAGACCTGGTGGTGAGAACCGGGACCGACGCGTTCACTGCGGCCCGGCGACTAGCGCCCGGGCCAGTGTCCGTTCCGGTCGCTGCGACTGCCGAGGTTTTTTCGACACAATTCGCGCTCTTTGACAGGCGATGAGTCCGGCGCCCGAGCGGACCGTCCGCGCAGTTGGCAGCGCTGTCGACGTGGACTTCGATTCATCGGAGATTGGGCCTGGTACTGCTCACGCTCAACCCTGGACTTGCCACGAGTGGACACGGGCTGCTTGGGGAGCGCAGATGGGGGGCACGGTTCGGGTAGTTCCACCTCTCGCCGTCGTTCGCGTGCGCCCGCCGCGGCGCATTCAGCGGCATTGGTGCGGTTGGGGGCGTTACTGCTCGCGTTGCGCACACGCCGAACAAAAGGGGCGCCCTTAATGCCTTGCTCACCGCGGTCGTTTGCACGCTTTCGGAGCCCATCGAGATGGAAGTGACGCACCCAGCTCGATGGCGAACCGCGAAGTGGTGCGCGGCTTCACTTTCGCTCTTGGTCTCGTTGCATTGCAACGTGTACAGCGCTTCGCTACTCGGGAACGGCGTGTCGGCTGGGCGCGGCGGAGCTAGCGCGGGCCGCGCTGGAGCGTCTGCCACGACCGGCGGGGCCAATGCGGTCAGTGGTGCCGCCGGTGAGTCGGAGCCCAGTGGCACCGCCGGTGCCGGCTTCGGCGGGCTGATCGGCATGGCAGGCGCAATCGAGACGGGTGGAGCCGAAGCGGGTTCAGGCATCGCTGGCAAAGCTGGTGGCACAGCTGGTGCGAGCGGCTCGATTGGCGGCACTGGAGGCGCCGTTGGAGGTGCGGGCGCGGGAGGCGCGGGCGCAGGCGCAGGCGCAGGCGCAGGCGCGGGCGCGGGCGCGGGCGCGGGCGCGGGCGGTACGGGCGGCGCCAGTCAAACAGCCAGTGGTTGCGCCAAGCTTTCAGTCCCTCTCGACGACGCGGCCGACAAAGCGCACTTCGTCATCTCACTGACCTCACCCGCGGACCTCAGTGGCGCAACGCTCCGCATGCGCGTTTACGTGCAAGCTGGCCAGGGAGGCACCATCTTCAACTACGTTCAAGACTCTGGGGCTTTTCACTTCCTGGGAGTGGCTACTGCCCAACGCCCCCTGCTCAGCAGTTCGAGCGGTTGGTCGACCATCACTTGGAACATCGGCGCTGAGCCGGACTCGGCAGGGACCGGGATCGTCAAGACAAGTATCAGGAACATCGGTGTCGAGCTCAACGCTCAGCCGTCCTCCACTTGGTCCAATCCGACGATTGTCTATCTCGATTCAATCACCGTGACGAGCCCCGCGCTGTCCTTCACCTTCGATGCAACCGCATCGGTCGACCCTACTCCGGCGACTTCGAGTCGCTCTGGACAAGTTCTCTGGCTGAACAACGGCGCCACGGATACGACCGCCACCGGCGCCACGCTCAGCTGGCAAGCGACTTGCCCGTGACTGCGCAGCCCGGTTTATCGCTCTATTGGCCGACTGTTCGCGCTCGCGCGACGCTTGGCTGAGCTCGACGCGGCGCGTCGCTGCGGTCGCGCTCCGTCCGCCACGTGTCGGGCGGGGTAAACAACAATGGCGTGGGCGCCAAACGAGCGGCTGTAGGTGCAACCTCGCTGATTGCCTTCACGCAATCGATATTGCGCTGCGATCGCCGCGGCCGCGAGACAGCCGCGTGAGCTACGCCGCGCCACTCTTGGCAGGCAGCGGCGGGGAACTACTCGGAGGACCCGCGACGGGTCTTCGCGCACTCGTTTCTTTCAAGCGTCGGGCCGCCTGCACCATGTGCACGATCTGATCGAGAATGACCGCGACGAGAATGACTGCGCCAACAATGATCCAGTTCCAGTTCGGGTTGAGGCGCCAGATTCGACGGATGCCGTCCTGGTCCGTGTATTGGACCTGAAACATGTTGATGCCATTGTCGATGACTCGCATGATGGAGGCGCCGATTAAGACGCCAAAGATCGTGCCTTCACCGCCGCGCAGCGAACAGCCGCCGAGTACGGCGGCCGCGATCGCGTAAAGCTCGTACGCGACGCCCACCTGTTGTGACATTTGACCGATGTATGCGGCGTAGCAGATGCCCGCGATACCGGCGGTTCCGGAGGAGATCACGTAGGTGAGCAACTCGACGCGCTTGACGTTGATACCGGAGTAGCGCGCGGCTTCACGATTGCCGCCGATGGCGTAAATGTAGCGGCCGAGCACCGTGAAGTGAAGCACGTACGCGCCCAACGCCGCCACCGCGCCGAAGATCAGCAGTGGCCAGCCGAACAGCGGGTCACGGCCGACATGCAAGAGCCCACCGCTGGCTAGGTTGAGCAGGGGTGAATCACCCATGCTGATCACTCCGCCGTCGACGATGGTCTGCGACACACCGCGAAAGAGCAGCATGCCACCCAACGTGACGATGAACGGTTGTAGTCCGAGGCGGGTGATCAGAAGACCCTGAATCAGGCCGACGGCCACTGCGGCGCAGAGCGCCACTGAAATGCCCACCCACAATGGGTAGCCGAGGCCTCCCGTTTGGGTCGAGGAAAGGCGCGCGATGATCACGCCCGTGAGCCCTACGACAGAACCAATCGAAAGATCGATGCCACCCGTGATGATGACGAAGGCGATGCCAGTCGCAAAAATCCCGAGCATGGATATTTGCCGCGTCGTGTTGACCACGTTCGAAGCGCCCAGAAAATCCGAGTTCGATATCCAAAGCGCGATGCACATCAAGAGCAACGCCAACGACATTCCAAGTTCACGCCTCATGACACCGTAAGCTCACCTTCTCCTGCTGCTTTGCGTCCGCCGGCTTGGTGCACGGCAGCGTATTCTTGGCCTGTCATCAAGCCGGCAATGGCGAGCTGGGTGAGCTCGTGCCGCTCGAGCACGCCCTTGAGCCGGCGCTCGTGCATCACCACCACGCGATCGCTCATGCCAATCGTTTCTTCTAGATCCGAGCTGACCATCAAAATCGTAATTCCTTGGTTGGCGAGCTCCGCCATGTGCCGATAAATTTCGGCCTTCGCACCAACGTCGATGCCACGCGTGGGCTCGTCTAAAATGAGCACTTTGGGGGCCATTGCGAGCCACTTGGCGAGCACGACCTTTTGCTGATTTCCGCCCGACAGATTGACCACTGCCTGCTGGATTGAAGGCGTCTTGGTGCGCAGGCGCTTGACGCCCTCTTCGGCAACTTGCTGCTCGGTCTTGCGATTGAGCCAACCGAACGCCGCGTAGCTAGCCACGTTGGGCAGCGACGTATTTTCGGCCACCGTCATGTTCAAGACCAAGCCGTGGCGCTTGCGATCTTCCGGCGCTAGGTACACGCCCGCAGCGATGGCATCGCGCGGTCGAGCCGGGTGATAGCCTTTGCCGTCGAGCCGCATCTCACCCGACCGGGCCGGCGTAACGCCGAAGATGGACTCCATCAATTCGGTGCGGCCAGCACCGATCAAGCCGGCAAAGCCAAGGATCTCACCTTGGCGAGCGCTGAAGGAGACGGGATCTGGCGCACCAGGCACGAGTAGCTCACGAACCTCGAGCATTACATTGCTCGGAGTCTGTGCGCGCTTTTCTGGAAAATACTCCGAGCTCAACGCACGACCCACCATCATGGCCACGACCTTGTCGTGGCTGGCCTCTGCTCGCTCGAGGTCCCCCACGTAACGGCCGTCGCGCAAGACCGTGATCCGATCGGCCAAATCCATCACTTCTTGCATGCGGTGCGAAATGTAGATGATGCCGATCCCGGTCTGCTTGAGGCGACGGATGATCTCGAACAGTTGCTCGGATTCGGCACTCGCGAGCGACGAAGTCGGCTCGTCCATGATGATGATACGGGCTTTGGTAGATAGCGCTTTGGCAATTTCTACCATCTGCATCTGGCCAGCCGTCAGCCGCGAAACGGGCGTCGTGACTGGCAGCGTTAGGCCCACCTGAGCGACCAATTCGGACGCGCGCGCCTCCATCTTCGCGCGAGCGAGCGGTCGGAGCAGCCCGCCGGCGCCCTCGTTGCCGAGGAAGATGTTGGAGGCGATGTCGAGATTCGGCGCCAGCATCAGCTCTTGATGAATGAGCGCAATGCCCTGGGCTTTCGAGTCCTTGACGTTGCTCAGCGCGACCGAGTTCCCGCCGACGATGATTTCACCCTCGTCGGCGGGCTGCACCCCGCCCAGGATCTTCATCAGCGTGCTCTTGCCCGCGCCGTTCTCGCCCATCAACGCGAGCACCTCTCCGCGGCGTAGTGACAGCGAGACGTCTTGCAATGCCACCACGCCTGGGAAGCGCTTCGTGACGCCACGCATGCTCAAGAGCAGTGGCGTTTCACTTTCGGATGTAGCACTCGTAACCATGCTTACCGTACGTTCTCGCAAGCGGCGTCTACGGCGCCGACTTCTTCATTGCGCTGAGCTCGGCCTTGAATGAGTCGACGTTGCTCTTGTCGATCACCGTGACGCCGGTGTCGATGATGCCGTTCGGTGGCAATGCGCGTTTGGTCTCGGCGTTCTTGGTTGCCAAGCCATGCATCCACTTGGCGGACAGATAGCCGAACTGAAACGGCTTCTGCACGACGGTCGCGTCGATTGTGCCGTTTTTGATCGCGTCGAGAGTCGCGTCGTCTTCATCGAAAACGGCAGCCTTGATCTTGCCTTGTTTTCCCAGGCCCTCGATCGCGGCGGCGATGGCCGGGCCGTTGTAGTTCCACAAGCCCACCACCAAACTCAGATCTTTGTGCGAGTTGATGATGTCCTCGACGTTCGAGCGAGCCTTGGCGCGATCGGTGTTGTCCTCCCGCCTGTCGACAATCTCGATCTTGTGATCTTTGATGGCCGCCTCGATCCCCGCCAGGCGCTGCGAGGCGTTGTCGGTCGAGAGCATGCCGACGAACACCGCGACTTTGCCGCCCTCCGGCAGGAGTTTCACGATCCGTTCACCGAGCGCTTGCCCGGCGGCGAAGTTATTCGTGCCAATATACAGCAAGCGCTTGGATTTTTCCGCGTCTGAATCGAACGTGATCAGGTTAGTCTTCTCAGCCACCTCGTTCAGAATGCGCAGCTGGTCTTTCGGTGCAATCACGCTCACCGCGATCGCGTCGTAGCCCTGGCCGGCCAAGTTCTGAAGGATTTGGTTCTGATCTTCTGGAGTGCCGTTCGGCGGCATCTTCATGTCGACCTGAATCTTCGCTTCCTTTTCGTACTTGCGCAGGCCCGCTTCGGCGATCTTCCAAAACTGGCTTGCGTTGTTGGTAACGAAGGCGATCTTGACGACCTTGCCCTCGCCGCTCGAAGAAGGCGCAGGCCCGCCATCCTTCTTCGGGTTGTTGCAACCCGGTAGAAGCAGTAAAGGCAGCGTGGCCGCTAGGACAAACAGGTTTCGCTTTGATTGATTCATGTCACGATTGCCGAGCTAGTCTGGGCGCAGCCTAGCGACCGCAGTGCCTCGGCGCAACAGGCTTACTTGCCATACTGCGCGCCCCGTACGTTGTTCAGGGAGGCGAAATCGGTGTCATTCGGGGGGGCAGCCGGCGGTGCTCGCACCTTCGAGAGCGGGACGCCAGCAGTCGTTGCCGTGGTCAGCGCCGATCCCGTCCAGGCTCCCGCCCTGGTCGATGGCGTTGCGGCAGGTTCGGGCGTGGCCAAGGGTCAGATCGCCGGGGCGCTGCACCTGTGCAACTCGGATCGCGGATTTGCCGCGCTCGTGCAAATTCGGTCTTCGCGCTGCCAAACACCGAGCTGGTGCTCGGATTGCCGGCCGCATTACTGCTGCGTTGGAGCGGTTGTTGTCAAAAAATCGACCGTAGAAGCGTGGGCTTTGCCGGCGCCATCCGAAACTCAATCTTTTCTGCTACTTGACCCTGAGCAGGGCTGCGGACTCGCTGAGCTTGTTTCCTTGGGAACCGACGACGAATAGCTTGTAGCTACCAGCGCTGGCGGGCACGCTGATCGTGATCGCGTCTCCAGCAGCCTTGGTCATCGTGGTGCCCGCGACAAATTGGGTCGTACCCTGTGCGGCAAACCAGAGGCTGTTCGAGCCGTCGCCGCTGCTGCGAACGTCGATGCTGGCGGTGCCAACAGGGACCGAAGCGCTCGCGGGAAACACGAGGTCTGCCCCGGAGAGCAAATTCGTCGGCATGATGGCTCGGAAAGAGTCTTGAAGCCCCGAGCTCACGCAAGTCTTGTACTGAGCCAGCGGCCAGACATTGTCAGGCACGGCGATCGGCGCGTCGATCATGCTGGTCGGCGGCGTGGCGCCCATCTTATTGACGGTCGCGTAGGTTCGCAAAATCGTCAGATCGTGTTTGTTCCCATAGTCTTCACAGTTGATGGTGTATTTTACGCCCGAAGAGATATCGAGCACGTTGTCATTCTCAGTGATGTAGGCACTGCCCTCGTCGTTGTGTAGGCCATAAGTCGGGCCAGACGTGGCAGCGGGAATTCCTTTCACGTAGTTCTGATTGATGGTCGTGCCGGGCATCTGACCGATCGTATAGATCGCGCCGCTATCGTGCAGACGGTTCAGTGTATCGATCAGACGGTTGTTGTTGACGACGTTATTCTTGCAGGTTGCAGAATCGGGAAAGTTCTTCCACCCCCACCCCAAGTTGATGCCGTTGTAGGCAGTGCTCTGGATGTGATTGTGAGTGATGGACAGCGTATCGACGAAGAACGCCGTGATGCCGGCGTGCCCGCCGAAGCCGGGCAACGAGCTGATGTCGTAAAGAACGTTGTTCGTAATCGAATCGTTCTTGCAGACGCCCTCGACGCCGGCTGCATACTTTTCGTGAGCGCCGCCGTCCCCAATTTCGATGTGCTGGGGGTGGCCGACGGTGATCCCGCTGCCAGCGATGTCAGCAATGTAGTTGCCGGAGATCTTGGCATTGACTACGTCGTTTACGATCGAGATCCCCTCCGAACCGCTGTGCTGGATCACGTTGCCCACGAACTCGAGCGCGTCGGCGTTGCTGGCGTTGATCATCCCAGGCAAGGTGTCGGTGATCTGATATTTGGTACTGTGCCAGTCGCCACTACCGTACGCGATGTAAACGGTTGCGCCCTGCACGGTGGCTTTGCCGTGCGAGCCGGCGACGGCATACAAATTGTAGTCGGTATTTGCGAACGTGAGCCCGCGGAAGGTCAGGTTCTTGATACGGTTGGTGGTCGATGTGCCAGCGAGTTCGATCAGCGTCTCGGCCACGGGCGCTTGCACATCGGCGGTCGCCATGTTCTCGCCCGAACGCGGGTAGTAATAGAGTGTGCCGGCGGTCTTGTCGAAGTAGAACTGCCCGGGTGATTTCAAGAATTCGAACGCGTTGTAAATCGTGTGCGTGCCAGAGACGCTGAACCCGGCACTCCACCCGGGCAGTTGAGCGATCGCACCGTAAGGCTGCTGAAACAACAATGCTCGATAGTTGTCGGCGGTGGTCACGACATCCCGAACGCAGACGATGTTTTCGTTCCAGGTGGTCCCGTTGATAATCTCGAGATCGTCCTTGTTGCTGGCGATGTCGGGCACGTCGCTCGTGTTGTACTGGGCGCCGTCGCTATTACTGCCGGTCACCCAAGCCCAACTGGCCTGGCCAGCTTTTACCGAATAGGTTCCATAGCCACCCTTCGACGCGACGACCTTGCTGCCCATCGCGGCGCGGCGGTCATTCACGTACAGGTTGCGTAGTTTGGTCGAACGGGCCAAGTGGGCTTTGTACAGGCCGCCCGTGGCCGCCGACCAATCGCTCACCGCCACTGCGCCGTTGAGAATCGCCTTTTCGCCGGGATAGGACTCGTACCAAATGCGGTGCCCGTTCATGCCCGAA
>Ga0302321_100000123_pt1 | contig 70371 bp, 56 predicted proteins | sample Fen_T0_1_FD_202505 | JGI IMG/M metagenome (GOLD analysis project Ga0302321, IMG submission 202505) | Peat permafrost microbial communities from Stordalen Mire near Abisko, Sweden - Fen_T0_1 | ecosystem: Environmental > Terrestrial > Soil > Wetlands > Permafrost | place: Sweden: Abisko... | reverse complement strand
CTTAAGTTTAGATATGAAAACTCCACAAGAAGTACATCAAAACAAAACCCCCAATGTTGAAGCATTAGGGGTTTTGAATTAAAAAGTACCTTTACAAAAACCGTCAACTATTTTCAGGACGGGTCATCATTAAAGGTTACTGAAAGTCTTTAGTTTGACCATCATGTTTTTGTCTTCGAATATTACGACTCGCGCGGTTTTGTTCATGGTTCAGTTTTTTCCGTTCTCCTCTCATTACAGTGCCATCCGCTTTGGCCCTTCGCTCTGTTCTGTGGATGTGACGTTGCTGTTTATTCAGCCTGGCAGCTTCTCGATGAGTTAAATCACCACTTGCCCGGCCTTCGTGGATTCGTGCCCGTTGTTCCTGTTTCCGGCCATCAATTTTGGGAGTTGCATCCTGCGCATAGCTGGCGAAACCAACGAATAAAATAGCGACTAAAAGAAATAGGTTTTTCATAAGAATTACTTTTTTGGCAATTTGACGGCCTATAACGGTTGAGGTTTAAATAGAAGGCAAGGGATCACAAAAAAAATAAACGGCTGTTGGGTAAATATCGGTCAAAGCCTTAATATTGCACTCCCAAATTCTCCCTTAGCTCAGCTGGTTAGAGCATCTGACTGTTAATCAGAGGGTCCTTGGTTCAAGTCCAAGAGGGAGAGCTTAGAGATCAGGCAGTTACAAGTAATATAGTAACTGCCTATTTTTTTGCTACATACAAGATACATACAAATCTTAATGAATTGTGATTCTTGTCCGGCTGGTGTATCAACATTTTTTATTTCCTTGACTTCCACTAGTCACTTTGCTGAGGTAATCCTTTTCAGCATCGATTCAACTTCTTTTAAGCTATTTTCGATAGCCTTCTTTTGCCCATCCCGTCCTGGCCTGCGGTCGAGTGTTGGGTCTTTCAATCTGGATTGAAGCTCTTTCACCTTGTCAATAAAAAATCTTCTTCTCAGCCCATTCGGATCAGTATCGTGGGAAGATTCTATATAGAATATAAGCCCATTTTTTTTTGAGGTAAAGTAAGGGCTTTTTTCGACCCCATCTGGGTAGGTCATGCGTTCATCAATCCCAATAATAAATCCGTTGTCTCGTTTTGAAAGGTTGCCGTTGAATTTCCTTCCTGTTAAACTTAGGAACTGATTGTCAAATTGAAATACCAGTGTGTCGTTGAGCATTCTGATATTCTTGACATCAAAATCAACGACATGATTTTGTTCGGCGAGCAGGGCCTCATTGCCAACCGGCTTTCCTTTGACCACCATCGACCCCTGACCAGAAATTGTGCCAGCCTGGTCAGTAAAAAATTCCAGTTTGATTTTGCCGACATCATAGTATCTCAAATCATTATAACCAAGATAGGCGTGGCTCACAAAAACCGTTTCATATTTTCCAATAAAATTCTTCTCTGCCTCGCTACATCCTGTGACTAGTAAAATTGAGATTACTGCAATAAGAAAATTCTTCATGGTTAGTCTTAATTTATCTTGGTGAATTGTGCCTCGTTCGATTAAAGTGTTAGGGCCTTCGCGCCTGGTTAAATTCAATCGATGTTCTCAGTTTCTCCCCAATCGTAAGTTTCGTACAATATACTAATGACTGTTATAGTCCACAAGTCTAAAACACACATATAAATAGCTTGCCTCTTGTGAAAGAGGTTATAAATGAGGCTTTTGGCAAAGTAATCAAGCAACTACGAGAAGAGCAGGAGTTAAGTCAGCAAGAGCTTGCGGATTATGCAGAATTGGATCGTTCTTACATTTCTGATATGGAACGTGGCAGATATAATCCTACACTACAAACAATCTATAAGCTGTCAGAGATTCTTAAAATCAAACCTAATAAGCTAATAGAGAAGGTCGACAAAATAATGGGCTTGTAGGATAAGCTTTTTAATCTGGTTTGAGTATGGCTGACTTTGGTGTTTATATTGGGTTTGTTCACTATCTGGCTTCCCAGGCCTTAATTTCAGAAGAACCGGTATATCTTACTGAGGATTTTTATTCGAGAAGGCTTTCACCAACATTTAAGCTAGAGGATGGTAACCAATTTCAATTTGGCAAATTCTTCCTTGAGACGATTAAGGAATTCTGTGATCTGCGTGCAAAAGAATTGATGGAATACCAGTCCTCTGAACTACCCTGGCCTGACCAGATCTCAATAATGATTACGACTACAAGAGAATATTTCAAAAAGAAGCCACTGATATTACGCGTTAACGCAAAAGAACTTGATATATCAGAAGAGGATTTCGTTACGATAACTCAATATGGACTACCAAAATTAGATATTGAATTCACACCTTTCGAGGGAGCAAGAACCCAATTCTATTTCCACCTTTTTCGCAACCTAGCGGTAAGATTGCTCACTGACTTTTATTCAGAATTCACGTTACGCGATGTTCACGGGAAGAAAAATATGGATTTTGTATTCAAAAGTCTAGAAGAAGAAATAAAACGCACGCACTTTAAACTTAAGGATATTGAATACAAAAAGAATAATGAATTTGAAGAATTGTTTACACAAAAAAAGAATAATGACTACATCTACCGATCCCTTGGATTGACCTTGACTTGGGTTTATTTAGAAATGAAGGATTACTTTGAGATTGAAAATATTAGCATCAAAGCGCTTGGAGTAAATGATCTCTGCAATAAATATACTTTCGATCATTCCCAGCAACATAAGAATATCACTGATATGACTGGGCGTTTAGTCAGACGGTTTATTTCAAAGGCAAAATATAATAAGGAAAAAGTAATAAGATTGCTTGATAAGATTAAAGAAAGGTATTTTAAAATCGATACTGATGGTAAGATAAGCTTAATTGAAGGGCACCAACTTAAGTACAAATTGGCTGAGATGATTTGCGCTTTAGAGAATTTGATATTTGGGCATGAGTTCGATCTCGCCACTATTAGAACTGAAAACAATTTTGATGAATTTATGTCCTTTTCTTTGATTGAAAAACTATATTCCAGTTATAAGGTAAGGCTAAGTGAGTTTCTTCAAAAAGAAAAATCAGAGTTGAATCGTCTTGAGATCATCAGTGCAGAACAAAGAAAAGTAATGTTCATTAAGACCCTTTTGGATATTGGGGCTGACAATTATTTGGAATCGGTACCTAGAAGAGTCTTGATTTTTCTAAGATATTTGGAGAAGTATCCAGGTCAAAGCCTAAAGATAAATCAAACTAAAGAGCTAAAAGAAAAGAAGATAAAAAGCGAAGAACCTTCTTTCAAATTTAAGGGTGACAAAAAACACCTTGAGGGTATTGTTAGGATCTTATGTCTAAAATTAAATTTTTTAAACGAGGACAAGACTAGTGTAAATGACTTGATAGATATACTTGTGGCAAAAGACTACAATAAGAATCGAAAAGAAATTTATTTAGGCTGCAACACCAAGGTTTTTGCTCACACTTTAGATAAGCTTAAGGAGAATTTTGGTAATCTCAAACCATCCGAGATAGGGCGCTCTCAGTTATTTCGATCAGAAAATGAAGAAATCATTACTGCCCAAAATATTTATTCGAGTAAAAACAGTAAAGAACCAGTAGCAAAGAAAGAAATAGACAAGATTTTCAAGCAACTGCAATAAAAATCATTGATTTCGTTGAGATTTCTCAATGTTATCTCAATGAATCTGCGGCCTGCGCAGCATCATTCTAAGAATTTTGAGCCATCATTTAATTTATAAACGATGGCAAACGAAGAAGAAATCCTGAACAAGCTTAATGACCTTTCATTAAAGTTTGAAGAACAAACAATGTTAAAAAAAACGGTTCTCAATTTCATAGAGGGCTGCCACTACCTTGACCTAAGCGAGTCTTACCTCTACAAGCTAACAAGCACTAAACAAATCCCGCACTTCTGCCCGTTGGGTAAGAAAATCTATTTTAAAAGGGAAGACCTCGATGAGTGGTTGCTACGAAATCGACGATCCTCAGTCGATGAGATAGAGCAATCAGCAAACAATTTTAAACTCAAAGACAGCTCCAATAAAAACGTATTGTAAAATTTCAAATAAAAACTAAACAAGTACAACTATGAAAAACGAAGAAAAAATTGAGAATGATGAAATTGAGAAGGTAGTAATCCTGACCGCAAGTGGAAAGGGTGGGGCGGGAAAATCTACGTTAACATTTATTGCCGCAGAGAAAAATCCGGAGGCAATTATTTTGGATTCTGATGATGCATCAAAATCTTCTCTTCAACATTTGGCATACCGCAATCCTATACCTGTTTCTTTTTTGGATAATTCGGGACGAATTGATCGAAATGCCTTTAATAATATGTTTGAGAGTATTGCTTCCGTAGATAGAAGACTATTTATTTCTGATACAGGTGCGAGTGTCTCAGAGCAGTTACCAATGTATCTTGAATCCCTGGGAGCCAATGTTATTTCAGAGTTGCTTCAGTCGTTTAACATTAAGTTAAAAATAATTTGTGTTGTGTGTGGAAAGAATGACTTCAGAGCTACGATGGAGTATTTGGGAAAGCTAATAGAGTCTTCCAGAGGATTTATAGAAATAATCGCAGCACACAATCGACATTTCGAAATGTCATTGGATCAGCAGGAAAAATTTGAGTTATTCTGCAACGAGAACAAAATTCAGTATTTGAGCTATGACTTACTTGCTGATAAGAGTGAAATGTCGCTGCGTATGGCAGCTGATGTACTTAAAGCTGGAAAAGGTCTTACCGGGCTGAACCCTTTTAAAGCAATATACTTTAGAAAGGCTATTCAAGACTTAACACTGTAATTCTATGGGCGAAAGGCAAGAAAAGTTATTGCGCCAATATTGCGCGCGCGTGCTCCTCCAATATGGCTTTGAGTTCACGACTCACGATCCCGTTCTCCCAGCGCTTTACACCATATATAGGGAGCTGCATGCGAACAAGGTCGGAAACGAGGAAGTGGCAACGAATATAAAAGCCGCTCTCGAAAAGCTAAACCCAACGGTCTACAATTTTAGTGAACCTGGGGAGGCTTGGAAATTCAAAATGGCTGAGTCTTTGCGCTGGCTATTTGTCGGACTGAGTGTTGTGGTGGTTGTTTTTGTCTCGCTTATTTGGTGGCGACAGTACAATGACGTGCGAAGAGCCAGAGAAATTCTATTAGCGTCTTCAGGATCACATCGGTTGCTAATGATGGCGGCTGAGAAAAATGAGAATGGATTCATGTATCTGGAACTTTCAAAAGCCAAAGGACGATTTATCAAAAATTTCACCGAATACGAAGAGGTAAAGAAGGATACTATTCGCGTCTATCTTGGAAAGGTCGACTAAAGCGTATTCCACAATCACTTTAAATCAATTCATAAAATGGAAAAATCAGATATAGTAAAATTCGTAAAAGAGAAAAGAAAAGGTGTGTATAACGCTATCGTGCAGACCTACTCCAGCATACTGGATGGCTACCACACCACGCTCATGAAAAATATCATCGAAATTGATTTGGAGAAAAACACGGGAGAACGAATTAAACTTAACTATGACAGCCTTATTAAGGCGGTGAGAAGATCTTTGATCAATAACAATAGGAAATCGAAGAGGGGCATTTCTTCTTCTTCCCCTAAAGCAAATCGCTATGACTTTAAGGATGACCACGAAATTGATGAGAGCAAAAAAAACAAGCCCGGCAGCTTTAAGATATGAAGTACAATGTTTTCCAATTTATTCCAATCTGGTCCACAATGATCCAATCTTGTCCAGTTTCATACAGTTTTGTCGAATTTTGTCCTGTATCGTCCAATAATTTCCAATACCAATCATCCAATTTTTTGAGGAAGGGCAAGATTAAAAACCGAAACGGTTTTTGGGTCTTGTTTTTTCCGCTTCGCTTCAAAAAGGGGCAAGCCCCAACGGCAAGCCGTTTCCCCGACATATTCTGCTAAGTATGAACAAGAAAAAGAACCCTGATCTAGTCAGAAATATCAACTATCTCGTAAGGCTCAATAAAGTGGAAAACGATTTGTTTCTGAATCGCCTGAAGGAAGCAAACGATATGAAACCAATATCTTTTCTTCGTGAACTAATCAAAAAGACAATAATAATTGCCCCTTTAAAAAAAGAAGAACTTGTTGCAAATGAACGGCTTCTCTCTATTCTCATCGAGTACCGGAACAATTTCAAACGTTTAAGCAACCTGATCAAAGCGCATGACCCAAGCCTGAATTTTCAAATTGAGTTGTTGGTGAAAGCAATGCAGAAAAAAATCGATGGGATATGATTGCTAAGATGAAATCAAACCTTAGCTCTAAGGACACCTTACTGTATAATGACAAAGAGAAATCAGAAATCATTTTTGTCAACAACCTGACGGGTGAAACGTGGAGGGAAGTTGAGAAACAAATGACAGCGCGACAGAAGTTGTTTACCGGAAGAGCAAAAAACCTGACTGCCCACATCATGATCTCTCCGGGCATTGAGGATGGTAAAAAACTTACGAGGCTAGATTGGAAAGAAATTGGCAATTCATTTCTTCAAAAAGCAAACTTGTCATCTTACCAGTCGATAGCTTATCTGCACAAAGACAAAGAACACTTTCATCTGCACATTGTTGCTAATCGAATTGATCAAAACGGAAAAATTTATCGCAATGGCAATGAACTTGTAATGAGCCAGCGAATTGGTGATGAAATCGCAATGGAACGTGGATTGAATCGTGCAGCAGAAGTAAAGCGTGAACGAAAACTTGCTCGCGAAAATGGAATTGTCATCAAGAACGATGTTGGCAGTGTAGCCCTGATGAGGGAGGTCGTTACCAAAGCAGCAATCAATGCATGGAAAGGTGAAAAATTTGAACAGGAGGTTTTTTTTAGCGAGATCAAAACGAAAGGCTTTGAAGTGAGATTGTTCTTTAAAAAAGATCATGAAAACAAAAGCACGGATGAATTGAGGGGGTATGCTATCGGAAGAAAAAATGAGCACTTTATTAACGCATCTCAAATTGGCTCAGAATTTACCCTGAGACGACTGATGCAAGAAGTTCCCATATCATCCCACCAACCTTTGAGTAATAATGAGGAGATAAAAGATTCAATCAGAAAAGATTTAAAAGTATGCTTCGACAAATTAGTAAGGAATGAAGGTCGTTTTGATCCGCACCAATTTCTGAACGAAGTCAGGCTAATTGGAAATCCGGTTAAAGAATATCATCATAAGGACACTGGCAAACTTAGAGGGTATGCGATAATAAGAGATGGCGTTATTTTCAATTCCTCAGAAATAGGTATGGGATTTACTCTCGCCAACTTACAAAAGCGTTTTAATGAATTGACGCTTTCGGCTGATCCATTAAGAAAAGTGTCCGAGCAAAAAATTAGGGAGCCAAAGACTCATGAGAAATTCCATCCAGACCCAGGCGACCAACCTTTGATTAATAATGAGCAAATAAAAGATTCAATCAGAAAAGACCTGCAAGTGTGCTTCGACAAATTAGTAAGGAATGAAATCTGTTTTGATTCCACCCAATTTCTGAATGAGGTCAGGCTAAAAGGAAACCTAGTGACAGAATATCATAATAAAGACACTAAAAAACTCAGAGGGTATGCGATAGAAAAAGATGGCTTTATTTTCAATGCCTCAGAAATCGGTACGGAATTTACTCTCGCCAACTTACAAAAACGTTTTAATGAATTAGTGTTTGAAGTTAATCCAACAAAAAAAGTGTCAGAGCGAAAAACTTGGCAGCCAAAGACTTTGCATGAAGAACTCCACCCAGACCCAGACGACCAAATTTCCAAGGAACTCAAAAGGACAATAGACCTTACCCTAATCACATCTGATCTCAGAAATTTGACTAGCGGACATAAATACCAATCGCACAATGATTTTATTGAAGCAGTTGAGGGGCAGGGATACCATGTGCACCTGAGGTATGACAAAGGAAGTCTTGCGGGTTATACGGTTCACAAAGGCACGGAACACTATCACGATAAAGAAATTGAGAACGGTCGTTTCAGTATCGATCAATTAACGAAGAATGGAATGTTCATTCCGCGCAGTGTAAGAAATTTTGAAGAAGTAATCGAGATCCGAACTCAAACATCAGTGGATGATTCTCCGATTGAGAATAAATTGACTTCGAGCGATAAGCCCATTAATGTGGCTAATCAACTTTTTATAGAGCAAGAAGCACGAAAGGAAAAGGAATCTGAAAAGGAGCGAATTCGAAAAATCATTGCCAATGAGCTAAGAACTCATCTGCACTCTATATATAATGGTGTGCAACCCCTCAATGTAGAGAAATTCTTCGGCAGACTGGTGGCAGATGGATATGTGGTAACTAGGCATTTCAACAAGGAAACGGGTTCTCTTCGTGGTTATAGCCTAGAAAAGTATGGATTTGATTTCCCAGCCTCAGACATTGGAAGAGAGTTTACCCTGAAATCATTGGGAGTAACTCTTATGGAGGATGGGAATATTCGCCATAAACAGGGTAAGCCTCGAATTATCCTGTAAGGGGTACCCATTCTATACCGGGGAAAACCCCGTTGATTGTTACCACATTTAGGACGAAATTGCTTGCTTGGTTTTGATCCAATAGTTAATGGCGAAGCGAGCAAAAGAAACAACAGAAGAACCTCTCGAAAAAAAGCTCTGGAAAGCGGCTGACAAACTGCGGAAGAACATGGACGCTGCCGAGTACAAGCACGTGGCGCTCGGCTTGATTTTTCTCAAATACATTTCCGATGCCTTTGAAGAAAGGTTTCAAATACTAACAGCGGAGAAAGGCGAAGGCGCTGACCCCGAAGACAAAAATGAATACATAGCCGAAAAAGTATTTTACGTGCCGCCATCCGCACGGTGGACGTGGTTGCAAGGCCGCGCCAAACTTCCCAGCATTGGCAAAGACATTGACGATGCGATGGACGCCATTGAGCGTGACAACCCGCAAAGTTTGAAAGGCGTGTTGCCCAAAGTGTATGCGCAAGAAAAACTTGACAAAGCGAGCCTGGGAGGACTCATAGATTTAATTAGTACTTCCGTGCTCGGTACGAAAGAAGCACAGAGCAAAGATTTGCTCGGCCGTGTGTTTGAATATTTCCTCGGTGAGTTTGCACTGGCCGAAGGCAAGAAGGGCGGACAGTTTTACACACCGGGTAGCGTAGTGAAATTGTTGGTGGAAATGCTCGAGCCCTACGAAGGCCGCGTGTTTGATCCATGTTGCGGCAGTGGTGGCATGTTTGTGCAGAGTGAAAAATTTATCAAGAGCCACCAGGATCATTACAAGAAAAATAACGTTAAGAAACTTTCACTCAACCCTGCCGATCACATTTCCATTTATGGGCAGGAGAGCAACCAAACTACGTGGCGACTAGCCCGCATGAACCTTGCCATCCGCGGTATTGACAGCAGCAATGTAAAGTGGAATAACGAAGGCAGTTTCCTCAACGATGCACACAAAGACCTGAAGGCCGACTACATCATTGCCAACCCACCATTTAACGACAGCGATTGGAGCGGGGAACTTTTGCAAAAGGATGCACGATGGCAATACGGATTGCCGCCCGCAGGCAATGCCAACTACGCGTGGATACAGCACTTCCTTTATCACCTTGCCCCCACGGGGCAGGCAGGCTTTGTGCTCTCTAAAGGATCACTCACCACCAACACCAGCAATGAAGGTGAGATACGCAAAGCGTTGGTGGAAAATGACCTGATCGATTGCATTGTAAATTTGCCTGCGAAACTCTTTCTCAATACGCAGATACCCGCGTGCCTCTGGTTCCTGAGCCGCAGCAAGCAAAAGCATAAAGGCAAAATACTTTTTATTGATGCTCGCAATTTGGGTTTCCTCATTAACCGCAGAACCAAGGAACTAAGTGATGACGACATTCAGAAAGTAACCAGCACATATCACAACTGGCGAACAGGGGAGAATAAATATGAAGACGTTGCTGGCTTTTGCAAAGTAGCCACGATTGAAGAAGTGAAAGCCCTTAACTATGTAGTAACGCCCGGCCGCTACGTGGGCTTGCCCGATGATGAAGATGATTTTAATTTTGCTGAGCGCTTTGCATCACTGAAAGCAGAACTGGAAAAGCAAATTGCCGAAGAAGATGCTTTGAACAAGCGCATTGCTAATAATCTTTCCAAAGTTAAAGTTAAAGTTAAAATTAAAGTTGAGGTATGAGTGAGTGGAGAGAATATAACGTAGGTGAATTAATAAAGAAAAACATCCTTTCAATTGGCGATGGTTATAGAGCCAAAAATTTGGAGTTGTCAGCTTCAAAGGATGATGGATTGCCATTTGCGCGAGCTGGAAATGTTAATGGTGGATTCGATTTTTCGGATGCCGATTATTTTCCACATCAAAATCTTCAAAAGGTTGGCGAGAAGGTTAGTAAGCTAGGTGATACTGTCTTTACATCTAAAGGTACAGTTGGCAGGTTTGCATTTGTAAATGATAAGTCAGCCAAATTTGTTTATTCCCCCCAGCTTTGTTATTGGCGAAGTCTTGATGAAAAGGTCATCTCCCCCCGGTATCTGTTTTATTGGATGCAAGGAAGAGAGTTTTTCGAGCAAGCAAATGCGGTTAAAAGCCAAACCGATATGGCTGACTATGTCAATCTTTTTGATCAAAGACGAATGATGATCACGCTGCCTTTAATTGATGAACAAAAGGCAATTGAAGAATCACTTAGCAGCTTGGATGATAAAATAGATTTGCTTCACCGCCAAAACAAAACCCTTGAGCACCTAGCCGAAACACTTTTCAGACAGTGGTTTGTGGAAAAAGCGGAGGAGAGTTGGGAGGAAAAATCTTTAGATGAAATTGCTGAGTATTTGAATGGTCTGGCTTTACAAAAATTTCCGGCAAAAGGAAATGATTCATTGCCTGTAATTAAGATCAAGGAGATGAAACAAGGTATTTCAGAAAACACCGATAGGTGTAGCCGGGAGATGCCATCGAAATATATTATTCAAGATGGAGACATTTTGTTTTCGTGGAGCGGAAGTTTGGAGGTTGTTATTTGGCATGATGGTGAAGGCGCATTGAATCAACACCTATTCAAAGTAAGTTCAAATAGTTTTCCAAAATGGTTTTACTATTTAGCAACAAAATATCATTTGGAAACTTTTAAAATGATTGCAGAATCGAAGTCAACAACAATGGGGCACATTCAGAGGGAGCACCTGAGTGATGCGACTATTTCAGTTCCGCCCAAGGAAATTTTTGCGGAGTATGACAAACAGATAGCTCCATTGATTGAAAAGAGAATCAAAAATAATTCACAAATCAAAAACCTCATTCAACTGCGTGATACTTTGCTTCCAAAGTTGATGAGCGGGGAGGTGAGGGTGAATAATTAATATGCAAGAAAAGGAATTGCTCAGAAAATTAGGAGAGGAAACGATTCATTCCGCCAAGGGTCATTTCAAAGCGTGTGACCTGAGGAGACAATTTGTAACTTATACAATATGGATTTGTGCAATTCTTAATGTAATCGGAATCATCGGGATAAATCTTTCTATGGATAAATGGCTTTCGGCAATTGGTCTTTTCGGTTCGATAGCTCTCCTAATTTGGAATGAAGGTGAAGGAAAAAATTACAGAGAGAAACATAAGCAAGCAGCAGAGAAGTATCTTGGATTACATAAAGAGATACGCACTTGCTACTACTTGAATGATTGCACCAAAGAAATGGTGGAAGAGTTAAGTAAAAAGGTAAGTCGGCTAGATCAATCCGGTAAACCCGAAATACCAGGTTTTGCAAGACGGTGGGCAAAGAAGGTAATCGAAGGAAACGATCCTGAAACTGACAATTGGTTTGTTAATAAATGAGTTAGTTATGGTTATTAGTGTTAATAATAGGCTTACTACGTTTGCTCAACAAGAGCTAGTACTTGGTTATAGTAACAGTGAAAGAGAAAGCATTAACACATCATTAGCTCAATTGGAGAAAGTTCTCAAAGACAAACTCTACAATGACTCAAAGGAAATCATTCGGTTCGGGTCCTTTACAAGGAATACTATTTTACCACGAAGGTATGACCCGCAATCAGATGTTGACATTATGGTTGTCTTTAATACAAGCACAGAAAAAAAAACGCCAGGTACCTACAGAAAAAATATTCTTGATGCTCTCTCAAAATCATATCCAAATTCTTTAGTGAAAAAGGATTTTCCGACTATTAAACTTGAATTAAATCATATCATGTTTGATTTAGTCCCAGCATATGTGGAGGATTTTTTAGGTAAGACATTTTATATTCCTAGTGCAAATGACAGTTGGCAAACAACCACACCCAATGATATTAATGATAGTCTCGCGAGTAAGAACCAATCTTACGGGAACAATATTGTAAGAAACATTATTCGCCTATGCAAACACTGGAATGCTGGGGCCGGGTATGTATTTGAAACTTATGGAATGGAAAAATGGATATTAAATAGACTCTTTTATGCCGGGGATAATTTATATGATAAATTTCTCAGCATTATGAATGATATGGCCGGTGATCGTCCTGGTGTAAGGCAAGCTTTGGATTATATAAAATACTACAAGGGAGATTTGTGGCGCGAAGCAAATGAGTTGAAACAACTTGAGTGGCTTCAAAAGTTGCTTCCTGGTTTTAAATGATAATTTTTTAAAAATAGGATCGCAAGAAAATGAGGAATAATGTAAAAAACGATCTAAGTCAAACTCGCTACTCTATGAGTATTTTGTTGCCGTGGGAGGTGAGGTTAACTCTAATTGAATGAAGCTTGAAAAAATTTCCATTCATAGTTTCCGATCCATAAAGGATTGCACCTTTATTATCAGCGATATTCTGGCAATTGTTGGTCAAAACAACTCCGGAAAATCTGCGGTACTAAGAGCCTTAAATTGCTTCTTTAACTTTGAGCATGAGAGAACGTCTGTCAAAAACGGTCTTCACCAATACTCAGGAAATAGCCTCGCAAAAATTCATTTGACTTTTGATGACATTCCCAACAAAGCCATTTATGCAAACAAGCTCTTGCCAAAAAAAAAGATGGTCGTTCAATGTACGTTCAAAATTGATAGCAAGGAACCATCGTATAAATTCAAGAAAGGCAATAAGTGGGTGGATGTAGAACCCGATTTTATTGACTTACTGGGAAAGGACATACAGTTTGTTTATATCCCATTAAGTCGAGATTTTAAGCAGGCGATTTCAACAGAACAAACCCTGCTTAAGAAAGTTTTGGATTCATATTTATCAAAGCATACACATAAGCGCGATACCCTTACTCCAAAAGTTAAAGATGCCGCAAGGTATTTGAACAAAAATGCACTTGCGAAAATATCGCATGAAATTGAGAGTAATTATCTCCATAGCCGCAATTTTAGTGTTTCGATTGATCACTCAAGTGAAATCGATTTTAGAGTTTTGGTTGAAGATCTGTCAGTCGTGATCGAGGAGCAGGGTAAGTCGTTCCCTCTGTCAGAATGTGGAAGTGGAGTTCAAAGTCTGATAAACATTGCACTCTATCGATATCTCGCAACTCTCAATAACAGTAACGTGATTTTTGGTGTTGAGGAACCTGAGGTTAATCTGCATCCTCAATCACAAAAAGAGTTTTTGATTGAGCTAAGAAAGGGAATCCCCCATAATATTCAAGCACTTCTCACAACACATTCGCCCGTAATAATTGATCAATTAGATCATCAGAGCATTTTACTGTTAAGAAAGGTTGATGACAATACTAGAATATTCAGGAGCGAAGTAAGGCAACTACCCAATAATTTCTGGGTCAAGCATTCCTTGCAACGATTTAAATATGAGACGTTTTATAAATTTAGGAACAGCGAATTCTTCTATTCAAAACTTGTAATCGCAGTTGAGAGTAAGACGGATGCAGAAGTTTATAGAAAATTATTGTCTGACTATGAAGTAAACTTAGAGGACTATGGAGTTTCATTTCTAACACTTGATGGAACTAGAAATTTTCAGTACGCTTTTTCGTTGCTTGAAGAATTGGATATTCCCCGGCTGTTTATTGTTGATAAGGATTTCTTTTTTGAATATTCAAATGGCAAAAAAGAGAATAGTAGAAATCCATCCGGGTATTTTAAGTATAAGAAGACTTTTAAAGGCGGCTCAATTATTTCAAAACTAATTAGCTCGTCCACTGATCGAACCTCTCTTGAAGTTTTATTACATTCAAATCACAGCAAAGCGAATGCTTTGCTGGAGAAGTATGATGTCATTTGTTTGGACTATAATATGGAAATGGATTTGATTGCTACCGCAGTAGCACGGAATAAGTATTTTGTAGAATTAGGGGTCAAGGCAGCTAAGCAAACTTCTAAGGAATTGCTCGTCACATTCAAAAATCGGATAAAAGATCTCGAAGTTTTTATTAAAGTTTTAAATGGTATCCCTCATCAAAACCTGCCAAACACTTACAAGCGAATACGAAATGTCATTAAGAAGCGCGCCGAGGCATGATACTAATCACTGAAAATATCATCGAAGAATCGGCGATTGAAATTTTACAATCGCAGGGGTGGAAAGCGAAAGAAAATTAGTTCAAACCAAATTAATTTAATATGGCACTGGAAAACGGCTTTTATATCAATTACCAAATTGACTTTCAGGAAAAACTGAAATCGATCTCTATCCGCTTCAATGATCATTTAAATGAAGTTGAAAACAGAAACCGAGTGGAAGGTTACTTTAATCTAAAGGAAGATAGCCCATACATTATTGATTTTAATTTAGTTGGTAAGACTGCCGAGCCCTTTTCTCAAATAACCTTTACGGTAATTTTTCTATTTGATCACGAGAAATTGTTTGAGTTGCCTTGCAATGAATCGGCAATTAACGGAGTCGTTAATTGTGTAAAGTCGATAGATTTGAGAAGGTCAATCAAAACTGAAGTCCAAGAGATAAAGCAGAACAAAATTGATAGATTCGGCAAGTCAATCATTAAGGAGAACCTCAATGATGAGAAAATAAACGATCTCTCATCAAATTGGAATTTATCCGAATTTGATAATGAGGTAAGGGGGTTTCAAAAGATGAAGCCAAATCTTATTTCTTTAATAGAAAATAGTAAAAAGGAAAGAAAACAAATTGGTTTCCAAATCAATCAAAATGAAAAAAAAGATAAGGGCGGAGAGGTCACCCTGTTCTATGCCACCAATCGCAATGTCACGCAGGCCGAAGATTCGTTAGAATTCGGAAATGATCTTAGCGACCTAACCGTTGGAAAATGCGCGGTCAATATCCCACCTGGACATCGGCAAGGCGAGATTGAGAGGCCAGAAAAGTTTTTATTCTTTTTTCAGCTGAGCGAGAGTATGCGGAAACATGTGCTTGTGAACAGCGTCACCAATTTAGATCAGAACGATTTCATGAATTTCTTAAAAGATCGATTGGACATTTGTGATGAAAAATCAGCGATTCTTTTTATTCATGGCTATAACACTTCCTTTGAAGAAGCAGCCTGGCGTACCGCACAAATTACTTATGACTTACCTTTTTATGGAATTTCTGGTTTTTTCAGCTGGCCATCCACAGCTAAAGCCCTTGATTATTTGGGAGATCAGGAAAGAGCCAGAGCGAGTGAAAGCGCGTTGGGGATGTTGATCGACCAACTTTTGGAAACAGGCGTTTCAAAACTTCATTTCATTGCCCATAGTATGGGAAATATGATTTTGACTGAAACCCTCTGTAGCATAATCCAGAAACCATCAGTAAAAAGTAAGCTCAGCGTCTTTAACCAAATCATTTTGGCTGCACCCGACATCGATGTTGACGTTTTTAAAAATACGATTCTGCCTGGATTCAAGTCAGTCGGCTCAAGGCGTACTATTTATGCATCGGATAATGATCATGCTTTGATACTTTCTAAAACTATTCGCGGAGGAAGACCGAGAATTGGTGATGCAGGAGAGCAAATCTTTATGGACAAAAACGTTGATACAATTGATGCTTCTAATGTGGATGTAGCTAATAGCACGCATAGCTATATGTTTGAAACAGTCGATTTGCTATATGATTTGAATATGTTGGTGACCCAGGGATTGGAGCCTGCAAAAAGACGGCTTGTTGAAGTAAAAAAGGATCATCATAAATTCTATCTGTTCAGAAAATAAGGTATTGCTTGGTAAGTAAATATTTTTGCACTATAGGATAACAACAACGAGGTTCCATAAAAACGAAACTTAAACTATTTGTTTATGACAAAAAAAAATAAACCAGTCAGTAAATTGACGGCCAAGGCAAGATCAACCGTGGTTAAGAAAGCCATTGTTCCATTAAAAAAAATGGTAAAGACGAAGCCGATGATGGCTGCCCTAACTGGCACGTATGAGCAAACTGATGTAATAAGAATCATTTTGGATGTTGCAGGAAAGTTCAATGTTAAAACCAACGCCAAAGACATTAAGAAGAAAAGACTATATGACAATCTCGATTACACCGATGACCTGTTTGATAATTTACAGATTGAGCTTGACCGATACGTAAAGTCTATTGACGGATCGATCAACATCACTGATGATGACCTAGGAGATTGCGAAACTGTTCAGGATGTAATTGATGTAGTAGAAGGAAAACTTAATAAATGATGAACTATAAGGTTTTGATATCAGTACCCCTACTAAGTATTGCGGTAGTCTCCAACAGTTTCTGCCAAAAGAATGACAAGAAACTGATGATTCGAAAAGGGTTTGAATCTCTTGACGACAAAAAGGATCCAGCTATGGCATCGCTTACGGTTCCTCAATCAGGATCTAATTCGTACTTAATAAATGCAGGTATATCTTATGCCCTTACCAAACTCAAGCATTTAAAAGATAAATCAAAAAAGAATTCGACTCTTTTTTCATTTGTGCTTAATAAGAACACGATGATTAAGAAGGAGCAAAATAATTTTAAGTTGGGCGTAACGTGGAATTACAAAGTAGGTAGAACGGATTCGATAAAATCGAGCTATTTTATGTGGAGTAACACAGGTGCCTATGCAAGAAATACAATGGATACAACGCATTCTGTCTACTGGACAAGCTATATCTCAATGATTAGAATCAAGAAATCAAAGAAGGGCGAGAAGACTGGTGTGTTTGTCAATGCTTATAAACCGTTTAAATCGAATTCGCCATGGGAGTATTTTCTTGGGTGGAGCTTTGGACCAGAGTACCAGCAAAAGTTTAACTCATCTTCAGAAAAGGATATTGGTGGTGTGTTTCGTGCATTTTACACTACGGAGTTCAGAGTTCGAAAAAAAATTAGAGATGATATCGGTGATCCAATTTTTGATTTGATTCTTAGTAACAAAGGAAGATATGACCTGATAAACAATACAAAAACAAAAGAAGGATATCTTCCTTTGGTAAAATTTGAATTAGAATATTACCCAACTAAGAATACAGATTTCTCAATTGGGTTCTCTTATAATACTGGTTCTGATCCCATAGCAGGATTGGAGCAGCAGGATTATTATTTACTTGCGATGAAATTCAAAAAATAGAAACGTTTCGTTTGAAACCTATCACCGAAAATATAATCGAAGCATCAGCAATTGAGATTCTGAAAACACAGGAATGTGAATATGGAACTGGAAAGAAAATTAGTGCAATTCAAATCGACACTCTTACTCAACTCCGCGATACGCTATTGTCAGAGCTGATGAGTGCCGCGGTGAGGGTAAGATAATTAAATTTGATTTACAAACAATATGCCAATTCCTCCATTCGATCATAACCATGTGATCCCTCCGCATGTCGGTGATCCAAGGCTTGCCACTGAACTATCACCATATCCTTGCACCACCTTGGAGCTATGTCAGCGATTTGCTACATCTGCAGAGAGAAAGGAAATTCTCTTAAACTTTCTAAGGTTTAGAGATATTCTGAGGAGACATAATTTATTGAATGGATTTCAATGGTTAGATGGAAGTTTTCTTGAGAATATAGAAGTGATAGAAGGCCGTGCACCGCGAGATTTGGATGTTGTTACAATTTTCTATGGCTACGATTTTGTGTTTCAAAATAATTTGATTGCTAACTTTCCAGAGTTCCGGGACTTTAACCTGTCAAAGACCAATTTCAAGTTAGATCACTATCCATTTGATGCCTCGTGGAACCCTTTGTTGACAGTGGAATATTCCCGTTATTGGGTTCAACTATTTTCGCATAATAGAAATTCGGTTTGGAAAGGGATGCTGTCTATTGAACTAAATACACCAACTATTGACATTGATGCAAACGTTTATTTAACTTCGGTGATTATATGAATTTAAGAAGGCAGCGTGAAAATTTGAAGGTTCAAATTCTTGACACCGAAAGGTTGGCTGGGAAGGTTGCTGACCACCCTATCATGGGTTTTTCGTTGAATAAGAAATTAGAGTTCCTTAAACAAGCGCTTGACGCGCTGCCCCTAACCTCAAAAGAACCGTCAATTACATTATTATTCTCAGGGCAGCCAGTATTCGGTTCTGCTGGCATTGACGCAACCTTCATTAGTAAAGCAATTCTTCCATTTCAAAAAATGGTTCATTCTGATTTGGTTCAGCGTGGATTTGGAAAGGTAGGAATGCGTGGGCAGTTAAAAAACGCTTACGATGCCAAGTTGTTTTTGACCGCATTACCAAGGGGCTCGTTTGGTGTGGAATTGTCAAAAATTGAGAATAGTAGCTTGTTTGATGAAGGACAAGTGTCAGATTCATTGTCTCACGTATCCAACTTAATCGCCTCCTCTGCCAAGAGTGATGAGGATTTTGCAGCGTCACTTGATAATATTCCGCACAGAACGTTGAGTGGACTACGACAGTTCCTCAAGATTGTGTCTGAGGATAAAGCAGGTGTAATTGTTGAGTCTGGTGGAATTCGCGCTTCGTTAGAACCGAAAGATGTTGAAGCTGCATACAATAGGGTAGCTGAGACGACTACAGTACAGAAAGAAATTCAATTAAAAGGAATCCTCAAGGGAATACTGCTTGAGTCATGGAGGTTTGATTTTATAACAGACGATGGTCATCCAATATCAGGTTCGTTAGGTGGTAATCTTACCGAAGACACTGCTGCTACTTTGTTTCAATCCCATTTCAATAAAAATTGCATAGGTTTCTTTGACATGACAACAGTATTTTTAAAAAATGGAAGAGTTAAAGAAACATACGCATTAAACTCCGTGCAATAAATTCTTCAGAGTATCAAACTCAATACGCAATTTATTACGTTCCATCAATTGTATATTTCACAATTAGAGTTTGAAACCCATCACCGAAAATATCATCGAAGAATCCGCGATTGAAATCTTGCAGTCGCAAGGATGGGAGTATGTAAATGGTAAAGAAATTTCACCTGAAGGTTTATTTTGTGAACGTGATAGTTTCAGTCAGATTATTTTAACCGATCGCTTACGCGAGGCTATCGCTAAAATCAATCCACAAATTCCTGTAGATGCACAAGAGGCAACTCTCCAAAAAATACTGCGTATTCATTCGCCTGAGTTGCTTTACGGTAATGAATTGTTTCACAAAGAGCTGATCGAGAAAGTAAAAATCTCTTATCAGCAAAATGGTTTTGAGCGCAGCCATGAAGTTGCATTAATTGATTTTGAGCATCCTGCCAATAATCAGTTTCTGATCGTCAACCAATACACCATCATTGAGAACAACCAGAACAAGCGGCCGGATATTTTGTTGTTTATTAACGGCATTCCGCTGGTAGTAATTGAACTCAAAAACGCAACGAATGAAAATGCGGACATAGTAAGTGCATATCAACAGATACAAACCTACAAAGCAATCATTCCTTCGTTGTTCACCTACAATGCTATCTGCATTATCAGCGATGGGCTAGAATGCAAAGCCGGAAGTGTGTCAGCAGATATAAAGCGCTACATGACATGGAAGAGTGCCGATGGAGTGAAAGATGCTTCACGCTTCAAGCCACAGTTGGAAACGTTGTTGAAAGGAATGTTGCAACCTAGTACCCTGCTTGACCTGGTGCGCAATTTTATTGTGTTTGAGAAAACGAAAAGAGAAGATGCAAAGACGGGTTTAATTCAGATTCAAACAGAAAAGAAACTCGCAGCCTATCATCAATACTATGCGGTAACCAAAGCGGTGGAGAGTTCCATTCTTGCATCGGGCGTTAACGGAGACAAGCGAGGCGGTGTAGTGTGGCATACCCAAGGATCAGGCAAGAGTTTGTCCATGGTGTTTTATTCAGGCAAACTGATCACAGCGCCTGAAATGAAAAACCCTACCATTGTGGTAATCACCGACCGCAACGATCTCGATGATCAGTTGTTTGATACGTTTGCATCGTCAGTTCAATTGCTTCGTCAGGAACCCGTGCAGGCGGAAAGCCGCGATCACTTAAAGCAGCTATTGAAAGTGGCCAGTGGTGGAATCGTGTTCACTACGATTCAGAAATTTTTGCCAGAGGGAAATAAATCAGAATACGATCAGCTAAGTGATCGAAAAAATATTGTGGTGATTGCCGATGAGGCACATCGCACGCAATATGGCTTCGAGGCAAAATATGTAGATGTAAAAGACAAAGATGGGAATGTCACCGGCAAGCGTATTGCTTACGGCTTTGCCAAATACATGCGTGATGCGTTGCCTAGTGCCACTTATATTGGTTTTACAGGAACACCCATTGAAGGCACAGATGTAAATACTCCACAGGTTTTCGGAAACTACATTGACCGCTACGACATAAAAGATGCCGTTACCGATGGAGCAACAGTAAGAATTTTTTATGAAAGCCGCTTAGCGAAAGTCAATTTGGATGAAGAAGGGAAAAGGTTGATTGACGAGTTTGACCAGGAGCTTGAGCAAGACGAAGAGATTACTGAAAAGCAAAAAGCAAAATCCAAGTGGACGAAGCTGGAAGCCATTGTAGGCAACCAGGAAAGAATAAAAAATCTGGCGAAAGACATCGTTACTCACTTTGAAAAACGGCAAACCACCTTTGAAGGCAAAGCCATGATCGTAGCGATGAGCCGAAGGATAGCTGCAGATTTATACAAAGCGATCATTGCCTTGCGTCCTGATTGGCATGATAGTGATTTGAAGAAAGGCGTTATCAAAGTGGTGATGACTACCAACAGTGCGGATGGACCGGAAATATCAAGACACCACACCACCAAACAACAGCGAAGAGATTTATCAGAGCGGATGAAAGACCCCTCCGATCCAATGAAGCTCGTAATTGTGCGCGATATGTGGCTCACCGGATTTGATGCTCCATGTTTAAATACAATGTATGTAGATAAGCCTATGCGCGGCCACAACCTGATGCAGGCTATCGCTAGGGTGAACCGTGTTTTTAAAGACAAGCCCGGTGGATTGGTAGTGGATTATCTAGGCATTGCCACGAATCTTAAAAAGGCGCTTTCATTCTATGGAGAAGCAGGAGGACAGGGTGATCCCGCCGAGAATATTGAAAAGGCTATTGAAGTATTCATGGAAAAACTGGAAGTGGTGCAGCAAATGTTCAGCGAAGTGAGCACCACGCGAAAAGATATTTTAGTAGAAGAACCGGAAGCGTATTATGAGAACAGTTCCAGTTTCAATTACAAGAGATTCTTTGCGGTCGATGCAAAAGAAAAACTATCGATCATCCTTCAAGCCGAAGAACACATTCTTGGCCTAAAAGATGGGAAAGAGAGATTCATTCGCGAGGTAAGTTTATTGAGTCAAGCACTTTCTTTGTGTGTAACAAGAGAGGAAGTTCAACCACATTTACCTGAAGTTGCGTTCTTTCAGGCCATGAAAGCGCGATTGGTAAAGTTTGATGCACCATCAGGCAACGGCAAATCCGATCTTGAAATTGAAACAGCTATCAAGCAAATAGTGGATGAAGCTCTTAGCAGCGATAAGGTGATTGATATTTTTGATGCTGCCGGAATTGACAAGCCAGAATTGTCAGGGCTCGAAATCTTATCGGATGAATTTCTTTTAGAGGTTCAGGGGATGCAACACAAAAACCTAGCCATCGAGTTGCTAAAGAAAATATTGAACAATGAATTAAAGGTGAGAGCAAAAACCAACCTGGTTAAAAGCAAGAAATTATTAGAGATGCTGGAAGCATCTATCAAGAAGTATCAAAACAATCTTTTAACTACAGCAGAGGTAATTCAGGAACTCATCAACATAGCTAGACAAATCAAAGAAGCTGACAAAGAAGGAGAGAAACTTGGTCTTACACAGGATGAGGTTGCCTTTTACAATGCCCTTGAAGTAAATGACAGTGCCGTGCAGGTGTTGGGTGATGAAACATTAAAAATAATTGCGAGGGAGATCGCGGATAAAGTGAGAGCCAACGCAACTATCGACTGGACGATAAGAGAAAGTGCCCGGGCGAAACTGATGGTGCTTGTAAAGCGAACACTTTCAAAGTATGGCTATCCGCCCGATAAACAGCAAAAAGCAATTGATACGGTGTTGAAACAAGCGGAATTGTTGGCGGATAACTTGGTTGAGTAACTGGTAGAAAAAAACTAACTCAGCATCTTTTCGACCTTTTGAAGAAATTCACTAGGCTTAACTTCCAGTAGTGCACATATTTTGAATACCACACTAACTGAAGGGGTTCCAATTCCTCTTTCAATTCGAGAGATGAGTATTAGTTGAGGAATTCCAAAGGCCGTAGAAGTTAGCTAACCAGAAGATTTGGTGAGGCAATAAAACGATCTGCTGAATAGTGTTGTTAGAACTAATGTTGAGAAGAGAGAAAAACTTGAGGACTTTTCTAAGTTCGAATTCACGGTATTCATATTTAGATTTAAGGGCAAGAAATCTATCGACAGCAAGACGCTCGTACTTGTTAGATATAATAGTACAAGAAGTTATACCTGTTAGGTAATCATTTAGAGTTGATAAAGATATAGAGACGAATTCAGAAGGTGCTAACACACCAATAAATACTCAGTTCTAATAGAGGCAGTTTTAAGCCCTATGATAAAGACCAAAATGAAGACGACCTTAGATATTGTAAATTATTAAAGCTAATAGAAGGGCTTAAAAGAGTTGAATTCATTGAGAAAGAATTCTATGTGATAGAATTCTATAGAGAATTACAGAGAATTCACAGAGACAATATTCTATGTCGTCCGAATTCATCAGAGAATTACAGAGAATTCACAGAGACAATATTCTATGTCGTCCGAATTCATCAGAGAATTACAGAGAATTCACAGAGAAAGAATTCTATGTGCCGGAATTCATCAGAGATATTTGGCAATTGCCAATTTTTCAAAACGCTCAAAAGCCGCCTTAAAACCGCTCAGAATAAAAACTATTTAACATAGAATAAAAACTATTTAACATTCGGTGTTCCATCAGTCAGGAAAAAAACTTTTCTGCAAAAAAATATTATTTTTTTCTTGAACGATTATTGAAAACAATTTGGAATGACCACGGGGATAACAGTACTTTGTATCACCAAAATAAAAAGGGTCGCCCTCGTCAAAGCAGCAACCCCTCTTTTGTTAGATTAGTTAGTCATCTTTTGTATTGATGACTTTCGGTCGAGAGCCGAAATCAGTTACATCGTAAGTAACGGGTTTCGGTTTCTTTTTTTACAACAATACCGTTGTGTAAAAATAACACAATTTTTTATATCAAATCATTGATCTTTTTGCTGGTGATGGCGGATTGAGCCTTGGCTTTTTATTTTCGATAACTGATTCCTTACACGGTTTCAATACAAAATTTCACTGACATTTTATCCCCACTATTTCCTGTCAATTAAATGTTTACAAGTTGCTGATTGATGGGGATAGCCTTTCAATTGGCTGTTCGAGATTTGTGTAAAAGATTTAACCCAAAGTATGTCCTAAAATACCCCTAAGTCTGTCCATAGATTTTATTTGAAATAAGTGTGGATTCGAGGTCGTAAAATGAAATACCTCCAATCTGAGTTGGAAACGAGGGCATCACCGTCCTAAGAAAAAAGAGAAGTAATTAAGAAGATTGTGTAATGGTAAAGGCAAAAACCATAAGGGCAATTAAAAGAGCGATGACAAAAGTTATTGCCAGCAGCTTCATTACTCAAATAGTCACCGCCATTATTAGTGAACAATTTTATTGATAATTCAGAAGTACTTTTTCTCTTAATTAATTGTAGCTGGTCCTCCTTGCCAAAGGTTTACTAATTCTCATTCAAGAATTTCTGCAGGTCAAATTTGGTCTCATTTTTCTCTACAACTTTTAGCCTATTTCTTTTTCCCGGTGTTATACCCAAATGTTTAAGGCAAGATTGTATCTGTTTTGGTGCCATTGAAATAGTGCTCAAATTCTGCCATTCCATTCCACCATTATTCTTTACCTCTTTCTTCAAGCTATCTTTTGCCTTCATTGCTATACTAATCCAGTCCACTAATTCCTGCACCAAGATTTGATCCGATTCTTTGAAGGAATTTCCTATTACATCTTTGATGGTTTTGATTAGCTTTTTTTCTTCCGCTTTCTTCATAATCTATAAAAATACCTCCCGGCATCGTGAAATTATCGGGAATGCAAGCGCGACTTGGGGGCTGTGGTTTGAAGAACGAACACAAATAAGTTGAATCTATCCCCCGATAGGTCAATAGCCAGTACTGGATTTATTTTTATAATAACAAAAATTATTATTCAAAGTCTGATAGATCATCCATCCTTGCCTCTATCCTATTGGCTCTTAATTCTGCTTGTTCACGTGCAGTATCTCTACTATGACAACCAATACATCAGGACTCAAGATTATCTATGTGCAAACGTAGATGCCAATGAGAGTGGAGCGGCTTGAGGTGATGGCAATGAAACGCAGGCTCGATGTTACAGGCTTTCCACATAGGATACTCGTTCAAGACCAGCAGTCGTGTTTGTCTTCATTTAGTTGATAAATAAAATTTGTGATTGCGTTCTCTTAAATCAGAAAGTTGATAGCATTCCTTATTCACCCAAATAAATACTATCTTTCTTTACTTTATTAATCAAGAGATTTATGGAGTTTATTATCAATGTGCTTCTGAATCAAGGCAAATCATCAAAACTCATTTCAAGAGTTCTTCATATCCTATTGTGCTTGTTCATTAGTATATGGATTGCAGAAAAATGCGGATATGTTCTAAATGCAACAGACCTTTCTGTTAAAACAATTAACAATCTCTTCTCAGGATATTTTCTGTTGTTGGGGCTAACGTTGTTCTTTCTTACAATGGAAATTATATCTATTCTAAATGCAGGTATTCAAATGCTATTTCATCTTTTCTATGTAAAAGACCTTGTTCATACTAAACCTATTGAAGCTAAATATACATTTTCGCTAATATTTGCATCGCTCATGATCTTGATAAGAACAATTGATAGCGATGGCTCAAAAATGGGTAAGAAATTTCTTCAACAAAAAATTAAGGATGTACAAAATGATTTCAGCACTCTTCAATATGTCTTGCTAACAATGGCATCATTTATTTTCTGTTATGATTTAGTTGTTAGGGTAAAGTTTCCCATCATTCACTTCTGGCTGTTTTCAATTTTATTATACTTGATTTACTTCTGCCTAACAATTCTTTATTGTGTTATGTTAGAGTATATAACAGTTTGCAAAAACGCAATACAAGATATTGAATTGAAAGAACAATCTACCTAACTTCATTTCGCTTTCACTCTATAAATAATATTATCGACCTTCTCAAGCTTAGTTGATGGCCTCTTGGTGCGTTCTTTAGTTGCTTTGATTTGCTTCAACTGTTGTTCACGTTCTTGATCTTGTTTCATATCATCCATTTGTTGTTTAAGTAATTCCATCCGGTCAGTGATTTGGTTCTTTATTATTACTAATTGATAGTAATCGAAAAGTTCCACGTCATTAATGATTAATTGCAATCTAAGTTGAAGTGACTCTTTTTCCAGTATTGATAGTTTTTCAGTTATATTCATATGAATAAATACTCGACCTATGGATAGAAATGTATGGATGAAAACTCGCTTTACTATTGGAAATCTTCCACAATGGATATGTCCAAATTGTCACAAGGGCTGGCTTGAATTTGACAAGACAAAATTTAAAAGAATCGAAACAGCATCTTCAAAAGAATGGCGTAAAAATGAACATTCATCATTTGATGAAATTTCTTATGTGTTTACTGGATTCTTGAAATGCTCAAATACAAGATGCAAGGAAGTCGTTGTTGTTAGTGGAATTGGTGAGGTAACCGAAGTAGACATAGATAGTTTCGGTGATTCATTTATACCAGAGTATTTTACTCCACCTCTCCATCTATTCAAGATACCTGAATCGTGTCCTCAAGATATTGAATCACAAATTATTTCAGCTTTTCGACTTTTTTGGATTGATGAACAGTCCTGTGCCAATAAAATTAGAATTGCAATTGAGGCAATATTGAACGAACAGAGAGTAAAGAAATATGAGAAAATCGTAGGGAGTAACAAGGAAAAATCATTGTCTCTTCATAAACGGTTAGAGTATTTTAAATCTAAGCAGCCAAAAATTGCTGATCAGTTGATTGCCTTGAAATGGATTGGGAATGTTGGCAGTCACATAGGAACTATACATAGAACCAATCTAATTGATGCCTTTGAAATACTTGAGGACTCAATCGAAAAATTATACGACCTCAAGGAAAAGAGATTGACCGCACTCATCAAAAGCATAACAAAAAGCAAAGGTGTTGGTTATAAAATGAAAAATAAAACCTAAGTAGAATTTAAGTCAAAATACTGATTAACTTTATTAATCAAATGAGATGAGTATGTATTCAAGAAAAGACATTCCAAAAGATCATCCATATTACTACCAAAAGCAAGTTCGTGATGCGATGGATGCTGAAATGAATGCTGCCGAAAAAATTGAAGAAAGAGAATTAAGATTAAAAGAGAGAGAGGAAAAAGCAGAAGAGCTAAAAGAGAAATCCAAAGAAAAAATCGAAGCTCAAAAGAATGCAGAACATACTAACCAACAAAACAAGCGTAACTATAAACTAAACGTTTGGGCTATTATATTAGCTGTAATAGCTTTGATTATAACTTTCATTCAATTTTTTAAGTAGCTATATGGATAAACAAAATCTCGCTTCTAATACCACAACAACCAACACCATTAGGCGTGGCCAATCCCGGAGATCATTCCATAAAGCGGTTAAGATTAAGTCCCTCCTTGCCTTCATAGAAAAAGTACAAGAAAAAAAGATTGGGAAGATAACATTGTACCGAGGACTAAACCAAGACTTTCAATTAGTTCCAAAAATTGGCCGGAAATTTTTTCAGGGAGATAAAAAGTATAACAAGTTCGAAGAAAATGAAAGACAACTATTTGAAGAATTCAGGAGATTAAGTCCACCCTATTTAACTTATCACCCTAAAAATGATTGGGAACTTCTTTCAATAGGCCAACACTACGGGCTTCCAACAAGGTTGCTTGACTGGACAACGAATCCTCTAATCGCATTATTCTTTGCTCTTGACGGCTACAAAGAGAAAGCAAAACCACCGATAGTTTGGGAGTTTAAGCCAACCCAAGCCGATTTTGTAAATGAGGCCGACTACAACAAGTCACCATTTGAAATTAAAAGAACGAAGGTCTTCCCACCACCAATCGTTAATGAAAGATTACGATCACAATCTGGTTGGTTTTCCGTCCACAAGTTTTTAAGTGATGAAATAGGGCGCGATTGGTTTGTTCCGCTTGAGCAACAACCTCAATACAGTGGTAGGCTAACTAAATATGAATTCGAGTTGGATACGAAAATGGAAAATCACATAGAAAGGTATAGATTCTTATTGAATCAATTGGGAATCAACAGCTCCTCAGTATATCCTGACTTAGGTGGGTTGAGTCGTCACTTAGAATGGGAAAACTTTCCAACAGAATTTGAAATTTAGTTGCGACAACTATATAGTCTTATTATTCAACTTCAAATCTCCAAGCCAATGAATCATTGGTGAAATATCTGATTCCAAATGCCGGATCGCATCATCTAGATAGTTTCGTTTTCTGTACTGCGCGTCCTTGTCTCGCAATCGTTCAACAGCCCTTACCTCTTTATTCAAAGTGTGAGAAAGTTCCTGACCCCTTATCCCGTGAATCATTGAGTTATCTATTCTATCACAAAGCTTAAGCCCACTATAGATTCTGAGGACTTTATTTCCAAGGGTATCCAGTTCGGAACGATTATTAAAATTAACTGATTTAATCTGCCTCAACAGAATTTCTATTTCCCTCTTCGCTTGACTGTACGGCAAAATACCAGTGATGACTTCCATAACATATTCTGGTATTTGAAACTTAGTCCAATCAATTGTTTCTGTTCCTTTAATTTCAATATCTAATAGCGAGTCTTCACCTTGAAACTCAATTTGCTCAATTAAATTAAAGTGATACCAGTCCTTAAAGTATAGAAAAAGACCATACTCTTCAATAGTATTTTTATAATTCTCAATGCCTTTTCCGTCATAGAGAATATTTATTTTCAACTTTCCCATACTGCAAAGTTACATATTTATCGTGCCAGGGCTTTGTGTCACCACCAAATGATTCTGAATAATCAACAGATCAAATCTTAATAACCAATAAAACTATACCTTACTCCCTCAGTTTGATTGGTATCTCAACTTTATTAGAATATTTTGGATCGAACCATTTCGAAAGAAGAGTCTTAGAAAGGAATAGTGATGAAATAAATACCACCAAGAATAATGCAGAAGTAGTTACAAGAAGCTTGGAGTATGTAAAAGAAACTGTCACCTTCTCAGCTAAATTCTCCTCATTTCACAACTAATTGGTATCAAATCGTTAGTCTTTCACTTAATGTCCTTTTTCTCCGTACCAGATAGCCGATGTATTTGAAAACAAATCATACACTATAACAAAAGTAAACGATGTTATTACTCCCGGAGGACAAAGAGCGTTAGGGGTATAAGCAGTACTGTCTTACTTTAGTCACGACTTCATTGTATTCCCTTTCGTTTGAAAATCTCATTCTCAATTGCAACCATTCTCATGTGCAATGATGCTGAACAAAGACAAAGAACTTCAATGTGATGAAAATTGATCTTACTGAGCGTTTCAATTTGTCTTAGAGAATTCTGCTCCTTGTGTCCGGCTGTCTCATTTCTAATCAATTTCAGTTCATCAATACTTAGTTCCTTCATTTTGTTAAGTAACCTTTGAAAATACCTAAGTTCAGATTCCGAGCTTGGTGTCTTGTATCTTTCAAAGGATTGGAGAAATTGTTTGCCAAAGATTCGTGGGACATCCTGAAAAAATTCATAAAAACTGAGCGCTAATAGTTTAGCGAACACCTGCTTCTCCAATTCATCTTTCGTTTTAAAATAACTGATGTTAAGAACCATAATATCTAAGAAAGACAATCTAAAAAAAATAAAGGCATTAAATATTGCAAACATCTTTGGATATGCTTTATCAAAATCTTTCTCGGACTTGTGTTTTTCTCTCGTTACCTCAATGGCCTTTGAAAAATATTCGATTTCCTTTCTGAGTCTGGCAATAACTTTAGGTTGACTTTTCAAAATTATTTTAAATTTTGATTTCACATTTGGCGGTGCTGGTGAATTATACATAATCGGCAAGCTGGCTAACATTAGCTCAAGCTCCATATTCATGATTTGTAAAGGTTTCATTAATTATAAATTTACGAATGATTGAAATAAAAAAAGCCCCACCAAAAGGTGAGGCTTGAAAATTCACATCAGATTCTTGATTGAGCGTATGAGCTCAATAAGCAGTAGAACCTCCAAAAGAAGTCCTCTGTACACCTTAGTGAGTTTTCTCAGCGCTTTAACAAACTTAATCATATTGATTAATGGAGGTTAAAGTGATCATCCCCATATCGATGCACCTTATTGAAAGTATCTCTTTGAGACACGACCTCCAAAATGCAAAGTGGGTTTTCTCCGTTTCCTCATACTGGTAGCGTTGCTACTATATATGGGACGTTAAAACAAAGTTAGCACCAGTACTGGATAAAATTATTTTTATAGCAGTGAACTTTTCTTGAACCATCGTTGTATTTATCAACCTCAAGAAGTAGTAAAAAGGAAAATATTAGAATGGTTCAATCAGAATTTTTTTACCAGTATTGGCGCGGAGAGTTGCGCTCCGGTGCGAGAATTATTTCTTTGGTGTAATATCAACTCGTTCAAACAACTTATTTAGAACCATAGTTAATACATCTGATGTGGGATGTCCTTCGATAGGGCTTTCAATTTTCCTACGTCTAAAGACCGAGTCACCTTGTGCAGGTTCTTCGAATGCGTTTTGGGTAAGGGATTTTATCACATCATCAGAAAAATCTTTATTGTTTGCTGCTATTCTAATTCTATGAAGAGCGAGAAGAAAACGTTCGTGCTTTGAAGTCTCTTTCAAGTTATATCTATAAAATGATGTCAGCACCCCAAATATTAGAATAAAAATACCGTAGAATATAAGTTGGCCTGTTTCTCCAATAGAAAGTTCAGCTCGATTCGGAAGAGTTATAGCTAGGATAATGAAGCCAAGAAAAGAAAAAATTGAGAGAAATATATAAAGCAAAACAGAAGTGGCATTTCTTGAATACTTCTTGATGTTGTCCTTTGTATCATCCAAAGCACGATCAATAGTATTCTTTGTGGAGTTATCTGTGTTTTCAGTCATAATTTTAAATGTGAAAATAAAAGCCAAGCAACCCGTCTGGTTGTTTGGCTTTTTCGGTAGTTTGTTTGACTTTAATGATCAAACAAATCTGGTTTTAATCACATAATAATACAACGGGGTTTTCCCCGGTATCAATACCAGTATTTTTCCCGTTACCGAAGTGTCAAATAAAAAAGGGAGAACGTTCCTTGAACGCCTCCCTTAAAAGGATTTGTTTGTGTGATGAAATTATTTCTTCACCCTTTCTTTTTCAGTCGTCTTCGGATGCTTCTCTGCATACTCCTTGGTAGTTATCGTACCAGTATCCGAGCGTCTGTAGATAGTTTTTTTTTCTTCTTTTTTGGACATATAAAACACCTCCTTTCTTTAGTGGCTGTTTCGTTCGAAGAAACAGTATTTTAAAGGGAAAGCCCTATTTTTTGCCTGAAATATTTAATGTCATTTCAAATTTACTAAAATTTTACTAAAGTGTTTTTAATTGGCTTTCAGATACTTACAAAATTTACTTACTTTTTTACTAAACTTTGCTAAATTCGACAATCCAAGCACTTTTTTATGGGTTCTTTCAATAACAATACAGTTCCGGTCAAGCCGCCTTTCAAGAGAATTTACATTTCATTAGACTGGATTGACGGTATCGGTACAACCAGTAAAGAGTTTAGTAATGTTCAAGACCTCGGAGAGTTCTTGAGGTGCAATCCAGAAGTTGGTAACGCTGTTGGCTACATAGTGAAGGAGAAGAAAAAATGACTATGACTCCGGGGCAAGATAGATTTTTTGAAGGTTGTTGTGCCGCTATTTATCATTGCATGACGGTCAGAGGCAGCAATGACCGTGATCTGAGTATAATACCTCAGTACTTGGTCGATCAACTCAATTCTGTTTTTGATTTTGACAGAAGTACAAAATTCGTTGGCAAGGTAGATGGAAATAATCTAAAAGTTTGGAATGAAAAAGTAACTCTCAACTACGTTGAGGAAGGTTCGTTCTTCGGAAAGCGATCTGTTAGTATTGAGTTAAAGAGTCAGGTTACAACGTTGTTCTAACTATTTGTAAACTTGTTTTATGTTCAATTCGAATTTGCAATAAGAAGTAAGTTTCAACGCTGCGAAATGAAAATATTCATAAGGGGTCTGGTTCGGTCTCTCATCTGTGTACTTATTAAGTAAAGTTTTAAACTTACCCTTTTGACCTGCAACTAAATTATCCAGTTGGGTTATTAAGTGTGCTTTGCCTAAATATAATTTTATAAAATGTTTTTTAGCCATCATAACTTCATCATAGGAATCGCAAGCTGCGATCTCTGCTGCTGCTTCGCACAATTCATAGTAGGCTGCCTTTTTCTCTAAATAAATATCCAATTTAATTTGTTGTATTCTTAACTCATTCTCCTTCACTTTTTCACTGTGCAATCTATCCAACGACCAAAGTCCACCAATAATAATTGCGAGTGCCGATATCGTTGCGAGAAATCGGTCATAAATTTTCATGTTATTTTCTGTGATTATCATGAGGGTATTTTTGTAACAACGCTATTACAACTTAGATGATTGGAGATTACATCATCTCAATAAATTTTCAATCCGCTGGAAAAACTCACTTGGTTTAACTTCAAGCAGAGCGCATATTTTGAATACCACAGAGACTGAAGGAGTCCCAATCCCTCTTTCAATTCGGGAAATAAACGAACGATCAACATCAGAATAATCGCCAAGTTCCTGTTGGCTCATACCTTTTTGTTCGCGTAACTCTTTGAGGACTTTGCCGAGCGCCTTATTAAGGTCTTTTTTCACAAAGGCAATCTATCTTGAACCTAAGGTTTTACTTGGGGATAATTGTCCTCAATGTTATATTTGAGTAACAATTAAAAGTTCACTAAATAAAATGCCTGTGAAGAACAACTTTTTAGATATTGATTGCGCACTCGAAAAGTTTAGCAATGGCGAATATTATTATATCATTTCTTGCTTACTAGGGTTAGGCGATCCTGGATTCTTGCCTGAAAAACTTTTCCTATCATTCGGGCAAACGTTCGAACCAACTGAGGTTAAGTTTCTCTTTTTAACCAAGCAACAATACACAACCGAAAAAGGGGAGGAACTTAAAGTTGACTTTCACCTTGGGAAACTTGATTCTGAGTTTGATGATATAGAGATTTATTCAGGGCGTTGCAGCCTTGAGGAGCTTAACCCGGAAGGAAGGAAAGTTGATGCAGTTTTAATATCGTCCAGCCTACGCGGACGTACTTATCCAAATGAGTTTCGGCCAATAACATTTCTAAAAGGGATCAGAAAGATTCTGTCACAACCTGATTTTGAAAAAAGGAAAAGCAATGATGTATTCAAACTTTACTGGAATAGCCCCACTCCACATGGCATTAAACATAAATATGATTTTGGCCGAATCGGTCCTTTAGAAACCGACTTCTCAGGAGATTACTTTTTGGTTGTATCGCCTGACGGAAGGAACCCTGAAATAGCGAAAGTAAATTCTTTCAAAGTCCACGATAATGAGGACCCGAAAATTTTTACTGATTACATACAATATCGAATTGACGTTAGGCACTCATTTATAGATAGCCACAGTATTCAACTGTACCAACAAGATGAGAGTGCAAGTATGTTTGTAGAAGAGGGTGTTAAAGAAAATGAAGACTTTGAAAAACATAAGTCCAGTATTTTGCCGGTGCTTACAGAAACAGTGTTATCAATGCTCACGGAGTTATCACCTGAAACGAAGGAAAAACTATTGGAAGGTGAAACACCGGAGGAACTGGTAGTTTATTGTAAAGAGAAGTATGATCGAGAATTTGATCTCAATGCTGATACTTTAGGCATTGCAGGTGCCCATGAAATAGCTTGGCAGGAGACTGTGGCTTTGTTGAGTGATGACTTTTGGAGTTAAGAGAGGAGATAGTACACTTAGAAATAATTATATTTGAATATGAAATCGGTAGAAAAATATAACGCCAGATTGAAAAAGATGAACGAAACGGTAAAGAAGATTAAGCCGATTTCTTCGGAAAAAACAAAAGCCCCTTCCAAGCCCTTACCTACTAAGGCTTGAGCATAGTCAAAGAACTACCTGAACTTGTAATAGTAGCCGGACCGAATGGGGCTGGAAAATCAACTACTAGCCTAGATATCCTTTTTGATCTGGGCATCAAATCATTTGATTTCGATTTAGAGTTTTACTCCGCCTGGAAAAAATTTGAATATGACCCTTTTGTTGAAAATGGAGTCATGGAATCTGTGAGCAGACTTTTCGAGGAACGGAAACAAGAAGCGATCACATCCCGTTCTTCATTTTCCTTTGAGACTAATTATAACAGTTCTGAAGTATTAACAACTGTAGAGGAATTTAAGAAGGAAGGATTTTTAATTGAACTCATCTTTATAATATTAGAGACTCCTGAAATTGCAATTGATCGAGTTAATGACCGTGTTTTAAGAGGCGGTCATTTTGTGGATGAGCAAACAATTCGAAGAAGGTTTTATGATGGCCTTGACTTATTGGACTCGACCTTCATGCTTTTTGATATGGTTAGCATCTATATCTCACAAACTAATTTAATCAGCAGTGCAGTTTTAATCGAGCCAGGAATTAATAAAGTTGAATTATTTAACCCAATTCCTGAATCGGTATCTATTCATTTACCGAAACTTAAATTGTTTGGGGGTGAGGAAATGACAGCGGGTAGAATTCAGTAAACAATGAAGTCGTTCTTAATTAGACTTTTTAACCACAAAATAATTTCAATTGTGTGACTTCGTTAATTCTCCTTTCTCTAAGTACTTTGCAAGAAGCTTCCCGAGTCTCTCACTTATCCTGCTTTCTCTATTCAAAATATCCTGAATGGGGTGGTATGTTACAACAAGAAGTGTTAAGAAAAGGATCAAGAGTACAAGGCCAAATTTATATAACAAAATTACATCTTGGAGTGAGAGCTTATCTTTGAAAATCTCAAGAGATGCTAAGAAGAAGCTAACGATCCCTGTAAATATCCATGTGAAACGTTTAAACAGTTTGATTTTTATTTTTCCTGTCATCTCGAAATACTCTTTAGCTAATAAAATGTCTTTTTGAGAATCTATTTTCAATGAATCCATTTCCTTTTCGAACTCTTCCCACTCAATTTCTTCATAGGTTGCTGAATTCCATTTTGTGACTCCTTTATGATAGAAGTCATTCGCGACTTGAATCATGAAATATCTTAATGAGGTTATTATTAAGATAAAGATAATTATGACTTGCACTCCATACAAAAGTGTGTTCAGTCCAATTGAACTTTCTGATTCAAAGAATAAAGACAAGGTAATTGCCCAGCAGCCAAATGAGGCAATTGATAAGATTTTTTGCGAGGTCGAAAATTTAGAGAAGAACAATTTAAAAAATGTCTTAAAAGACGATCTAATTTTTTGAGTGATTTCTGTATTCATGGTATTCTTTGTTTAGTGTCGAAAACACTAAACGACAAAATGAGAAAATTATTATAACGACATAATTTTCAAGGGATCTGTTTAGGCATCATCTTCCAAGCTGAGGGTCGCGAGTTCGAGCCTCGTTTCCCGCTCTGAAGATCAATCACTTACAGCTCTTCAAAAACTTGGATCAAGGATTTGCACAGCACTTTTAGCCTAAGTCTTCGCAGTTTATTTAGGTAGATCAAGTGATTCAGGGTTCGAATCTCAATTGGATCGCATTAGTATCATCAGTCGAGATCGCTATTATAAGCTTAATTTTTCCGTTTCAATTTTTCTACCCACACGATTACTTGGTCGAATTTTTTAAGATTGATCGCGAAATATTTTTTCTTTTCTTGACGAGTCAAAATAAGCAGGCGGCATTCGCCCAAAATCTTCATCTGCTCGTAAATGGCAGGCTGACTGATATCAAAATGGTTAGCAATATCAGCAATGGTCATGCGCTTTTGAGCAATAAGTTTAATAATTGATCTTCTGGTAGGGTCAGATATCGCCCTAAAAACATCCCTTCTTCTCTCTACCGGCATTTTCTTTATATAATTTTTTATGGATAATATACTCCCGAGGCCAAACTCAGGCGGGTTACACCTTCGTAATTTATTTGTTAGAATTTTTCTTTATTCTTTTCCTGATCTTCACTTCTATCCCCAACCGGAGACTCAATCGATCACCATAAAGATTCTGTCCAGGCTTTTGTGTGAAGTTGTACATACCCTCTGAGTACCCAATAACACCTTTGTAAATTTTGAAATCCTTTCGAACCCCGCCAAACAATCCAAACACCAGCGCTTGTTCTTTTATATCTGGTGTTGCACTGGTAGGAACATAAGCGCTCATCAGTTCAGGAGAAAGACGAAAGATAAAACCATGCGTCCATAAATAAGAGACATAGCCGCGCACGCCATAGACACGATCATATTGTTGCGTGCTTACATTACCATTCGAAATCCCAACCCGCTCACTCCACCCGATTGAAGCGGTGAGCCTTGGATTGAAACGCCAGCCGACATACGGATTGAAATCCACAAATGTGGAATGCCTGCTGAGGATAAAATAATTTAACCCCGGCACCACGCGCTCGATCCACGGCTTTTCTTTTAAAGGATTGGGTGCGCGCTTGGGAAGTTCGGCAAGGCTTTTCACGTTGCTGTATTTCTGTTTGTATTTTGAGATCGTGCTCATGGCCGACTGTAGTTCTTTTTCTTTGCCAGCAAAGTGATTGATAGCCGGTTGTAATTGTTGTTGAGCCAGCGCCTCCGCACCCTTTGCATCTTTCATTTTGGAAAGTTGGCTTGTCATGTCTTTTACTTGCGTCTCTTGCTTTAATAAAGATTTTACTTCACCATTTTGTGAAAGCTCTTTGGTAACAGTTTGTTCAATTGACTTCATGCTGGCCGCGGATTGCAATTGCTTGAGTTCTTTACCAAGCGATCCTTCCAATTGCGAAAGGGAGGGCAACTGTTTCATGTTCAAATTCAGTTTTTGTAGAGAAGGAATATTGACAGCGGGGATACTTAAGTTAGAAGGAAGCGAAAGTGAAAAATTTGAAAGGCCAGGGATAGCGGCTGTCTTTGGGATGAAATTCATTCCAGGTAACTTAAAAAAATCGCTAGGCACCTTAAAGCTGTGAATATTCTTGGTGAGATTGTCGATTTCCTTTTGTGCTTCGGGTGGAAGGTGAAGCGATGAAACTTTTGAGAGCGTTTCACTTTTTACTTTGTCAATCTTGCCATTGAGCTCTTTCAGTTTGGCCGTGTGTACTCGTTGCAAGCTATCAATCTGGTGAGTTACAGATTGTGTTGGGAGATGGAGTTTGCTGAGGCTGTCCTTTTTGTGATTGAGTTTATTGATTGATGATTGTATCTTATGGAGAGGAGCAGCATACGCTTTTTGCAAACTATCGGTGCGATGGATAAAATGCTTATGGATTGAATCCACCTTTTGGGCTTTAAATTTTATTGTGCTGTCTGCTTTATGGGGAGAAGTCTGGAATGCAGAATCCTGTTCGTGATGAGCGCTGTCTATTTTGCCTAAAGATTTTCGAGCCAAAGAATCCTGAGCAACAACGGGGATGCTAACAGAGATAAACGCAACAATGAAGAAAATGAAGTTACTCATCATATTCTGAAACGTGCGAAAGATCGTGTAGAAGAAGACAACATACAACTAAGGCTGAGAAAAACCGTTCCCTTCCAAATTCCAATTCAAAGCTGCCGAACTCTAATTCATAACTACCAAAATCTATTTTGGGGATTGCGGATAAACAGGAACCTGTATTTTACATGAGTTATGCAATAAGGATATCCCCACGAAATTTGGTGGCAAGGGAGAATTTAAATGAAAATTTAACCAATGTTAATTGTTTAATAACGTCCGCCTCTTATTTTGCAGAAGATCTGAGGGCTAAGTGTCTGTGGCTCCTCTTTAATCAATCAGTATTATTTGTGAGAAGCCTCGTTTCTTTAATTGAGATGAGTAGGTGAATTTTTGTGCCATAGGAAAAATAAACGTGATGAAGAAGATTAGTTGATGCTGCATGTGATTGAATTTAAGGTGTGGGCAAGAAGGCAAGATATTTTTTCAAAAAAACTGGATAATCAGTAAAAGAGAGATTCCAGAATTGAGAATGTAATTAAGAACTGACATATATTTTTCTTATCAACCGTACTGTTAAAACTTAGCTATGAAAACTACACCAATGTTAAAGATGGCCAATCTTAGCGCACAGATACATGGAGCCATAAAGCAAAAATCATTTGGTTATGGTGCGGCCTTGTTGATAATGCTTTCTCTTTTCACAACACTGGGATATGGAAATCCCAAATCCGTAGTGTCAGAGGATAGTGCACCGATCACGCTGACGATCAGTGGAACTACAAGCTTTTGTTACACGTCAAATTTGACTGCCACATACACTGTCACCAATTTATCAAGTGGGACATTTAACTGGAGCTTACCGGGCAATTGCACTTTGCTATCAGGTGCGGGTACCAACTCCATAAATGTTCAGTGGACCTCACCTGGCATGGGTAGCTTTTTATCTGTGACGAACGGCAGTTCCAGCGGTAATATTTCCGTGAGTCTTTACTTAACACCAAGCGGTTCTATAATGGGGCCATCGTCAGTTTGCGCGGGGCAAACCAACGTATCATATAGTATTGCAGGTGGCCCTGCTTTTACTGGTTTTTCATGGAATGGTGTTAGTAACGTGTCCTTCCCTTCTGGTTCGAGTACACAAACTGTCACTGCAAATTTTGCATCAAATTTCATTAGCGGCACATTTGGAGCAACACTCCTCAACGGACCTTGTGTCGGTTCAGCAACTCCTAAAAACGTGTCTGTTGGCGGCGCACTTCCAGCTACTCCCGGTTCAATCAGTGGAAGTACTTCAGTAGCTCCAAGTCAGACGGCTGTTCCTTATTCCGTGGGTGCCGTGTCCAATGCTACAAACTATGGATGGAGTTTGCCATCAGGTGCTTCAATTTCGTCCGGCTTTGGGACCAACAATATCACGGTCAATTTTCCAAGCAGTTTTTCCGGAGGCACAATATCTGTGACTGGTTCAAACTCGGCTTGCTCCGGCGCCTCTTCTCCGGTATTAACAATAAACCCTAACTACTTGGTGGCAGCGGCTGGTCCGGTGTCAGGGCCATCTAGTCTTTGCTCTACGTCCGGTGCTTTTCAATTTAGTGTTGCTCCGATTTTCAATGCCACAAGTTATTCGTGGTCTTTTGATGGAAACGTCTATCCTAACGACTCACAGACTACACTCAATACCATTTGGCTTAATTTCAGCCAAGCAAATTCCAGCACGGTCCATATCTCCGTAGCAGGTAGCAATTCACACGGTAGCGGTACATCTTCTCCAACATTTACCGTTGCAGTTAGCAGGCCGGCTGCAGCTGCGGGTTCTATAGGTGGTGCGTCAATAGTATGTCCCGGCCAAAACGGAGTCACTTATCAAGTTCCTGCCATAACTAATGCAACAAGTTACTCTTGGTCCATGCCACCTGGGGCATCAATCGCTACGGGATCTGGGACAAATTCAATTACTGTTAACTTTTCGTCAAGTTTTACCGGAGGAACTCTCTCTGTTCAGGGCATTGGCGGACTCTGTGGTCCAGGACAAGCAAGTTCACTTGCCGTCGGACTTCCACCCGTTCCGGTAGCGGCAGGGGTAATTAATGGGACTTCAATATTATGTGCCGGGGCGAGCAATGTGTTATATAATGTACCTTCCATCTCTAATGCAACGGGATATGCATGGAGTCTCCCATCAGGAGCATCAATCGCTTCGGGAGCAAATACTAATAGTATCCTTGTTAATTTTTCCGGTTCGTCGGTCAGCGGAAATGTGTCAGTCTATGGAACTAGTTGTGTTGGGAACGGAGCCAGTTCAAGTTTTCCAGTTACTGTTTTTAACGGTATTCCAAATGCACTGGGGTCGATTACCGGACAAACAGGTGTATGTGAAAATAGCTCGCCTACCTATTCAGTAACATCCAACTCCAGTGCGACCAATTATAGCTGGTCTGGTACCGGTGGCCCTGCATCTCCATCAGGTTCATCCAACAGTGTATCGATAAACTTCCCTGACAATTATCCTACATCAGGTGGAATTACTACCATTAATGTGTATGGGGTAAACGTGTGTGGATCGGGACCGACTTCTACTCTCGATGTTACTGTTTACAAGAAACCCGGAGCGGCATCTGCAATCGGGGGGCCTCCGACATTATGTCCCGGACAAACCAATGTTGTTTACAACGTACCGGCTATCAGCAATGTCAATGGATATAATTGGAATTTACCAACAGGCCTGTTACCTGTATCGGGGACTAACTCCAACACATTAACCGTTAATGTAGGAGCTGCCTTTGTCAGTGGCAGCCTTACCGTGCTCGGGGTGGATGGTGCTTGTGGTGGTGGACCGTCCAGTTCTTTACCTGTATCCCTGATTCCTGTTCCATCTGCTGCCGGAGCGATCAACGGAGCTTCCTCTGTATGCACAGGGCAGACCAGCGTATCATATAACCTTACAACGGATATTGTCAGTGCCACTGGTTATGTATGGAGTTTGCCCTCCGGTGCCTCCATCGCTTCTGGAACTAACACAAAAAGTATAACTGTAAATTTTTCTGCTTCAGCCGTAAGTGGAAATATTTCGGTGTTAGGGACTAATTGTTCAGGAAATGGAACTAGCGCAAATTTTTCGGTCACCGTTTCTTCTCCTCCTGGTGCCTTGGGGCCGATTACCGGACAAACAGGCGCGTGCGAAAATAGCTCGCCTACCTACTCAGTAAATTCCAATTCCAGTGTTACCAGTTATAGCTGGTATGGTACCGGTGGTCCAGCTTCTCCGTCAGGTTCATCTAACAGTGTACCGATAAACTTCCCTAACAATTATCCTACATCGGGTGGAATTACTGTCATTAATGTATATGGGGTAAACGCGTGCGGATCCGGACCGACTTCGACCATTAATGTAACGGTTTTCAAAAAGCCTGGAGTGGCTTCGTCAATCACGGGACTCTCTACGATTTGCCCTGGACAAACCAACGTGTTATATACTGCTAGCAGCATTACCAATGTCAATTCCTATAATTGGATTTTACCTCCTGGTATAAGCTTCGCATCGCAGACTACCAACATCAACCTGATTGCAGTCAATGTTGGGTCTAACTTTACAGGTGGGCAAATTGTAGTGCAAGGCGTTGATGGAGCCTGTGGGACTGGAACAGGAACGAGTTTAGCGTTGTCATTGCCGACACAACTGCCATCTGCTCCGGGAACAATTAGCACAAGTACAGTGTGTCCTAATGTTGTCTATTCTGTTTCCGCAGTTAGTGGTGTCAATTATATCTGGACATTACCTTCGAACGCGACAATAGTTTCTGGTGCGAATACAAATAGTATCACAGTCAGCTATGCTGCCAGTGGTGGCGGAACCGTAAGTGTTTACGGTACAAATTGTACCGGTGCTGGTCCTGCTTCAGCGATTGCTGTAACGGCTATGCCATTACCTGATGCAGCTGGATCAATTACGGGCTTATCATCTGTCTGCCCTGGTCAGAACAGTATCTCTTATTCAGTTCCTGCTATTAATAACGCGAATGGTTATGTGTGGACAGTTCCACCCAATGTCACAATTGTCAGCGGTCAGAACACCAACTCTATATTGGTAAATTTTTCGACCCAGTCTACTTCCGGAAACATTACTGTCTATGGAACAAGTTGTGGCGGTGTTGGCATGCCTTCACAGCCATACTCGGTTACAGCACAGCCAACGCCCAATAACGCAGGAGCAATTATAGGTAAGACAGTGGCTTGTAATCAGACAGGAGTAGTGTATAGCATTCAGCCAATACCTAATGCACCAGGTTATGTATGGACCGTGCCTCCTGGGGCTACAATAACGTCGGGTCAAAATACAACATCCATCACTGTAGATTTTACAGGCGCTGTGCAGGCGGGAGCAGTGAGTGTAAATAGTTTATGTGGTAATGGCGGAACATCTGCATCGATATTAGTAAATACAGCAGGAGGGCCAGAAGTAAAGCACTCCGTTGACCTTGTCACGGGAACGTTAAGCGCAGCATTACCGCTGTTTGAAGTTTCGGATGGAGATGTGTCAGTTCCGATTTCACTACAATATGCTGCGTTAGGCGTTAGGGTTACGGATGATGATGGATGGTCGGGATCCAACTGGAGTGTCTCTACTCAATCCTATGGAATTTTTCGCGAGATGAGAAATCTACCTGATGACTACCTTGTAACAACGCAAGTTGATCCTCAAAATCCTGACAACAGAGTGGGATGGTTAATCAACTCGACTAAGACAAACATTAAAAACTTTGTTCCATCTACTGACAATGACCCTAATACTTGTTCCGATGAAGTGGGTAACAACTCGTTTCTGAATACACTTAGTTATAATCAAGACATAGAACCAGACGTCTTTCATGTTTCAGTGCCTGGGTTGTCGTTCGATTTTTATTTTGATGAGAACAATTTGGCGCAAGTGGTTCCTTACACGGACGTAATCATTACACCGAATACTACTTCGGGGCCAATCACTTCTTTTACTATTAAAGATTCTAAAGGAGTGGTGTATCTGTTTTCCGATATGGAATCGATAACACAAAGTATCTTCCAATCAAGTCCCTACTTCTTTGTCAGGCTTTCTAACATGCACAATAAACAGTTTACCTACACCACCGCTTGGCGATTGACAGCAATTTCATCTCCAATTTATGGAACTATAAATTTTAATTACAATACCATTCAGTCGAACGACAACAGTCTGGCAACGCTTCGGGGATCGAACACGGGTCCTTGGTACCAGTACCTTGCCTTGAGGTATGTTTACCGGTATCCTTTGCTTCTATCGAACTCCAGTGGCGCTGCTGGCACGCTGTCTTATTACAGAACATCGGTAATGAAAGTTCCTACTGGCATTACTTCTCCTTCCATGGAAGCAGAGTTTGTTTCACTACAAAAGCCGGGTAGTGTTTTACAGCGTTTACAAGCGATTAATCTTTATGAAAAGCGTAACGGAGGTCGCAATCTTGTTAAACAATATAACCTTTCTTATTTCTTATCTGGATCAAGGGCATTTCTATCCGGGGTGAACGTGAAAATCGCTTGTGTTGAATCGAACTATCGATTTGACTATAATTTGAATCCGGCTCCTCCGGATTACACCTCGACTGATAAAGACGAATGGGATTTATTCAAGTATCAATACTATGTTCTTGGTATGCCGCAGTATGATGAGACAGCGGCAGCCGGATCGCTACGAAAGATCACTCAGCCACTCAATGGCTATACTGTGTTCTTCTATGAAACACACGATTATTGGGATGGGAGTACAAATGTGCAGGGAGGTGGTATCCGGGTGAAAAAAATAATCCAATACGATGGCGTTTCTTCCAATAACGATGTCATTCAAGATTTCAGCTACAAAGCAACAAATGGAAATTCCAGCGGTAAGCTTCAGCATAAAAACGCACTTTCCTTTTCAGTTGCAAAACAACCTATTGGTTCAAATATTTACCGCTACAGTGAATGGCAACAGAACCAATCCGCATCCGTTTCTCAAACCAATGCTGCATTTACTGTTACGGGAGCTCAAGACCTATCACCCCCAAACGAATTAAATGGAAGTGCGGTGGCATATAACAGAGTCATGGTCACTACCAAGGATGCAGGCTATAGTGTGTATGAATACGATTTGCCAGCGTCATACCAAGAGACAAGTGCAAATAGTAATGAGTGGACTGCCAGTAAAGTATTGATCGCACGCCCATCGACAGGTAATTCTGCTTGTTTTGAAAAACCCAATATTGATGAAGGATATTACCGGTACCCCTTTCCTGTGAACCCACCTTACAACTATGCAAGAGGACTTCTTAACAAAGTGACTGATTTTAATACCTCTGGAACGAAAGTACGTGATGTAGTTTATACCTATCAGCGAGTTTATAAAGGAACTGGAGTTAATAAAGTTTACGGTCTTGCCTTGGAAGAACTGCCCACCTATTACTACAATGGGTCTGCTTATGTAGATAACAAAATGTTTCTCTATAGCAAATATGAGTTGTATACGAATCTGAAAACAGAACTGAGTCAGCAAACAGAAACGATTTATAACTCTGCTGACCTAACCAGTAAAACCCAACTGATCACGAGTTATTATTTTGATAGCCCTAACCATCGTCAGTTAAGCCGCACTGTCACGCAACACAGCGATGGATCAGTTACAATAAACCGGATAAAATATGTTCAGGACTTTAATAATGCGACCGCTGCCGATCCTGCTTCAGTTGCCATCAAAGGTTTGAACGACAGTCATCGTGTAGCTATGCCAGTGGAAACTACGACTTCCAAAATGATTGGAGGTACCGAGAAATATATAGGAGCAAACATAACTGTGTTTCAAACCGGAAACGCATCTAAAGTTTACCCGTATCAAACATATCATTATGTATCCAATGATGGGAATGGAGGATTTGCTCCTTCATCTGTTTCTGCCAATACTTTTACATTCGATAATACTCACTATGTCTTAGATAAAACCTTCATTGCCTTTGACAACTTTGGTAATCCCTCGGTAACAAGAGATGGAAGTCAAGACATAAATGCAACGGCCTATGGATATAACGGAACAGTTCCGATAATTAATGTGTCTCATGCAGCCATTGGGGAGATCAGGTATTCCGATTTCGAAACACCCACACAAGCGGACTTTTTTGTAACATGGCCTTCCCCTACATATAGTCTGGGTATGAACAGTCCACAAGCACTGAACATCCCTGCGGGCTCTTCGAGCAGTAATTTTCTGACTAATGGAATTTCGTGCAACCGCTCGCTCTGGTATATATTTTCCGGCTGGGTAAAATCAAGTGTAGCAGGAACACTGAGTATTCAGGTAGCTGGTAGTACCTATACTTATAATTTCACAACTGCCTGGAGTTACTGCCGAATGCGCATACCAATTACGGCAGGAGCAACAAACTTTACGGTGTCGATATGGAGCAGCGCCAATGCTCAACTGGATGACCTTGCATTGTACCCGGAGCAGGCCGACTTCAAAGCCTATACATATCAGCTTCCTTTTGGAAAAGCTACTGAAAAAGATGCAAGAGGAAATTATCGCTATTACGACTATGACCTTGCAGGAAGACCAAACGCAAGCTATGACCGCGACAAAAATGTGATCAAAAAATACGAATACCAGTAAGACCCTAAATCCATTTCATGATGAAAGCATTACAAAAAATAGCGATCTCTGCTCTTCTGGTATGCGCGGTCTCGCATGCCGTCTATGCCCAAACTCCAAAGTTTTATGCTGCAGTTAACAACAATACCAACAACGGGAGGAATTTCTTCTGCGGAGCTGCCTCCGGCACTGTTTCAGTAAGGAATTCCGCTGATGGTAGCTCTCCATCTGGTGCCATTCAATGGGATGAGGGAATTTTAGTTTCCACAAACTCAGATGGAACTGAAAATTTTACTGTTACCAATTCATACATTGGACAGGGTCCGGATTTTACGTTTAACCTTTCTTCAGGAGCAACAAAATCATACCGAGCAATGGTGATGGTTTTGGGAAATCCGATCTATTCAAGTTCCGTCACCTTATCCAGTTATACTCCACCAGTGGCAGGTACTTTAGCCGGTGCGGCGACCTTTCTTAACAGCGGATCAGGTTCGCTTACTTACACAGGAGGATCTGGTTCAGTGCAATGGATGATGAAAACACCAGCAGACCTTCAATGGACAAACATTGATCCTTTGGTCAATGGAAACTATACTATCACGCAGACCATGCAGTATGCTGTGAGGAGATATAACCCGAGTACTTACTTCGCTAATGGATACTATAACAATATTTGTCCGGATGTGACAACACCACCTGTAACCGTTGAAGTATATAAAGTTGGCACTATTACCGGGCCAAGCAGCGCCGTTGAGGGATCACGAATAACTTTGGGTGTAAGTTCTTTCTACAAAAATGTTATACGCTGGGAGTCCTCTATTGACGGAGGAAGTACCTGGTCGTACATTAATTTTCCATACACCTCTTTGCGCTATGAGATTGTAGCCAATACAGCCTTCCGCGTATTGATTGATCTTGGTCCTTTTGGTACAGCCTATACCCCTTCATACAATGTTACCTACTCTGCTTATTCGCAATTTGATCACTCTTTGGTGAATGGAAATAATAGTGTTAAAAAGCAAAACATTACTGTTAAAAATATTACGGACCCTTCATCAGTGAATGGTCTTTCGATTTATCAAAAGCAGGAGGCGATTTCCTACATGGACGGACGCGGGCGTACTATTCAGCAGAATTTACGAAGCGCGAGTCCGTTACAGAAGGATATTGTAACGTTCACTGACTATGATCGTCAGGGGAGGCAACCTGCAAAGTACCAACCTTACGTATCGGCAACCAATGACGGATTGTATAAGAGCGATCCTTTTGGTGATCAACTTTCTTTTTACAGTAATCCTGTGGAAGATAAAATTACCAACACTTCTCAGCCCTTTGCGGTTAGCGTCTACGAAAACTCACCACTTGGAAGACTTATAGAACAGGGATCACCAGGCAGTTTGTGGCAGCCCGGAGGTGGGCATTCAAAACTGATGCAATATGCCAACAATGCCGCCAACGATGTTCGGCAATTTAATACAGACGGTAGCAGCTCGGGCTTCTACACTGCTAACAGCCTTGTCTTGGCACAAGGAACCGATGAAGATGGTAAAAAGAAACAGGTCTATACCGATACACAAGGACGAACCATTCTTTCGCGCACACAACTGGATGAAACCGTGAACGGTGTTTATACTTCATGGCTGGAGACCTACTATATATTTAATGACAGAGATGCGATTAGGTACATTGTATCCCCCAAAGGTGTGGCGGCTCTCAATGCCAATGGGTGGCAATGGACTACTACCATCAAGGACCAATATGTACACGAACTTGTCTATGATACACGTGGTAGGCTAACTCAGAAAAAAGTACCGGGACAGAATTGGATGTATTATTGCTATGACAGGTTTGACCGATTGGTGTTGGCACAGGATGGTATACTGCGAGCGCAGAACAACTGGATGTTTTTCAAGTACGACAAAAAAGGAAGAGTCGTGCGACAGGGGTTGTACACAGATAATGTAAACACTACCGTGTCAGCGATGCAATCAGTGATCGACCCTCTTTATGCCAATACTACGGATGTGTTTTTTGAAGATGATGCAGCGTCGAACTATTGTTTTCCAACAACGAACATCACCAACCTCGTCCGCAACTATTATGACAATTCAACGCAAACTTATACTCCTCAAGGTTTGCTCAACGAAGGTACACCAGGTTCAAACACCGGACTTCTCACTAGTTCAGTCCGGTCAGTATTGAACTCGCCTATGTTCTTGACTTCATATTATTTTTATGATGCCGAGGGGCGCCTTATCCAGGAACTTAGCAACAACCACCTATCAAGTACTCTCGATAATTTGAAAACTTACGTTTATGATTTTACCGGTAAGGTAACTCTGTTCAAAACTTATCATCATGTAGCTGCAACAACGGCAACAATCATGAACCGGTATTTTTATGATCCTGCCGGGCGTCTCAAACAAGTGTTTCAACAAAACAACACCGACCCTGAAGTATTGTTGGTGCACTACAACTACAATGAGGTAGGGCAGCTTGTGGAGAAAAATTTGCATTGCACTACTTGCTCTCCAGATCTCACCGGTCAAACGACTTATACCAACTCACAGTTTTTGCAGTCGGTGGATATGCGCTATGATGTACGCGGCAAACTTGCGTCTATCAACAACGCGCAACTGAATGTTAACAGCGCCAACAACGATGATGCAAACGACTACTTCGGCATGGAGTTTCTCTATGAAAACGGACTTACTTCTACAGGATTATACAATGGAAATATGGGTGCTGTGAAGTGGAAGAGTGCAGGTGGTGGACAATCTGGATCAACTGATCAACAAAGCTATCAATATACCTACGATAAGGCTAATCGTTTACGCTCGGCCACCTCGCAAGTATTTGACGGAACTGCCTGGGCTAAAGAGGCCAATGCTCAAAACGAAAGCATGGGCTATGACCTGAACGGCAACATCCAGTCGTTGCAACGCAACGCCAGGAGTTATAGTATGGTGATGAATAACGGCAAGCCTACCACATCCTATGCACAGGGATCAATTGATGACCTTACCTATACGTATAACAGCAACCTTGGTGATCAATTGTTGCGCGTGACGGATGCCGCTAGCAAAGCAGCCGGCTTTGACAATGGAACCAGCACCACAAACAATGATTATACCTACGATGTAAACGGAAACGTGCTTACAGATTCGAACAAAGGCATCAGTAACATTACTTACAACTATCTTGGCAAGCCGACCCAAGTCAACTTTTCAGACGGGCGGCAGATCATTTATGTGTATGATGCTGCAGGAAATAAATTAACAAGGTCAACTACTGTAAGCGGCACAACGACTACCACCAATTACGTAAAGGGGTTTGTGTACAACACAACAGGTGCAATAAGCACCTTGAATTTCTTTTCTTCAACAGAAGGGCGTGTGATAAAAAACGGCAGCGCATTTGAGTATCAATATGCGATAGCCGATCACCAGGGCAATACTCGAGTAGTGTTTACCAGTGCTACACCTACACCCCAGAGTGTGACCGCTACTTTTGAAGGAGCAAATCAACCAATGGAAGCAACACAGTTCAGCAATTATGGTCACATCTCCGCAGCGGCCAACCACACCACCGGTGGCACATATTCACAATATCTAAATGGAGGTTACGCTGGTATGGTAGGTGTGGCAAAAAGTTATAAAGTATTTCCCGGAGACCAATTAAAGATCGAAGCGTATGGAAGTTACAATGCACCGGGTGCCGGCAGCAGTAGTCTGGCCAGTTTTGCGGGTGCGTTGCTTGCTGCATTGAGTTTGCCTGCTCCGGCTGGAGGTGAGACGGGCACGGCAAGCGCGGGCGTTAACACATGGGGTGGTATAGAAGCCGCAGGCTTTGGTGAAGGAAGCAATGATAATACCGACCCAAAAGCTTTTGTAAACATTGTGCTGTTTGATAAAAATTATAATTTTCTCGATGTCGCTTATGCACAATTAAAAGGAACATCTTTATACTATATGACTGCGAGCTATACGGTAAAAGAAGCAGGTTATGCTTATTTTTATGTGAGCAATGAGCAGGCAACACAGACGGATGTGTATTTTGATGATGTAAAGATGACCTACACACCAACCAATATTATACAATATAATGAGTATTATCCCTTTGGTTTGCAAACCTCGAGCAGTTGGACAAGGGACAATTCGAGCAACAATTTCCTTTACGATGCGGGTAATGAGTTGAACACTACGACTGGCATTTATGAAACGATGTTCCGCGGATATGATCCTACACTTGGTCGTTTCATGCAGGTTGACCCGCTCGCAATTCTAGATGCTCCGACTTCGCCGTTTGCTTACGCACAAAATAATCCGATCAACTCCAACGACCCATTGGGCTTGCTGGATGCAACTCAAGATGAGCTTATGGCATTTGTGAATGCTGCACTTGCAGGTAACGGTGGCGCATGGAGCGAGGATGGGCCGCCCCATTTATTTACCGGTGAAGAGGCTGCTGCGATGGGTCAATCCCTTGAGAATGGTAATGGTAGCGGAAGCTACATAAGCAGCAACGGTAACGGCACAGCCACCGGGGTCTCATGGAACATCACGAGCGAACAATTTATTGTAACAGTGAGCACAGGACCCCTCAGTAAGAATGGAGGCATACTTGACGGCCCTAACACTACTATGTCAACGACTTCGATTGATATACCAAGTTCTCTGCAAGAGACTGCATCTGCTTATTCCAGCGCAAGTGGGTCTAATGATTGGCAGTATAATAAAACTGTCGATTGGGCGCTGACAACAGCTGGCTTTGCCTCTGACGGGTTCAATACTTCAGGTGAAATTGCTGCGTATCATGTTGCGAAGGGTATGCAAAAAATAACTACTCAACAGGCTGTTGGGCTCTCCAGGTTAACAAAGTGGACTGGCTTCGCAGGAGTTGGTGTGTCTGCTGGGGTTGCATACTACGAATATCAAACCGGGCATTTTGATACTCATACCGTTGTCGATTTAGGTGTTACTAGTGTGCTTTTCGCAGTGGGTGTTGGTGCTACAATACTTGGAGCTCCTCTAGTACTTACTGGTGTGGCAGTCACTGGATTGGTATACGGGATTGCGTCAGCAGCTGGGAGTGATTCGCTTGATAATGCCACAGGACATTGGGGCGCAGGCTTAGTATATCCAAAGTAATATTGAATGACAATGAATTTTCTGATTAATACTTATTACGTATATGTAAGAAAACATGGCCCGAAGGGAATCGAGGCATCTATTTACGGACTTACTATTCCTTTAACATTTAATTTCATCACATTATTCACATTCGTAATTTTCTACTTCCGGAAACTCATCTATGATATTGATATAATCAATTTCATAAGTGGGACCTTAATGTTCATAGTGTCCGCAATTGCAATCAATGAATATTTGGAAAGGCGGTATTTGAAGAGCGAAAATTTTGTTGACTTACACTTGCCGAAAGTGTTCTACATTTTTGCGCCAGTGCACTATTTGATTTCTGTATTGCTCTTTGTTGTGAGTCTTCGATATTCTTAAGAAAGTAGTTGATGAAGATAGTAGTGGAAGTGGGTCTGGTCTTGATCCCTCAACAGTTGGTAATTGGTTTTACAATTACGGTGGCCCTAACAATCCCAAATCTTATAATGGAGATGATAACTATGATTTGGCGCCAAAAAACGAGTAATGCACCAGAAAGTCTGATTAGGAAAAATCAGGGGATAAGTATTTGATTTTCAGAAGCAATAAAAAGTTAATAAACACAAAATGACAGATCAGTTGGTCTGTCATTTTCTTTTTGATAGGCTTGCAATTCAATTAATGAGGTTTTTAAAACCTTCGTGATCTAAAATGTCTGATGATGAACTGTATTTATTGTAGCCAAGAATGTGTGAAGGCTGGGAGAAGGGACAGCGGCATTCAAAAATACCGATGCAGAGCCTGCAGGAAATACCAACAACAATTTTATAGGAACAATGCCTGTAACAAGACCACTAACCAAAATGTAACAAAGCTGCTCATTGAAGGATTAGGGATTAGGAGCATAGCAAGGGTGTTGCGCGTATCAATCACCACGGTCATTAGAAGAATTAAGCGCATTGCTCGGTCAATTAACAAGTCGTACGCTTATGTGAAAAATGGAATTTACGAAATCGATGAGCTTTGGACATTCATCGGCAGCAAAAGCCATGAAACGTGGATCACGTATTCATTCGATAGAAAAAACAAGAAAGTCATTGATTTTAAAGTTGGAGCGAGGACGAAAGAAAACCTTCAAAAGATAACAGACGGTGTTTTGTTGATGAGCCCTAAAAAAATTTGTACTGATGGATTGAATTCTTACAAAAGCCTGATACCGGAATCACTTCATAGAGTAGGCCTTCCAAACACGCGTCATATCGAGCGGTTTAACCTGAACTTGAGGACACATTTGAAGAGGTTGAGCCGAAAGACAATCTGTTTTTCGAAAAGTAAAGAGATGCTGGAAGCATGTTTGAAGATATACTTTTGGAGAGGGGTTTTAAGAGATTACACTCCTCAATCTATTTAAATTCCTTAAATCTTCCATAAAATGGTTTTATCAACCGGAGTATTATTAGCCCAGTAGCTCCCCAAAAGATTTGCTTTTCAAAAATTTAGTAGCTGTTTTTGAAATGACTCACGAGTACTATCCTCGAAGCTACCAAGGTAAGTTTCAGTAGTGCGCAAATCCGCGTGACCTAAACTTTCACTGATAAACTCTATTGGCGCACCTGAACGTTTTAGAACGGTAGCAAAAGAATGTCGGGCAGAGTATGTTGTTAGCTTGGAATCTATCCCTAGACCTTTGCCAATTCGCTTCATGTATCTATTTATGATTTTGGTTATTCGCTGCACTTTTTTGAATTGATGTAAAGCATCATCCGACTCGTCCAGGATCCCAAAAACATAAGTGTTTGGTGAAGTTGGTTTCACCCCCCACTTAGCAATTATTTTTTTTATTTCTGGAAGCATCATTACAAGAATCGGTCTTGAGTTTTGTTTTGTTGCTCTTCGAGTCTTTTCTCTAATAAAGGAGATAGATGTAGAACTAATGTTCTTGTACTGAAGTCGTGCAATGTCTTTCATATTCGCGCCATTGCATAAGTAACTAAAAAGATAAATATCCCGTGCTTTCTCTTCTGCTTGTGTCGCGGGATCATACTGTACGAGTATTTTTATGTCAGAAAGAGCAAGTGCCTTTTTAATATTCCTTCCACCAGGTATCTGATATTTCCTTTTACCAAAAGGATAAAATTCATGAGCAACAACTCCATCTGCAATTGCTATGTTAAAAATAGTGCGAAGGCTCCTGGTATAAATTCCGACTGTTGTTAAGGAATTATCTTCATCAAGCATCCATTTCTCATAACTGGATAACCAGTCAGGTGTGATATCACCAAAGTATATTTTCTTGCGATTTTTTGTCTTTAGATATTTTTCGAAAGAATTGTGAGCACATTGATAGCTTGAGGCGGTTCCAGTCCTTTCTTCTTTGGATAACTGTTTAATATATATACGGATGTAGGTAAGAACATCCTTTGATCGATCTGCTCGCTGATCGAATTTCCTCTCAAAGCCTTCAAATGAAAATGGTTGCAAGCTTTTGATGATTTCAACTGATCGTTCCTCAATTTTGTTGAAGTATAATCGATGTTCTTTGAATTCATTACGAGGCTTTTCAGTTTGCGTACGTCCCCAATCTTCAGTTGTTAAATGAACATTTAGTGGGTAATATTTCTGTTCACGGTTGTAAGTAATCCTAAGTTTTACAGCATGAGTTTTATCCTTTCTTAAAACTCTTGTGTCTAAGACTATTGCAGTGGTAACTCCGATCATAATGTTTAAATATTCAAATTATACATACAATATACATACAAACGTGGCTAAAAAGAGAGAATAAGTGAAAGCAAAGAAATAAAAAACTTGAATTTTAACTCAAATTCAAATAAAATGAAAGCATCGGAAGGCATAAGAAAACAAATGAACTGACTGTTAATCAGAGGGTCCTTGGTTCAAGTCCAAGAGGGAGAGCTTAGAGATCAGGCAGTTACCAGTAATAAAGTAACTGCCTATTTTTTTGCTACATACAAATCCCAAGGAATTGTGATTCTTGCCCGATTCGTGTGTTAACATTTTCTATTTCTTTCACTTCCATTAGTCACTTTGATGAGTTAATCCTTTTCAGTATAGATTCAACTCATGTTAAAATTGATTTTATTTTTCTTCTTCGCTCTTTTACCTGGAATCAGGAGAGCAAAGGGCTCTCAAAGAAATGTTTATTAAAATTCCGATCGTCGTGTTTTATGGCCTCCTGTGGGCTGGAATATTGTAAGGGATGGTAATGGTTATCGGGTGTTTTAACCAGGCTGGAGAATTGCTTGAGGGTAGCGATTACCTTTTACTATATCCGAATGATGATATTGTGATCTCCGTCTTAGCGAATGCTCAGAGCACTTTTATCCTTATAGGCGTTTTAGTATTCCAATGATTGGCCTTTAACTCTGCAAAGTCCAATAGATGTAATTCCGCTGGAACTTGCTCATTAGAACGGACTAGTGCAGAATAATACCCAAAGTCAACAGATTCAATGCTATTATGACCAATGGGTATCATAGGAGTTCCATTAATACCATTTGTGTGTTTAAATATAAAGAAAAATGCTCAGAAAAGAGCTCGATAATTGTTTGTTCTCTACACACAGCGACTGCTAAGAAAATTCCTGAGCAATTAAGATCACGCTATACTATTCTTACTCATTCTTGAATAAGACTTGCCAATTGATTTAAAAAACGGACCCTTTTCTGATTTTTCAAAAATCAGGTTTTTACTGATCGCCACCAGGGTAATAAATATCACTTTTGAAACACAGCACTCAAATGAAATGGCTATGAAAAAATGTGTTTCGTTAATTCTATTTATTTTGGCAGCATTGAATTCTCACGTGTCGCTAGGACAAAAGTCAAGGATGTCTAAATCATTCCAAGGAGATGTGATACGTTATAGGGCCGGAACTGGCACTTACTCGATGAAGTCGAAATACAGTACTCCTCTCTATAAAGGGTATGAGATTTCCCTCGGACTGAATCAGTCCAGCTTGCGAAGCGGTATCCCGCAACTTGATAAATTAAAAATGACTTATTTAGGTACCAACTTAGGTTTCGTAGTAGCCAGCTCTTATGCAAAGTTAAAAACCACCCTTGGATATTATGAATCTGAACCGTCAGTTCCGTATACCATGAATATGATGCAAGCGACTGTATGCGGCGGAGTTTACCCTTTGCGTTTCCTTCGGGCTAAGTACCGCACTCTTGAGCCGTATGCTGTTATCGGATTCGCTTATCAACACACTTGGTTCTATGGAACGTATCTCCCCAACCTTGATACGACTAGTCCGCGTTACAATTACAGTTCTACCAGTGAGCCTTCAGTTGGTAAAACAGGAGTTACGCAGCTAAATTTGGGGCTAGGACTTGAGTATCAATTGATGAGTTATAAGATTGTCTTTATCCATCTCTTTGCAGAAATGAATTATGGCGTTTCTATTTTAGGGACGGCATCCAATAAAGTGTTATCAGGAACTGTTCCTATAAATCCATCAATGATTACCGTGGGGATGAATTTTGGAGTTATCAAATAATTAATCTTTCGTCGCGCCCGCTCTCCCTATCTCATTTTCAAAAATGAATTGCCGAGCCATAGTGCTACCCCACATTACTATTGAAATGCTTAATCCGGTGTCTTTTATTTTCTCAGTATTTTTTCTCTACTAAATGGTTTTCAATAGTTTATTGGCGGAGCTTTTTCTTATCGCCGGATGTTGGTAATTTCATTCGGACTAAAGTATTCTTTATGATGTTGGTCATTGATACTCGGAAACACTGTAGGGTTAGAGTAATTTGTTTTGTAGCTTTAAAGTAATCGAAATCTTTAGCTTCAGGAATGAGCAAGCCCGATAAAATTAAAGTTGCTTTGGTGGATGATCACACTTTATTGCGCGATGCACTGGCCAGCATGCTTCAGCAAATTGATGACATTCAAATAATTGGATCGGTTTCAAGCGGCGAAGAAATTATTAATAAGGTTCAGGCACTGAATCCCCATGTTATCCTCATGGATATCATGATGAAAGGCATGAGCGGCATAGAAGCTACACGGTGGATCAAGGAAAGAAACAGTGCTATTAAGGTCATCCTTCTATCCTCTGAAATTAAAAAGGAATTTGTTACAGCGGGTATTCAAGCAGGAATTGATGGTTATCTTCCAAAAGATGTTGAGAAAGAGTCACTAATCAAGGCAATTCATGCGGTGATGAACGGTGAGAAGTATTTTAATGAAGCCATTACTAGCCTCGTGTTTGAAGATTTCTATAAAAAGGAAAAGACCACTCACAATAGCCAAAAGCATCTTCAATTGACAGATCTATCAAAGCGTGAAATGGAGGTATTGTCACTCATTGCGGAAGGTAAAAGCAATAAAGAAGTGGCTGAAACTTTATTCATTAGCACTAAAACGGTAGACACGCACAAAATGCACATCCTGGATAAGTTGGGATTAAAAAACACAGCCGAACTTGTGCGCTATGCCATTAAGAACAATTTGATTTCTCTTTGAGGAAAGCAAAGGAATTGTAATTGATTTTCTGATTCCTCAGAAAATTCCTGATAGCCACATTAGGATTCAGTCTTACTACATCTCGTAATATTTCAAATTGCTTTTTCATTTCCTTCAAAAAAAAGCCTCTCAGCTCCGAAAATGAGGATAATTAATCAGAAAAGTCTCTGATTTCTCAGAATCATCTTAATCTGATTTCTACCGCGCTTCCATAGTGCACATTTGATCATACTTTAAAAACAAAACAAATGACCACTAAAGGGAGATATAGAGACAACAGCATCATGGTATTGATGTTGTTTATGTTGTTTGCGATTTTGACATTAAAATCTTGCATCGTCAATGCGCAGTCATCTCTTGGCCCGCTTGACAATTTAATTTCAAAAAAAGCAAAAGCCTGGGATGACAGTGTTAAAAAATTGAAGCCAAAGAAAACCACCATCTACCTCGGAGGCGAAATGTCATTGGCATTTGCACAATACTCATTGAAGAGCAGGATTAGTGCATTAGAAGGACTTCATGTGAATTATATCGGCACTAATTTAGGCGGTGTGGTGGGGAACTCCATCGGAAAAATCAAAGCCAATGTTGGATTGTACTACTCAGAGCCTTCGGTTCCTTATACCATGGAGATGTTTCAAGGTGCAATCGCAGGTACTCTCTATATTTTAAGAGTTAACAAATTAAAATATCATTCCTTCGAGCCCTATGTTACACTTGGACTTGCTCGTCAGCAAACTAAATTCTATGGTAACTATCTGCCCGTTACAGAAAATGGAATCGTGCCTCCGGCCAACTACAGTGCTGCAGAGCAGCCCTTGTTAGGTAAGGCTGGGTTTACACAATTGAATACGAGTGTTGGTGTTGAATATCAACTCACAAGTTGCAACACCACATTTGTTCATCTTTTCGCGGAAGTTGGATATGGAGTTTCGATCTCTTCCAGGGCCTCTAATCAGGCCTTTGTAGGGACAAGACTTTCGAATCCCACTACCTTTTTGCTCGGTATCAATTTTGGAATAATCAAATAATTCTCAATCATGAAAACAAATAATTCAACCAATAAAGTTAGGATGGAACTGACCAAGACCAAGGGCATTATCGATCAGTTTATCAATAGTTGCTCGCACAATCTAAAAGCGCCACTCACTTCCATTCAAGGATTGGTCATGATAGCAGAATACTGTACTAACCCTGGTGAAGTGAATCAATGTTTGGGTTTGATCCAGCATTGCACTTCGAATATGCTGGAGACGATCAGCAAATTGGAAGAGTACACTGTTAATCTTCAGCGTGAACTAAATCATGACGAAATAGAAGCGGAACAGTTGGTGGAACGTGTTTTGTCTGAATACGCGAGTGAAATCAACAAAGACAAAATTATCATTTCAACAAAAGTCTCTCAGTCTAACAAGTGGATAGCAGATGAGCATTGCAACTATCTGATTTTAAAAAATCTTGTCAGCAACGCTATTCATTTCAGCAATAGCGAAGCGAAGACAAGAAAAATTCAAGTGAATGTGGGCGTTCAGACGGATCATGTGAATGTAGAGGTCTCCGACAATGGAGTGGGCATTTCTGAACCCGAACAAAAAAAGATATTCGAGCCTTTTCATCGCAGTTCAACGCAATCAAAAGGTAGTGGACTCGGGCTGTTTTTAGTGAAAGGGCTCATCGATAAACTGAAAGCATCTATTTCAGTTTGTTCAAGCGAAAATCATGGTACTTCTTTTTCCCTGTCAATGCCAAACAACTTCGCGCTATGAAAATGACTATCATTATTCTTTTTGAAATGATGTTTTTTGTTGCATTGGCAAATGCTCACCACGTAATGTTGGTTCCCACTATTGAAAAAACAGTGGCGGATAATTACCCTAAAATCCACATCCGTAGCAATGTCACGCAAATGGGGGCAAATGGAAAACTTGAAACGTTGATGGCACATGCCGTTGTTAATCAAAAGGCGTTTAGAATAAGGTTAATCCGTCAACTGACTGGAAAGTATCACGCTGATCTTAAAGAAATGGTAACCGAATCAAAATGGCAAACCATTACCATCGTGGATAACCGTATGATGGATATGAATTTTGATTCGTCAAGGCAGTTTTTGATGTGGATTAATCGTCATGGATATAAAGCGCAATACAGCGAGAGATCAGGGTCAACTATGAATTTTACTTTCAAACAGATAACATGAAATTTTCCCTGAGATTTGAATTTCACCAAGGTCGGTGCAGTCCGAGTTTGTGTTCGCATGACCTACCCGTCGGCCTCTTTAAAAATTTACATCATCCTTCTAAGCCATGATACAAAAAACTAATTTTAAAAAAAATAGATTTTGATTATTCTCAGAAGATCAAATATCATTTCATTATCATAGACATTAAAACAAATTATTGAAAAACAGATAATGCGCAATAGCATTATACCTAACAACCATAAATATTTACAAAATGAAACCCGGCATTAGATTTAAAACCAATATCATCAATGTTGTACTAATTATTGTAGTCCTTACAATTGCAATCGGTATGTTTTTGGTAAAAATGAAAATGCTCAAATGAGGGTGAAATTGCAAAATTTCTTTTGCGTTTGCCCTGAGCGAATTGATCGTTGTTTCCTTACGAAGAACAATGTGCCTGGTGAAGGCGAAGTTAAAAACTCTGCCTCACCTTAATTATTTTCGTTCTATAATTTTGGAGGATGAATAATTTTAGTTTCAAGATTTACAGGTACCATCCCTGTGCGATAGGCAAGGCTCACAATGTCGGCAACGTTTCTACAATGCGTTTTTTTCATTAGGGCTTTTCTGTAGCTTTCAATCGTGTGGAGTGTTAGCTTCAACTTATTGGCAATCTCTTTGCTGGATTTTCCGTCTTTCAACAAAACCATTACCTCTAGTTCTCTTGTCGAAATTTCAATACTTGCCAGGTTATTGTTTTGGGAAATGTTTTGATGGATGACGGTGCTTGTTAACTCGTTAATAAAATAACCGATTTTCATAACACTTAAAATAGCTCGCTCTAGTTCTTCCGGATCACAATTTTTTGATAAGAATCCATTTGCACCAAGATGAAGCATATTGGTAATAAGCGCTTGATCATCAAACTGACTTAAAATTATGACATGAGGCTTTATGGGTAATTCTTTAATTAGCTTCATTGTTCCGATGCCGTTTAGCACGGGCATTTGCATATCCAGTAAAAGAACATCGATTGAATTGGAGTGTATAATTTTAAGCGCCTCTTCGCCATTGGTGGCATAATAAAATACTGAAGGGAAATGAAATGTTTGGATGATCAGGCTCACCGACTCCCTAAACAGTTTATGATCATCAGTAATAAGGATATGAATGGGCTTCTTCATTAGCCTGTTAAGATACCTATAAACTTGGGTAACCTCAATACCCGTTTTGTGGGGTATTTCATTAGTCATGAATAGGAGTCACCTTTGCACACCCTTAAGTCGAGATCCTTTTCCTAAGGATAATTCATTTCTGAAAATCATGCCAGGTTGTCTTTCTGAATTGGCACTTAACCTCTGTCATTTTATGTGTAATCAATGTCAATTTAGCTTAACATGGTACTGTTTTATGGATAGAAGAGAAAAATCAGCTGACTTGGTGAAGGAAATGAAAACCGAAGAGTGCACGATTCGTGCGGTGGAGCCGACTGTTTTCAACAGGGAAATAGCTTTTCAAAATGAAGAAAAGGAAGAACGAGTGGCCGAATGGGTCATTGCTTATAAAGAACCAACGTTCCAGTACCACGAGCAAGTATTTGAGGAGGATTATTTGACGCTATTGGATGACAAGGCGCGCAACTATCTCCATTCGACGATAATTTCTTTCATGAACGGGAGATAAAAACAAACAGAGAAAATTGATAAGCGTTTTAAAGGTATTTGCCTTAAGTCGGGATATGGAGAATGGAACTAAAGCAGCGAAGGTGGTCATTGAAGATAGGGAACGCAAAGATCTCGCTTTTTTCGCTTCCATTATTAATTCTTCGGATGACGCTATTCTCAGTAAAACCCTGGATGGAATTATTACCAGCTGGAACATGGGGGCCGAAAAAACCTTCGGATATTCTTCGAAGGAAATGATCGGCAAACCGGTCTCTATTCTTATTCCACCGCATCTTCAGAATGAAGAAAAAAGAATAATTGAAAAGATACGCAAGGGAGAGATGGTTGACCATTATGAGACCGAGCGAATAAGGAAAGACGGTAAAGTGATTGATGTTTCACTTACGATAAGTCCAATTAAAGACTCCTATGGAAATGTGATCGGGGCATCTAAAATTTCACGCGAGATTACTGGCCAAAAAAAAACCAGAGCAGACAACATTCGGACAAATGAAGAGCTTGAGAGGCGCTTAAAAGAAGTCTCTGATTATAAACACGCGCTCGATGAATCCTCCATAGTAGCCATCACGGATGCAAAGGGAATTATTAAACACGTGAACAACAATTTCTGTAAAATTTCAAAATACAGCCGCAAGGAGTTGATGGGGCAGGACCATCGCATTATCAACTCCGGTTATCACCCGAAAGAGTTTATCCGCGATTTATGGGCAACCATAGCCAATGGAAAAATCTGGAGAGGTGAATTAAAAAACAAAGCTAAGGATGGCACTATCTATTGGGTGGATACTACAATAATCCCTTTTCTGAATGAAGTGGGTAAACCGTATCAATATGTGGCGATAAGAGCTGACATTACTGAAAGAAAGAAGATTGAGGAGAATTTAATACACAGTCTAAAAGAAGTTTCGGATTACAAATATGCGCTGGATGAATCTTCCATTGTGGCCATTACCGACGAAGCCGGAATTATTAAACATGTAAATGATAACTTCTGCGAAATATCAAAATACAGTCGTGAAGAGTTAATAGGAAATGACCATCGCATTGTCAACTCGGGCTTTCATCCTAAGGAATTTATCCGCAATATGTGGGTAACGATTGCTGGTGGAGAAATCTGGAAAGGTGAATTTAATAACAAAGCAAAAGATGGCACCATCAATTGGTTTGATACTACGATTGTGCCCTTCCTGGACCAAACGAGTAAACCCTATCAGTATGTTGAGATAAGTGTAGTTATCACGGAGCGCAAACGTGTCGATGACTTAGTCATTATCAACAAAGAACTTGTCACTCAAAGTGAGGGAAATGAGAAACGTGCGGCAAAATTAGTTTTTGCCAACAAACAACTTGCTTTTCAAAATGAAGAAAAAGAAAAACGGGCGTCAGAGCTAATTGTGGCTAACAAGGAATTAGCATTTCAAAGCGAAGAAAAAGAAAAACGCGCAGCGGAACTTATCATTGCCAACGAAGAGCTTCTCTATCAAAATGAGGAGAAAGGAAAAAGGGCAGCAGAATTATTGATTGCCAACAAAGAACTTGCCTTTCAAAATGAAGAAAAAGAAAAACGTGCAGCGGAGCTCATCATTGCCAACGAAGAACTTGTGTATCAAAATGACGAGAAAGGAAAACGCGCAGCAGAACTAATCACAGCCAATGAGGAACTTCTCTATCAAAATGAGGAGAAGGGAAAAAGGGCCGCAGAGTTACTGATTGCCAACGAAGAACTAGCCTTTCAAAATATAGAAAAAGAAAAACGCGCAGCAGAACTAATCATTGCTAATGAAGAACTTCTCTATCAAAATGAGGAGAAAGGAAAAAGGGCCGCAGAATTACTGATTGCCAACAAAGAACTGGCCTTTCAAAATGAGGAAAAAGAGAAACGAGCATCGGAGTTAATCATAGCCAATGAGGAACTTCTGTATCAGAATGAGGAGAAGGAAAAACGGGCAGTCGAATTGTTAGTAACGTTGAAGCGCGTGAGTTTTCTTGCCAGCATTGCTGATAGTATTCAGGACCCGGTTATTTCTACAGACATTGATTTCACCCTTACCCGGTGGAATAAACCGGCTGAAAAATTGTTGGAGTGGAAAAGCGAAGAAGTGATCGGAAAAAATGCCACTGAAGTCTTTAGAACCAGCTACCCCAATGAGAACCGGGCACAGATATTTGATTTACTTGAAACAAATGGAATTTGGCAAGGTGAAGTTATTTATCATACCAAATCCGACAGACCTGTCTATGCGCTATCCACCATTTCCTACATCAAAGATGCCGATGGAAATGTAACCGGATACCTGGTTCTGATAAGAGATATTTCTCTGCGAAAAATAGCGGAGCAAGCCCTGAGTAAATTAAATGAGGAACTCGAGCAACGTGTAAAGGAACGGACGGATGCAGTTGTAAAAACGCTTGAGGAAAAGAAAATTATTCTTGAAAGTATTGGTGATGCATTCTTTGCCGTAGATAAACAATGGAAGGTTACTTACTGGAACAGGATAGCCGAAAGAGATTTAGGAGTAAAGAAGATTGAAATAGTCAATAAAAATTTGTGGGAGATATTTTCAGATAGTATTGATTCAATATCATACGAAAAATACCATGAGGCCGTGAACACAAATCAAGTTGTTCATTTTGAAGATTATTATACCGCATTACATAAATGGTACGAAATCAGCGCCTATCCATCCGAAAATGGATTATCTGTTTTTTTTAAAGATATCACCGAACGCAAAAGAGCAGTAGATGAAATCAAGACCTTAAATGAAGGACTCGAGAAACGTGTGAATCAGCGCACCAAAGAATTAATGATCGCCAATGAAGAGCTTCATTACCTGGGTGAGGAGAAAGAAAAACGCGCCGTAGAATTAACAGAGATGCTCGAGCGCGTAAGTTTTCTTGCCACTATTGCTGACAATATCCAGGACCCCGTTATTGCTAGCGACATCAATGCCTGCATTACCCAATGGAACTATGCAGCTGAAAAACTATTTGAATGGAAAAGAGAAGAAGTGATTGGAAGGGTCACTGCTGAATTCTTCAAAGTTGACTACTTGGGTGAAACCAGGGATCGCATCCTGGAATTATTAAATGAAAATAAAGCCTGGCAAGGTGAGCTGATTTATTATACAAAGTCAGGCAAACCGATAAATGGATTAGCCACCGTCTCCCATTTAAGGGATGGCCAAGGCAATATAGTAGGCAACCTTACTTTGATTAGAGATATTACCTATCTCAAAAAAACGGAAGAAGAGCTAAAAAATTCAAATAGTGAACTCGAATCCTTTTCTTATTCCGTATCGCACGACTTGCGCGCGCCCCTCAGGGCCATTAATGGTAATGCAACCATTTTGGAAGAAGACTACCTCGAAAAGTTAGATGATGGTGGAGTAAAAGTACTTCATTCTATTCAGCGCAGTTCAACAAAAATGGGCGTACTGATTGATGATTTGCTGGCCTTTTCAAAGTTGGGTAGAAAACAAGTCACCTTATCAGGAATTAATATGAAAGATCTTGTTCAATCAATCATAGAAGAATTGTTGGATGAGAATATTCGAGAACGAACAGCAATTAACTTGAAAGCGCTTCCCCTGGTGCAAGGAGACTATTCTTTGATTAAACAGGTGTGGATCAATTTACTTTCGAATGCAATTAAATATTCAAGAAATAAACCAAAAACCGAAATTGAAATAGGAGCCTACGAAAAAAATAACCTCGTGGTTTATTATGTAAAAGATAACGGGGTCGGGTTTGATATGCAATATTACAATAAGCTCTTTGGTGTTTTTCAGCGATTGCATTCACACGAAGAATTTGAGGGCACGGGTATTGGCCTGGCCAATGTGCAGAAAATTGTGAATCGTCATAACGGAACCGTTTGGGCCGAATCAAAACTAAACGAAGGAGCCTGTTTTTATTTCAGTTTACCTATGAATCCTTAAAACGAAACAAGATGGATTACGAGAACGTTGAAATTTTATTCGCTGAAGACACTATGGATGATGCTACGCTCACCATACGCGCCTTGAAGAAAAGCGGCCTTACCAATAAGCTTCACCATGTGAAGGACGGGGCTGAGGCACTGGACTTTATTTATGGCAAAGGAGAATATTCGAAAAGGGATATTCATAAAAAACCAAAATTGATATTGCTTGATCTTAAGATGCCAAAGATTTCGGGTATTGAAGTCTTGGCGAGTATAAAATCCGACCCAAACACCAACAGTATTCCAGTAGTAATACTTACTTCATCAAAAGAAGATCCCGATGTAAAAAAATGCTATACGCTGGGTGCTAATAGTTATATCGTTAAGCCTGTTGAAAGCGAAAATTTTTTCCAGGCGATCAAAGAGCTGGGATTGTATTGGATGATCCTCAATGAACCAAGTGCAAATATTTAATTATAAAATATCATGGAAAAAGAGTTGAAAATTTTGATGTTGGAAGATGTGGAAGAAGACGCCGGATTACTTGACCGCGTGCTTACCAAAGAAAAAATAAAGTTCACCCGGTTACGGGTCACCTCACGCGAAGACTTTATTAAAGCATTAAGTGATTTTGAGCCCAATGTTATTTTATCCGACCATGCGTTGCCGCAATTCAATTCGGTAGAGGCTCTAAAAATTACACAGGAACGAAAAATTGATGCTCCTTTCATTATTGTGACAGGTACCGTGTCAGAAGAGTTTGCTGTGAGTTGTCTTAAAAAAGGGGCGGATAATTATGTGCTAAAAACCAATCTTTCCCGGTTGCCTTCAGCGATCGCTCATTCGCTCCGTGAGCACGAGAATATCCGGATTCGCAAAGAGCAGGAAGTGGCTTTAGAGAAAAAAAATGCTGACTTGATTAAGATTAATAGAGAACTTGACGCATTTATTTATAGTATATCGCATAATCTTCGTGCCCCCCTGGCATCGGTGATCGGGTTAGTCAACATTGCGAAGTTGGATCATAGTAAAAATGAAGAGACTGTTGGGCAGTATTTTGATTTGATGGGGAAGAGTGCCTTGCGACTCGATGACACACTGAAAGAAATTTCATCCTATGCTCAAAACCTGAGAACCGAAGTGGAGCTTTCAAAAATTGATTTAAAAAAATTAGTGGACGAAAATTTTGATCGATTAAAGAATTTAAGAGGCTTTCCTGGCATCGAAGTGCAATTCGACATCAATAGTGATGTGCCTCTTTATTCTGATAGTCAACGCCTGTCAATGATTTTATTCAATCTCTTTTCAAACTCCATCAAATACAAAGACGATAGAAAGAGTAATTCATTGATCGGGATAAAAGCCTCCGTTTCTTCCACCTGTGCCGTCATCAATATTCATGACAATGGCGTGGGTATTCACCCGGATTATTTACCCAAAGTCGCTAAGATGTTTTTCCGCGCTAACGAGAAAAGCGATGGAGCTGGTCTTGGTTTGTATGTGGTAAGTGAAGTAGTTCAAAAATTGAAAGGTACCATGATAATTACATCAGCTTATGGAAAATGGACAAACGTTGAAGTTACCTTACCTTCTTAAAAGTCTAAGGCTTTATGATGCTCAGGGTATGGATATTTTAAGTTCCTTATTCGATAACCTTGACGAAGCGCTCGTTATTTTAGACGGCGAAGGAAAGATTCTTCTCTTTAATGAGGTGGCTTTAAAATTAAGTAAGACAATATTATTAGAGCCAGTCAAAGAGGGGAGTAACATCGCTGACTTAACGGATATTAAAACGAGTTTATTCATTAGAGAAATAATTCAGGAAATTCGACAAAAAGGAACACCGGAAAGATATTTTACGGAAGTCACCAATGCCAATGGGGTGCGCCTTTCCCTGGAATTTAATTTAATCCCCGTCATTAATAATGAAGGCGTCGGGACGCACATCCATGTATTAATCAGAGACCATACTTCTCAAAAGGTCTTTGAGAAAAAACTGGTGACGCAAGCAAATTACATTACCAACCTTATCGAGAAAGCAAATGCGATCATCATGGGAGTAGATACCCGGGGTTACATTACGGATTGGAATGAGCATTCCGTAAAGACCATGGGTTTTACAAAAGATGAAGTGTATGGTCAGAAATTTACGAATGTTCTTTTAAAGGATTTAACGCCGGAGAATTTTGATCAGATTTTGCTGAATGGGTTAAATCAAGAAATGCTCGGTCCTTGTGAGTTGCCTATTCGAGTTAGAAACGGCAGTCTTATTACGCTATTGCTTGGCGCTACCCCGCGTCTCTCCGTATCAGGCGATGTGATCGGCTTAACGTTGGTAGGCCAGGATGTAACGGAGCTTACCGAGTACAGAGTGGACCTTGAGAAGATCGTTGAGAAAAGGACTCATGAACTGCATGCGGCTCTGGAAAAAGAAAAAGAATTAGTTGAAATGAAAAGCAAATTTGTTTCCATGGCTTCGCATGAATTCAGAACCCCGCTTTCAACCATCTCATTGGCCTCGGGGTTTATAAAAAAATTCAAAGAAAGGATGACGCCTGAGGAAATTAACAAAAAATTGGTGAGCGTTGAGACTCAGGTAACCCACATGACAACGTTACTGGATGATATACTCACCATGGGTAAAGGTGAAGCCGGTAAGATCGAAGTAAACTGGATCACGGTTCCAGTCCGTTTCTTTTTTGAAAACCTCGTGCAAGAAGTAGTGGAGAGTCACCAAAGAAGCCATCGCGTAAACCTGAAAATAAATAGTGTATTTGAACACTTTCAAACTGATGAGGGACTGATTCGTAATATCCTGATTAATCTTTTGAACAATGCTATCAAATTTTCTCCAAAGCAAGATGAAATCGAACTAACGATTACCGGAAGTAAAACTGAAATTGTATTTAGAGTTCGAGACAATGGAATAGGCATTTCTCCCGAAGATGTTCCAAAACTTTTCCAGCCATTTTACAGAGCTAGCAATGCGACTACCATTTCTGGAACAGGCCTTGGCTTGACGATCCTAAAAAAAGCAGTGAATTTGTTAGGTGGTAAAATTGAGGTAACCAGTTTTGTCGGTCGGGGAACCGAATTCTTTGTAACTCTTCCAATTAAGAATGAAAAAGAAGAATAAGATTCTCATCGTTGAAGATACCCATGAAATCCTCGCACATCTTCAGGAATTTATGATGATGGAAGGGAATGAAGTTTTTACAGCAGGAAACGGTGCGGAGGCTTTGCTCCAGTTAAATAATGTGTTGCCCGATTTGATTATCACCGATTTATTAATGCCGAAGATGACCGGTTATGAATTGTTGAAAGAGTTGAAGAAGCAAGATGCCTGGAGCAAAATACCAGTGCTGGTTTTCTCGGCGAAGCCTCTAGACGAATCAATGAGTATTAAAGAAATGGGCGCCGACTTATTCGTGCTCAAGCCAAGTCATCCGGAGACGCTTCTCCATCATGTAAATGAATTATTAAATAAAGCCTGAATTTTTTAAAATTACTTACGCTACCTATGACTTGGGTAAGCTCACTACCCATTTAATAGGGTATTTCAATTGCAGGGATTAAGGACCACCTTTACATACAATAAATTCGAGCTCCACACTCTTTATTTAGTTCAGCTCTGAGAACTACAACGGATTGCCTCTTTGATTTATTCCTTGCTATGGATTTTATGCACACAACTAAAAGCCAAGGACGCTAAAATGTATTTCTAAAACAGTAAACTGACTATTATGAAAAAAATATTTTGGTTTTTGATTGCCCTCCATTTTCATTTTTTTTGTGTGGCACAGAATATTGGCATCAATGCCACCGGTGCTGCCCCTGCTGCATCGGCGATGCTCGATATTGTAGCAACGGACAAAGGGTTGTTGATTCCCCGTGTTGCCTTGACAGCAACCAATGCAGCCGGGCCTGTTACAAGCCCGGCTACAAGTCTGTTAGTGTATAATACAGCTACGGCAGGGTCATCACCAAACAATGTAGTGCCAGGTTATTATTATTGGAATGGTACAGCGTGGATTGCCTTGCTGAATTCAACCTCTAGTCTGAATGCCTGGAATGTTATCGGAAATTCGGGGACTACTGCCGGGACAAATTTTGTTGGCACAACAGACGCTGTTGACTTTGTGCTGAAAACAAACAACAGCGAAAAAGCACGGATAACTAGTTCGGGGAATGTAGGGATAGGCACGTCAACTTTTGACGGAACCAATCCCGAAAGATTTCTTGTAAATCCTGGAGTAACAACATCTGTTAACTCCATTGTAGGCAAAGGCAGCATCAACAGTTATTTACAACTCAATATTCAAAATCAATCTACTGGAACTTCTGCCTCATCGGATGTTGTAGCAACCTCCGACAACGGGAGTGAAACTACCAACTTTATCGATATGGGTATTAACGGCAGCACATACACTGGAGGTGTGATGGGAACAGCCAATGACGCCTATCTCTATAATGTAGGACAGAATTTGTTGATTGGTACAGGTACAGCAGCAAGATCATTGGTATTTATGACGGGCGGAACCGCGCAAGCTATCAATGAACGAATGCGCATTGATGGTTCTGGCAATATTGGAGTTGGTACCAATAGCCCCGCATTTAAGCTCGATGTTAATGGCACTATCGGTACTGGCAAGGCCTCGACTACTAATGGATCTCTTGTATTTTCAAATAGCACGAACGGTAATACAATTACAGTTAATTCGGGGGCCACGACTACTTCTTATGCAGTGACATTGCCCCCGGTGCAAGGAGCAGCCAGTACGGTGATAACTAATAATGGATCGGGTGTACTTACATGGAATACATTTGCGGCAGCAAGCGGAGGGTGGTCGATCTTAGGAAATACTGGAACAAGCTCTTCAACTAATTTTTTAGGAACAACGGACAACCAGGCATTATCATTTCGGGTGAATAACCTGCCCTCGGGCAAAATTGAAACATCAGCTACCGCTAATACTGCCTTCGGTTATCAATCCAGCCAGAATAATACAGGAACTGCAAATACTTCTTTCGGTTCGCAAACATTGCAAGCGAATACTTCCGGAGTGAACAATACTGCATTTGGGTCATCGTCTTTGAAAGCAAATCTCACCGGCACATCAAATACCGGTATTGGAGCAAGCGCATTGCTGGTGAGCACTGGAAGCTCAAACACTGCCGTAGGTAGCTTTGCTATGCAGAGTAATGTGGGTGGAAGTAATAACGCAGCGGTAGGAAACTCTGCATTAAGCAATAATGTATCCGGCACCGGTAATACGGCAGTCGGTTCTGGCGCACTACAAAGCAATAGTGCAGGAATCAATAATACCGCTATTGGAAACGGTGCATTCCAAGTAAGTACAGGGGGAAACACCAACACTGCCATCGGGGCATTCTCTTTGCAAAGTAATAACCTGGGAGCATCTAATTCAGGATTGGGATATGGAGCATTGGGGAGTACTGTTGCAGGTAATAATAATACAGGACTTGGTTACCAATCTGGATTAACCAATACTAGCGGAGGGAACAATACTTTTGTGGGATACCAGGCAGATGCTACAAGCAGTGCTCTTACCAATGCTACTGCCGTTGGTTATAATGCGAAGGTAGCATCAAGCAATTCGTTAATACTTGGAGGACTCGGAGCGAACACGGTCAATGTCGGGATTGGCAATAATGTTTTTGATGGAACTAATCCCGAAAAACTTCTGGTCAATGCAGGCAGCACTTCTTCAGTAAATATTCTTGCCGGAAAAGGTTCAATCAATAGTTACCTTCAACTTAACATTCAAAATCAATCCACCGGAACATCGGCTTCATCGGATGTAGTAGCAACGGCTGATAACGGAAGTGAGACCACCAATTTTATCGATATGGGCATCAACGGCAGCGGTTATACGGCTGCTGTAGTGGGCGGAGCCGATGATGCTTATCTCTATAACATAGGTCAGAATTTATTGATCGGCACAGGCACGGCAGGGAAGTCATTGATATTGGTAGCAGGTGGAACGAACATAGCTACCAGCGAAAGATTGCGCATCGATGGCTCCACTGGCAATATTGGAATTGGCACGACTACACCACAGGCCAGGCTCGATATTACTTCTACCACGGGTGGCCTGCTCATGCCACGGATGACTACTGTGCAACGCGATGCCATTGTCTCCCCACCGCTGTCATCGTATATTTTTAACACAACAACCGGTTTCTTCAATGTATACAATGGAACAGGTTGGAAAAGCCTTGGCTATTCAAGCTCAAGCCTAATAATAGTCTCGTCACTTGGTGATTTACCTGCACCAGCAGGCGGAGCGATCACGCTGGATGCAACTAAAAACTACCAATTTGATGGGATCATCGATCTAGTTGGTAATTATATTAATCTTAACGGAGCCACGGTTAGAGGCACCGATTTGGGAGATGGTGTTATGTCGTCTGTAAGCGGTGCTGTACTTCGTAGTTCCGGCCAAAATATATTTATTCAAAATTTTGTAGTGGTCCTTGCCGGTGGCTCAGCCAAAGCTTACGATTTTTCTGATGGCACTGGCCTCTTAAGTTGTGTTCTTCAAAATGCCAACATAGCTGATGCAACACCAAGCCTTGGGGTTGGGCAAATATCAGGGTTTAACAACGTGCTCATTCAAAATTGCGGATGGCAAACTGCTGACGGTATTAAATTAACTGGTACCATGGAGCGCTTCTTATTTTTTGGGAGTTTGGCAACGAATATGACTTCGGGCGCATGTATTGAATTTCTGAGTAGTGTCGTCATTAACGACGTTAACATAGGCCAAAGTAATTTCGAAAATTCATCAACTGCCTTGAAGTTAGATGCTGGTGCATCGGTCAACATAGGAAGAGTAGCCAGTTGCATCTTGAGGAATGTCACTACTGCACTCACTGGTTTTGATTCTTTTACCCCAGGTTGGGAGATGACAGCCAATAGCAACATCCCGAATTCGCAGACCTACGGTTATTTGTACATGAATGGCAATGCCACAGCAACTACTTTTGGTTCACTAAACACGTATATAAAAGTAGCCGGCACTACTACTTCGCTGGTTTTGCACAAAACGTCAACTCCTGCTACCAATCGGTTGACCTACATCGGTAAAAAGAATATCACAGCAAGAGTTTTTATTGCGATCAGTGGCACTTCACCAAG